>Ga0307312_10001376_pt1 | contig 12416 bp, 11 predicted proteins | sample ER_DNA_202_FD_194489 | JGI IMG/M metagenome (GOLD analysis project Ga0307312, IMG submission 194489) | Bulk soil microbial communities from the East River watershed near Crested Butte, Colorado, United States - ER_DNA_202 | ecosystem: Environmental > Terrestrial > Soil > Floodplain | place...
CTCCCCGGTCGTGAGTACGAACTCCTCCTGGGCTCCACGCTCGCGGCCATCGGGTTCGGGCTCTTCGCTGTGCTGCGAACGATCGAGGCCACCCGTCAAGCGCGCGCCCGATCCGAGGCCGAGGTCCGCTATCGCGCCCTCATCGAACGCATGCCCGCGGTGACGTACACATGGGACCCACGGAAGCCCGCGGGAACGATGCCCCCGCCGTACGTGAGCCCGCAGGTCGAGGCGATCCTCGGCTTCTCGCCTGAGGAGTGGCAGGCCGACCCCCAGCTCTGGATCCGCCAGATCCACCGCGACGACCAAGATCGTGTGCTCGCGGCCTCGGCGCACGCCGACCGGACGGGCGAGCCGTTCGTCATCGAGTACCGGCACCTGAAGAAGGACGGCGCCCAGATATGGGTGCGCGAGGAGGCGGTCGTCGTCGAGCGCGATCCTGCGGGAGCCCCGACGCTCGTGCAGGGAGTCATGTACGACATCACCGAACGCCGCAGCGCGGAGGAGCACGTCGCCGAGGCCGAGGCACGTTACCGAACCCTCGTTGAGCGCGTCCCGGCGGTCACCTACATCTGGGATGGGTCCGCCCCGTCCGACTCGATGCCTGCACCGTACATCAGCCCGCAGGTCGAGCAGCTCCTCGGCTACATGCCCGAGGAGTTCGACGATCCCACGCTATGGGATCGGCTGATCCACCCGGATGACCGCGATCGCGTGAACGAGGAGTGGGGCGTGATCGAGCGCGGAACCGGGGCCTTCCGCAGCGAGTACCGCATGTACCGCAAAGACAAGCAGGTGGTGTGGGTCCGCGATGAGGCGGTGCCGGTCTCGCGCGACGAGCAAGGCCTTCCGATCTTCCAGGGGGTCGTGTTCGACATCACCGAGCGCAAGGAGACCGAGCGCCGGCTCCTCGAGGCGGAGGAGCGCTTCCGGACCCTCGTGGAGCAGATCCCCGCGGTCACGTTTATCGAGGACCCCACGAGCGGCGACACGCTGTACATCAGCCCGCAGGTCGAAACCGTCTACGGCTACACACCCGAAGAGTGGATGGCCGACCCCATGCTGTGGGAACGGACCCTGCATCCGGACGATCGCACGTGGGTTGTCGCCGAGAACGAGGCCGACACCGGCGACCGCTGGAGCGTCGACTTTCGCGCCTATGCGAAGGACGGCCGCCTTCTCTGGGTCCACAACGAATCGGTGCTGGTCCGCGCCCACGACGGTACCCCGCTCTTCTGGCAGGGCGTGATGATGGACGTCACCGAACGCAAGGAGTCGGAGCACCGGCTGCTCGAGGCCGAGGAGACATACCGAACGCTCGTGGAGCAGCTTCCCGTCGTGGTCTACCAGGACGCCATCGATGAACAGAGCACAGCCTTGTACATCAGCCCGCAGTACGAGCGCCTCTTCGGGTTCTCGCCCGAGGCTCGAATGAACGACCCCGACTTCTGGACCGAGCACCTCCATCCCGACGATCGCGACCGCGTGTTGGAGGAGTCCCGTCGCACGAATCGCACCGGGGAACCGTTCGTGGCCGAGTACCGTTTCCTCGCCCGCGAGGGACGCGTCGTCTGGGTGCGCGACGAAGCCACCCTGCTCCGTGATCGGGCGGGCGAGCCGATGTACTGGCAAGGCGTCCTCATGGACATCACGGAACGCCGGCTGGCCGACGAGAGACTCGCCCGCCGGGACGCTGTGCTGGAGGCCGTGAGCTTCGCCGCCGGGCATTTCCTGAAGAGATCGGAGTGGGAGGACAGCATCGTGCCCGTGCTCGAGCGCCTGGGACTCGCCGCCCGGGTAAGTCGCGCCTACATCTACGAGAACGGACGGAGTCCATCCGGCGAGCTCACGATGTCGGAGCGACACGAGTGGGCGGCGCCGGGTGTCGCGGCCACGATCGACGATCCGGAGAACCAGGATTACCCCTACGTCTCGGGCGGGTTCACGCGCTGGATGGTCGCGCTCGGCTCGGGATCGCCGCTCCACTGCGTCCGGTCGGAGGCTCCCGACGTGGAGCGTCGGGACATGGATGCCGAAGGCACCCTGTCGATCGCGGCCGTGCCTGTGTTCGTCGGCGACGAGTGGTGGGGATTCATCGGTTTCGACGACTGCGAGGAAGAGCGACGCTGGACGCAGTCCGAGCTCGATGTGCTCACGGCTGCGGCGGACACCCTCGGGGCGGCGATCGGCCGGGAGCGCGCCGAGCGTCGGCAAGCCGAGGCCGAGCGCAGGTACCGCACGCTCGTCGAGCAGATCCCGGCGGTGACGTACATCCACGCGCCGAAATCCGGAGACGGGCTGTACTACGTGAGCCCGCAGATCGAGCGCGTGCTCGGCTTCACCCCCGAGGAGTGGACCGCCGACCGTGAGTCATGGTTCCGGACGTTGCATCCTGACGACCACGAGCGCGTGGTCGCCGAAGATCGCCGGACCGACGACACGGGCGAACCCTTCAGCATCGAGTACCGGCAGATCGCGAAGGACGGCCGCGTGGTGTGGACCCGCGACGAGGCCGTCCTCGTGCGGGACGATCAGGGCGAACCGTTGTTCTGGCAAGGGGTGCGGTTCGACATCAGCGCGCAGAAGCACACCGAGGAGCAACTGCGGGAGGCCGAGGGGCGCTACCGCACCTTGGTCGAGAATCTGCCGGCGGTCACCTACATCGATGCCGTCGACGAACGCGCCACCACCGTGTACGTGAGTCCACAGGTCGAGGAGATGTTCGGCTACACGCCCGAGGAGTGGAGGGCGCGCCCCGAGCTCTGGATCGACGCCTTGCACCCGGGCGACCGAGGGCGCGTGCTCGAGGCGGTGCGCTTGCACAACACGACCGGCGTGCCCTTCGAGGTGGAGTATCGCTTCCGCTCCAGTGACGGCACCTGGCGATGGATCCGCGACCAGGCGGTCGTGGTGCGCAACGACGACGGCCGGATCGTGCTTTCCCAGGGCGTGATGTTCGACGTCACCGAGCGCTTGGCGGCCGAGGAACAGCTCCGGGAGACCGAGGCCAAGTACCGCGCCATCGTCGAACACGTCCCGGCCGCGATCTACCTGGACGAACCGGACGGCAGCATGTCCACGACCTACGTCAGTCCGCAGATCCACGACCTCATGGGGATCACACCCGAGGAGTACCGCGCCGACCCCGAGATCTGGTTGACGCTCATGGCGCCCGAGCATCGCGAGGAGATGCGCCGCACCTACCTTGAGGCGGTGGACGAACGGCGATCGTGGGTCGGCGAGTACCGCATAGACACCCCCGACGGCCGCGACGTGTGGATCCACGACGAGACCACCTTCGTCACGGACGAGGAGGGCCAACCCCTCTTCCTCCAGGGCGTGATGTTCGACGTCACCGAGCGCAAGCACGCGGAACAGGCGCTCCAGGAGAGCGAGCGGCAGGAACGGGAAGCCGCCGAGCGGCTGCGCGCCCTCGACGACATGAAGAACACGTTCCTCGCGGCGGTCTCGCACGAGCTGCGGAGTCCCCTCACGTCGATCCTCGGACTCTCGCTCACGCTCGAGCAGACGGAGTTGCCGGCGGAGGACCGCTCCGACCTGCTCGGTCGTTTGGCGGCGAACGCCCGCAAGCTCGACCGGCTGCTGAAGGACCTCCTCGACATCGACCGGCTGAGCCGAGGGATCGTCACCCCCAAATACTGGCCGACGGATCTCGGGGGGCTCGTCCGGCGGACGGTCGAGAGCCTCGACGTGATCGGCGAACGTTCGGTCACGATGGAGGCCGAGTCCGTGATCGTGCCGGTCGACCCCGCCAAGGTCGAGCGGATCGTCGAGAACCTGCTCGTGAACGCCGTGCGACACACGACCGCGGACACGGCCATCTGGGTTCGGGTCTGGTCCGAGGACGGGGGCGTGATGCTCGCGGTCGAGGACGACGGCCCCGGCGTACCGCCCGCGCTCCGCGACGCGATCTTCGAGCCGTTCCGGCAGGGGCCGACCGCGTCCGCGCACTCGCCCGGAACCGGCATCGGGCTCTCGCTCGTCGGGATGTTCGCCGAGCTTCACGGTGGCCGCGCGTGGGTGCAGGAACGCGAGGGCGGCGGAGCCTCCTTCCGCGTCTTCCTGCCGGGCACGCCGGTGGTGACGACCGGCAACGGCGGGCCGGCCACGCCGGTGCATCGGGCGAGCGCCCGATAGACTCGTGAGGATGCCCGGCCGAGACCACAACCCTCACCGGCGGCGCCTCTACCTCCCGATCGTGTCGATCGCGGGCGACGTCAACGTTCCAGGGGAACGCAAGCCACCGTGGCTGAAAGCCAAGCTGCCGTCGGGGCCGAACTACGCAGAGCTCAAGGCCATCATGCGCGGCAACTCCTTGCACACCGTCTGCGAGGAGGCGATGTGTCCGAACATCGGAGAGTGCTGGGAGGAGCGCGAGGCCACGTTCCTGATCCTCGGCGACCGGTGCACGCGGCGGTGCGGGTTCTGCGACGTCATGACGGCGAAACCCGGCCCGGTCGACGAGGACGAGCCGCGCCGGATCGCCGAGGCCGTCGCCGCGATGGGCTTGCGTTTCGTCGTCGTCACCGGAGTCGCCCGAGACGACCTGCCCGACGGCGGCGCGCGGATCTGGGCGTCGGTGATCCGCGCGATCCGCGAGGCGGTTCCCGGCTGCGGCGTCGAGGTCCTCCCGACAGACTTCAAAGGCGGCGAGCGAGATATCCGAACCGTCATCGAGGCGGAGCCCGATGTCTTCGCTCATAACCTCGAGACCGTCCGACGGCTCCACGCCACGATCCGGCCAGCGTTCGGCTACGACCGAACGCTCGGGGTGCTCCGCACGGCGAAGCGCCTCCGCGCCGGACAGATCACGAAATCGAACCTGATCCTCGGCATGGGTGAGCGCCCCGAGGAGGTGCCGCAAGCTCTTCGAGACCTCGCCGAGGCAGGCACCGATATCGTCACGATGGGCCAGTACCTCCAGCCGACGAAGCTCCACCTTCCCGTCGACCGGTGGGTCACACCCGACGAATTCGCCGAGCACAAGCGGGTGGGCGAGGCCCTCGGACTGCCGCACGTGGAAGCCGGACCACTGGTGCGGTCGAGCTACCACGCCGGCGAGCAGCTCCGACGAGCGATGCTGGTGGCTGGATCCGGCGTGCGGTAGCTCGACGGAACCGCCGTCGGGCACATGACTTCGAACGTGGGAGGAGCCGGCCTGTAAGCCGGATCTTGTGCCGGCCCTCGCGGGCCGCGGCGACCATCTCTCTGAGCCCCTCGCGGGACCCCGGCAGCGTCCCCGTACGGCGGGCGCCGCTCGTGCGGCCTACCCGGGAGCATCGGACGGGCCGCCCTCGAACGCTCCCTGCTTGGCCTTGCTCCGGGTGGGGCTTGCCGAGCCGAACCGGTCACCCGATCCGCTGGTGAGCTCTTACCTCACCGTTTCACCCTTACCCCTTGCGGGGCGGTCTGCTCTCTGTTGCGCTGTCCGCGAGGTCACCCCCGCCTGGGCGTTACCCAGCACCCTGCCCTGCGGAGTCCGGACTTTCCTCGAGCGCGCGAACGCGCCCGCGGCCGCCCGGCCGGCTCCTCCGCGATCAAGTGTAGCCCCGTACGATAGGGGTTCCACATGCGACGGCTCATCGCGGTCACGTTGCTCACGCTGACGTCGCTCGCGTGCACTCCAGTTTCGGTGGGTCCATCCGCGCCGCTCGCGCGCGAGCAGGTGAACGCCGGATCGGGCCTGGACGCCTCGATCGCGCGCTCGAGCGTCGAGTCCTTCGTGCGCGCGTACGCCTCGGCGTCGCAGGACGGCGGGAGCGCCTTGGCCAGCACCGTGGTCGGCCCGAAGCTCGACGCCTGGGTGCACTGGCTGGACGTTCAGAACGCCGAGTTCGACGGCTCGATCGTCGGCAACCCGTCGATCGACGGACTCGCGTTCGTCGCCGAGATCGACACCGGTCGAGCCGTGGGAGCGCAGGTGGATCTCGTCGCGTCGGTTGCCTTCACCTTCGATCCATCGCGAGGGCAGGCATTCGATCGGACGCGCTCGCTGGATGGCCCGGTGACCGTCGTGAAGATCGGGCCGGCCGATTGGCGGGTGTTAGACGCAACGCGGGACGGCGTCCCAATGTCCGACGGGGTCCAGCTCTTCAAGTCGGAGCAACAAACCGACCGCGGCGTCACGGTGCGGTTGGACTCGCTGTTCATGTTCGCGCCGAACTGGCAGTTCAATGTCGTCGTCGAGAACACGACCGATCACGCCGTCCAGCTCGAGCCTTCAGGGGTGGCGCTGCTCGACCAGTCGAACGGCGCCATCCAACGGGTGGACGGCGCGTTGACCGGGTCGCTCGCGATGATCCCCGCCCACGCGACGGTCGAGGGCTTGATGGCCTATCCCGCGCAAGATGCCGCGGCTGGTCGGACACTCGCGATCGCCTACCGCGACGGCCGAGCGGTGCTGCCGTTCGAGTTCCCGTTGAAGGGGCTCGTCAAGGTGGTTCCCCCTCCCGCTCCCATAACGACGGCGCCGGTGGCAGGCGCTTCCAGCTAGCGCCCTCGCCCGCGAGCCATTCGTCGACGCCGGCGTTCGCCAGCCGGTCGGCTTCCTTGTTGAACTCGCGCGGGACGTGTTCGAAGGCGATCTGCTCGAACGTCACGGCGAGAGCTCGCACCTCGGCGTGCAGGCGCTGGAGTGTCGGATGCTTCACCTTGAATCGTCCGGCGATCTGCTCGATCATCAGCCGGCTGTCCGAACGCAGGAGCACGTCGGTCGCTCCGAGCTCCTTGGCGCGCGTGAGCCCCTCGATCGCAGCCATGTACTCGGCGACGTTGTTCGTCGCCACGCCGATGCCCTTGGCGATCTCGGCGACGATCCGTCCGTCCGCGTCGCTGATGTGCACGCCGATGCCCGCCGGGCCGGGGTTGCCGCGAGCGGCACCGTCGCAGGAGACGATCAGGCGAAGATCACGATCCTGCGGCAGTATTCGCACCTTCTCACGCCGTCGGTGTGTTTCAGCTTGTCCAGCTCCATCGCAGAGAGCTGCTCGTGGCAGGCCTGGCAGATGCCGTCGACGAGCGCCGCCACGGCGATCCCCTTCTTCTGCGCACGCAGGTCCTCGTACAGCTCGAGGAGTTCCTCGTCGAACTCGGGGACGAGCGTCTCGCGTTCCTGGCGTTTCGCGACCAGATCGGCGTCGATCTGTGCGAGCTCGTGGACGGCATCACCGCCGATCGCCTCGACCTTCGCGCGGGCGCTGGCGACCTCCGCATCGGCCTCCGCGGCCCGTGCGTCGAGATCCTCGCGCCGCTCCATCTGCTCGAGCATGACGTCTTCGGTACGCGATCGGCGTTCCTTCAGGTTCGCGATCTCGTGCTGCAGGGCTTCGAGCTCTTTCACGTTGGCGACGCTGCCGTCGTATAGACGCTTCTCCTCGGCAGCGGCCTTCTGCGTCATCGAATCGACCTCGTGCTCCAGACGACCCTGCTCACGCGCGAGCGCGTCGACCCCCAATCGCACCTCGCCGAGCCGAGACTCCGCGTCCTCCATCGCCGCGCGGGCCACTCGGAGCTCTTCCCCCGCTTCGAGCTGCGCCCTGCGCTGGCTCAGGCGATCGATGGTCGAGTCGATCGTTTGTAGCTCGAGCAGTCGCTCCATGCCGCGCACGGGCGAAGGGTACAGGACCGCTCCTATCGTGCCGGAGTCCCGCCGCTGAGCACGGAAATCGCCCTCACGTGAGTGTGAGCTGCTGGGGTTCGGACGACGGGCTCGTGCGATCTGCACGCTGGCGATCGCGCATGGATGGAGCCGCTCGTCGACCTCCGAAGGACCTCACCATGCCGCCAACGGTACGCCCGAGCGCCGAGCCGACCGCGGCAGGCGCATACGGGCGCCGGTAGAGCTCTTCGTATCGCGGGACGAGCTCCGGGTAATGATCCTGCAGCCACGGCATGAACTCCTCGCGCACGCCTGGACGCAGGTGGAGGAGGATCGGCGAAACGTGTGTCGCGCCCGCGTCGATGGCGGCTCGCACGACCTCCCGCATCTGACGTGGATCGTCTGAGATGCCGGGAAGGATGGGTGCCATCAACACGCCGCACGGGATACCGGCCGTGTTCAGCGCCGCCACGGCCTCCATGCGCTTGCGCGGATGTGGCGTGCCCGGCTCGCTTCGGCGCCAGACGTCCTCGTCCAGCGTCCCGATGGACAAGGCGGTGGAGACGGGCGCCAGCTTCGAGCCCTCGACGAGCAGGTCGACGTCACGCAGGATCAGCGTGCCTTTCGTCAAGATGGAAAACGCGTTGCGATGGTCGGTGAGCGCCTGGATGATCGGACGCATGAGGCGGTAGCGGCCCTCGGCCCGTTGATACGGATCCGTGCCGGTCCCCATGGCGATGCCTTCACCCTTCCAGCGCCGGGACGCGAGTTGGCGCCGTAGGACCTCGGGAGCGTTCACCTTTACGACGATCTTCGATTCGAAGTCCCGTCCGGCGTCCATGTCGAGATACGTGTGGGTGACACGCGCGAAACAGTAGGAACACGCGTGCGAGCAGCCTCGATACGGGTTGATCGTCCACCGGAAGGGCAGGAAGTCGCCCTTCACCGGGTTCACGATGGTCTTGCACTCGACCTCGATGAACTCGATGCCACGGAACTCCGGCGTGTCGAGGGTCCGTCGGGCGATCTCGAACAGCTGCTCGGTCACGCAAACAAGGATAGAACATATGTTCGATGCGGGCAAACCTTCGCGTGGGCGCTTCGGCTCCCCTAGGCTGCCGCGATGGCCGTATGGTTGATCCGCCACGGCGAGACCGAGTGGTCCCTGTCGGGACGGCACACGGGAACGACCGACATCCCGATCACGCCCGAGGGTGAGCTCCAGGCCAGGGCGATCGGACACCTGCTCGCTGAGCGGCGTTTCGACCACGTCCGTTCGAGCCCGATGGAGCGCGCTCGGCGCACGGCCGAGCTCGCCGGCTTCGGCGATCGTGTGCAACCGTCCGACGCGTTGCGGGAAGTCGACTACGGGGACTTCGAGGGCCTTACGACGGCGGAGATCGTGCAGACCGACCCCGGGTGGGAGCTCTTCAGGGACGGGTGCCCGTCCGGAGAATCCCCGGACCAGATGCGGGCACGCATGGACCGGCTCTGCACCGAGATCCGGGGCTTCGAGGGCAACGTGCTGCTATTCGGACACGGGCATTGCTTCCGGGCGCTCGCCGTCAGATACCTGGGGCTGTCGATCCGCGCCGGAGCACATCTTCGCCTCGACACGGGGTCCGTCTCGATCCTGTCCGTAGAGCGTGACGGTCCGACCATCGCTCTGTGGAACCGCCGGGTCCCGCCGCGAGCCGTGCTGGTCGGCGACATGGCCCTGCGTCTCGGCGATGTTTCCTAAGAACGCGCCAACCGAGCCCGCTCGGCCGTAGCGGTCCGAAGAGGGGCCGGGGTAGGGTTTCCGCGTGGGGTGCCTCGCGCTGCTGATCGCGTTCCTGACCCCCCGGTTCGTGATCGTCGTGTTGTGGTTGTTCTCGGACTACCTCGCGCGAGCGTTCGAGAGCGGCTGGTTGGCCCTCGCCGGGTTCTTCTTCTTGCCGACGACGACTATCGGGTACGCGATCGCGCAGAACGCGTTCTCGACGCCCGGCGGCGGAGTGAGCGCAGGCGGCATCATCGTCATCGCGATCGGCGTGGCGGTGGACCTCGGGTTACTCGGCGGGGGTGGGCGAGGGCTCGGCAAACGGAACGAGTGGAGAGGGCGCACCTAGGTCGCACACACCTGGGACCTCTGACCGCACTCAGGACTGTGCCGAATAGACCACGGTTCCCCCCAGGACGGTCAGCTCGACGTGCGAGTCGAGGATCGCCCGGTGATCCTCGAGCGAGAACAGGTCATCGGAGAGCACGACGAGGTCGCCGTGCTTGCCCAGCGTGATCGAACCCCGGTCCCGGTCCGCGAAGTTCGCGTATGCGCTGCCGAGGGTGTACGCGCGGATCGTCGTCGAAAGGTCCAGCCGTTGCTCGGGTGTCCACCGCTCGGCGCCATCGAGCGAGGCACGTGTGAGCGCGGTGTAGATCCCCACGAGCGGGTCCATCTCGGCGACGTTCCAGTCGCTCGAAAACGCGAGCGTGGCGCCTGCGTCGTGGAGGGAGCGCCAGGGGAACGCGGACGGCCATCGCGCCGCGCCCACGTTGTTCCGCCACTCGCCGACGATCTCCGGAGCCGCGTGACGCGGCTGCATGCACGCCACGACACCCAGCTCCGCGAACCGAGAGAGGTCGTCCGGGTGCACGCACTCCACATGCACGATCTGATGGCGGACGTCGCGCGGACCGTGGATCCGACGGGCGTGCTCCACAGCGTCCAGGACCGTGCGGACGCCCCGGTCACCGGTCGCGTGCGTGAAGGTTTGGAACCGCCGCCCCTCGAGCCGTACGATGAGGTCGGCGAACGTCTCGGGTTCCCAGAACAGTTGGCCGGCCTCGCCCGGACGGTTCGCGTAGGGTTCGAGCATCGCGGCCGTATGCGGCTCGATCACGTCGTCGATGTAGAGCTTGATCGGGCCGACACGCAACCAGTCGTCGTCAAACGTCCTACGGGCATCCTCGAACGCGTGTAGGTCGTCTTCCGTCGTGCCCGGAGGGTGGAAGAGCGCGACGATGAGCCTGGTCTGCAGCGCTCCTTCGTCGCGGGCCCGCGCGAACAACGGGATGTCATCAACGGAGTTCTGCGGCTCCACCACCGTGGTGATGCCGAACCGCGTCGCCATCTCGAGGCTTTCGAGCAGGCGCCCATAGCGACGGTCCGACGAGAAGGATGGGAGCACCCCTTCCAGCGCTGCCTGCCCATCCCGTGAGAGCCCCATCACTGCGAAGTCCGTGATGAAGCCGGTGGGCTCACCATCGTCATCGCGAGCGACCCGTCCGAAGGGCACGTCGCCGCTCCCCCTCACGATGCCGAGACGCTGGAGCGCTTCCCGGTTCATCCACACGGTGTGGACGTCGTACGAGAACAAGAACGCGGGTCTGCCGTGCGTGATCCCCTCGAGATCACGAGCCGAAGGGATCCCCCCTGGGATCGCGCTGTAGTTCCAGCCCTCCCCTTCGATCCAGTCCTCCGCCGGGCGTTCCCGAGCGAACGCCGCGACCCTCGATCGGATCTCCTCGAGGGAGCGAGCCCCGGAGAGCGACACCGCCGTCCCAACCGCGCCGAGTCGCACATGGTTGTGCGCGTCCACGAACCCCGGTAGGACGAGCCCTCCACGCGCATCGATCGTCTCGCGGGCGGGCGGTGCATCGGCGTCCGAGCCGATCCAGGAGATCCGCCCGTCGGATACGGCGACCGCCTCCGCCCACGGGAGGGCGTCGTCGACCGTGAAGAGCCGGCCGTTGCGGATGAGGAGCTCGGGGATCGCTCCGGGCACGATCGCCGGCCGCGGTTGGCTGGGGTTAGGAGTTCAGCCGCCGAGCCGCCCGGCTCGGTTCCCACCGCTTGAAAGAGGGATCCGAATGCAGCCAGCACGTGCTCGAGGCGTTGAAGGTCGTCAGGACGGTGGCGCAGCCCGGGAAATCGCAGATACGCCCGGCGCCAGGCCTGGACGATGCTCCCTTCCCGCGATCGGGAACACCCAACAAGATCCCTTTGCCACGGGAAGACGGCATCTGTGGCTCCTTCACTCCTGTGGATCTCGCGATCCGTGAGGTGCGAGCCGCGGATGAACCGGAGATCACCGTTCGTTCGCTCGACGCGAACCCTCGGGCAGCGCCCGAGGCATCAACCTTAGCACGTTTGGCCTGGTCAGCGACCGGGCCCGGCCGCCGTCAGCCTGGTATGGTGCTCATGAGGGCACCGATCGCAGTTCGCTTCGAGCAGTCCCTCCTCGGCAACGCGCCGGGCGCTGCAGGGCAGCAGGCCCTGACGGCGAGAAGCAATGGAGGGATCGGTTATGACGATCGGTACCGTGAAGTGGTTCAGCGCCGAGAAGGGCTTCGGCTTCATCACGCCTGAGGACGGCAGCGCGGACGTGTTCGTGCATTTCAGCGCGATCGCCGGCGAAGGCTACAAGAACCTTGAAGAGGGCCAGAAGGTCGAGTTCGAGGTCACGCAGGGCCCCAAGGGCCCGCAGGCCTCAACCGTGAAGCCCGCTTCGTAAGGATCTCGGTCCTGCGAGAAGGGGAGGCGCGCTTCGCGCCTCCCCTTTCGCGTTCTCGCGCTCGGCGATGAGATGGAGACGACCATGTCAGTGGATCTGAAGGTTCGGTGCAAAGCCTGCGGTGAGAGCTTCCGAAGCCCTAAGCAGATGGACCCAGCGACGTTGGAGCGCTCCACGACAGAGCTCGTGGGCAAGGGCTATCAGTGCTCCAAGTGCGGCCAGATGCGCATGTACGACAAGGTCGATCACTACATCGGGTAACGCGACTCAAGGGCGAACGAAGAGCGTCCGGCCTGGGGACC
>Ga0307312_10001377_pt1 | contig 12413 bp, 19 predicted proteins | sample ER_DNA_202_FD_194489 | JGI IMG/M metagenome (GOLD analysis project Ga0307312, IMG submission 194489) | Bulk soil microbial communities from the East River watershed near Crested Butte, Colorado, United States - ER_DNA_202 | ecosystem: Environmental > Terrestrial > Soil > Floodplain | place...
TGATGTCGTTGGTGAGATCTCGCGTGAACCGCGCCTGGCCGTCTTCGATCGCGTTCGTGCCGGCGGCAACGCCGCCGTTGCCCATGTTGTATTCTGCCTACACACGCAAATACCCGCCGAGTTTCAGGCAAGTGTCGGTGCCGGGGATGTAGTAGAAGCCATCTCCGTACAGGCTGCAGATTTTCACGTATTGCACCGGCTGGGCCTTCACCGGCATGTCGGCGGCTTGCGCCCCGCAGGCCGCGACCAATGCCGTGGCAGCAGCAAGAAGAAGGCTCTTCGCCTGGTGCATGTTGAGGCCCTGGGTTTTTGGCCGCGCCATCCAAGACTGAGAGCAAATCTTGTCGATGTCGATGATGGAGACGTGAGCAGCATGATATTTGCAATAGGGTGTTGCAGAAATGCTGCAGGTGGCCGTCACCGCCACCCCCGTCGATAGGGGGGGCGCGGATCGAACCGCGCGCGACGACCGCCGAGTTCCCATCTCTCAGTTTTGCCCACTCATTTCCGCGTCCCGCGTTCGTCGACGCGGGGCTCCATGGCGGGCAAGCGGAGCTGCCGAACCGCTCCACCCCGTCCTTGGGACCGTCAAGCGAGCACGCGGCGGTACTGTCGACGGCCGTTGATCGGTCCAAGTCCCGCCGCTATGGTCCGCGCGCCATGGTGGCAACGAGCCGCCTGTTGGGGCGTAGCCAAGTGGTAAGGCAGCGGATTTTGATTCCGCCATTCCCAGGTTCGAGTCCTGGCGCCCCAGCCAGATCAAAGCATTGAAGAAGAGGCGTTATTTCGCCGCACTGCTCGGTCCACTTTCTTCATTCCGAAATTCTTTCCGCGCTTCATTCCGAAATTCTGTTCCCGGCGCGTTCGACAAGCCCGCGATCCGGTGTGCATGCCGCTTCCGGGTCGCCGCGAGTGCCCGTTCCATCGTTCGCTTGGCGTACCCCTCATAGGCCCGGCTCTTGTGTGCCGAGAGCGCGCGTCCCTGACCGTCCGTGAGTTCAGCTTCTTCGAGCTCGGTCATTCCACCGTGCCGGCAGGCATCGAGGGTGAACGTCGTCGGCAGTCCAGCCTCAGCGCGCAATCTGCGAACCAACTTGGCCATGCCGCTCTCCGAATAAAGCTTGGTCGGCTTGGGCCGCCCGTGTTCGCTCTTGTCCCGCGTTTCGTGCAGAATCATCGGAATGCCGCGACGCGGCACTTTGGCAAGAACTTCCTCGGCATCACCGTAGAATAGAGTGCCATCGCCGTCCTGTAGCGGGTGAAGGACGATCGCGCCGGTCTTGTGGTGAAAGATTCGGATCGCCGTTGGCGCGTCATGGCCTCGATAATCCGTCCATCGGATGTAGCCCGCCAAGACGTTCTCAGGACGCTGCAACCATTCGAAACAGATGACCGCCGCAGCCGCGGCTTCGGGCGATCCAGCCTCGATCGCCACCTTGGCGAAGGTATAGACCTGCTCGCGGGTGGCAGCCGGCTTGACCGCTTTGGTGCGTCGGTTTTTTGTCACACCACGCCACGGGTTCGGGATATCCTGATTGAAAACATCGGGATAGAGGCGGTGCACGACGCTCCACGCGCGTGCGCACAAGCCGACAACCTTTTCGCCCTGGCGAGGTCGCTGCCCGCGCGGACCAGCGATGATCTTCTCGTAAATTTTGTCTGCGGAAACGGGAGTAATAGCCTTGACCTTCCGGTCACCGACGCGGTCCCCTTTCTTGGTAATCAGGTCCGTTACCAGCAACATCGTCCGCTCGTAATCACGACGAGAACGCTGCGAGACTTTCTCGAGATAGGCCTTCGTTTGCTTGTACTCGCGGAACAGCCAATCAACCGTAGCGTATCTCACGAGACCTTCGATTGGTTCGCCGCATCGGCCACGTTTCCATTCATCGAACAACGCATTGAGCGCGGCCGCGCGCCCACCGTTGCCATCCTCGCCGCATGCCGTGACGTAATCGGTCCCGAGTGGCTCGCCGGCAATCGAACAGCCCAATCCGCGGTAATAGCCGGTCAAGTCCCAATAGAATGCAACCGCCCCGTTCGCCAGAGTCTTGATACGAACGAACCGGGGCAGGAGGCGCGTCACGCTCACAGATCCTCGGCGACGTCCCGGACCCGCTGCAGGTCGGGCGGCAAGATCGCTTGATCGAGATCGTCTCGGAGCCATAGCCGACGCCGCCCCTCGGTGATGCGCGGTTGCGGGTATTCGCTGCCGACGCGCTTCAAGAAAGACTCAACGGTCGACTCTCCGCAATAGCCCGCTGCCAATTCGGCTGGCATACGGCGAGGCCAAGAGCCTGCTGGAATTATAGCAGGGCGTGGCATCACGAACAGCAGCCCGTCGGAACACGGGCGGCCCGCCACGATCGTGCATCTGCCGCAACTTCAAGGAATGCAGTTGCTAGTGCCTGAGTACCGCCACTCGCACTTATGTCGGCACACGCTTGGAGACACGCAGCCTTGGAATTCGTTCCATTCGATCGTTTCACCGACGATCTCTCGATGCCTGCGGGTCGCTGGTCCGGGCTACCGTCCCCCAAGCCGAAATGCACGACCGAGCGATCCTGAAACGCCCACGACCCTAAGCTGCCGCACCTTACACCGCGCCCCGATTCACGGTTGCTGACTTCCAAACCCGTGTGCACGATAGCGCCCGTCAGCGATGTTGACTCTCGCTGTGACGAAAGCAAACGATATTGTTGTTGCACGACCTTGGCCCGCATCGAGTAACCGGGTGGTTCTGCGATCCCGTTCGTAGATGCGCCGAGCTCGGCCAAAACGAGCGTAGCAAAAATACTTGCGCGTTTCGGACGTACGTTCAAGATCACGCATCTGCCGGTCATGCTTCACAGCTCGTAAGGCGCAGACACCGGGATCGTCGTGGCGGGAGATCCTCAAACGCGGAGATTTCCGCTGTAGAATTGAATGGAGGAGCGGACACCGAAAATTGTCGGCCAATGATGGTTGGACGGACTTATAGGAAATGTCAGCGGTATCATTCCGGCTCGTTCGGCTCGAAATCCTATGCCCGCGAAGAATTGGTTGCCGAGATGGCCGGCGCCTTCGTCTGTGCATCGCTCGGCATCGTGCCCAGCGTCCGTCATGCCGATTACATCGGCTCGTGGCTGGAGGTGCTGCGCGAGGACAATCGCGCCATCGTCCGCGCTGCCAGCGCCGCGTCCAAGGCCGCCGACCACATTCTCGGCTTTCAGTCGGTCAAGCAGCAGCGTGCGGAAACCTCCCACGCGACTGATGATCAAGAGGCGGGGTGATCCCGGTTCCGCCGAAACGCAGAGCCGGACGTGCCGTTTGCGCTTGTTCGGCCCTGCGGCTGCGGAGAGTGAGAGGAGCGCGCGGCTTTCATGACAGGTAGGAGGCCGAGCGAGAGTCTTTCGGCCGCCCGTCGTGGAGAATCCGACATGGCAAGCGCCGTTGCAAAGATCAAGCTCAGTCCCTCCCGCGACATCCCCTTCAACAAGCTGGTGCTCAGCCAGGCCAACGTCCGGCGCGTGAAGGCCGGCGTCTCGACCGAGCAACTGACTCACCGGCAGGAGGCCGACCGTGAAACCTTCGCCCGCGCCTGGTCGTCGGAGGTTGCTGAAGTGGCGCCGTTCACGGACAGCGAGATCCATATCGTCGCAGGTCTGTCGCTACCGATCTGGAAGCGCCTGCCGAGAATCGACGCGAGCGTGTCGGCTCCAGATCGATTCCTGTAAACGCATCATCGGCCGCAAGGTCTCTCCGGCAGGGGTTGCGAGCGCGGTTGAGATCGATGCGTCGAATCTCTCGCCCGACGCCGCCTTCGCGGCATTGCAGCAACCGGCGAACACGGCGACCTGCTCGACGTCATCCGCGCGACCTGCGGCCTCGCCGATTTCCACGACGTTGCCGACGAAGCCCGACGCTTTCTGAACCAGCCACGGCCCGAACCCGATCTCGAGCCGGCCAAAGCACCAGCCGGCATCCGCACCCGCCGGATCGCCGGAATCGGCGCGGCGACTGTTCACCATGTCGCAGCCGATTACCGGCACAATCGTGGAAGCGTATCTGCGGACACGCGGCATTACTGCTTTGCACGGAACCGGAGCCTTACGTTTCCACCCGCGCTGCTACTACCGGCCCGATCGACACTCGCCGACCGAGACCTGGCCGGCGATGATTGCAGCCGTCACCGATCTCGACGGCCGCATCACCGGCGCCCATCGCACCTGGCTAAACCCGTCCAAATGCGACAAGGCGCCAATCGACTCGCCGCGGCGCGCGATGGGCCATCTGCTCGGCAATGCCGTTCGCTTCGAAACGGCGCGCGATGTAATGGCTGCCGGCGAGGGAATCGAGACCATGCTGTCGCTTCGCTGCGTCATGCCGACCATGCCGCTGGCAGCAGCACTCTCGGCCGCGCACCTCGCCGCCATCCTGTTCCCACCGACGCTACGTCGGCTGTATGTCGTCCGCGACAATGATCTCGCTTGGGATGGCGCGATGGCCGGACTGTTCGACCGCGCGCGAACGGCCTGGATCGATGCGATCGCGTTGTCGCCGCATGGCGACGACTTCAACGGTGACTTGCGCCGGTTCGGCATCGACGGGCTGCGCGCAACCTTGCGGGTGCAACTCGCGCCCGAGGACGTCGCACGCTTCACACAGCTCTGAGGCGACCGCCGGGACGGGGACCCGGATGCGCGCCGAGTCGGCTTTCGTCCGAAGCGATCACGAGGCGTTTCCTCCGGCGTCGGAGAGAGCCGCGCTCACGGCCTTCTAGAGGGCGATCGAAGCGGCAAACGGCCCGGCTCCTGCAATGGCGTCCGCCGACTATTTTCCGTCGCGGCCCGTCTTGGTCCCATCACGCAGAGAGGTGGGCGCTTTACATCGCGAAACAAAATAGTCGGCTGCCGCCATCCTACGCTTTGCTTCGGCCGCTGTCGCTTCGCCCGGCGGTGCAGGTCCGGTCCGCCCGCCGCTTTTCGTCGCCATGAAGGCCGCGATGGGCGCGGCCGATCCGACGAAAGGAAAGCCCCATGACGATCGATCACGACGACACCAGCTACGAGCCGCCGCACGCCACATCCCCGACCGACCACGTCCTGAACGAGTTGCAGCTTCCCGGCTATCGCCCCTTCCAGGACGAGCCCGACCCGAGGCCGATGCCCGAAGCCCGCACCATCGCTGGCGCCGTCGCCGACATCTTCGACGCCCTCGTCGCGACCTTGAGCGATACCCGCCTCGAACCCGACCTAGAGGATCTGCTGTGGTCGACCGTCAATCTCTTCCACCGCGCCAATGAGCGCATCGAGCGCCAACTCGACGACAATGAGCAGGCGCAGAAGCGTTGTCAGCGCGAGCAGGATGGCTCCGAGATCCGCTCGGTCGAGCTGGAGCGCCTCACCGCCGAGGGCATGACCTTGATCGAACGGCGCAACACCATGGAATTCTTCCGCGACCGGGCGGCAGAGCATTTCGCCCACCACACCGGATCGCACTGGCATCCGCGCAGCGGATCGATGGTCAACCATCGTGCCCTGACCGCGGCGATGATCGCAGTCGCGACTTTCTCGCCGCGAAGCGTCGAGCCGAGACCGAAGTGCTGCTGCCCGCCGGGCCAAAGATCGCCTTCACGGGCGGCCTCCACTTCAACGATCACCGCCTGATCTGGGACAAGCTCGATCAGGTCCGCGGCAAGCACCCGGACATGGTGCTGCTGCACGGCGGATCGCCGAAGGGCGGCGAGCATCGCCGCCCGCTGGGCCGATCACAGCAAGGTGCCGCAGATCGCCTTCAAGCCCGACTGGGCTCGCCACGCCAAGGCCGCGCCGTTCAGGCGGAACGACGCCATGCTGGAGGTGTTGCCGATCGGCGTGCAGGTTGCCCCGGGCACCGGCATCCAGGAGACCCTCGCCGACAAAGCGCGGAGGCTCGGCATTCCGGTCTGGAAGTTCGGCAGCGGCGGCGCATGAGCGCCGCCGTTCCTCGAAACATCTGAGGAGATATTGCCTCGCATCTACCGACCGCGTGTCGTGACATGCGCGCCTTGCGCACCTCCGCCCCTGAGCTCGCGGCCAGCGCACGATCGCAGCGTGCTTCGAGCCGGTCCGGTATCGAACGGGGATCGCGCCAGTACTCCGGAACCGCCAATCTTTCACTGCCGGTAGGGATTATTTTCGGCTATCATTCCTGTCGCGCCGTGGTGGTGGTGGAAGGCGCAATCCCTGAACCTATTGTCACGGGAACCGCCACCATGCTTGTCGTCGGCATCCTTCTCAACATCGTTGGCCTCGGCTTCTTCTGCTGGGTGCTGTTCACGCTAGCGATCTATGCGCTGCCGTTCTTCATCGGCCTGACGGCAGGCATGTACGCCCATCAAGCGGGAACAGGTCCGCTTAGGACCATAGCCCTCGGCCTTGTCGCAGGGGCATTTGCTGTGGTCCTGGGGCAACTCGTCTTTTCCACAGTCCGCGCACCCATTCTCCGCATCACCATCGCCTTGATCTTCGCCGCGCCCGCAGCCCTCGCCGGCTACCATGCCACCTACGGTCTTTCCGGACTCACCACCTCGTCCGATCTCGTCCGCGAGGTCTTCGCTGTGATCGGCGCGATCGTCACTGGCGCAACGGCGTGGACACGGCTGGCGGCATCCCCGACCGCTGTTTCGGCGGGCCCCGGCAGACCGGCGCTGTCGTAACCTGCTGCCGCGATCCGATCAGTCTGATGTGGCCACTCCCGTGCTTTCGAGTTTAGATCGGAGCAAGAGCCACGCTCGATGCGCATCGTGACCTGACGGATGAGTGCGGCTGGTGGTTCGATTGGGGGCTGGCGTGCCGATGCTGGCGCGACAGAAGCGGCGGTCGGGGTATACTGGCGTGCTGTTCCGGGAGCCGGGCGCTAGAGGCTCGAGGAGAGCGAACGATTTGCGCGCTGCCGGGTCTGCGGTCGGGCCGATGATGATCGCCAGTCCTCCTTGGGTTTCTCTGTTCCAGGGAGCGCGCACCATTCGGTCTCATTGATGGCCTGATCTGGCCGAAGACCCGCTACGCCTCGATCGACTAGCCGCAATGCCGTCGTTCGACTTTCTTCCCCTGGCGGCTGCGCCGCCATTCCTCGCGAGGCAAGAAAGTCGCCCGCCTGGCATCCTCCGCTGCGCTTCGGTCCGCAAGCGGATGCAGCGTCGATCGTCTCCGGCCTGTCGATCGCCATCGAGACCGCGATGGTCGCGGCTCGGAAACAGAGAGCAAGGAGAACTATCATGGCGAACATCGGCACCTTCACGAAGACCGAAAACGGCTTCGTCGGCGAAATCGTCACGCTCACCTTCCAGGCCAATAACGTCCGCCTCGTCCCCGAAGCGACCGGCACCGACAACGCCCCAAGCCACCGCGCTTATGTCGGCCGAGCCGAGATCGGCGCCGCCTGGTCGAAGCGCTCCAGCGAAGGCCGCGACTACCTCTCGGTCAAGCTGGACGATCCGAGCTTCAACGCTCCGATCTACGCGAACCTCTTCAACGACGAGGACGGCGAGACCTTCACCCTGATCTGGTCCCGCGGCCGCAAGGCCACCGCCGACTGAGCCGGCCTTCGAGAGCCTCGTCCGAGCAATCGGGCGGGGCCTCATGATCCTCGCGGGATCTGCCGTTAGGTCTTGTCGTCGTCCGGCTCGACCAGCTCGACGTGACTCACGCGGAGCGCCTGGGCAAGCTCGTAGAGCGTGATGACGGTCGGGTTGCGCCGTCCGCGTTCGAGGCTGCTGAGGTATTGTTGGCTGAACCCGGAGCGCGCTTCGACCTCCTCCTGCGTCAGGCCCTTCACCCGACGCAAGCGGGCGAAGTTCCGGCCGACCAGCTTGCGCATATCCATGCGCAACGGGTGGCGCCTGATCTATAGTATGTAAATGAGACGCCGAGAGCCAACCTAGGCGACGCTCGCTGACGTGGTCCTGGTGCCTCTGACCACGCTCAAGCGCCTGGTACACGAGAGCACGCGCGATCAGGTCCGCCGAGCGCTCGAGGATAACGGGATCGTATTCCTGGTTTCCGATCAGGGCGAAGGAGTGATGTTTGTCCGGCGCGACGCTCAAGCTCGGCCGAACGGGCGCGATAGTCGGCGGGCAGGGAACCTGCGTCACAAAATGGCGGGTGCGCCGTGGCAGCATAGCTCAGACCGCCTTCGCGATAGACGGTCGTCGCCTGCGTGATGCCGATTTGCCGTCCACGAAAAGTCCTGGTACCGCGGTGAGGATTGCTACGTTGATAGTGCAGAAGACCACGAGGAAAGTCGTGACGATACCGCCGTTTGAGGATCGACCGCCCGAACTGGACCGCGTCGGACCTTACGATCACAAGCATCTGGCGAGTTATCTCCGCCTGCTCGACGCGGAGGCTGAGGGAGCCGACTGGCGCGAAGCCGTCGCTGTGATCTTCGGGCTTGACCCGGAGAAGGAACCGAAGCGTGCGAAGCTTGTCCACGACAGCCATCTCGCGCGCGCACACTGGATGACAGAAAAAGGCTATCGACACCTGCTTGAACCGCGCATGCAGTGACCGATCGGCGTGCCCGCTCGGCGCCGACACGCTGCATTCGCCAGTGTCGGAAGCGCTGCTATCGCGTCATGCCGAATCGCTGCCTAGCAGGACGTGCAATTTTCTCAATACTCGCCTGACGATCCAATAACGATCTGTCGGGGAGGAGAAGAGATATGCCAGCGGCGTCCGACTGGCGGTCAGCGCATACCGCTGACATGCTCATGCGACTCGATCAAGAACAGTTTGCCGTCGAATTTCTCCGGCGAAACCCCGCCTATGGCGAAGATTACCGCAATACGCAGAATCGCATCGCCGCCGGATCGTTGTCGCATGATGCGGGCATGGCGGGCCTTGCGCGCCGTTGGGGGTTGAGCTTTCCCGCATGCGCCCGACATGCCTGCGTGGGCTTCACCTGCCTTGTGGAGACCGGAACACTCGCCTGCCGCTGTCATCGTTGCGCGGGCACCTGAGGACTTTACGGCGGCGCGTTCTATCGATCCCGATCGACAAGAGCCGGTCATCCAACACGCTGATACCGAGAACGGCCGGCATGTCCTTCTCGATGATCCGGAGGGCCGCCATCGGATCTGGCTCATCGAGAATGTTCATGCGCGCGCCGGCAGCGCTTTCCTGGTTCCTTTCGATGACGATTTCGGCGCGCGGCTGCACAGCCTTCAGCGCCTGCATCGGCGCCTCATCGGAAAACGAGCCGGGCCGCCGCTCCGTAGCCTCCAACTGTCGCCGACTCAGCGTGCACGGCTGACCCTCCTAGTCCGCGCGCTCGATGGCGAACAGGAAGGCGTGAGCCGGCGCGAAATCGCCGCCGTGCTGCTCGACGCTGAAGCGCGTCATATCCCCGCGATCGAATGGAAGAACGCGGCGCTGCGTAAGAGGGTCAACCGTGTCGTCGCCAGCAGCGTGGCGCTCATGAACGGCGGCTATCTCGCGCTTCTTCGCGGCGACCCGACGCGCGCGCAACGCTTTCGACGCCCATGACGGTGCAGCAATCCTATAATGATAAACCGCTCTCGAGCCATAGGCGACGTTCGGCCCATCGGCACATGGAATCAAGCTCTGCATTTCTGTTGCGCCGCCGTTTCGCGTGAGAGGGACACTGCAGGAGCGCTCCTGCGGCGGGTCTCCCCCACAGCGCAGATTCTCCTTCACGCTTGCCTCCGTTCCGCCGCCTTGCCCGGCAGCGGCCCAGAACCGCACGGAGGTTCCTCTTGCCCTCATCGTCATCAGGCGTTGCTCCGCGTTTCGTGCGCACTCACGACGCGGCCGCCTTTCTCGGTCTCTCCGGCCGGACGCTCGAGAAGCATCGCTGCACCGGCACGGGTCCGGTGTTCCGCAAGCTCGGCGGTCGCGTCGTCTATGCGATCGAAGATCTCGAGACCTGGGCCGCGGAGCGCAGACGCAGCTCCACGTCCGATCCAGGCCCGCAGCAACCGTCTCACGGCGTGGCACCGCCGCGTCCGGCGCCGGCGCGCGCGCGTTGAGCGGGTCGGGTCGCATGCGCCGCACCATCGACGATCAGCAGCTCGAACTGTTCCGGGCCCGGCCCGGCGACATGGCGTTGCGCGACGCACAGGACCTGATGTCCTGGCCGTTCTTCTCACTCGCCAAGACGCGGCGCGTCCGGCCAATCGACTTCCAGATGGGCGAGGTTTCGATCCGGGTCGAGGCGACACCACAACACGGCATGGCGACCATCTGGGATGCCGACGTGCTGATCTGGGCAGCCTCGCAGATCGTTGACGCGCGCGACCGCGGCCTCCGCACCTCTCGCCTGATGGCCGCGACGCCGTACGAAATCCTCGCTTTCATCGGTCGCAGCGACTCCCTCCGCGACTATGAACGCCTCAAGGCCGGGCTCGATCGGCTGCAGTCTACCACCATCGCCACCTCGATCCGGCAACCGACCGAGCGCCGCCGGCACCGCTTCTCCTGGATCAACGAGTGGAAGGAACGCATCGACGCCCGAGGTCGAGCGAGGGGCATCGAACTGATCCTGCCCGACTGGTTCTACGCCGGCGTCATGATGGACGCGCTCGTGCTGACCATCGACCGGGCTTATTTCGATCTGACCGGCGGACTCGAGCGCTGGCTCTATCGCCTCGTGCGCAAGCACGGCGGACGGCAGCAGTATGGCTGGAGCTTCGACCTCCACCATCTCTACCTCAAATCGGGCAGCCTCTCACCGTTCAAACGCTTCGCGTTCGAACTGCGCGACATCGCACGCCGCCAGCCGCTGCCCGGCTATCGGCTTGCCCTCGCACCCGGCGCTGCAGGCCAGGCTCGTCTGACCTTTCAACCCAACGCACCCGAGCCCTTGGCCACGAGACGCCTTGCTCGTTCATCTCGCGCCAAACCGGTGGACAAGCGGTGAAACGGCCCGTGCTATCAGGAACCGCCAGGCCCGTGCTATCGGGAACCCGAAACCCGTGCTATCGGGAACCGGAGTCGCTATTAACTCGCTCCAACACCTCTACAAATCGCGCGCCTAACTTTGCTAACAGAGAATCCTACGGATTCTTTCTAACGTCCTCCGCCGGATGTCGATCGGTTGAAAACAACGATCCGTTACGGCGGGTGATCATTCAAGGAGCTTGCGAGCGGTATACATTGTCCGGCACTCCCGCCGCACGTCAGTCCGTCCATCGGCAGCGCTCCGGTAACCTCTCATGCTCAGCCACCATCAAGGTGGCGCCATGATTATCGCGTTGCTCAATCAGAAAGGCGGCGTCGGCAAGACGACACTCGCGCTGCGTCTCGCCGGCGCCTGGGCGCGGCAGGGACGGCGCGTCACGCTGATCGATGCCGACCCTCAAGACTCGGCGCTTGATTGGTCAGAGCAGCGCACGCGTGAAGGGCTTCCGGTTCTCTTCCGCGTCGTCGGCATCGAATGCGAAACGCTTCACCGTGAAGCGCCCGCGATCGCCCGCCGCGTCGATCATGTCGTCATCTACGAGTCCCGCCTCGCCGCCCTGATGCGATCGGCCTTGCTCGCCTCCGACCTCGCCCTGCTGCCGGTGCAGCCGTCGCCGTTTGATGGATGGGCGTCCGCCGAGACGCTGACGCTCATTGATGAGGCGCGGACTCGCCGCCGACTGCTCGTCGCGCGCTTCGTGCCTAACCACTGCACTGCGCGCACAGTGATCGCCAGCGAGACCGCCGCAGCGCTCGCCGATCACGATCCGCCGTTGCTGCGCCAACGCATCGGCCAACGCGTTGCCTTTGCCGATGCGGCGAAGACCGGTCGCCTCGTCTGGGAGATCGGTACTGCCCAATCAGCCGCCCGCGACGCCAACGGATTCGCAAACGAAGTCGGGAGGATCGGGCGATGACGATTCTCACCGCCGGCAGTCACATGAGCGTGGCAGATAAGCGATTGACCGCCTCGCCGTTCACCGACACACCCGATGGCAGCATATTGCTGGCGTGTGACTGCTCTATTAATCGGCGGTTAACGTACTGGCGGTTCGGCCGGTGCCGCCATCTCGGTTGCGCGATTGACGTGCAGGCGACGGCGCAGGTCCGCGACCGTGTCGTCACCCTCCTGCCTCTGGACCGAGGGCGCGCCATGACAGAGCGCCCGCGCCGAAGCCAATTTGCCGCCCGTCCCGGCGACGTCGAAAGCCGGATCAAATCGCCCGAGGCACCCACGCTCGCCGCCGCGAAGAACGGCGCCTTCACCGCGCGATTGACGATCGACGTCACGTCCGACCTGCGCGGCCGGATCAAGGTCACAGCGTTTCAGCGCGGCGTCACCGTCGCCGACATGCTGCGCGAGATTCTCGCCAAAGCCCTTCCAGACGTCGATGGAGGCATGCCATGAAGGGTGCAACGCCGCTCAACACCTCGCGCGCGCATGACACCGCCGCCATGCTCACCCATGTG
>Ga0307312_10001378_pt1 | contig 12412 bp, 12 predicted proteins | sample ER_DNA_202_FD_194489 | JGI IMG/M metagenome (GOLD analysis project Ga0307312, IMG submission 194489) | Bulk soil microbial communities from the East River watershed near Crested Butte, Colorado, United States - ER_DNA_202 | ecosystem: Environmental > Terrestrial > Soil > Floodplain | place...
CGTGGCGGATGCTCCAGATGCGACGCATCCTCGTGAGAGTCGGAGCCGGATACTCGGTGCTGCCCGGCAATCGGCCGCTCGTCAGCTACTACGCGAACAGCATCAGTCACCTGCTCGGACCATTCGCGGACGGAGTCCGCCAGAGGGATCAGCTTCCCGCGCTCGCAGCCGGGACTGTAAGCATACCGTGAGGAAAATTGTGGGCGGGAACGGCACGCATTTACGCCGTGCGGGCTGGTCGGTGGCTACCAGACCCCGACGCTCGAACGGCTCAAGCTGCTTTCGATCGTGAATCGTACCGCCGAACCACCCCGCAGCGAGATCGCCTGCGACAAATAGCTGTCGGTGCCGCCGATTCTGCGCGCCGCGATGCGGATCACTCCCATCTGCCCCTGAAGCTTCGTCGGAATCTCGATCGACACGTTGTGGGCGGCTGCAACCTGGGCGAAACGCGTCTGGACGCCGTCGTGAACGACGTAGAGCACGATATCAGCCCAGTTGTGGTTCTCGACTTCCAGAACGACCGGATCGGTCGAGAGCGCGAGAGGAGCCTCTTCGAAGGCAGCTTGTCGATGCGCGCATGCTGGCAGGAAAGCGGCCGCGACGAGACAGGAGCCGAGAGTAGTGCGGCGGACTGACATGGGTTCTCCGACGCTGGTGCGCCGCGGCGGCATGTCGCGGCGGGCGTTCCAATGTGCTGCATGCACCAAGCCCTGTCGAGAGGCAGGTGTACGCGTGGCGGCCCAGCGCCGACCGCTGTCTCGAGGTCGTTTACTCTATGTGAACTTTGCCGTCGCTACGTTGACATAAGTGCCTGTGCCGTCTAACTTTCTAGGCTAGTCTGCCCCAGGATCGGGTGGAGTTTATCGCACCTTGGTGCTCAGGTCGTTCAACCAGAGTTAATGCCGACAATCAATCAGCTCGTTCGTCAGAGTCGCCGCGACGTTCAGAAGAAGGAAAAAGCGCCAGCTCTAAAGTCCAACCCGCAGAAACGCGGCGTTTGCACCCGTGTCTATACCACCACGCCCAAGAAGCCCAACTCGGCGCTTCGCAAAGTGGCGCGCGTGAGGTTGACCAACGGTTTCGAAGTGACCGCCTACATTCCGGGCGAGGGCCACAACCTGCAGGAGCACTCGATCGTGCTCATTCGCGGTGGCCGCGTGAAGGACCTGCCGGGAGTACGATACCATATCGTTCGCGGTTCGCTCGACGCATCGGGCGTCAACGGGCGCAACAAGAGCCGTTCGAAGTACGGGACCAAGAAACCCAAGGCCGCCGGTGCGCCCGGTGGAGGTAAAAAGAAATAAATGAGCCGCCGAAAGAAATCCATCAAGCGTCCGATTCTTCCCGACGCGCGCTACGATAGCCAGACCGTCTCGAAGTTCATCAACGCGATCATGTACCAAGGCAAGAAGTCTACAGCCGAGAGAATCTTCTACGGCGCGATGGACATCGTCGAGAACAAGACGTCGCAGCCCGGTGTCACGATCTTCAAGCAGGCTTTGACCAACCTCAAGCCCGCGGTCGAAGTGAAGAGCCGACGCGTTGGTGGCGCGACCTATCAAGTCCCCGTCGAAGTTCGCCCCGATCGTCGTACAGCTCTCGCGATGCGTTGGCTCATCACTTTCTCACGTGGCCGCAACGAGAAATCGATGTCCGAGAAGCTCGCCGCCGAAGTGATCGCCGCGAGCAAAGGCGAAGGAAACGCGGTCAAGAAGAAGGAAGACACCCACCGCATGGCGGAAGCCAACAAGGCGTTCGCGCACTATCGCTGGTAACGGCAAAGCCCACACTCAAGAACCCCGTCTGGCAGTCTTGCCAGACGGGGTTTAGTTTTTCAGATCCCCGATTTGACGAAGAGGCTGCGATCTGGGGCGTACAAGAAATAGGCAGCCGATGTCCCGTCCGGAGAGAACACTGGCGCGCCGGGGTTTCCCGGGTTTGTGTAGGTGACGCTCGCCACGACTACCGGCTGCACCCCGGCACGAATCACGTGCAGTTTCCACAGCGAATTCTGCCGGATCCATACGCCGAGCTCGCGCCCATCCGCGGAATAATTAGCATAAATGACGGCGTCGGTAGCGGCGAGCTGAGCGAGATCCCGCGCCGTGCCCGACAATCCATCGACCTCATAAAGCCGGATGCTGCCTTTAGCGGCGTCGTAACGCATCCGGAGCAGTTGCGGAACATTGGCTTCCCAGCGGTGCGCAATGTAAGCCTCGTCGGATGTCGCAAGCTGCTGGTGGTACCCTTGGAAGGTCACGACCAGGAGCGCGGAGGTGAACGGATCCCGAGCGAGGAATACTGTCCCGTCCGGCGAGAAACCCAACGGGCTGTAAGGGAACGAGGATGCCTTTCCGCCGGTTTGCAGGTCGTAGATCGCATCGCCAACGACGAATCGTTCGTCGGGCGAAACTTCGAGCACCAGAGTCAAGGACGGCGCCGCGAGCGGCAACACTTCACTCGCTCCAGTGCTGGGTTGGACGCGTGCAATCGTATACTCCTCACTCGTCGATCCGGCAGGCCGTAGGAACGTCGAGAAATAGACCTGCCCGCTAACGGTCGGCCCCGCAAAAGCGACGATCGAGGATGCCCCCCAAATCGGTCTTATGGCGTGAGTACCCAGACTGACTGCCTTCAGCCCTTGGGAATGGAAGATTATTTCGCTGCCATCCTTGGTCCAAAGCAGTCGCTGCGGACCGGAACCCTCACCCGATTGGGGCGGAATGAGCTGAGTCCCGGGGTTCTCGGTCTCGCTAGTCTCTGTTATCCCGGAAGAGCCACAGGCTGTCCCTCCGAGCATAGCAAAGGCGGCCACCAGAGTCCCATACCGGCCACAGATGAAGTTTCGCATTGTCCAAGTTGTGTCGTTCGGATTGCGCGTCAATACGTCAAAGACTTCTAAAGGTCCTGGGTCAGGGCTACCCACGGCCAGATCGACGCTTCGAAGCTGATTGGTAAGCGCCGATACGCCACGGCACCCACTAGTAACGGCCTCGCTGGGAGCAACGAAGCTTCTTCTTGGAACATTCTCTGACGGTCCGGCCCGTTCGGCCGAATCTTGAGGGAGTCACGGAAAGCGATTCACGACGAGGCTAACCAAGAGACTTCTTGGATCGTCTGGAGGGGAGGGTCAGTGTCCCCATACGCCAAAAGAATTCTCGCGATCACAGTCTGCCTCGCCGCTGCGGCTGGACTTGCGGCCGCGCAACCGGCGCGTCAACCGGACAGGCCGGTTCTGCCCGATGGCGCCGACCGCAACGATCCATGGAGTTACTACCGGGTCGGCCAAACCTCGCTGCCGCGAGAGCCGGAAAAAGCCGCTGACGCCTTCTACTGGGCGGCGCGACTCAACCCCGTTTGGGCCGAGGCTTTTTACGGACGCCGGATAGCGCTGCTCCTCAACGATCCGCGAAGGCTCGCGCGATATTGGCGCGGCGACAAGGGCGCCGTCAGGGAGACGATGGGGATCGATTCGCTCTATCTCTATGCGTTGACACTCAATCCATTCCTGGGACCGAACCTCGATCACTTGATTCTCGACGCGGCGATCGACCAATACTCGCGTGATTATGCGAACCGCACCGGAGCTTCGGCCAGTGAACTTGCCTACGAGGTCACGAAATACATCAGAATGGGACCACCGGAGTGGCAAGCGGTTATGGCCTATCGGGATGGCAGGTACGACGAGGCGCTGTCTCAGTATGCAAAGGCCATCCCGCGTTCCAAGCAGAAGGGGCCACTCCTCGCTGAACGGGGCAGACTGTTCTACCAGATTGGACAACGCGACAGCGCGCTCGTCAATCTGACGCAGGCACTGGCGGAGATGCGAAAGGCCGACAAGGACGATCTCGTCTTCTTCTACCAGTCGAAGGCGCTGATGGAGGAGAGAATCGGCTTGATAGAGCGCGTCAAGGGGAACAAGGTGGCGGCGCGCGAAGCGTTCGGCCGTGCGCTCGCGGAAGACCTTTCTTACTTTCCGGCCCACGTTCAGCTCGCCTACCTCGGACTGGAATCCGGAGACGCAGTGACCGTCATGAACGAGATGGATCTGGCTGTGGAGATCAGGCCCGACGATCCGAGTGTTCGATACCAGTACGGCTACGCGCTCGGATCGCTCGACAAGCTCAAAGAGGCCGAAGTTCAGTTGAAGAAGGCGATCGAGCTCGATCCGGATTTTGCGCTTCCCCACTTCGTCCTCGCAGACGTCTACCAGGCGACCAAGCGGCGGCAGGAGGCAATCAAGGAATACGAGGCTTTTCTCGCGCTCGCGGCGAAGAACGACACGCGGCGGGGCGAAGCTGACCACATGGCGGCGATACTGCGAGGCTCGCAGTGACTACGTTCGTGATGCGACGCGGGCGCGTTTGTTTTGGAGTTCTCATCGCGACGTTTTCCATCGCCACCTCTTTCGCGCGCGCACAATCTACCGACACCACGCGCTCTCCGATTCGCGCTCGCAGCATCGTCGAGGATCTGCAGATGTTCAGCCAGGTCCTTAATCAGATCCGCGTCAACCATCCGGACTCTGTCGAGACGCACATTTTATTGATGGCAGCTGTCGAGGGGATGGTGCGCGCGGCGGACCCGCACTCGTTCGTCATACCCGCGATGCGGCTGGACCGGGCGAGGGAAGCCGCATGGGAAGAAGGGAAGCTCTTTCCTGTTCCCGTCGCATTCCGGTATATCGGAGGCGATCCAGTCGTGGTGAGTGTCGCGGCGGGCTCGCGCGCATCGGCGCTGGACATTCTGCCGGGAGACGAGCTGATCGCCGTCGACCACAAGCCGGTCGCGGCGACATCGGCCAATGAGCTCGAGATCTCGCTGGCAGGCTCGAAGGGCGCACCGGTCGTTCTCAGCTTCGAGCGCCGGCGCCTCGATGGCTCCATCGCTCACATTGATCGCAAGGTGCAGCGCGAGAAAGTGGACGAAGCGTCGGCTGTGCCGACCGCATTCATGCTCGACGAGCGCACGGGTTACGTTCGCATCACGAGCTTCCTCAACGACCGTGTCGCGGACGATCTTCATGACGCGCTCGGTCAGCTGGAACGCCGAGGAATGAAGCGGCTCGTGCTCGATTTACGGGATAATCCCGGCGGGCGTATCGATCAGGCTGCAAAAATTGCCGGCGAGTTTTTGCCCAAAGGCGCGATCGTCTACACGTCGACCGGCGAGAAGCGTGAGGTGATCGATACTAGCAGAGTGTCACGCTCGTTCTGGCGGAGTGAGCGGCGTTACCCGATCGTCCTGATGACGAACGCCGGCACCGCGAGCGCGGCCGAGCTCCTCTCCGGCGCGTTGCAGGATCACGATCGTGCGTTGATCGTGGGCAAGCCGACTTTCGGAAAGGCGCTCATCATGCGCGGATTTCCGTTGTCGGACGGGTCGATCATAGAGCTGGTGGTCGGGCATTTGAAAACGCCATGCGGACGCGTGGTGCAGCGTCAATATCGATCGATCACGACTCGCGAGTATTACCGTCTCGCCCGTGCGGATCGTGACACGGCTGGTCGTCCGAATTGCCGCACTGACGCTGGGAGAGTCGTGTACGGAGGCGGTGGGATCTATCCGGATCTCGTCGTCGTTGAGTCCGACATTCCGCTCTGGCTGGCAAGATTGGGCGAGGACAACGTGGTGTTGAAGTGGATCGGCGGATACGTAACCGCCAATCCCTCGGTCTTCGCTTCCTTGGATGCGCTCTCCCGGTCGCAGTCGATCGACGCGAATGGCATCACGGAATTTCGGAAGTTCGCAGCCACTCAGGGAATAACCATTCCGCAGACAGCCGAAGCCGACACGACGCTCGAACGGGTGCTATCCGCGTCGGCGGCGCGATCCAAATTCGGCGACGCAGGATTCTATCGAATCAATGCCGCGCTGGACCCCGAGGTTCAAATTGCGAGACGGGCTTTCGACGACGCACGGTTCGCGTTTCTCGTTGCTGCGGTTTCTATGAGATGAGGTGTCTAGTGCGGCGTCGGTTTTCTCGCTCGATCTCCGTGACGCCGCTCGGTTACCTCTCGCGCCGTTCTCCGTCTCTCGGCGGTTGTCGCTACCACCGCCAGCGCCAGCTCGATCAGTCCGTAAGCCCGCCGCAAAAAGGACGGTTGTTTTTATCGCGGGATCCAGGACTGACCCTCGCCGCGGAAGTCCAGCGGCAGCTGCAGGTTCGTAGTCGGGTTCACGATAGTCGGCAGTCCCCACAGATTCGCGACGATCCACTGACCGTCCGGCGACCAATCCAGTCCGGTAAAGAACGAAATATCGGCCGCGAGCTGGGTCGCTCCCGTCCCATCGGCATTCACAACGTACAAACCGACCTGGCCCTTGGTTGCAAGTCGATCAGCCGTGGGCGACCAGCGAAGCTCGTCCGGCCCAAGGCCACGGATTGTGAACGTATTGCCCGTCGCCAGATTCAGAATCTGGATGTCGTTGGCGCTGGAAGTTTTCTCGACGTAGGCCAGTCTCGTTCCGTCAGGCGACGGAGTGGGGGACAGCCGTGCGGCAAAGGGGGAGCCTGAGACCGGGCCGCTCACAAGTCGTGTGAGACCCGTTCCATCCGGGTGGGATCGCCAGACCTCGCCGTCGGTGAACGTGTGGCCATCGTAGGATGCCGGGATCGTGAAGTAGACCCACGCACCGTCCCGAGAGATGGCTGGAGATGAAAGCTTGGCGCCGGTGAGTGCGCTCACAGTGTCCGCGATCAACGGGCTCGACTTGCCATCACTGATCGTCAATGAATAGATGCGCTGGGTCTGCGGCGATCCCGTAGTAGTGCCGGCATAATAGATTCGGGTCGCATCCGGACTCCATACGGGTTGGCCGGCCATTACGCTCGTGAGATATCGCTTCGGTCCTGACCCGTCCGTGCCGAGAACTGTCACGCTTGCTTCGGGTACGCCATTCGGTGTGATGACTGTCGCGAACTGACCAGAAGGCACGACGCTCACCATCGCTGTCTCGGTCAGCTGTTGGTAGTGAACGTCGACTCCCGCGCGGCCCTACGCCGCTCCGGTGACCTGGCCGCTGGCGGAAATCGTGATCGCTGGATCAGAGCTGGAAAAGGTGAGCTGAGAGCTCAGGTTGAGGTCGTTGCCGCCGCGATCCAATACGATCGCGCTCTGTTGGTAAGTCTTGCCGATTGCCACCGCGGTGTCACCGGGGCGAAGCGTGACGTACGTCGGCGCGCCAGGCTTCACGGTGAACCAAAGTGTGTCCGCCAGCTGCAGATCGGGAACGCTGATGACGATCGGGGCAAGGATGGCGCGCCGGCCAAAGAACACCTGGAAGGATGCCTGCCCATCGGTTACCAGGTTGATGCTTCCGGTCGGCTCGCCGTTCTCATTCCGCACGTGCATCCCGAAGTCCCCTCGGGCGTGCCGGCCGGCGTTCCGGAGATGTTGACCGTGACCTGGTCGCGCAGTCTGCCGCTCGAATCGCTGATCTCGATCGTGATCGGGTGCTGGGACCAGCGGTAATCGTGTCGGTGCGACTGATGTCCGCGACGATGCGGATCCGCGGCACCCTTTCAGGGCCACCGATGTCAACAACGCGCGCGGTTACGCCGATCAGCAATCCAAACAGAACGATCCAGCGGGAAATCATCGCTTCTACACTCGGCCTTAGATGAAAAACGCTGCCGAAGAGGAGACTCGGCAGCGAGGCGATCCGTTGTTTTTGGCGTTCTATTATAATGATGAAACCAGGAAAACGGGGAACTTTATGCCATTGAAGTTCCGATTGCGTGCTGCGGCTGGCTTCGCTTCACTTTGTCTCATCGCCGCGGGACCCTGTGCGAAGGACCTCGCGGGGCCGATAGCAGCGAGCGAGTGGGGCGGAGACCACATCGGACTCACCGTCTCGTCGACCGGCGGCGCTCTCGAGTATGACTGCGCCAGCGGGACGATAGACCAGCCAATCGTCTCCGCGACAGACGGAAACTTCGTTGCCCAGGGAACGCATACAACGGGGCACGGCGGGCCGATAATGCAAGGTGAGGTTCCGGATCGTCATCCGGCCAGATATGACGGATGGACCGACGGCGAAACGATGAAGCTCACTGTCACTCTCACGGATACCGGCCAGAAGTTGGGAGACTTCACGCTTGCTCGTGGGCAGTCGCCGCACGTTTTCCGCTGCCTGTAGATCCGTCTGGGTTTCGGTTGCTTTCAGATCCCCGACTTCATGTACAGACTGGTTCCTCCCCCGTCGAGATAATAGGGGTACGCAACTGAATTGCCGCTCGGTGAGAACACCGGAAACCCCACACCAGTGTCCAATCCGGTGATGACGCTGGCGACAACGGTGGGAGCACTACCCGAACGGATGACGTAGAGATTTGACCGCCGACTGGCGCCCGAGCCCTGTTCGATCCAGATCGCGAGCGTCCGGCCGTCGGGTGACCAGTTCGCAACAGGGAGGATCGCGGGGAAAAATGGGTTAGAGCCGAATTCGGCAAGAGCGCGGTGGACGCCGGTTACGGCTTCGATCTCGAAAAGCCGGAGCGCCTCGTCGTCCCGGCTGAAGTCGAGCAGCTGCAGTGAATTACCATCCCACCGGTGTCCGTAGTAGAAGGAGCCGCTGGGCGATTGCAGGGGCTCGGACGACGACCCGTCGGCGGTCGAGATCAAACTCGGTGCTCCGATGAGAAGCCCGTTCTGCGACTGATAGTAGAGAAGCTGAGTGCCATCAGGTGAGAAGCCGAAGGGCCTGCCTGCCGGGAGAGTGATTTGTGCTCCCGACTGCAGGTCGTAGAGAATTCCTTGAGCTACCAGGAACCGTTCATCGGAGGAGACTCGCATGAACCTATCAGCGCCCGAACGGTTGGTCACCAGGATTTCCGCAGACCCTGCGGTGGGGTTTACACGGCTCACGAGAGAATTGGGGTCGTTCGGTCCGGCCGCCGAGATATCAGAGGCGAAGTAGATCCGCTCGCCAGCGCGGGACAAGGCCGGGATAAAAAGTGACGGAGGTGTATTCAGTCGTCGCACGGTGTGTGTTGAGGTGCTCACTGCGTTCAGTTGGCCGGCGACCGCGTAGACCAGTTCTGTTCCATCGCTGGTCCAAGCGAGATCGCCGCCGCCGCCTTGTGTCAGTGTCACGAGCAGCACTCCCGGATCCTGGGCTCCAGACGGACCGTAACCGGCTGGATCACCGCATCCAGCGACCGCCAGCAACGCGAGTGAAGCGAGTATGAATCGAATTGGCTTTCTCTGGATATGCTTCATCGTCCGAATCCTCGAGAGAGGGAGTGACGGAGGCAGATTCCTGGTATCAGATACCGGGCTTCATGTACAGGCTCCGGCTGTAGTCGTCGTGGTAGTAGAAGTACGCGATTGACTTGCCGTCCGGTGAGAATACTGGACGGTCAGGATTCCCATGCACCGTCGCGACCACAGCCGGCGCGTTGCCAGCACGGACTATATAAAGGGTTGTCTTATCAGTTCTGTCTGCGAGCGAGCCTTCTGGGATCCAGGCACCGAGCGCTCTGCCGTCGGGTGACCAAGTCACACCAATAAAGGGACTACGCACGTTGAATTGGACGATGTCGCGCGACGTGCCGGTCATACCATCGATCTCCGACAGCCTAACAGCGCCGCTGTTGTAGGCTCCGGCGTCCAAAAAGGTTTTTTTAAGCAATTGCGGCGAATTGCCTTCCCACCGATGGGCGAGGTAGAAATCACCCGTAGAATACAGCAGCGGATGGGATGAGCCGTCGGATGTCGAAATCAGCGTCGGCGATTCGAACGAAGTCGCGGTTGACTGCAAAAAGTAGAGGAGCATCGTCCGGTCAGGCGAAAAGTCGATGGGTGCGCCCGCAGGGAGATCAACACGGCCGCCTGTCTGAAGATTGTAAAGGCTACGACCGGCGACCAGAAACCGCTCGTCCCCGGAAACGAGCACCTGGTTACTGGATCCCAGGAAGGTGGTTGCCAGGATGTCCACTGCGCCTGAAGCAACGTCAACGCGGCTTACTTGAAAGTTCGGGTCGTTCGGCGCTGCCGTAGTTAGAGAGGCGCCAAAATAGATTCGCGAGCCGGCGCTTTCACGCGCCAGGCTGATGATGGACGGAGAAGCATTCAGTTGCCGCACAGCGTGTGTGGCAACGCTTACCGCGTTGAGGCGAGTTGAGCCCGCCGGCGCGGTAACGTAGCTGATATATACCAGCTCGCTGCCATCTCTCGTCCACACCAAATCCTGGGGGTAATAGCCGGCGAGACTCGGAGGGACGACAAGGATTCCCGGATCTTCTGGCTCACCCGGTCCGCTTGAATCACCGCACCCAGCAGCGCCAAGGAGGGCGAGTGAACCGATAAAGAACCAGATCGGCCTGTTCTGGGTCTGACGCATCGTACGAACCTTCGAGAGAGAAGTAGGGAAGAGATTCGCCGATCCGGTGCGCCCCGCCTATACGTCAGATGACGTAGGTGGGTCGGCCCTCAGAAATCAGGTCGGCGTCGGCTTCCTCGCCCGATTGCCTTTCCGCCGCTCGGTGACCTCGCGAGCCTTTCTCCTTCTCTCGGTGGTCGTTGCGACTACCGCCAATGCCAGCTCGATCAGACCGTAAGCCATCGCCACGAGCGAAAGGAGCGACACTACCGCCAGCAGCCTCGTCATTCCGCTCGACAGCGTCCCTTTCACCACCGCGTACGTCGAGCCGGTAACGACGACGATCGACACAATGCTGATCGCCGCCGCAATGCCGATCGACATTCCGTGATCGACGTGGGGAAGTACCTCGTGTGGCTGCTCAGCAGTAGCCGAAGGATCAGTCATCAAAGTTCCGGTTTCAGTTCTTGTTGCGCGACACCGTACGAAGCATCATGCTTCGTGCCGTGTTCACTTTCAAGCATCTCGCGCTTTTCGGCATCTCGACATCCGTTTGCCTGGCTTGCGGCGCCGACTCGAGCCAGGGACCTTCGGGGCCTCCGCCGCACCTCACCATAGATGTGCGATACCTATCGACGCTTACGGCTCAGCAGCAGAGCGTCGTTTCGGCCGCAGTCGATAAGTGGACGCGCGCGTTGTCAAAAGATTTTGGAAGCTTTCGCTTCAATTACGCCGCGAATGCCTGCTTTCCCGGCCAGCCCCAGCTCAACGAGACTCACCACAATCCGCTCATCTTCATTTCCATCGGTGCCATCGATGGACCAAATGGATCACTCGCGCTCACCCGATTGTGCGCCGTCAGCGGAAGGGACACACTGCCGATTCTCAGTCAAATCCAGTTGGACCAGTCTGACATCGCGTCGATGGAAGGGCAGGGAACTCTTAGCGGCGTCATCACGCACGAGATCGGCCACGCGCTGGGGTTCAACCCAGGCAGTTACATGCCGAGGAACCTCACCGGCGGAGGCACGGCCGACCCCTACTTCAGCGGCGCGAACGCGCGTGCGGAATTCAAGCGTCACGGAGCCTGGTACACCGGCGCGATTGTCCCTCTGGAGAACCACAGTGGCAACGGTCCGAATGACCCGCATTGGAGATACCTCATCTTTGGCGATGAGCTAATGGTTGCCGAATCGGCGGTTGGTACCAGGTCACCCCTCAGCACCATTACGCTGGGCTATTTCAAGGACCTTGGCTACGAGGTCGATTTTTCCGTGGCCGACTCCTACGAGGTTGCGCCACTCTTTGGCGGCAACCGCGTATTGCCGCAATTCAACCTTGCGAATGATTTGAGGACAACCGCACCTCCGCCCTTCGTGACCCCGCTCGAGTCGCGCTGACCGCGGCCCGATCGTCCCCTCGCGCTTGCGACGTTTCGCCCCTAAACACATCTTCGCATAGTGGGATAAGTGCCCTCCAATCTTTGGGTTGGGGGTCTGGATGGCCGGCTCGGCCGGCGTCGGTGGAGGCACCATGAAGTACCCTGAAGTGCGGAACTACGTAGATGGTACGTTCGTGGACACGGCCGGCGCCTTCCTCGAGGTCCACAACCCGAGCGATGGCAGCGTCATCTCGCGCGTACCACTATCGACGCAGCAAGATGTCGACACGGCCGTCGCCAGCGCCGCCAAAGCGTTTCCGGCCTGGTCGGCTACTCCAATCAAGGAGCGCGTTCAGGTCTTCTACCGTTACAAGACTCTCCTCGAGAAGAACATCGACGAGCTGGCGGCGCTGATTACTGAGGAAAACGGCAAGGTCGCGAGCGAGGCGCGCGCCGAAGTGCTGAAGTCAGCGGAGCTCTGCGAGTTTGCCTGCTCGCTTCCGCAGATCGCCCCGGGTGAAGTCCTCGAAGTCAGCCGCGGAGTCGAGTGCCGCATCGAGCGATATCCACTCGGCGTCGTCGCCGCGATAACGCCGTTCAATTTTCCGAACATGGTGCCGAACTGGTCGATACCCAATGCGATCGCGCTCGGCAATTGCCTGATTCTCAAGCCGTCGGAGCTGGTGCCGTTGAGCGCCGGAA
>Ga0307312_10001379_pt1 | contig 12411 bp, 13 predicted proteins | sample ER_DNA_202_FD_194489 | JGI IMG/M metagenome (GOLD analysis project Ga0307312, IMG submission 194489) | Bulk soil microbial communities from the East River watershed near Crested Butte, Colorado, United States - ER_DNA_202 | ecosystem: Environmental > Terrestrial > Soil > Floodplain | place...
GGCAAGAAGTAGATTGCAAGATGCAATCTAATTCTCGTTAGACGGCCTATGGATTTCACTGTGTTGAGTTAACACAAAGGAAGAACGAGAAACAACGAGCTAAGAACGAAAGGAACAAAGTTATGTCAGCTATACATTTCAGCCCACTCACAGCGATTGCGGTCGGTCCGGCCGGTCCTCCGTCCAAATTGTCGGTCGGCCCTCATTCCGGCCCAAGCACGGCAATTGCCGTCACCGCCAGCGTAACGATCAAGGAATCCGACTTTCAGTGGGTTCTGCTTGGGCTGACAGTGCCCGACGGAATAAAGGTGAAGGGTGTTGTAGTTTGCTATCAGGTTGTTGGTGGAAAATCCACCTACATTTCCCAAGTGCGATTGACTGAAATGACCACGCCCAATACCGCCTTGGTGAAACATGATGACCCAACTAATCTCACGTCCACGCTGCCGGTGTGTTACAAGAGCAAGGCAAGCGGATTTTCCGTGAGCGGGACCATCACACTTGAATTAAAGCTGCTCATTGGAGGTAAAGGCGAGAAAATCTTGGTGGGAGGAATCGCCTTGCTGACCTAAGCCGGTCTAGAACGTAAAAGTGGATCAATAGCTTCGAGGGGTATGGTTCCACCTTCGTGAATAATAGACACGCCTAATCAGTCGCTCCAGCCAACCGCTGTGCATCGGGGGAAACGGGGTCAGATCTCAACCTTTAACATTTGTCCCTGATTTGCTCACAGAGGGAGATGTTCAGCCGGCTGCGAGTCGAATTAGAGGAAGCCGCCTATCACCTCTCTCCGCTGTGGCACAGAGCGGTTCCGGAAACATATTTGCCTGCGAACCCGCAGCATCAGGCTATGGTCATGCCGCATATATTATGAGCGGGTTCTTTGAGGAGTTGCAGCGCCGAAAGGTTTATCGCGTCGCCGCCGCTTACATCGTCGCCGCGGGATTCTTGATTCAAATCGCTTCGGCGGCGTTTCCAGCATGGGAATTGCCCAATTGGAGTTTGCGACTCGTAATTGCGCTTTTGTTGATCGGTTTTCCGATCGCGCTCATACTCGCCTGGGCCTACGACATTACCGCGAAGGGAATTCAGGCCACCCCGCAAACAGGAACTCACCGGCGGCGAAATCTCATCTTGCTCATCGTCACCGCTGTCATCTTCTCCGCTGCCGCTGGATTTTTTCTTTTGCCACGGGCCGTCTGGCATAAAGTCGACAAATCAGTCGCGGTCCTGCCCTTTCAAAATTTGAGCAGCGATCCGGACAACGCTTATTTCGCTGATGGCATCCAGGAGGAAGTCCTGACGCGTCTGGCTAAAATCGCGGATTTGAAAGTGATTTCGCGCGCTTCGACGCAGCAGTATCAGAGCGAACCAGGCAATCTTGCTGAGATCGCGAAGCAGCTTGGCGTAGCGAATATCCTTGAGGGTACCGTCCAGAAAGCAGGCAATCAGGTGAGGGTCAACGTTCGCCTGGTTAACGTGCAAACCCACTCGCAGCTCTGGGCCGAGACGTATGATCGAAAGTTGAGTGACATCTTTGCCGTCGAAAGCGAGATCGCGAAGGGAATAGCGGAGTCGTTGCAAACGACGCTGACCGGTGGTGAAGAGCAAGCGTTGGCTGCCAGCCCCACAAACAATCCGGAAGCTTACGATGCATATTTACGCGGGCTGGCTTTTGAAGCCCGTGGCAACTACTCGAGCGATGCGCTATTCAAAGCCATCGATTTTTATGACCTGGCCGTGCGGCTTGACCCGAATTTTGCGCTCGCCTGGGCGCGGCTTTCCGGTGCGCACGCACTTCTTTATTTTAATCGCGGCGACACAACCCCCGCTCGCCGCGATGCGGCCAAAGAAGCTTTGGAGCATGCGCAGAAACTGCAGCCGAACTCGCCCGAAACCCTGCTCTTCCTGGGTTATTATCAATATTGGGTGCTGCACGATTACGGGATGGCCAAAGCCACCTTCGCGCGCGTCAGCAAAATGTTGCCAGGTAACAGCGAGGTCTCATACGCCCTGGGGGCAATCGCGCGACGCGAGGGACATTGGGCTGAAAGTGTTGCCTATTGGGAACGGGGACTCGCCCTCGATCCGCGGAACACTGCGTTGCTGACCGAGGTGGCATTTACTTATGCCGCGCTCCGGCAATTTCCGGCAGCGCTAAAGCTCTATGATCGGGCACTGGATATTCTCCCTAATGAATTGTACTTAACGGCGTCAAAAGCCAGCATCTACCAGGCCGAAGGCAACCTGCAGGAAGCCGCTAAGTTGCTGGTCCAGGTAAACGCACAAACGAATTCGGACGCGGCGGTTCGAATCAAGCTGGCCCAATTGAGACTTGAACGAAATCAGACTGAGGCCACCCGGTTTGTGCAATCCCGACATGCTCAACTCCACTTTGCTTCTCCGATCGACAAGGGCATCAAGCAGAACGGGCTAGCGTTGGTCCAGCGCGTAGCTGGGGACACCGCTCAAGCAAGAGCTTCCGCTGAACAGGCGCGCAACACGCTTGAGCCGATCGCAAAGGAGCAACCAGACAATTCGTTCGTTGCGGCAGCGCTGGCCGTTGCCTATGCCATGCTCGACGAGAAGGACTCAGCCCTGAAGGAAGCGGAGCGTGCAATCACGCTTGTGCCGAGTAGCAAAGATCGGCTATCCGGCCCTGGGTTCGAAGAGAACCTGGCGCTAGTTGAGATGATCATCGGCGAGAATAGCCGCGCCATCTCAATTCTCACGCGGCTGTTACAAACGCCGTATGGCGGCTGGCTTTATAGCCCAGCGCCCATCACACCGGACCTTTTAAGGCTTGATCCAATCTGGGACCCGTTGCGCGCCGATCCTGCGTTCCAAAAGCTCTGCCAGGAAAAAAGCAGGACTGAGCGTGTTAAGAGAGAAGGTGTGTTAAGAGAGAAGGGGTCAGACTAGGGTTGCATTGATTTGACGGACAGTGGGCTAAGGGTCAAAACCCGAAAGGAAGCCCACATGAAGACACAGTTAAGTAAGCCGGCTCGCAGCAAGGCGAGATACACCGAGGAATACAAAAAGGAAGCCCTGGAATTGTGGCGTAACAGCGACCGTAGCGCAGCGAAGGTGGCGGCCGAACTGGGGATCCGCCCGCCGCTGCTCTATCGCTGGGCCCAGTTGGAGCGCGAGTCCAAGTCATCCAGGAGCGAGCTCAAGCCTGGACGCAGCGTCGCAGAACTGGAAGCGGAGATCCGCCGCTTGCGTGCGGAGAACGCCAAGCTTTTGGAGCAGCGTGAAGTGTTAAAAAAATCACTGGGCATCCTCTCCGAAGCGCCGCCCAGAGGTATGCCCGAATCCAACAGATGAGCGGCCAATACAAAATAGCCTGGTTAGTTCGCCAGCGCTGCATACCGACAGCTTCTCACTCAACACCATCTGCTCGCTTCCATGAGTCGCAAAGGCAACTGCTACGATAATGCCTTTATCGAATCCTTCTGGAGCACTCTCAAATACGAACTGGTCTATCATCAGCGCTTCGCCACCTACGCCGCAGCTCGTACCGCCATCTTCGATTACATCGAAACCTTTTACAACCGCACCAGACTCCACTCCAGTCTTGACTACCGCAGCCCCATCAGCTTTGAATGCCAACTAAACCAAATTACCCTTACCTAACTGTCCGAGAAATCAGGGCAAGCCCAGATCTCAACATTTGACGTTTGTGAGCGGAAAGTGGGGTCAGAGCTTACTATTGATACTCAGCAGCTTTTGAGTACCGATGCGGGCATCCTGAGACCGCTGGCGCATTCAGTCCCCGACCGAGTCGGCAACCGAACCGAATTCAAGTCTATTCGTCTGCGCCAAGCGAGGCCACGGTTTTCATTTCTCGACATTTGGACGCGCTTTTGCCTAATCTCGCGGCGTGATAAGAACGAAAATCGTTACGGCAAAGTTCCATCCATATCTCGTTCGGTCCGAAACCGACTCCGGGATTACCTAAAGGAGTAACATCATGCCGACGTATATCAGTCTAGTACAATTTACCGACAAGGGTATCCAGGCCGCCAAGCAGACGACCGAGCGGGTGGCGGACTGGGCTGCCAAGGTGCGGTCGATGGGGGTTAGCGTTAAGGAGATGTATTGGACGCTCGGTCAGTATGACCAAGTGTGCGTCTTCGATGCTCCAGATGACGAGACGGCCGCCAGCGTGTTGCTCGCGGCGGACATGCTGGGGAACATCCGCACGCAAACCATGCGTGCTTTCACAACCGCCGAGATGGAGAAAATCCTGGCCAAGGTGCCCTGATTAGGCCGTGGAACCAGGGTCAGTTCTCGCTATTGACGCAAATCGTTAGACCAAACGGTCAAATCACGGTTAGATTTGACCTGAGATGCCAAAATTTATCTTCCGCAAGGCCCGGTCAGTGGAACCGAGTACTGCGCCCGCCGATTTTGCCAATGCGTCGCCGTTCCGGCGCCAAACGCAGCAGAATGACCCGATTCGCAATGGGATTTTTATCGGCCTGGCAATTGTGTTGCTCGTGTTTCTTGGGAGCATGGTCGCGGTGCTGATGATGCATGCGCCAAGCCTTTGAGCTATTTCGACGCGCGAAAATTGCCGCGCCGAGGGATCTCAGACGCTAATGACGAAGCACAAATGTCGAATGTCGAAACAAGCCGAATGACGGAACCCGAAGACGTGTGGCTGTTCCTTAAAACGGGTCCTCGTCATTTGACTCCGAAAGCTTTCGCGAGTTGATCTTTGTCATTCCTTCGTCGTTGGTCTTTTGGATTTCGTCTTTTCTTTGGCATGACAAAGACAAAACAGCGCCTCCTGCTCTTCGACATCGACGGCACGTTGATCCATTCCGGAGGCGCGGGTGTTGAAGCACTCAAGTCGGCGTTCACAGAGCGCTTCGGTATCGCTGATGATCTGCACGACATCGAGATCGCGGGTATGACCGATTCCGGAATCGTGGTCAGCATTCTGAACAAACATAATATTCCCGCGACTCACGAAAATGTAAGCGCGTTCCTGGATAGCTATGTCCATTGTCTTTCGCTGGAATTGCCGCGCCGGAAAGGCAAACTGCTCCCCGGCGTACTCACGTTGCTCGAAAAACTTAAGTCGCGGCCGCATCTGGTGCTCGCGCTTCTCACTGGAAATGTCTCCCGCGGAGCACGGCTAAAACTTGAGCACTACGGGGTCTGGCACTTTTTTGAATTTGGAGCTTTTGCCGACGATCATCGCGATCGTAACCAGCTCGGTCGGTTCGCTCGCGCGAGGGCAAAAGAGAAGCATGGGCGCGAGTTCTCCGCATCCGAGATCGACGTCATTGGCGACACACCGCGCGACATTGCCTGCGGCAAAGCGCTTGGGGCGCGCACCGTTGCGGTGGCGACTGGCAGATGGGGCCGTGATGATCTTGCAAAATATCAGCCGGATTTCCTGATTGATGATCTCTCGGATGTGGAAACCATTATTAATACGCTCGGATGGTGATCTATTGACGATTGCAGGGTATCAATGAAGAAAAACGCTTCCCAATCTGAACCGACGCCACAACGAGATCGTTCCAACGTCCTGCCGTTAAAAGGCGAAATTGATCTGCACGTCTCGCCTGCTATCACGGCGTCACTTAACCAGATGATCGAAAAAAAGCCGAAACGTCTGGTGGTGGATCTTTCCGAGGTCACTTACATCGATAGCGCCGGTCTTGCTGCATTGATTGAGGCGATGCAAAAAGTAGAAGGCTATGGTGGCAAATTCCTGCTGGCTGGATTGCAGGAGACCGTGCGCTCGATTTTCGAAATCTCGCGGCTCGATCAGGTGTTTCAGATATTTCCAGACGCGGATGCTGCGCTCAGCAGTTGATCTGATCCCGGAAGTTCGCTGGGGAGATCCTCCTCCGGCGGGCGAATGGGACGCTGACAGCCAGCCAATCCGCTGAAGACGGCGGACACTACAGTGTAACGCGCGTTAAGATCCCAAGCGTTTGCTCGACGTTCTTTGAAATATCGAACTGCGACGCGCGCTCGATGTTCGCCGAGCGCGCTGCCGCGCGGCGCGATGGATCCGACCAGAAGCGAATTGCGTCGCGCAAACCAACCAGATCGCCTGCGTGATCGACAATTGATCCGTGGACGCTGTCTTCAATGATTTCGCTGCAGCCGTTGGAACGCGTTGTGATTACCGGCAATCCGCAGGCGAGCGCTTCGAGACAGGCGTTGGAAAACGGATCGTAGATCGTTGGCAAAATGAAAATGTCCGCAGCCGCGTAAAGACGCATAACGTCTGCAACTTCGCCGAGAAACTGCACCGGCTCCTCGTGCCAAAAACGCAGGCGTGTCGTTTTGTACAGCCTTTCATTTCCGCGGCCCGCAACGAGCAGACCCAGTTTTCTGTTCTTGCAGAGCGCCATCGCCTGGATTGCAAAAAGCAACCCCTTACGCTCCCAACCAGAGCCTGCAAACAGCAGGGCAATTTGGTCTGGCTTCAATTTCAAATCTTCGCGCACTTTTTCGCGAAGCCCGGGATCGAACCGGAATTTATCGAGCGGGATGCCGTTCCGAACGATGTCGATGTTGTCCGCGGGATATCCATAAAGATTGACGATCTCGTTCTTGACCATTTCCGAAGCCACGATCACACGCCCAGCCTTGCGATTGGCAAGCAGCGACTCCTCGAGTTGCAACAGATCGCGATGCTTCCGGTTGAGAGCGCGGACAAATTGCTTCAGAGGAAGCTCAAATCTTCCTCTCCGCGCCAGCCAGGCGCGATGGACCCCGTCGCCGGCACGATAAACGTCGCAGCTCCAGACGCGCTCAAGGCTGAACAAGACATCGCAGTCGAGCTGCGGCCGGATTTGGCCCAGCTCATCCGCAAATCCGATGACAGATTCTGCGCGCAGGCGCGTGACCAATCCAAAGGGCCATTCATCTTCCGGCCATTCCCTTGTGCCAATAAGTTGGACGGCGTGTGCCGCTTCGGTTACTCCACGCGCGAGTCGTTTTAGGTACGCTTCGGCACCGCCAGTTGGAGAATAGCCGCGCCGCACAAAAGCGATCCGAAGTTTGTCTGCCATGCTATTTAAGCCCATTCTGTGACTTCCATCTGTGCGAAGGAGCCAAGCCGAAGATCAAATGACGAATGACCAATGACGAATGACGAAGGAAATCCGAATGACAAAATCCAAAACAATGCTGAGACGGCGGCAAACCCCTTCGACATTCGGGCGTTGTCATGTCATTCGACATTCGTCATTCGTGCTTCGTCATTAGGTAAGGCCGTGTCCGTTTGCCGCGGCTGGAAACAAGACCCGCTTTACTTGCTGCACGTTCGCCAGAATACTTCTAACCCGATGCTGGGTGAAACTTTAAACGCCCCTGCGCCAGTACGCTCGGCGCCACCCGCGGCACGTACTTTACCGGGGCACCTGCTCTATTCAATTTTCGCCCGGATTGGGGGTTCGGGCCTTGATACGGACGCATTTGAAACCCTGCGCGCATCCTATCGCGGTGGATTTCTCGGGAAAGCAATCGCCTATGATAACCGGCAGAAGGAAATTCCCGCTCCACTAATCCGTTCTCTACGCTGGCATCCTGTGCGTCTCATCTCATTTCTCGATCGGCCGTATTACTACGGCGCGAAGAAAAAATATCTCGACTGGATCGCGTCCCGGCATCTGGCTACCGGGCGCTATGATCTGTTCCATAGTTGGTCGGGTGACTGTTTGCGTTCGCTGAAAGTAGCAAAGCGACATGGCATTCCTTCGATTGTTGAGATCCCCACCTGGCATCGCGACGGCGGCAAAGAGAAAGTCCGGCGGCCCAAAATTGCCGCACCGCCAGAAAATATCTCGAGCTTTCAGAGATGGAAAAATCGATTGTTGCTCCACCGGAGGCGTTTCATTGAAGAATATAGACTCGCTGACCTTTTACTCGTTTTATCACAGAAGGCGGCCAACACGTTTCGTGTACGGGGATTCCCGGAGGAAAAGCTCTTTTATTTGCCTAGAGGCGTGGATGTCGAACGCTTCAGGCCGGGAAAACGGCCACCAAGATTTCGCGCCGTCTTTGCTGGTGCTTTGATCAGGCGCAAGGGCATTCAACATGTGCTGGAGGCATGGCACCGCCTCAACCTCTCTGATGCCGAGCTGTGGCTGATTGGTTTCGTGCACGAAGAGGCGAAGCCTTATCTGAAGGAATTCTGGCGCGATAACATTCGCGTCGTAGGATTTGTTCGTGACCCGGAGAGTTATCTCAGCCAGGGCACGGTTCACGTTTTTCCGTCGCAATGGGAGGGGAGCGCCAAGGTCACATATGAAGCGGCGGCGTGCGCGTTGCCTCAAATCACCACGCGCGAGGCAGGCGATGTGGTGCGCAATGGCATCGAAGGAATCATTGTGAAGCCACGAGATGTGAACGCGATCGCAGCGGCGCTTGAGCATTTGTATGGACATCCTGAAATCGTGGAACAAATGGGCATCGCGGCGAGACGTCGCGTCGTTGAGAATTTCACCTGGGACCATTTTCGAATGCGATTACTGGACGCCTACGAAAAGGCGTTGCGAATGGCGCGATGATCCTTGTGTAGCGGCGGTCTGTGACCGCCGAGTGTTTGGTTCGGCGCTCATAGAGCGCCGCTACAGTTAGAACCGTGTGAAAATTCTTCTCCTGCAACTCAAGCGAATCGGCGATCTGATTTTGACGACGCCCGCACTCGTCGCTTTGCGTGAAAGCTTCCCAGGAGCACAACTCACGCTCGTCGTGTCCAAGGAATGTACCGACCTGCTGCCGGCCATCTCAAATGTCGATCGCTTTTTGGTCGCGCGACGCAGTCTACGAGATCTCGCTTTGTTTTTTTCCGTCGCAGCCAGGAGATTTGATTATTGCGTCGACTTCACACGCAATGATCGCTCAGCATCGTTGGCGCTTTTATCCGGCGCGCGCAGACGCATTGTGTCTTATCGCGTGCGTGAACAGTCGAAGACGCGCGCCCGCGCTTACACGGATTTTGTTCGCGTTCGTCTGCGCGACCTGCACACGATCGACTACAATCTGGCTCTACTTGAACCGCTCGGCGACCGGCGTGCGTTCTCTGCCCCGCATCTGGACGTACCACAAATGGCCTACGAAAAAGCCGACGCTCTTCGGCACAATTGGAAAGTGACGAGGCCTTACGTCATTTTGCATCCCGGCTCAGCGCGCCAGGAGAAACTTTGGGAACCAAGCCGTTGGGCGGAGGTGATTGACTGGCTTGGGCGAAATAATGGTGTCGATCTTGTTCTGACCAGTGGATCATCCCCTGACGAACAAGCGCATATCGCGGCAATCAAAAATAAGACGCAGCAACACATCATCGATCTCTCTGGAAAGACAGATTTGCTCACCCTGGCCGCATTGATTGGTCAAGCGCGGCTTCTTGTGACGGTCGATTCTGCTCCCGTGCATCTGGCGGCCGCGACGCGTACGCCGCAAGTGATCCTGTTCGGGCCGACCAACCCATTTCATTGGCGCCCCAGGGAAAGTCCAGCCGTAGTTTTACACGGAAATTCAGCCGCACCAGTCATTGAATTTGCCCCAGTGCGGCCGCGGCTTGCAATGAGTCAAATCTCGACGGAGGCGGTGATTGGTGCTATGGATTCGCTGCTGTCGCCTCATGCGACGGCGCATATTTCATGAGCGGCAGAAAAGCGGCTAGGAAAAGGCAGTCCGTCTGGCAAACGTTACGCACAGCCTCCGGTTCGTACCGGCGCCTCTACGGTTACCTTAAGCCTTACAAGACGCGCTTCATCCTGGGGTTGGCATTGGGCCTTGCTTACGGCGGAGTCAATTCTCTTTTTCCCCTGGCGATTGCCCGCGTCACCAGCACAATTTTCCACGGGGCCGCTCCCAATCCGATGGCTTTGCGCTCCAACCTGGATGCCGGCCCAAAGATTAATTCGATTGTTCTGATTTGTCTGGCCATCCCGGCCATCATGGCCGTGCGCAGCCTCTGTTCCTACGGAAGCACCTACTGCATGCAGTGGGTGAGCAACAGGGTGGTCTCCGATATCCGTGTCCAGCTGTTCAGCAAGATGGTTCGCCATTCCATGGACTTTTTTAACAAGATGCGCTCGGGATTTTTGATGTCGCGCATAACCAACGATACCCGCGTGATGCAGATGGCTTTGACCAGCGTCAGCAGCGATGTTTTTAAACAACCGATCACCATCGTTGGAGCAATCACTGTGCTCCTTCTGATGGATTGGAAATTCACTGTGGTGACGCTAATCCTCTTTCCATTGTGCTTGCTGCCGCTGCGCGTTTACGGCCGTCGCGCCAAGAAAGCAGTGCAAAATGAGCAGGCAGGCATGGCCCAAATGGTGGTGACGATGCAGGAGACATTCGCCGGCATTCGTGTGATCAAATCGTTCGCGCGCGAAGCATACCAGGAAAAGGAGTTCAAACGCAGCAATCAACTGCAGTTCTCGCAGATGATGCGGATGATCCGGTCGATGGAAGCAGTTGGTCCGCTGGTCGAGATCATCGCTGCGATCGGTGTGGGAATGGCGTTGCTTTACGTTTACGCTGCGAACCTGAGCGTCGGCCGCTTCTTTGGACTAATCTCAGGGATTTTCATTCTTTACGATCCGATCAAGACGCTTAGCAGGATTCATATCGTGATGCAGCGATCCATTGCCGCTACGACCGCTATTTTCTCGATTCTGGATTCGAAGTCCACGGTGGAGGACGCACCGAACGCCGTTGTGCTGAGTTCGTCGCAAGGGCGTCTTGACTTTGAAAATCTAACTTTCCGTTATGCAAACAGGGTCACGGACGCGATCAGCAATCTAAGCCTGAATATCGAACCGGGGAAAACTCACGCGCTGGTCGGCGCGAGTGGCGCGGGCAAAAGCACGATTCTTTCGTTGATCCTGCGCTTGTACGACCCGACCTCCGGCGCTGTGAAAATCGATGGTCGAGATCTGCGCTCGGTCACGCAAAAATCGTTGCGCGAACAGATGGGCCTCGTCACCCAGGAGACGTTTCTGTTTCACGATACCATATTCAACAACATCCAGTTCGGTCGACTGGGCGCTACACCGGAAGAAATTTACGAGGCCGCGAAAGCCGCTTACGCACACGATTTCATCATGGCGCAGCCAAAGGGCTACCAAACAGTAATCGGCGACAAAGGATGTCTGCTCTCCGGTGGGCAGCAGCAACGCCTGGCCATTGCACGCGCTATCCTTAAAAATGCGCCAATTTTATTACTCGATGAAGCCACGTCATCGCTCGATTCGGAATCGGAACAACAAATTCAAAAGGCCCTTGCCCAGCTGGCGTCTGGACGGACGGTGATCGCCATCGCCCACCGTCTCTCCACAATTTTGTCCGCCGATCAAATCATTGTGATGGATAGCGGCCGCATCAAGGAGATCGGCACGCACGCGGAGTTGCTCGAAAAATCTGGCTACTATCGGCGCTTGTACGATCACCAATTCAATCGCATTCAAACGGAACCCGAAGCCGAAGCAGGCATTCTTGTTGAAGAGCTCGTGTAGCGATTCGGAAAGCAATGGCCATAGCCTTTCGCCATGCCGCTTAATATCGACCTGCATACGCATTCTTTTTTTTCGGGAGACGGTATTTCCAGCCCGGAAGACATGATTACGGCTGCGCGAGTCAAAGGTTTGAACGGCATCGCTATCACCGATCACAACACATGCGACGCTGTGAATTACTTGCTTCAGAAGGGCTTGATGCGACTGGATGGCTTGCCGGTCAATGATTTCCTAGTTCTTCCAGGAGTCGAGGTGACCACTGCGGATGGTCATCTGCTCTGTATCGGCGCGGAGCTGCCTTACCTGAAAGGAAAACCGGCGCGCGAAGTCTGCGAGATCATTCACGAGCGCGGCGGTCTCGCCATTCCTCCACATCCCTACGATTTGTTCCGCGCGGGAATCCGTTTCTCGACTCTGGAAACGCTCCCCGTGGACGCGATCGAGGTTTTCAACGCGGCGACCACGCTGCGCCGCTACAACCGATACGCTTTTAAGTATGCGCAGATTCGCGGTTTGCCTATGACTGCAGCCAGCGATGCGCATCACGCCGCCGCCATCGGAACGGCCTACACAATCGTGAATACCGACGATTTTTCGGTCAAAGGAATTCTGGCGCAGATTCTAAAGAGCAACGAACTGACTCAGAAATACCAGACCCCACGCGATAGCCTCCGCAAAACCTGGAATAACTGGCTGCGACTGCGGCGCCGAAAGAAAATCCCAGCACTCGCCGAAAAAGACCGCAGCCACAACGGCGACTGACCACTGACTTCTGATGCCCGCTTACATCATCGTTGAAATTGAGATTCTCGATCCAGCCGGCTACGAGGAATACAAAGATCTCGCCGGCGCAACCGTGGAGAAGTATGGCGGGAAATACATCGTCCGTGGTGGCAGAACG
>Ga0307312_10001380_pt1 | contig 12407 bp, 9 predicted proteins | sample ER_DNA_202_FD_194489 | JGI IMG/M metagenome (GOLD analysis project Ga0307312, IMG submission 194489) | Bulk soil microbial communities from the East River watershed near Crested Butte, Colorado, United States - ER_DNA_202 | ecosystem: Environmental > Terrestrial > Soil > Floodplain | place: USA...
AAGTCAGTCGCATATCGATTGACATATCGCGACCGGAGTCGCACACTGACAAGCGAGGAAGTGAATGCAGCGCATGCGAAAATTCGCGAGCGATTGCGAAGCGACCTCGGCGCAGAATTGCGCGAATAGTTCTTTGATAGTTTGAGAGTCGTTTGTTGAGGGTTGGGAAGAAAACCAGTGCTTTTCTCTCAACTCTCAACCAGCGGCTCTCATCAGTCGCGGGTGGTTTCGCGCTTTACCCTGCGATGTTCGAGATTACAGGTGGGATTCCCGAACCGATATTTGGTTAACCTAAGGAGGCTGAGTCGCTCGGAGAAGATGACAGGCCTTAATTGGAAGTCAGACGCTGCGGCGACGGTCATCCGCCCGTTACGAAAAGGGAACGGGAGATCCGCCTAAACGGCATCAGCGGGGTAACTTTTTTAAAAACCCGGATCGAGATTTCGATCCGGGTTTTTCGTTTAGGCATTCAGCGTTTCAACTGATTTGAAAATAGCGCGCGAGGATCGACAGTGCGCAGTGACATGCGCGCCCTGTTAGCTCTCGAAGACGGTCGATTTTTCGAGGGCGAGTCCTTTGGCGCAACCGGCACCTCTGTAGGCGAGGTTTGTTTCAACACCGCCATGACCGGTTATCAGGAAGTGTTGACCGATCCTTCCTATCGCGGGCAGATCGTAGCGATGACTTATCCGTTGATCGGCAACTACGGCACGAACTCTCTCGATCAGGAAAGCCGATCGCCGCACGTGCGCGGCTTTGTCATCGAAGAGCTAAGTGAAATCCCGAGCAACTGGCGCTCGGAAATGTCGCTCGACGAATATTTAAAGAAATGGAACATCCCCGGCGTGCAGGGAATTGATACTCGTGCGCTGACCCGGCACCTGCGCACCCGCGGCGCGATGAAAGCTTGTTTGACGACGGAAGAAATGTCGCCGGAGGAAGCGAGACAGAAAGCGATCAAGGGCGAGGGGGTCATCGGCATGGATTACGTTCGCGAAGTTTCGGCGCGCGAAATTTATCAATGGGACCCCGAGGACAAGCTGAGTGAGCCGTGGTCAATCAGATCCAGTAACGGTGGAATCAAACCCATCCTTCCACCCGCCCGGTTTCGCGTCGTCGCCTACGATTATGGAATCAAAGAAAATATTCTGCGGCTGCTGCGGCAGAAAGGCTTTCGCGTCACGGTTGTGCCAGCAACTACAACTGCCGAAGAAGTGCTCTCGCTAAATCCCGATGGCGTTTTTCTTTCCAACGGACCGGGAGATCCCGCGGCTCTCCCGTACGCACACAAGGCAACGCGCGATTTGATGGGGAAGAAGCCGATTTTCGGAATTTGCCTTGGCCATCAGATTCTTGGGTTCGCGTTCGGCGGATCGACTTACAAATTAAAATTCGGACATCATGGCGCGAACCAGCCGGTAAAAGATTTGAGCAGCGCCAAAGTGGCGATCACGGCGCAAAATCACGGTTTCGCAGTCGATCCGAAGTTGCTGCCGTCAAATGTGGAAGTAACGCACATAAATTTGAACGACGGCACCGTGGAAGGAATGCGGCACAAGGAACTGCCGATCTTTAGCGTGCAATATCATCCCGAAGCAGCGCCCGGCCCGCATGATGCATCGTACTTTTTCGATCAGTTTGCGGATCTGATCGAGAAACAAAGGTAGGGCGCGATCGCCGAGCGCGGCGAAACGACGTTCTGTTGATTCCTCCAAGCCGTTGACCGACGCGCCGAGCAGCCCACATTTCTCTTATGTTTAATTCAATAAGCAATAAACTTACTGTCTTGAGAGTTGCAGTGACCGCGACTTTCATCGCAGCTCTGGCGTCCGCGCCACTGGCGATCGCGCAGGAACACGAGCATGGCAGTGACGCCGCTGCCTCAAAAGAAGTGACCGGCGAAGTGGTCGATATGATGTGCTACGTCGATCATAACGCGGTCGGCGAAAAACATGGCCAGTCCTGCGGGGCGAAGTGCATCAAGGGTGGTGGACCAGTCGGTATCGTCAGCGAGGGAAAAGCATATCTCGTAGTTGGCGAACATAAGCCGATCAACGATCAACTTGCCGAGTACTGCGGCAAGACGATCACGGTCAAAGGCAAGCTGGCAGAGCGTGGCGGCATTGCCATGATCGAGAATGTCGAGGTCGTTAAAAAATAGCCCGGCCTGTCATCCCGAGCCGCGAAGACGGCGAGGGACCTCACAATCGAAGTTTGGAGCACGCACGTTGGCTGAGTGCTCAATCAGTTGGTGTGAGGTCCTTCGCTCCGCTCAGGATGACAGTTTGCGCACCCGATCGACATTGTTCCGTCACAGTTTGCGAGGTTACTTATAATACGGTCGCAACGACGGCCGGAGCTTCCCGACTTTAAGGGCCGTCTCGATTTGCAAATCAGACACCGGCGCATCAGCGAGTCCGCCACCGGACGGATTCGCCGTGGCGAATTTGCATATCTCGCCTGCCTCCAGCGCCGCGATTGGTAATCCATCGAAAAATAAAATGCGATTTGCTGTCAGCGCGGCAATTCGCGGCCCCGGCGTCAGGACGCCTTGCAAATTGAGTGGATCGGCCGCACTCAGCGCAATCAGTTCGCCATCTGGGGACGCCTTGCGGATGGAGCGCAACAAGCCGATGGCCTCAGGGAGCGCAAATTGTTCGCCGCTAATTCCTCCCACGAAATACCCGCCGCGAATCTCGCCGCGCGCCTCCCAGCGGCGATAAATTCGCCCCAGCTCATACCAAGTAACCGGGAAACTCTCGCGTTCGAGCAAACGGCGAAACACGACGCCATAACGATGCAACAACACTCGCGCAAACGTTTCGATGGCCGATTCGCGGAGGGAACTTTCCGCTCCATTTCCTGATGGTTGCGAAGGAAAGTGAGTTCTCAGCAACGACCAACGTCCGGCAAATTCGATGCTGGCAAGATTTGTTTTGCGTCGCCGTTTCCCAACGTTTCTAGCAAACGTGGGACGTTTATTTGATGGCACTAGAAGAGCTCGCAATCCATCGAAGCTGTCCGAAGTCACCAGGCCGAGTGCGGCAAGTTGCGACAACGCTTCTTCGACTTGAGAAGGCAGTAGCCCGCTGCAGCGCACCAGTTCGCTGAAGAACAGCGCCCCGCCCGCTGCGAGTATATCGAACAAAGTTCGCCCGGCGACCGAAAGTTCCGTCTCCGAATTTGCGCGGGTCAATACCAGCCAATGCTGGATGTCCTCGCGCTGATAAAGCGCAATGGGACTAGTCCGCAACGGAGCGCTCGTGCGCGCGCTTGGGTTTTTCGGCGCGCTCAAACGTCCCCAGCCAATCCGGCCGGAAAAACAAAGGCGATCAAGCCATTCGGGGTCGTAGTCGGCAACGCGAGCGGCGAGGACAGCAGACTCCCACGCGGCCAATGGCAGCTCGCATCCGTTGAGTTGCTCGAGGACAGATTGCAAACCTTTAAGCCCTTCGACGCGGTGTTCCTGATCAGCGCGCTGCCACGCGAACAGAAAACGATAAAAATCCTGCTGTGAAACCGGCTGAATCTCCGCGCGCAAACGATCGATCGTAAGCCGATGAATTCGCGCCAGTAATCGCCGATCGCACCATTCCTGGTCCGTTGCATGCGGGCGGAATTTACCGCGCAAAACAAACCCTTCCCCTTCGAGCGCCAGTAATGCCGCGTCGATCTCTGATCCTGGCAATATCAATATGTCCGACAGCTCACCAACAGTGATCGGACCGCAAACTTCCATTCGCCCACGAACCACTTCGCGAATGGCGTTTGAGCGCTCCCACGTCATCCCGCGCACCGAGTCGGGAACAATCAATTCAAGCTCAACACGCGCGTTGGGGTAAATCGATTGAATCATTGGCAACCCCTCCGCTGCGATCCAGAATGTGTTGTTCGCGCCAGTCCCGCGACTGCGGGAGAGTGCGCCAGTGCTCCGGCGCTTTTCGGGATCGCACTCCAAAACCTCGCGGTCATCCAGACATTGCGAGGGAAGAATCAACCGCGTCGCCCGGTTTTCAGTTGTGAGTACTGTCAAGAACTGTTCCGCATTCTCGCCGTCCGACGTTCGCCGAACCTCTTCTGGCGTCATCACGCCAAGCAACATTAATGCGTCGTGCAATTCATCCGCATTCGTTGCTTGGGGCCATGCTTCCTTTTGCACCTTCTCAATCGCTGCCGCATCGAGAACCCCTAGACCATCGCTACCGTTGCGCTCGGAGGCGCGACGCGTGTACACCGCTTGGGTGCGGCGTTCCTCCAAAGGCGCGTTATCCAGAAAGGCATAGGGACGCGCGTTCAAAATCTCGGCAGCGAGCGGTGAGGGTTCCGGCAAATCGCGCGCGATACAGCGAATTTCACCCCGTTCGATCTTCCGTAACACCTCTTCCAACCCATCAATGTCCATGGCTTCAGTCAAACAATCGTCGATCGTCTGCTTCACCAATGGATGGTTCGGAATTTCGCGGTCGCCCACGATGTGTTCCAGACAAGCGAGCTGATCCGGGAAAACTGCTGCCAAAAGATTTTCCGACTCCATGCGCTGCAGTGACGCGGCGAGTTTTGTCCCACCACGAAATCGGGGCACTGCGAGTGAACGCGTCGCATTCCAGCGCCAACGAATCGTAAACATCGGCGCGTCCAGCAAGGCTTGGACAAGCAGGTCACGCACCGTTTTGGAATTCAGATAACGAAAAACTTCTTCGAGCGGAAACGAATGCTGTGTACCGAGCGAAATCACAATCGCGTCGTCTGTGGCCGCTGCCTGAAGCTCAAAATTGAACGAGCGGCAAAAACGCTTTCGCAAAGCAAGACCCCACGCCCGATTGATCCGATTGCCGAATGGCGAGTGAAGAACAAGCTGCATCCCGCCCGATTCATCGAAGAAGCGTTCCATCACCAGAGTTTGCTGCGAAGGAATTGCCCCGAGCGATCGATAAGCGTCCGCGAAATACTCGCTAATCTGTTCAGCCTCTTCATCCGGTAACCGCATTTCGTTGACCAACCACTCACTGGGGGTTCGTCCACCGATAAGCAGCTTTTCGATTTCGCTCCGCAAATCGGATACCGCCTGCGACAGCTCCGAGGTGCGCGCCGGAGCTTCGCCTAGCCAGAATGGAATTCCCGGCGGCTGGCCTTTTGCATCTTCCACACGAACGACGCCGGAGTTGATGCGCAGAATTCGCCACGACGCATTCCCAAGCTGAAAGATGTCGCCCGCGAGACTTTCAACCGCGAAATCCTCGTTCACGGTGCCGAGGAAAGTTTCCGACGGATCGAGGACCACACGATAATCTGCATTGTCGGGAATTGCGCCACCGGACGTAAGAGCAACGAGCCGTGCACCGCGTCGCCCACGCAAACGATGATTGACGGCATCGTGATGAATCAACGCCGAGCGCCGGCCGCGCTTGGTGCTGAAACCTTCGGCGAGCATTTTCACTACGCCGTCGAATTCTTCGCGAGTGACATTGCGATACGGCCAGGATGAACGGACCAGGTTGAAGAACTCATTTTCATCCCAATCCTCGGTAGACGCCGCGGCGACAATTTGCTGCGCCAGGACATCCAGCGGTTTTTCCGGAATGCTGAGGCAATCAAGCTCGCCACGACGAACACAACGCAGCAATGCCGCGCATTCGACCAGTTCATCACGGCTCAATGGGAAGATACGGCCCTTCGGCAAACCACCGCGCTGATGCTCGGCCCGTCCGACGCGCTGCAGCAGGGTGGCGATGGATCGCGTCGTGCCGAGCTGGCAAACGAGATCGACCGAGCCGATATCGATGCCCAGCTCGAGGGAAGCCGTGGCAACGAGAGCCTTCAGTTCGCCTCGCTTCAATCGATCTTCCGCATCCAGGCGCAGCTTCGCAGAAAGACTACCGTGATGCGACGTCACCGCGTCCGCGCCGAGCAGTTCGCTGAGATGATGCGTCACGCGTTCGGCCATCCGGCGCGTATTCACGAACAGCAGCGTGGTTCGGTGCGCCTGAATCAACTCTGCTAATCGATGGTAGATCTCCTCCCAAACTTCATTCGACATCACCGCCTCAAGCGGTGACTTGGGGATTTCGATGGCCAAATCCAATTTACGGTGATGACCGATGTCGATGATTTCACAATCCGGATTGCCAGTGGCATCCACCGCATCCGCGCCGACCAAAAAACGCGCTACTTCCTCGATTGGTTTTTGTGTCGCCGATAAACCGATTCGCTGGAGCGATCCGCCTGAGGCGGATTTCGTTAGCGCCGCCAAACGCTCGATGCTCAGGGCGAGGTGAGCGCCGCGGCGATCATCGACGACAGCGTGAATCTCATCCACGATGAGTGTTCGCGCTGTGGTTAAAATGCGCCGGCCCGATTCGGAGGTAAGCAACAGATACAAAGATTCCGGTGTAGTGACCAGAATATGCGGCGGTTTCTTGATCAGTGCCTGCCTTTGCGCCGCAGTCGTATCGCCGGTGCGAACTTCGGCGCGCACATCGATCTCGCGCCCATTTGTTTCGTCCATTAACGCGCGAATCCCGGCGAGCGGCTCTTGCAGATTTTTCCGGATATCGTTGCTCAACGCTTTGAGCGGCGAGACGTAAACGACTTTCGTTTCATCGGGCAAATCAGTCTGTGCACCTTCACGGAACAGCGCATCAAGCGAAGCAAGAAACGCCGCCAGCGTTTTGCCCGAACCCGTCGGCGCAGAAATCAGCACGTGCCGGCCGGATTGAATCGCCGGCCAGCCGCGCAGTTGCGGTTCCGTCGGTGATCCAAACGTTTGCTCGAACCACCGTGTGACCGCAGGATGAAATTGGAAGGACCGCATGGAAACAAAACCGCGAGACGCGGAATACTTAATTTAGGCATCGCGACGACAAAGGAAAGCTACGGCGCAGCTGTAGCCGCGTCTCTGTGAGACGCGACGCGCACGCGTCCCAAACATCTCGGCGTTGCGCTTCGCACAGCGAAGCGGCTACAAATGCCCATCGACGAGTTACGCTCGCGCTCTTAGCGCGATCACTTCACGCAACATTCGCAAGCTATCCTTGAAAAATTGAACTTTGCTTCCTTCGGCGTGATTCCAGCGCACCGGAATTTCACGGATTCGCAGTCCGGCGTGCTGCGCGAGATAAAGCAGTTCGACATCGAAGGCGAACCCGTCGAGGCGGGCGGCCTCCAGAATCGGACGGCACACATCGAGACGAAAAGCCTTGAACCCACATTGGGTATCCCAAAACGGCAGGCCTGTCGCGAAACGCACGAGCAGATTGAACGCGCGACCCGCTTGCTCGCGCCGCCACGGCTGATGGATGCCAATCAATCCGCGATCCAGCGCGCGCGAACCAAATGCGATATCGATCTCGCCATTTGCAATCGGCTCGATCAATTTCGGCGTTTCTCCCAGCGGCGTGGAAAGATCGGCATCAAAAAACAGGCCGATCGGTTCTCGCGCAACAAGTAATCCGGAACGAACCGCGGCGCCTTTGCCGCGATTTGGAAAATTCTCGAGCAAGCGCGTCTGGATCTTGGCATCTTTCAATCCTTCACGTGCAATTGCCGCAGTCGCATCAGTTGATCCGTCATTCACGACGATCAGTTCACTCTCCGGCGCACTGACCGTGAGATAATCGAGCGTGAGGCGAAGCGTTTCTCCAATACGCGCCGCTTCATTGAAGCAGGGAATAACGACGGAAAAGGGCGGAAGCATCACTTTGTCATTCCGAGCGAAGTCGAGGAATCTCTAATCTTAACAGCATGAGATTTCGGCTTCTCTCGACATGACAATCCCTACCGGTAAATCTCGACGACAAACTTCCCGTTTGGATCGACATAGCCGCGATACATCCCAGTTGTGTTGAACGGCAAAGTAATGTTGCCTTGCTGATCGATTGCGATCAGTCCACCCGTGCCGCCAAGTTTCGCGACTTTGTGCAACGCAGCCTCTGCAGCTTCCCTGAGAGACATCCCGCGATATTCCATCAACGCTGAAACATCGCGCCCAACCGTTGCGCGGATAAAATATTCACCGTCCCCGGTCGCCGAAACTGCGCATGTGGCATTGTTTGCGTAAGTGCCCGCGCCGATGACCGGCGTATCGCCAACGCGTCCCGGTCGCTTATTGGTTGTGCCCCCGGTTGAAGTCGCTGCGGCAAGATTCCCGTTTTGATCCAACGCTACGGCTCCCACCGTGCCGTGCCGGTCTTGATCGGTAATCAGAAACGCCTTTCCGACGCCACTCGTGCGACTCTTTTCAGCAGCCTTGATCTTCTGCAAAGCATCCCAACGCTCCTGCGTGAAAAAATATTTCTGGTCCACCAGTTCAATCCCGTTCTCCTGCGCGAAGGCCTCTGCGCCTTCGCTATCCATCATGACGTGTCCGGATTTTTCCATCACCAACCGGGCAAGGCTGATGGGATTTTTGACGTGCTTCAAAGAAGCGACCGCGCCGGCCGCGAGCGTTTTCCCGTCCATGATCGCAGCATCCATCTCGTTCGTCCCGGCGCTTGTAAACACGGAACCCTTGCCTGCGTTAAAATGCGGATCGTCTTCGAGTACACGCACAGCAGCCTCCGTTGCGTCGAGACTCGAGCCACCGCGCTTGAGAATTTCGTAACCAGCCGTGAGCGCGCGTTCCAGTCCGGCGCGATAATCGCGCTCCCGTTCCGGCGTCATATTGCTTCGCTCGATAGTTCCAGCTCCGCCGTGGATCGCGAGTCCAATTTTCTTCGTTTCCATGTTTGGTTGGTGATCTGGGTTTCGTTCGCTAGAAACCCCCGCTGGAGGTGATTGCTTTGGAGCCGCCGCCAGCGCCCCCGCACTAAATAGCACGATGGCAAAGACGCAATTCGTTATTGAAAGGCGTTTCATGTCCGATACCCCTGCGCTAGCTCGAATAGCCGGTCGATCTCGTTGACATTCGCATCAAATCAAAGCGGCGCGAGGACGCGCACGCACTCACAAACCTGCCGCGAAAACATTGCAAGTTTTCCTGCAGGTCTCTCGCGCGAACTGTTTTGGAGTGCGACCTATCCTCGCATTGTTTTCGGGCGCCGAACTTTGCTCTTTTCCCGACCGGGAAGTGAGGCAACTTCTCGTCCATGGCGAACGCTGAACCGCCCCCCGTTTTGATTGCCGAGGGGATCGGCCATCTCACGCGCTGTTTCCTTCGCGAAGTAGGCAGCGTGTTCTGGTTCATCGTGAATACGTTCGAGGAAACCTTCGAGCGGATCCAGCGGGGGCGCGTGCCGTTTCATGCCGCGAGTTTTTTCCGCCACACCGAACGCGCCGGCGTCGATTCGGTGCCGCTGGTGGGACTGGTTTCCTTTTTCCTTGGGCTGACCATGGCGTTGTTGACTGGTTATCAGTTGCAACGCTTCGGGACTGAGCGACTGATCCCCGGTCTGGTTTCAATTGCTTTCACGCGCGAGCTGGGGCCCTTGCTTACCGGCATCATGCTCGCAGCGCGCATCGGTGCGGCGTTTACTGCGGAATTGGGAACAATGCAGGTTTCCGAAGAAGTCGAGGCGATCGAAGCAATGGGGATCGGGCCGTTGCGTTTCCTGGTGGCGCCACGGATGCTGGCGTTGTTTCTGCTGATGCCGTGTTTGTCCACGGTTTCAAACATTGCCGCCATATTCGCCAGCAGCCTGGTGTGCAAAGCCTATTTCAGCATCGCCTTCCCCTATTTTCTCGATCTCGTGAAAGATTCATTGCTCATTCGCGACATTATCACCGGCATCTTGAAAAGCTTTCTGTTCGGTCTCCTCATCGCCGCGATCGCTTGTTACCGGGGACTGACCGTGAAAGGCGGAGCGGCCGGGGTCGGTACATCGACAACATCGAGCGTCGTCACTGCGATCACGGCGGTGATCGGCTTCGATACACTCTACAACGTCGTTTACACTACTTTTTATCCGACGTGAGCACCCCGGTTGACATGGTCGAACTGCGCGACGTGCAGATGCAGTTCGAGGAAAAGAAGGTGCTCGACGGTGTTTCGCTCAAGGTCGAGCCGCAGGAACGTCTGGTGATCATGGGCCAGAGCGGCAGTGGCAAGAGTACCATCTTGCGATTGATTCTCGGGACCCTCCGTCCCGATTCCGGCTCGATTTTCTTCAAGCGCTTTGAAATCACGCGGCTCCGTCGCAGGAAACTTCAGCAGGTGCGACAGCACATTGGAATGGTCTATCAGTATTCGGCGCTGCTCAGCTCGCGGAATGTGCGCGATAACGTTGCCCTCCCACTGGAAGAACTTACCGATAAATCACGCAGTGAGATTGATAAGATTGTCGATGAAAAACTCGAGCTCGTTGGCATGGAGGATTCCAAAGAGCTGTTGCCGGAGGAGTTGAGCGGCGGCATGCGAAAACGCGTCGCCCTTGCGCGCGCTCTCGTGCTTGAGCCCGAATTGATCCTATTGGACGAGCCGTCGGCTGGCCTTGACCCAGTCATTGCCTCGGTGATCGACGAATTAATTATCAGCCTCAGCGAGAAATCAAAAGTCACATCCATCACCGCAACACACGAAATGGGCAGCGCCTTTCGCATCGCCACGCGAATGGCTATGTTGTACCAGGGGAAAATTATTGAAGAAGCCGAACCTGAAGAATTCAAACAATCCGAAAATCCAGTGGTCGCGCAGTTCGTGAGCGGGAGCACTGAAGGTCCGATCCTGGAAGGCAGCCTCGATGCAATTACAAAGAAATGAAATCATGACTGGTCTGCTCGTGATCGGAACGATCGCGGTAGTCGCTTTCCTTCTGGTTCTGCTCGGCGCGCCCGGGTTGTTTCGGCCGTTGGTGACTTACAAGATTTATTTCGATAACGCGGTGGGAATCAAACAGGGAGCACCAGTCATGCTGGCAGGTCGCAAGATTGGACAAGTCCAGAAACTGTATTCACCTGTCTCACCCGAAGAAGAAAAGCGAGCAGAGGAAGCCGCTGCGGCGATGAACCCGCCCGAAACCAATGCCAGCCCGAGCCCCTCTCCGACACCGGGCAAATCGAGATTCGAAGTGCGCATCGATGTCCAGGTGGACAAAAACGCGAAGGTCTATCGCGATGCCAAGGCGCGAATGATACAGCTCGGATTACTTGGCGATATGGCCATCGACATCACCCAAGGAACCGAGAAATCCGGACGCGCGAAAGACGGCGAGATATTCGCCGGAGAACGCACACCCGATCTGGGCGAAGCCGCAGCCAAGATGCTCGAAGTAATTAAACCGGTCGCAGCCGAAGCGACTAACACGATGAAAGATCTTCAGCAGACAGCTCAAAATCTGAATCGTCTCACCGACGAAAATTCCGAACTCACCCTTGCGCTCGGCCAGTTCAAGACCTTCGGCCAACATCTGGTCGATCTGACCGCGCCCGACAGCGCGCTTTCACATTCGCTTACCAATATCGAAAAGATCAGCACCAGTCTCACGGAGAACGACAACATAGAGGTCACGCTGCGAAACCTGCGGAACTCGTCAGAGAAATTAAAGGTCGCGACGACTGAGCTCGAGCCAGCCGGCCAAAACATCAAGGAATTCAGCGAGACAATCAAAACTCAGCCGTGGCGCTTAATCTGGCCAAGTACAAAAAAGTACGCCGAAGCATCACCGACTCCCGCTCCTGCCCAGGGAACCAGCAACCTGCGAAAGACCGCGAGAACACGATCGCGTCCAAACGCGACTCCCACTTCGCGTCAGAGCACCCGTTAGGGTAGCGCACCGCGTCTCGTCCGCCACAGGAGGGATTCGCCGTGGCGAACATGCTCGTTTCGGTGTTTCACCGAAACGGACTTTGCCAAGATTCGGTCACGTTAATGATTCTCACACAGAAGAAAAAAGTTCGTGGTCGCGTGGACAACGCGTTCCACCTTGCGTTTGGTAAAAGTGGATGATGCCTTACGGCCCGTAGCTTTTGGTGAATTTCTTTCTCGATTCCGTCTCGGGCTCGGCTGATGCAATCGGCTCTGATGTCTCCGACTTGCCTGCCGATGGTGGCTCGGTGGGTTTTGGTGCGGGTTCCTCTGGCTGTTCCGTGGTAGGCCCCGGCGCGCCCGGCGGTCCCGCCCCACCAGGTTCCCGCGAGACCTCCACATATGCCATTTGCAAATTGGAAAGCGCGTTACTCAACACTTTTGCTTCTTCACTGGTCAGGTTGCCGCGCGTTTTTTCCTGAATCATGGCCAGTTGATCGATAAACATTCTGGCCAGGTCCAGGTTCACTTCCGCTTCACCGGTTCTTGGATTTGGAATTTGGCCGAGAAACAGCGCGGCGTTTTGCGCGTGCATCACGACAAATTCAATGAAGCGCTGCGAAAGCTCGCCGCTCAACGTAGTTTTCTGGACTTCAGCCATGGCTCATTTCTGTTTCGCAGCTGCTGAACCTTCCGGGGGTCGGACCGTTGCCAAAACATACGGTTGATC
>Ga0307312_10001381_pt1 | contig 12404 bp, 13 predicted proteins | sample ER_DNA_202_FD_194489 | JGI IMG/M metagenome (GOLD analysis project Ga0307312, IMG submission 194489) | Bulk soil microbial communities from the East River watershed near Crested Butte, Colorado, United States - ER_DNA_202 | ecosystem: Environmental > Terrestrial > Soil > Floodplain | place...
CGACCAGGGTGATCGCCGGTCAGGAGGCGGTCGGGCTGACCGCCACCGACAGCACCCTGTACGTCTCGACGAAGGATGCCCGTCCGCTCGAGTCCGAGCCGGTAAGCGGCTCGACGTCCAGTGGAAAGGTCACCTTCACCGACTACGACGCCGTGCCGGAGCCAACTCCGCCACCCGCCGAGCAGACGATAGACAGCTCCAAGCTCGGCCGCTGAGAGTCAGCTCACCCGCCAGATCCCTGGGCGGATGCGGCTGCCGGCGCCGATACTGGCGGGCATGGCCCGCCTTGCTCAGACCGCCGGACTCACCGACCTGCAAATCGAGATCCTCGCTACGGTGCGCACCTTCGTCGACAAGGAGATCGTGCCGTACGCGACGGAGCTCGAACACAAGGATGCGTTCCCGGACGCCATCGTCGATGGCATGAAGCAGTTGGGGCTGTTCGGACTGACCATCGACGAGCAATACGGTGGACTCGGCGAGTCGCTGTTGACGTACGCGCTCGTCGTGGAGGAGATCGCACGTGGCTGGATGTCCATCTCCGGGGTGATCAACACGCATTTCATCGTCGCTTACCTCATCAGTCAGCACGGCACCGACGATCAGAAGCGGCGGCTTCTCCCGCAGATGGCGACCGGCGACCTGCGTGGGGCCTTTTCGATGAGCGAGCCGGAATGCGGCTCGGATGTCGCGGCGATCAAGACCCGCGCTCGGCCGGATGGTGCCGAGTTCGTGCTGACTGGTCAGAAGATGTGGCTCACGAACGGAGCGCGGGCCGGCTTGGTGGCCACCCTGGTTCGCGACGAGCTCGGCGCCGAGTCGGTCTACCGGAACATGACGACGTTCCTCATCGAGAAGGAGCCGGGATTCGGCGAAACCCGTCCGGGACTGACCATCCCCGGAAAGATCGACAAGATGGGATACAAAGGCGTCGAGACCACGGAGATGGTTCTCGATGACTTGCGGGTCCCGGCTTCAGCCGTTCTCGGCGGCGCGAACGGCCGCGGGCGCGGCTTCTACCAGATGATGGACGGGATCGAGGTCGGCCGGGTGAATGTCGCCGCCCGTGGCTGTGGCATCGCGATCCGGGCGTTCGAACTCGCGGTCGCGTACGCCCAGCAGCGACGCACCTTCGGCAAGCCGATCGCGGACCATCAGGCGGTCGCGTTCACCCTGGCCGAGATGGCAACCAAGGTCGAGGCGGCGCACCTGCTCATGGTCAACGCGGCCCGGCTGAAGGATTCCGGTGCGCGCAACGACGTTGAAGCCGGAATGGCGAAGCTGCTCGCCAGCGAGTACTGCGTCCAGGTCACGCAGGATTCCTTCCGGATTCACGGGGGCTACGGCTATTCGAAGGAGTATGAGATCGAGCGGCTGATGCGGGAGGCGCCGTTTCTGCTTATCGGCGAGGGCACGTCTGAGATCCAGAAGCTGATCGTCAGCCGGGGCTTGCTGCGCGAATACCGGATTTGATCAGACGAGATCTTCGAGCAGTATGCCGGGGTCGGCCAGTCGAGATGCGGCCATCGCGTTGCCCGATCGAATGAGCGCCTTGATGGGGTCGGTGACGTCCCACACGTTGACGTTCATCCCAGCGAGCACACGGGATTCCGCATCGAGCCAGAAAGCAACGAACTCCCGCGCTTGTAGATCGCCGCGAACAACGACCTGCGAGTAGCTGCCGGGCGGAGCGTAGCCGACGTACTCCATGCCGAGGTCGTACTGGTCCGTGTAGAAGTAGGGCAGGGCGTCGTAGCTCGCGGCGTTGCCGAGCATGGCCGCGGCCGCGACAGCTGGTTGGTTGAGTGCATTGGCCCAGTGTTCGACGCGGATTCGGGCTCCGATGAATGGGTGTTCGGCGTTTGCGATGTCGCCGACCGCATAGATGTCCGGATCGGTGCTGCGCAGAGCAGCCGAGACCAGCACGCCGTTATCTACGGCCAGGCCGGCCTGTTCGGCCAGCGCGGTGTTGGGTGCGGCGCCGATACCGACCACGACAGCATCAGCCGGGATGACGGTCCCGTCGGCTAGCCGCACGCCGGACGCGCGCCCGTCGGTGGTGACGATTTCGGTGACCCTTGCGTCGGTATGCAACGTGACGCCGTGGTCGGTGTGCAAGGTCGCGAATACGCGGGCGAGATCCGCGCCGAGGACGGGGAGCAACGGGGCCGCCGTCGCCTCGATGATCGTAACCTCGGTGCCGGCCTCTCGGGCTGCGGCGGCGACCTCCAGCCCGATCCAGCCGCCGCCGATGATGGCCAGCCGGCGGTCAGCCCCGAATGTCTCGCGAATCACGTCCGAATCCTCGACGTGGCGCAAAGTCAGGACGGCAGCAGCGTCAGCTCCCGGCACCGGAAGTCGACGCGGCGTCGAGCCGGTCGCGAGGAGCAGTGCGCCGTAACCGATCGTCTCCCCGCCGGCGAGTTCTATCTCGTGCGTACTTGATCGGACCGCAGTAACGGTCGTGGCCAGCCGGAGGTCGACGGCGTTGTCGTCGTACCACTCGCGCGTGTGGACCTGTGCGTCGGCCAGCGTCGACTTGCCCTGCAGATAGGACTTCGACAGCGGCGGTCGCTCGTATGGCAGCTGATCCTCGGCTCCAATGACGGTGAGACCACCTCGGAAGCCCTGCTCGCGCAGCCCTTCCGCGCCCTTGGCCCCGGCGAGGCCGCCGCCGACGATAACGATGCTGTCCGGATGCGCCATAACGGCTCCTGCCCCTAGATCGTTCGTATCTAGACATTAGGGCGTGTCCCGTAATTGTTCGGTGACGGGGTCTCGGAGCCAGATGCGGATGGTGGCGACGTCGATGGTGCCGCGGAAGATGTAGTCGCGTTTGTCGTAGCGGGTGGAAACCGCGCGGAAGGCGCGGAGGCGGTTGATGGTGCGCTCGACGGTGTTGCGCTGCTTGTAGATGTCCGGGTCGAACCGAGGAGGCCGCCCGCCGTCGATGCCTTTGGCGGCGCGGGCGGCGATCTGGCTTGCACGTTCAGGGATGGTCGCCGTGATGCCCTTGGCGCGTAGCCGAGTCCGGATGCGGCGCGAAGAGTAGGCCTTGTCGGCGAGTACCCGGTCCGGGTGACTGCGCGGGCGGCCTGGTCCGCGGCGGCGGATGCGTATGCCGGCCAGCACCGGCCCGAAGGCCAGCGAGTCATGCCGCTGACCGGGACTGGTGACCCGCGAGATCGGTCGACAGCGGACGTCGGCGGCCAAGTGCAGCTTGCTGCTCAGCCCACCCCGCGAGCGGCCCAGCCCCTCACGATCAGCCTGACCGGAACGGGAATTCTTGTAATTCGACCCACCCCCTCGCGCGAGGCCGGGCGTGCTCGGAGGCCTCCAACACAGTCGGGGCCAGCCGCTGGACCGGCACGTCCTTCGGCGACGCGTGCCGGGCACCGGCGGCGTGCTGGTGCGCCCTGATCACCGTCGCATCCACCGCCAGCCACCACTCCCCGGCGACCTGCTCGTCAGCACCGGCGCAGCTGATCCAGGATCTGCTCCCAAGTACCGTTGGCCGACCAACGCTGGTGCCGGTGGTACACCGTCTTCCAATTCCCATACGCACACGGCAGATCCCGCCACGGCGACCCGGTCCGCACCCGCCACAACACCCCGTTGATCACGGCGCGATGATCGGCCCACCGCCGTCCCCGCCGGCCCGTCACCCCAGGCAGCAACGGCTCCAGCCGAGCCCAGTCCTGATCGCTCAAATCGTGTCGATCATGCACGAGCCGGGTCTACAGCACCCAGGCCGATTCAATTACGGGGACCTAGTGTCCCGGTAACGCGGTGTGCTTGCCCGGATACGAACCTCGTTAACGGAACCCTAGCGAGCGAGCGTATGTCGATCATCGACTAGACCTCGTGACGCCCGCGCACACGCGCTCCCCCTCTCGGAAACCGTCACTTGGCGTGCAAAGAATCCCTAGAGTGCGATGACGATACGTAGTGGGAACTTTACCCACAGTAGTTCAGACGCATATCGAGGAGATCTGGTTCAACGAGTTGAGCCGTTCGTTGCGGTGTGAACGCGCCCGAGCTGACGACGCTCACCATCACTGGCGATGGCGGGCTCTGGGTGTCAGCAGTAGAGGGCGGGCGGGGTTCCATGCGGCGAGCGGTCCGGCCGGTTTTGGTTTGCCGGCGCAGACGTATTGCGCGTAGAAGTCGGCGAGGCCGCGTAAAGCCGGGAGATGTTGGATTACAACAGGACGCAACCCGCCTAGTTAAGGGGATCACAAATGGTCACGTCGTCGTCCCAGTCTTGGCAGCATTCCATCTTTGGGTGCACCACCTTCCCTTTTGGTTCTCCCGTGCAACTCACATAGTGAGGGTTCGCGACGCCACGCATGAAGTCATCGTCATGTTGCTTGTTGCACGGCTTGGCGGCTTTTTTCTGCATCTGCCTTTCGCTACACCCATGCAGTATCTCTTGAGGATCGTCCTTGCCCGGACGCGGCGGCTTCTTTGGCGGCGTCTTTGGCGGCTTCTTTGGCGGCTTCTTGGGTGGTGGTTTCGTGCCACCACTTGCGCCTCCACCGCCTCCACCGGTTTCGCCGGGCGGTCCGCTGGTGCCGGGTCCAGTGTGTCCGCCCCAGGAGGGCGGGGACCATGGTACGTCGTCTTCGATTTCGATCACTTCGCCCGGCACGTCTATCGCTGACAGACGCATCGTGCCCATCTGCCGTATGCGCAGATTGATCGCGCGGTTGCCGGTTCGGTAGTGCCGGCTGGTCTTATACAGCGACGCGTTTGCGGTAAATCCGGGCAGAGTCCGGATGGTCATGGTGTCTCCTTTCGGGCAAGGCTGTTTACCGGTCGTAGTAGGGCGACATTTTGGTGACCAGGAACGGAAACTCCTCGGTCACATCGACGCGCACGCAAAACTTCTCCGGGAAATCGGTGTTGCGGTTGGTGTAGGCGAAGATGACGTCGACGATGTCGCGGGTGCTGCTCAGGGGCGACGGGCGCACGTCGACCGCGGTCAGCGAGAAGTCCCGCGCGAATTCGTCGGCGGCCGTGGCGTAGATGGCGGGGTAGCGCAGGGCGAGATAGTTGACGGCGCGGTGCTCGCTGGTCGCGCCGGCGTTGTCGGTCACTTGCATGATCCGGTTGAACAATTCTTCGGCTATCGGCGCGAACCGTTCGGCATTGGTGTCGGCCGGCCTCGGGATGGCGTCGATGAGCGTGTTGCGGTTGAAGGAGTAGATCTGGTCGAAGGCGACGAGCGGTATCATTAAGCCGTTACACCTTTCCGGCGGGGCTATGGGCCCGCGTAGGCCGATCACGGCATCGACGTCATCGGGGCTAGGGGCGGGACGGATGGCTTCCACCAGCAGGTCGATGTCAACCGGGTCGCGGGGCTGCAGCAGGTAGGTTTCTAGCCCCTGGATGGTTAGCAGCCAACATAATTGGCGCACCAGGTAGTGATTTGCCCGTTCGGACAAAACAGCGTGGAAGGCTTCTTGATCGGTTTTCCCGGCGGTGTCGGTCCGTCCGCCCGCCTGCGCGAATTCCTTTTCCGCGGAGGGATTCGGGAATCGTGCTTCGATCCGACCCAGGGCGTAAATGTAGGGCGAACTGGCTAGCCAGGGCGCAGCGGTCAAACCGGCCGGGGTGCCACAGGTGGCGCACGGCATTCCGACTTGGGGCGAGAGAGAGGCGCCAGTCCGGATGAGCGCGGACGGCGCGACGGGCGGTGTCTCGGTGACGACAGGTTGTTCGGCCGGCAGGTCGATTAGGTCGATGGGTTCCATGACTTGTCTCCCAAGAGTGCGGTGATCGAGAGGTCCTGTACATGCAGCGGGCTCGGTTGTCCCCGGCTGGTTAGCGTGGGCGTGACCAGCCGGCGAATGTCACCCATCGGTTGAGCGTCGCGGCGCGGCGTCGACAACCGCCGCATGGTCGCATGCCGAAACTCGAGGTCGCTCGTGTCAGGGCGTCGCCGAGGCCAAGGTCCTCGTCGCTGACAAAGCCCGGCAGTCGAACTCGGTACCGTGCCGGAGCAGTGTTCGAACCTTCGTCGTCATGTGCGGTCATCGTGATCGCCTCCCCGGCCTGGTTCCTTGCAGGAACTGATACGAACCCCATGCATCCATCAGTGGCGGGACGGACGTGGTCCGCTGTTCTGCTCGCATCGCAAGCAGCCCGGACTTGATGTCATGTCCCGATGCGTCGGGAAATTCCGAGCAAAGGAGTGCGACGGCACCGGTGACAAACGGTGCTGCCGCGCTCGTGCCGCTGCACGTCAACGGCGTCCGACCAGCGCCAAGACTGCTGATTCCGACGCCGGGTGCGCCCAGTCCGGATCGGCCGATTGACCGGCCCACGTTGGAGTGACTGTGCGGGCGACCGTGTTCGTCATAGCTCACGACCGGTATCACCCACGGGTGTCGCGTGATGGCCGTGCTGCCCAGTGTTCCCTGGTTTCCCGCCGCAACGACCACGATGACGCCTCGCCTGGCTGCGTGATCCAACGCGTCCGTCAGGGCACGGTCATCCTTCATGGACGGCTGGGCCAGTGCAGCGCTCACATTTACGACGCGGACCCCCGCGTCCGCGCAGTCCGCAAGGGCGAGCGCGAGTTCCCCGGGATCCGCGCGAAGATCATCAAGATTGGTCATCGGTTCGAGGAAGATCGGCCGGACGAGAAGGGTGCAATCCGGGCAGATGGCCGGTGCTTCCGATCCGCGACGCGCGATGAGGATCCCGGCCACATAGCTGCCGTGCGCGCACGCGGCGCTGCTCACATGCCGACATGAGTCGACATGACTCGGCCCGATACTCGCAACGGCCTGCGCGGCCAAGTCGGGATGAGTGGTGTCCACCGGGCCGTCGATAAGGCCGATCGCGACCTCCGAGCTACCGTTCGTGACCTTCATCAGCAGAGTCAGGCCCACCAAGTCCAGCGGCGCCCGGCGGTGCGAATGGCGGACAAGTTGCGGAGCTGCGGTGACGCTGAGCCTGCATCTCATCGACCCTGTCATTGCAATCCCTGAGCTCCGCGCCTTCACGATGGTGAGCTTGCTACCCGCGATTGAAGGGCGTGACGTACGGGTTGGTTCCGTTGTAGAGGCCGGCTGGGTTGGGGCACCACAGCCACACATGCAGCGTGACCAGATCGGGGTGCCGGAAGTTGAAGGCGGCGCCGGTCTCCGGGCTGCGCTTCGGGCAGGCGTCTTGCGTGCCGGCGAAGACGAAGGTGCCGTCCTTGTAGTGGCAGGCGGCGCCGAATGACCCATAGGTCGCGCCCGGCAGCGGGGGTGTGGCGGGTTTGGTAGGGAAGACCCATTCGAACGCGGCCAATTGCCAGGTGTCGCCGTGCCGCTCGTAGACCAGGATTGGCGGCTTGCCGATGTCGAAGCCTTGGACGGCTGGATTGAGGAAGTGCCACCCCATGTCCGGGATCATCCGGGTGAGTATCTGGTAGCCGGCGGCCTTCGCCGCGTCGAGGCTGGTGGCGTACCGGGTGGTGGCGAGCCTGCCTGCGGCCAACAGGCTCGCGAGGCGACGCGTCTCGGCGCTGATCGCGGTCGCCGGGTGCTGATGTGCGTGGGCCTGCGGCGGGCTGGAGGCGTTGCCTTGGCCCGGCTGATCCACGACTGCAGCTGTCGCCGAGTGCGCGGAGTGCGTCCCGGATCCGGCGGCCGCGCCGCGGGCCCCGCACGCGGTGGCCGTGAGCAGCGCGATGCTCAGGACGGCGATGATGATCCGTCGCATCGTTCCTCCTACGCTCAGTGGTGGAAGTACGGATCGAGGACGCGCACGTCGGTGATTCGGTCCACTGGTAGCCCGTTGCGTTCGGCAGCGCTGCGGATGGACTCGGGGTTCGGGCCGTCGTAGACGCAGTAAGTTTTTGTGCGGGTGCCGGTGACGTAGGAGTGGATCCAGGTGACGCCCTCGGCTGCGTTACCGCTGACCACGGTCATGCATGCTTTGGCGCCCTGCGCGTCGGCCGGGATCTCTAGGCCGTCGACGAACGTGCGCTCGACAAGGTAACGGGGCATGCTCTCTCTCCTGCCTTGTGCCGCCGGGTGCCCCGGCTGGCAACGAGCCGGGCTGTTGTCAGCAGTGGACGTGGGGGTTCCACATGGCGAGCGACCCGGCGGGGTTGCGTTTCCAGGCCCAGACGTGCTGCGAGTAGAAGTCGGCGAGGCCGAACCGGTTCGGGGCGTCCGTCTCGTCGAATGGGTTGCCCGGGAAGAGGGCGGGCGGCGCGCTGTGCGTCGACGTCCAGGCGAGCTTGTCCACGAGGTACTCCAGGGCCGCGAGCCGTAGGGTGCCGTCGCGGTCGGGTGCGTAGACGAGCGCTTCTGGCTGATCCGGGTTGATCGCCGGATCCTGGATCAGCGCCGGGTTGACGAAGTGGACCCCCATGCCACCCATGCCCGGCTCGGCAATGCACGAGACGCCATTGATGTCGACGAAGGGCACGTACCCGTCGGCCAGGGCGGTGGCGATGTTGTGGTACTTGGCGGTGGCCGCGCGAATCGCCTGGAGATCGCGGTTGGTCACTGCGCGGTGGCTGGCGTTGGCGCTGGCTGAGACGGTGCTGCCGAGGAGGACCAGGGCAGCAAGCGATGCGAGCAGCAGGCTGATAGAACGTCGCATGGTCAAAGGCCTTTCGTCGACGGAGATTCGACCGTCGATGGAGTGGATATCCGTGTAGCGCGGCATGATCGTCCCTTCGCGGTCAGGCTCCGGTGGGCTGTTCGACGCGCCGGACAGATGGGCGGCGCAAGCGTGCGGTCATTGCGACGACGATGAGCGTGCCGACGACGGTCAGGCCGACGATCAGGACATAGCTCCCGAGAGCGATGTGGTCGTGGATGACGGCCGGTTGCGGGGGCGGCGGACCGGCCGGAAGCGGCGCCGCGGGCCAGGCGTAGTACCCGGGCGGTGGATCGGGTGTGGCCGATGCCGGCGACGCCGAGCTGACGTACCAGGCGATCAGGAGCATGAGGCAGCCGAGCTGAGTCAGGCGGATCTTGGTCATCGCAGTGTCCTTTTGCGCCCCGGCCGCTTCGCCGGCTGCGATGAGGGTCCATCCCGGCACCCGGATCCCACATCGGGAAGCGTCCCTAGCTTTGGCCTGGCCCGACCCTCAACTTGGCGCTCGTTCATTGACCACGTGTCCGGCTCTTCCTAGCGTGACGTCATGAGGCTGTTCGAGCGCGGGCCTGAGCTCGCCGCGCTGTCCGAATATCTCGAGGACACCCGCGACGGAACGGGCGCACTTGCCCTGGTCGGCGGGGAAGCCGGCGCGGGTAAGTCCGCGCTGGTGTCGGCGTTCCTGGCTGATGTGGCCGTTCCCGTCGTCGCCGGGGTGTGTGACGGCGCGACGACTCCGCGGCCGCTCGGCCCAGTGATCGAGATCGCGGCCCAGCTCGAGGTCGATGCCGCCTTAGCCCGCGATGAGCTGTTCGCCGCCATTCTTACCGCGCTCAGGCGTCAGTCGACCGTCGTGCTTGTCGAGGACCTGCATTGGGCCGACGATGCGACGGCCGACTTCCTGCTCTATGTCGGACGTCGCTTGGACCGTGTGCCCGCGATGCTGATCGGGACGTATCGGGACGATGAGATCCGGTCGAATGCTGCGCTGACTCGTTTGATCGGCGAGCTGGCACGGTTAGGCGTAGCGCGCCGGATTCCGGTGTGCTCGCTGACCGAATCAGGTGTGGCGTCGATGGTCACGGGTTCCAGCCTCGATCCAGCTGAAGTGTTTCGGCAGACGTCAGGCAACCCGTTCTTTGTCACCGAGTGCCTGGCGGCCGGATCGAGCTCACCCGGCACGGTGCGCGACGTTGTGCTTGCGCGTACGGCGCGGTTGTCGGCGCGCGGCCGCCGCGCTCTGGACGTTGCTTCACAGCTGGGGCTGCGGTTCGACGCGGATGTTCTTATCGAGGCGAGTGGTACCGACGCCGACGGCGTTGACGACTGCGTCGAGCAGGGCATGCTGGTGACCTTCGGAGCGGAGCTTGGGTTCCGGCATGAGTTGTCGCGTTCGGTGATCGCTACGGAAATCCCGCCGATCCGGCGGGCCACGGTGAATCGAGCCATCTTGCGCGTGCTTGAGCAGCGGCGTGGCGTTGACGTCGCGCGGCTGGCCGATCATGCGGCGGCCGCTAACGAGGGCGACTGCGCGTTTCGGTACGGGCAGGAGGCGGGTCGGGCTGCCGCTGATCTGGGGGCGCATCGCGAAGCGGTGCACCACTACCGCACGGCACTGCGGTTCGCCTCGTCGCGTCCGGCCGCAGAGCGCGCCGAGCTGCTGGACGCGCTCGCCGCAGAATGCATGGTCACCGACCAGATGGACGAAGCCCTCACGGCGGCTGAGGAGGCACTGCGGCTGTGGAACGAGGTCGGTGACCCGATCAAGGTCGGCGCGACGCACGTCGCCCTCGAGTACATCTCCTGGTACCTCGGGCAGGGCGACGCAACCGTCCAACACGCCTCCCAGGCCGTCGCGATACTCGAACCCTACGGACCGACCGTCGAGCTGGGTCGCGCCCTCGCGGGCGCGGGCACGTTCGAGGTGGACCGAGGCGACCCCCACCAGGTCACCGTCACCCTGCGACGCGCAATCGAGATCGCGCATCTTGTCGGCGACCCGTCTGCGGAGTCGAACGCGCTCAACTCCATCGGCTGGGCCCATAGCTACTACTACGGCGACGTCGACACCGGCGTTACCTACCTCGAGCAAGCGTTGCAGGTGGCGCTCGCGCACGGCCTCGGCCACCTCGGCGGGCGGGCTTACGCGAACCTCGCATCCGTTCTCGTGGACAACGACCGGTTCGATCGGGCCGACACCGTCCTCGCGGAAGGGCTGCGGTACGCCGAAGACCACAACCTGACCCTGCGGTACGTGTGCGTCACCGCCGTCCTCGCCGACTCCGAACTCAAACGCGGCCGCTGGGACGACGCTATCGCCGACGCCTGGGCGGTCCGGCAACGAGCGGGGACGGTGGCCGTCGGACACATCCCAGCACTGACCATCCTCGGGACGATCAAGATGCGCCGCGGCGAACCGGACGCGCACGCCACCCTGCTGGAAGCAATGCAGCTCGCGGAACGCACCGAGGAGCTGCCGCTGATCGCCCCAGTCGCGTTGGCGCTAACGGAGGAGGCCTGGCTCCGCGGTGATCTGGCTGGTGCCCGCGACTTGATCAGACGTGTTCTCGACCGCTCCGACCAGCCGGTCACCATCCAACAGCGAGGGCACCTGACCTCGTGGGCTGTACGGCTAGGTGAGCACCACGACGCGCCGGCCGGCACGCCGGGCCACCTTGCCCTGCAGATCAACGGCCGATGGCAGGAAGCTGCTGACGCTTGGCATGCGCTCGGTCGACCCTACGAACGAGCGCTGGCCTTGATCGAGGTCAAGACGCCGACCGCTCTGACCCAGGCCTTCGACATCCTGGACCGCCTTGGGGCGGGCGCGGCCGCGGCACTCGCCGCCGAACGCCTGCGATCTGTCGGCGAGCGAGTGCCGCGCGGCATACGACCCAGCACCCGGGCCAACCCGGCAGGCCTCACCTCCCGGGAGATCGACGTCCTGCAACTCGTTGTCGATGGCTTGACCAACGCCGAGATCGCAGCCAAGCTCTTCGTCTCAGACAAGACGGTCGAGCATCACATGTCTCGGATACTCGGCAAGCTCGGCGTTGCCAGCCGTCGCGAGGCAGCAAGAACGGCCCGGCAGCTCGACCTGGCCATCCCACGCGACGCATCCGAGTCTCGCGACCACGGTGCCGGATGACGAGCACCGTGGTTGCGCAGTAGGCCGTCCTGCGGCCCTTCGGGGCAGTTATCCACAGGCCGTGCCCGACCGATTGCTTTCGGTGAGAGTGACCGGTAGTTTCTGCCTGTTCACAGCCCTGGGGGGTGCTGGCAAGGAGATCGGATTGTCGACCGCGCAGGCGATCGTCGAGGACGAGGTACGGGAACTTGTCCGCCGCCGAGGGATTGACCCGGTCGCAGAGGGCGGCGCAGTACGCCAGCTGGTGGACGACGTGGTCGACGATTACCGGGATCGAGCGGTCACGGCGGCGTTGCCGCCACTCGGCGATCCATCCCACATCACTCGACGAGTCGTCGACGCGGTGGCGGGCTTTGGTCCGCTGCAGCCGTTTCTCGACGATCCGGAGATCGAGGAGATCTGGATTAACGAGCCGGGCCGGGTGTTTGTGGCTCGGCGCGGCCGGTCCGAGCTAACCACGCTCATCCTCACCAGCGATGCGGTGGCCGACCTCGTCGAGCGAATGCTGCGCAGCTCCGGTCGGCGAATTGATTTGAGCACTCCGTTCGTCGACGCGATGCTCCCCGACGGGTCCCGACTGCATGTGGTAATCCCGCAGATCACGCGCGCTCACCTGGCAGTCAATATTCGCAAGTTTGTGCTTTAG
>Ga0307312_10001383_pt1 | contig 12396 bp, 4 predicted proteins | sample ER_DNA_202_FD_194489 | JGI IMG/M metagenome (GOLD analysis project Ga0307312, IMG submission 194489) | Bulk soil microbial communities from the East River watershed near Crested Butte, Colorado, United States - ER_DNA_202 | ecosystem: Environmental > Terrestrial > Soil > Floodplain | place: USA...
CGAACTTGTATGCCTTCTTCACGACCGCGTCGGACAGCTCGTCTGGCGAGAAAATGTCGGTCACCGTCTTGCCCGCATAGTCCTGGTACTTGAGAAACCGCGCCTTGAGATAGGGCAGGGCCTTGATCAGGTCATCGCGCAGGGGGATGGGATAGCTCGTGCCCTTGTTGTAGCAGGACAGGATCTGCTCGACGAAACCGTTATGATCGAAGTCCTTCACGTGCATCGTCAGCGGCTCCTTGTCGCTGGCCGTGAGCCGGCTGTTCAGCCCCAGGTTGCCGACGATGAAGTCGACGCGGCCGTCTCCCGTGACGTCGCCGGCGACGATCCTGTTCCACCAGCCGTGGCTCCTCTCGAGCCCAGGCGTGTTCATGCGTTGCAGCTTGCCGCCGGCGTTGTGGAAGATCGTGATCGGCATCCACTCGCCGACGACGATGAGGTCGGGCCGTCCATCGCCGTCCATGTCGTGCCAGACGGCGTCCGTAACCATACCGGCGTGCGCAAGTTCCGGTGCCACCTTGTCGGTAACGTCGGTGAAGTGTCCATGACCGTTGTTACGTAGGAGCACGCTTCGCGGATCGATGCCGTACTTCCACGGGATGACGCGGCCGCCGACGAAGAGGTCAATCGCGCCGTCGCCGTCGAAATCCGCTGCCGCCACGCGCGATCCACTGTTCGTCTCGGCGGGCAGAGCGTTTATCGCCTTCCGGAAATTGCCCTTCGCGTCATTGAGGTAGAGCCGGTCCTGCAGGGCCGGCGAATCCGCCCCGAACTCGTTCCCACCGCTAACGACGTAGAGATCCGGGTCGCCGTCGCCGTCGGCGTCGAAGAACACGGCACCGATATCCTCGGAGGCCGCGTCCTGCTCGAGGAGCTTCTCGTTTGAGCGCACGAAGCTGCCGGCCTGCTGCTGGATCAACAATGCGCCCGCCTGCCCCTTCGCGCCGCCGATGAACGCGTCATCGAGCCCGTCGCCATTGACGTCGCCGACGGCCATCAGGGGGCCCTGCGTCGAGAGCAGCTTCGGGATCAGCCGCTCGCGATCGAAGTCGACGAAGTCGTTCTCCTTGTGCATGAAGGGCAGCGTCGTCCGTTCCGTGACGTCGGTGAAGAGGGTCGCGGCTGGCTTCGGTGGGACGGTCACGGCGGGGGCCGAAGCCGCCTCCGACTGCCTAACGGTAATGCGCCGGTCGGGGGCGGCGTCGCGAACGACGCTCGTCCGCCCATCCGGCCACTCGACGGTCACCAGCCGCACGGTGTCGATCGGGCCGAGTCCGAAGGTGAGGACGTAGTCCATGCTCGACTGGAAGCCGCGCGTCGGCATCTCCTCCTCGAACAGCATCTGCGGGCCGCTCTTGAGCGTCACCTTCGACCCGACGCCAAACCGGTTGCCGGCCTCGCCCTCGAGCTTCACCTGAAGCCAGTGGTTCTTCGTCTGGGTGCGCGCGTTGTTGCGGTAGACGAACGCTTCCTGATTGACGTTGTTCACCACGAGGTCGAGCGCCCCGTCGCCGTCCAGATCGCCATATGCGGCGCCGTTGGAGTGGCTGGGCGTATTCAATCCCCACGCCGCCGCCTCGTTCACGAAAGTCAGGTCGCCGCGATTCCGGAACGCATAGTTGGGGAGCAGTGTCGACGACATCGCGTTGACGAGCCCCACGAAATCGACATGCTGGCCCTTCGTCGCCGAGACCATCGTCTCGTTGTTGGCGAGAAAGGCGATGTAATCCTGCGACGTCACATCGTGCGCGAGACCATTCGTGACGTAGATGTCCTTCTGCCCATCCTGATCGAGATCGGCGATCAGCGCGCTCCAGCTCCAGTCGGTGCGCGCCACGCCGGACAGCTGACCGATGTCGCTGAACGTGCCGTTGCGGTTGTTGAGCTGGAGCATGTTGCGCATGAACTGATAGTGGTACCCGTTCTGCACCTTCCGCTCGTAGACGTCCCAGCTCTCGAACGCCGACGTCGTCTTCAGCCGCTGGTCGTCCTCCGGAAGCATGTCCGTCGTGTAGATGTCCGGCCAACCGTCGTTGTTGATGTCGGCGATATCCAGTCCCATCGAGAAGTAGCTGCTGTAGGGCATCTCCCGCGCGACCGACTCGGTGAACGTACCGTCCCGATTGTTGATGTACAGGTAGTCCTGCTCGAAGAAATCGTTCGAGGTATAGATGTCCGGCCATCCGTCGCGATTGACATCGCTCACGGCGACGCCGAGGCCGAAGGCGATCTCGCTGCCGTAAATGCCGGCCTTCGCGCTGACGTCCTCGAAACGCCCGCCGACGTTATGGTATAGCTTCGCTCCGCCGTACTTGTCGCGCACGTTGCGCGTATTCCGGACGCCGAAGCTGCTGACGTCCCGCGGCGAGTTGTTGATCAGGAACATGTCCAGCTTCCCGTCGCGGTCGTAATCGAAGAAGACCGCTTGCGTCGAGTAGCCTTCGTCGGCGATCCCGTACTTGGCCCCCTCCTCGGAGAAGGTGGGCACGCCGTTTTCGTCCAGCCCCTTGTTGATGTAGAGCTCATTGCGGCGTCGGGCGGGCTCGGTCTTGCCGGCGTAGCAGACGTAAATGTCGAGCAGCCCGTCGCCATCGACGTCAGCGATGGCGACTCCGGTGGCCCAGAATCCCTTGCCCGTGACCCCAGCTTCCTTCGTGATGTCGCGGAAGCGAAACTTTCCCTCGTTGAGATACAGCTTGGGGCCATCCCGGTTCGAGGTGAGCACCACCTCCGGGAGCCCGTCACCGGTCAGGTCGCCTATCGCCACTCCCCCACCATTGTAGTAGTTCCGGTAGGTGAAGACGTTGAGCTCACGCGTATCGGTGACGCGATTTTCGAACTGCACGCCGGTGTAACTCGACGGCATCAGTGTGAAAAGATGTCCATCGGGCTTGGGCGCGGTCGCTGTGCGGACCTGCCGATCGGCGGATTGCTCTCCTCCCGAGCAGGCGGCGAGAAGACACGACCCGGAGACGGTGAGCCATAGCGTTAGGCTCGATGCCTTGTTCATCCTTCCTGAGTCGGGATCAGCGAGGGAGAGCGGTGCTGGCGTGGGAAGCCTCGCCACCGCGGAAACAAACCGTCCTACGACACCATAGCCTGCCCCCGGGTGGGAGCAGGCTATGGGGGTACTACGTGAAATTTGCGACCGGAAGAATCAGTAGCCAGGGTTCTGCTCGAGCTCCGGGTTGGTTTGCAGCTGCGCCGTTGGAACGGGGAATAGGATACGGTACGGCGCTGTCGTCGTTGCCTTGTACGGGAAGGGCGGGAGGAACTTGCCCAGGCGGATCATGTCCGTCCGCCGTTTTCCCTCGGCGATCAGCTCGAGGAGCCGCTCCTTGAGGATCGCATCGCGAACTGCCTGCTGAGTCGCAGCGACAACCGGCGTCGGGTTGCGCAGAGTGTGCACCTGATTGATCAGTGTGACCGCAGTCGCCGTGTTTCCCAATTCATTCTGCGCCTCGGCCTTGATCAGAACCATCTCGCTGAGCCGGAACCACGCGTAGTCGTTGCCATTGTTCTGTGCATTGTGGTCCGGATCGACCGGCCACTTCAGGATGCGGGGGCCTTCGCCCTCGGTTGCCGCCGTAACGTCGATAATGGAGTCGGTAAAAACGAGGCGAGCGCCACTGCGATCATTGACTGGCACTCCCGTCTCCAGATTGTTCTGCGGTCCCTCGAGGAAGATCGCCTTACGCTCGTCGTTAGCGTCGAAGGAGTTGTATGCCGACGCGATCGTCGCGAAACCGTTCCACGGCGTCGGCGTGAACTGATTGTAGTGCGCCAGACGCATCACGAAATTGAGTCCGAGATCCGGCTCCGCGAGGAACCTGATGGGAAAGATGATCTCCGGATGCTGCACGTCGTTGTCGGGCGTGAAGTTCTTTCTCCACTGGCCGGCGGGGAGCAGCGAGTAGTTCGGCGAGTTGAGGAGAAGGTCTGCGGTCGTTGACGCGTCTTGCCAACGGGCCGCTCCCTTCGTCAGACCTGCGGCGGTGACCGTCCCCGTGTATACCTCAGCGTTCAAGTACATGGTCGCCAGGATGGCGTCCACGACTCCTTGTGTCACGCGGCCGTAGTCAGCCGCTGGACGCGTAGCCGGAAGCGCGGGACGGGACTCCTTCAGCTCTTTCTCGATGAAGGCGAACGTCTCGGCACGCGTCGCACGCGGATGCGTCGCGACGTTGGTCGTAGTGACGAGCGGCACGCCGCCGAAGAGGTCCATCATCTGGTAATAGTAGAATGCGCGCAGCACACGCAGCTCGGCTACGATCGCCGGCTTGTTGGCGATGCTCACATTCTCGATGGCGGTGAGCACGACATTCGCGCGCGCGATGCCGATGGACAGACTGTTCCACGCGCCGTTGATGTTGGCCCCCGCCAGCGCGCTGCCCGGTTCCCAGGTATGGCGATGCAGCTCCAGCCACGCGCCGTTATCGTACCAGTCCTGACCACGGGTCGGCACGACCATCTCATCTGTGCTTATCTCGTTCAGGTCGTAGTAGTCGTCGACCGTGCTGCGCAGGCTTGCGTAGACGGAAGCAAGGCCGCCCAACACTTCGACGTCCGTACGATAGAAGTTATCAGGTGTGATCTGACTCTGCGGTGTTTCCGTCAGATCGGTGCAGCCGCTCATCGAGAACGGAAGCGGCGCCGCGAGCAGAAGCGCGAGAAGCCCCGCCTTCCTGAGTGCATTATTGCGAGTCGGCTTCGTCATAGGGTGCGATGCCTGATTGAAGATTCGGGTAAGCTTAGAAAGCGACACGGAAACCTCCCGTGATCGTCCGCGGCCGCGGATACACCAGATTGTCGATGCCACGCGTTGCGAGGCCACCCCCTTGCGTATGCACCTCGGGATCGTAGCCCTTGTAGCCGGTGATGAGCAGCAAGTTGTCACCTGACAGGTAGACGCGAGTTCCCTTTCCGGCCGTCGCGCCGCCACCGAGCCTGTCGAGATAGGGCAGGTCGAAGGTGTAGCCAAGGGTGACGTTTTGTAGACGCGTGAACGATCCGTCCTCGATCCAGCGCGAGGAATAAATCGCCGGCTCCTTGATCCCCGTCGGATCGCTGAGCGCCGACTTCAGGAAATTCTTGTCCTGGAGGGCGTTGCCCTTCGTGGAGTAGACGAGAGCCGTATTGTTGAAGACGTCGCGTCCCTGCTCGCTGTGAATCAGGAAACTGAAGTCGAACTTGTTCCAGTTCAGCGTGCTGTGAAGACCGAGGCTATAGTCCGGATTGGCGTTTCCGATGATCTGGGAAATCGCCTTGTCCTTGTTTGTCGTCTTGCCGGCGACGCATGACGCGTCGGAGCCCGTCACGCACTGGAACTGTTGCTTGCCCGCCGCGTCGACGCCCACGAAAACAGGTCCCCAGAAGGTGCCGAGGGGCTCACCCTTCATGATGCGCTGTGCTTCCTGTCCAGACTGGCCCTGGCCACTGACGTCGCCCGTCGCGATGAACGTACGATTGCCGCCGAGCTCCTCGATCTTGTTGCGCTCGGCCGCGAAGATGAGGCCCATCGACCACGTCATGCCCGGCCGCTCCCAGACGCGACCGTCGAGATTGAACTCGACACCCTTATTGCTCAGACGCCCGATGTTCTCGGTCCGCGTCGACACGGGCAAGGGCATCGGTACCGTGACATCGAGTAGCAGATCCTTCGTGTTCTTGACGTAGTACTCGATCGTGCCGGTGAACCGATTGTCCATGAAGCCGTAGTCGAGTGCAACGTTCGACTGCGCCGTCTGCTCCCATTTGAGATCCGGGTTCGCGACGCGCGTCGGCTGCACCCCGGTGATTGCAGCACCGCCGAACGGATAATTCGCGCCACTCGGCTCGAGTAACTGACGCCAGGCGTACGCGCTGCCCGCATTGTTGCCTTGCAGGCCATAACCGGCGCGCAGTCTGAGATCCGACAGCGGGCCGTTCTTCATGAAGCTCTCCTGGCTGATGCGCCACGAGCCCGAGATGGCCGGAAAGACTGCCCACTGGTTGTTCGGACCAAAGCGCGACGAGCCGTCGCGTCTGATGACTCCGGTCAGGTAGTACCTGTCGTTGAGCGCCCAGTTCGCGCGGCCGAAGAAGGAGATGAGCCGGCTCTCTTCGCGGAAGGAGAACGGCCGTATCAGGTTGGCACCTCCGCCAAGGTTGTTGTAGCCAGTGAAGTCGGTCAGGAAGTCCTGCGCCTGGGCGCCGAATTCTCCGAGATTGTACTGACTCCACTCGTAACCGCCGACGACTTCCACGTCGTGCGTACCGCCGAATGTGTCGAACGGCCTGTGGAAGGTGAGCAGCGTCTGAAGCGTCTTCGACGTGTTGTCGCGATTCGCTTGGCGAGCAAGCCCGTTGAACTGTCCGCCGAGTGCGCTGACGCGCGGGAGATACGTCTCGCGGAGGCCCTGTGAGCGATCGACGCCGACGTTGACGCGTCCGGTCAGGAAAGAGAGGAGATCTATATCGGCCGATGCGTTGCCGAGGACGCGATTGGTCGTGCCCTGATCCTGGACCTGGAGTGCCATGGCCACCGGGTTTCGAACTGACTGGGAGCCGGGGCCAATCTCGTAGAAGACGCGCTGTCCCGTTGCGGGATCGGTCGTGTACACCGAGTGGGTGGGATTGAACTGGATCATGTTCTGGAAGGCGCCGCCCTCGAACCCTTCCTGCTGCTCGTACTGCAGATAGTCGTTCTTGTTCTGGGCGGCCGTCAGATTCACACCGAGTCGAAGCTTGTCGTTCAACGCGTTGTGCGTGCCGTTGATTCGTCCCTGCACCCGCTGCAACCCGCTCGACAGCACAATGCCGTCCTGGTTGAGATAATTGAGCGAGGCGCGATATCGAGTGGCTGCACCGCCGCCGGCGAACGACAGATTGTGATTCATCGTCGTCGCGGTCCTCCGCGTCAGCTCCCTCTCCCAATTCGTGTTCGCGCTACCCTGCGCAGCCAGTCGGCGCGTCCAAACCGTATCACCGCCGGCCGGAATCTGTGACTGAAGGAAGGCGCGGTACTCGCTGCCACTCAGAACGTCGAGGTACTTGTAGGGCGACGAGGTCGCGGCGTAGAACTCGTACTCGCTGTTATTGCCGGTCGCCGAGCCCTTCTTCGTCTCGATGAGAACGACGCCATTCGCTCCGCGGCTGCCGTAGATCGCCGTGGCCGAGGCATCCTTGAGGACAGTGATCGTCTCGATGTCTGCCGGATTGAGAAGATTCAGCGGACTGCGTACCGGCGCGTCACCACCGGAGTTACCCGTATTGAACCCGGCCGGATCGACGGCTGTGTTGTCGATCGGCACGCCGTCGATGACGTAAAGCGGATCGTTGCTTCCGCTGATGGACGTGCCGCCGCGGATGCGGATCTGCGAGCCCGCGCCTGGCTCGCCGTTGTTCGACGTGACGTTCACACCTGCCACGCGCCCCTCGAGCATCTGCTGCGCGTTGGTGATGACGCCCTTGTTGGCATCATCGGCGTTGACGACGGCGACCGACCCGGTGATCGCCTGACGCTTTTGAGTTCCGTAGCCGATCGAGACGATCTCACCGAGTACGACCGCTTGCGCCTGGAGAGAGAAGTCCGCCGTGGCCGACCCTCCGGCTGTCACTGTCACCGTCTGCGTCAGCGGCGTATATCCGATCCGGCTCGCGCGCACCGTCTGCGTACCAGGCGTGACGTTGACGAGCAGGTAGCTGCCGTCATTCTGCGAGACGGCTCCTCGAGTGGTTCCAACGATGACGACGTTGACGCTGGAGAGCGGCTGCTGGGACGCGGCGTCGAGGACACGCCCTCTGATCGTACCAGTAGCGTCCTGTGCGCTGAGTTGCGGTGCCAACAACAAGCCGCCGACTAGCGCGAGAAAGAGACAACGACCTACTGCCATACGCGTGCCCTCCACAACGTGGGAGTGGGATGTCGCATTCGTTTCTGCCTTTGCGGGCAGCGAAACGAAGCGCACGTCGTCAGACCAAGCGAAGCGCCTGCCAGAGCGCGGCATGGCAGTGTACGCAAAAAGACGGTCTGAGAGCGTGCTACATATTCCCTCGGTGCCAGCAAATGTCAATATCCGGTTCGCCCCGGCCCGGGTGGGGCGAACCCCGCTTGACGACCGCTGGACCGAGCGGCAATCTCGGCCGCTGCCGTCGATTCTCGCCCGCCGTTCCCGTCCGCCAACAGAACTGAGCTGAAGAGGGGGATCATGCACCTGCTGGGAATTGCGCTGCTGGCGCAGCTGGCCGCGCCGGCGCGGCAGACTCTACCCGTGCTCGAGTTCCCCGAACCGGGACTCGACGACAGCGCGGTCTACCAGGGCTACCAGACTCGATTCCTGCGAGATGCCGCCCGAAACACGGTCCAGACCTATCTCGATGGGCGCGATGGCCGAGTCGTAAATCTCTGGGCGGACTCCGAGAACGAGAGCATCGGCTTCACGGCGCGCGACACTCGCGGTCACCCAGTTCAGCTCAGCTGGGCCAGCGCGGGCGCGACGATGGACCGCACTTCCCGCACACGCATCGTGGAATACCAGCTCACCGCCGATGCGTCGCGCGTCGCCGTTGGCTGGTTTCTTCTCGGCTCGATGCGTGTCGAGCGCGATTTCCAGTACGCGAAACGGCACCTCACGCCGTTCTCGGCGCCACGGTACACGCTTCCCGAGCTCGATCGGCTCGTCGCGGCGCTCGAGCAGCTCGATCCCGCCGAGCGGCGCCGACACCTAACGCTTGTCGGCGCGCCTGATCTTCCGACACTGCGTTCGCGGCTCCGGCCGACGATCTCCACACGCCGGAGCGCGACGAGCTGGGTCTTGCGCGTCGTCCAGCCGTCACTCGACGGTCGCGACACGCTCGCGCTCGAGCTGCGCACGGATCCGCGCCGCGTGGTGGCCGCGCGTGTGGGAGACTCGATCTCGCTGCGCGCGCGATCGGGGAAGCGCGTCCCATTCACCGTCCGCATTGCGACGACGGCCAAGCCTCTCACGCCGCTCGCCCGCGACGAGATCTTCAACCCGGAGTTCCTGCGCTTCCTCGACGCCGCGCGTACTGCCGGCGATGCTAACGCCGGCGCGCCCGATAGTGCGGCCCGCCGTGCACGCCGGCTGGAGCGGCAGGTGCGCGGCGTCGAGCTTCTGTCGTCGAAGGAGAAGCTGATGGCCGGCCTGCCGACGTACGCGACGTATTTCGGACGCGACATGATGATGACGGCGCTCATGATGCGCCCGATCTGGCGCGACGAGATGTCGTCGTTCGTCGTCGCCAGCGTGCTCCGAAAGCTCGGTCCCGCCGGAGACGTCAGCCACGAGGAGGCGCTTGGCGGCCAGGCGGTGCGCGAGAGCGCGAGCGAATACGCGGGTCTTGTCGACTCGTATGCGCGCGCCGCAAAGCTGGCGAATCGCGCAGCCGCGGACAGCCTTCTCTCGCGCGCCCGCGCAGTGCTGCGCGACATGCGGCGGACGCGCGAGAACTATCACATGATCGACGACGAGTTCCAGCTGCCCGTTCTCACGGCGCGGTGGCTGGGTGACGCCGACGTCTCGGCCGAGCGCAAACGGGCCTTTCTCTTCGACACTGCCGATTTCGGCGAGCCGCGCCTCGCGCGCCTTGTTCGCGAGCTGGCCCTCGTTTCGCGTATGACGGCCGCTTACGCCGCCGATCAGATCGCGTCGAACCTCGTCTCCTTCCCGCCGCGCGACTCGGTGACGTGGTCGTCGGCGAGCTGGCGCGACAGCGGCGTCGGATACGCGGGCGGCCGCTACGCGATGGACATCAACGCGATCTGGGCGCCCCATGCGCTGGAATCGATCGGCATCATTCTGAGCGAGCTGCGCGCCCTCGGCATCGCCGCCGACTCGCTGGCGCGCACCATGCCCGGTCTCGCGCCGGGCACGCCGTTAGGCACGCTCGCACGGGACTCGCTCGCCCTGCGCGCCGCCGTCGTCGCGTGGCAGGGCGCGTCGCGACACTTCGTCGTCCGTCTGTCACCGGCCGACGTACGGGCGCGCGTTGCGGCGCGCATCGATGCCATGCCGCCGGCAGAGCGTAACTACTGGACGCGACTCGTCGCCTCTACGAAAGCCGACCAGGATTCGCTCGTCTTCCTCGCGATTGCACTCGACGGCGCCGGACGGCCGATTGGCGTCGCGAACACCGATCCGGCGACGGGACTCTTCCTCGGCGAGATCGGCGGTGGTTCGAGCGTGGCAGGATCGGCGGTTGCCGACGACGTCCTCCGCGACGTCAGGCTTTTCGTTCGACCATATCCGGTGGGGCTGCTGATCGCCGAGGTGGGCCCGGTAGTGGCGAACGATGCCTACGCGCCGCCGTCGGTCTGGCAGGCGTTCGTTCGCGATCCGTATCACGGCCCGCGCGTCGTCTGGGGCCGCGAGGTCAATCTCTTTCTCCTCGGCGTGTCGGGCCGTGTCGCGGCAGCGAGCCCGATCGGTGGAGCACCGACTTCGAGCGACGCTGCACGGTCAGCGTATGTGGGCGAGCTGCGCACGGCGATCCAGCGCGTGCGGTCCGCCGTCGAGGCATCCGGATTCCACAGTGAGTTGTGGAGCTACGAAGTCTCGAATGGCCGCGTCGTCCCGGCGCGGTACGGCACGAGCGCCGACGTACAGCTGTGGAGCACGACTGATCTGGTGGTGCAGTTTACGCTGTCGCGGCTCAGCCAGTAGACCGGGCCTGCGACAGGCGCCCGCTGTACGACTCTAGGCTGCCGAAGAGATCAGCGGTACATTCGGGCTGCGGTTCGGCCGGTCGGCCACGTTCTGCCAAAGGAAGTCATGGTCTACCGTCTCGTACAGCCGGATGGAACGACGAAGAACAGCGTGTTACCGGGAAAATTGGCCGGGAACGTAACGCTGAAGATCTACGGGCGACTCGACTGCGCGCGGGCGATCGCTTCACTCGACCACGGGTACGCGAAGCATCGCGTCTTCTTCGCTGACGAGGTCGCGGCAATCGCCGCCGGCTACCGCCCCTGTGGACGCTGCATGCTCGCGGAGTACACCGTGTGGAAAGCGGGACCGCAACCCGGCGGGTACTTCCCCTGGCACTCACCTCCGAAGCACCCGATGAATCCGTAGCTGGCGCACAGCTCGATTCATCTATCGTGCCCTCGCCGTGTCGTTACTTCGGCTTGTCGGCGAAGGTGACGGGGAACCCGAACTGCCACTGGGAATGTTCGCGCTCCTTCTTCGGAACGCCGATCATGCTGCTGAACATCGGCACGAGCTCACGCTGCGCCGGTGTGATGATCGAGTCGGCGATCTCCGGCTGCTCCCAGAAGATCTTCCAGTACGCCTTCTGGGTCGCCTGTGCGCTGTCGAGCTCCGTCTTTCCCACGCTGCCGCGCGACCGCGCGAGGAACTCGCCGAGCGGCACGTACACCGCGCGCACGCGAGCCGAATACACCGAGTCGGCACGACGGAGTGCCGCGATCTGCGGTGCACTGAGGAAGAGCGAGTCGCTCTCCTCGAGCAGCGCCTTGTAGATGCTCGACGTGTTGGACAGGTAGAAGGAAGCGAGCGAGTCGGCCGAACGAAGGGCCCAACCGGTTGGAGCGCGCACCGGCTCCACTGCGCGCCGCAGCTCCTGGAGATCGAAGTCGGTCGAGAGATTGAGCGCGAAATCGATCACGATCCGGAATGGGTCGCGGAGGAGCGTGCGGCCGGGACGCGTGTCGGCGAAGCGTGAATTGACGTCGTACCGGAACCGGCTCGAATCCACATCGAATCCGCGCGGAACGAAGAGGACGGGGTCGGGCGTCGCCGGCGATCCCCACCCGCGCAGCGACCCGTTGCCGTGCAGCACCTGGTCCACCCCGGCGAGCACGTTCTGCAGGTAGACGTTAGGCACGACGCGTCCGTGCCAGCGCTCCGGCATCGGTGGGCGCCACTGGATGTTGAGCGACTGCGTCCACGGGCCTCGGCATCCGTTCCGCTCGGCCGCATGTCCAAGGTACCGCTGCAGGCAGCGACGCGCGCTCGGTGAGCCGTTCGTGAGCAGGGAGCGGAGCTGGTCGGCGAGAGCGGTGTCCGATTCGAACGCCGGGTTCGGGATGAACGCCCGGTCCCCGCCGCGGCCGTCTCCGTTCACGTCGCCCTGCACGAGCGGCGTGAAGGGAAGCCCGGACTGGGCGCGCGAGAAGAAGGTAAACGTACCCACCTTCGACGCCCTGAATCCGCCCGAGAGCACAACGACATGCCGGGCGTCGTTAGGCCCCGGCGCCCATTCGACGGTGCGCGGGTCGCCGAAGCCGGCGCCGTCGAATCCGCGATACTGCCGGCGCGACGACTGGAGCGTGTAGTTGATCGAGGCGAAGAGGCCAAAGGCGCCACGGAACTTGAAGACGTCCGGTGACAGGCTCGCCGTGATCTGCCCGCCGTAGCCGCGCAGATCGCTGAT
>Ga0307312_10001386_pt1 | contig 12386 bp, 12 predicted proteins | sample ER_DNA_202_FD_194489 | JGI IMG/M metagenome (GOLD analysis project Ga0307312, IMG submission 194489) | Bulk soil microbial communities from the East River watershed near Crested Butte, Colorado, United States - ER_DNA_202 | ecosystem: Environmental > Terrestrial > Soil > Floodplain | place...
GAAACGGCTTGGCGATCTTCAGCGAGTCGATGGGGAACGTGCGCAGGTAGTTGAGCGAGGAGAAGCCGGTGCCGAAGTCATCCACCGACAGCCGCACCCCGAGCTCGCGAATTTCGCCGAGCTTGGTCGTCGTCAGGTCCGTGTCGGCCATCAGCACCCATTCGGTCATTTCGAGCACCAGCGTCTCGGGCTCGATCCCGGACTCAACCACGGCCCGGTTGATGTCGGCGATGAGCTCGCGCGCGGCGAGCTCCTGGGGTGAGAGGTTGACGGCCATCGTCAGCTCGCGGCCGAATTTGACCTGCCATGTCGCGGCTTGGCGAGTGGCCGCGTTGAGGACCCAGCGCCCGAGCGGACGGATGAGCCCGGTGTCCTCGGCGACCGAGATGAACTCGTTCGGCCCCAGCAGTCCGCGCTCGGGGTGCGACCACCGCACCAGCGCCTCGAAGCCGCACACCCGCTTGTCCTTCAGGCCGATGATCGGCTGGTAGTGAAGCCGGAACTCGTCGTTGCTGATTGCGCGCCGCAGCTCGCCCTCAAGATCGAGGCGCCTGAGCGCGCGGAGGTGCATGTCGGGCCGGAAGATGACCGAGCGCGCGCCGCCGGCGCTCTTTGCGGTGTACATGGCCGCGTCGGCATCGCGCAACAGCTCGTCGGCGCCGCCTCTGGCCAGCTCACTGATGCTGATCCCGACGCTGACGGTGACGAACACCTCCTTGGCGTCGATGTAAAACGGGGTCTCCAACGCTTTACTGATCCGCTCGGCGACCAGCTCGGCCTCCTCACTGCGCTCCAGCAGCACCGCGAACTCGTCGCCGCCGAGGCGGGCAGCAGTGTCTTCGGCGCGCACACAGCCGCGGACGCGCTCGGCGAGATCGACCAGCAGCTGGTCGCCGGCCGAATGCCCGAGGCTGTCGTTGACCGTCTTGAAGTTGTCGATGTCAAGGAACAGCACCGAGATCGGCTCATCGGGCGCGGAGCGCCGCTCCAGGGCGTGCTCGACGCGGTCCCGGAACAGCGCCCGGTTGGCGAGGTCGGTGAGCGGGTCATGGAAGGCCTGGTGCTCGAGCTCTGCCTGCAGGCGAACCTGTTCGGTGACGTCGCGCGCATTGAGGACCACGCCGGCAACGGTCGGGTCCTCGAGCAGGTTGGTGTGGATCGCCTCCATGTCGCGCCAGCTGCCGCTCCGGTGGCGCCAGCGAAAGCGCACCGCGACGGGCTCGTTGCTGTCATTGGCGGTGACCGCCTGCAGAATCTCGCGAGCGAGATCGCGATCGGCCTCGTGGACCAGGTCCGTCAGCGAACTGCCGATCAACTCGTCGCGCTTGTAGCCCAGCACGCGCTTCACCGAGGGGCTCTGGAAGATCACCCGCCCGTTGTGGTCGGTGACCGTAACCACATCGGAAGCGTGCTGGATCAGCGATCCGAAGCGGGCCTCGCTTTGGCGCCGGAGCCGCTCGGCAACTCTGTGGCGCTCGAGAGCCTCGGTGAGCCGGTGGACGAGCCCCGACATCCGCGCCATCACCAGCATGAAAATGATCACCGTCGGCGCCACCGTCGAACCGACCGTCGGGTCGTTGCCGCGGATCGTCTCGACGATGCGCACCACCGGTGCGAGCAACGTGACGAGGGTCAGGGTCACCAACCGCTGCCGCGTGATCGTGAAGCTCTCCTTGTCTTGCTCGAGCGGCTTGGAGAGCTCGACCATCGAGGGGTGAAGCGCCGCGGCGCCCCAGAGCACGTACGAGATCAGCCAGCCAGCATCGACCAGCAGGCCCGTGTGGTACGTCTCGTTGAGCAGCGTGAAGGTGTAGGCGGAGTCGGAGGCGACCAGCCCGATGAGGCTCACCATCAGCAGGTAGTAGGCGGGGGGTCGCGTGCCTCGGGTCATCGCCAGCCGCACCGCCATGCCGAGGATCAACACATCCATCAGCGGGTAGGCGATGGAGATGATCATCTCGGGCCCGGTGACGTTGGGATCCTGGACGTAGGGCTCCATCAGGTAGACCCACATCACCACCCCGAGGCTGACCGTGAAGATCAGCGAATCGATCACATTGGCCATGTCGTTGACCCGATCTCGGCTGGTGACCAGCTTGGCCATCCCGTAGATCAGGATCGGGTAGGCGGCAAGGTAGGAGACGTCGGCGAGGCCGGGGAACGGCGATTCGACTCCCTGGATGACCTCGTAGTAGGCGCGGGTGGCGTCGCCGAGCACGAAGCACAGCTGGCCGGCGGCGAACATGTACCAGGGCAGGCTCAGCGCCGGCTTGAAACGGCGCACCCCGACCAGGATCGCAATCACCGAGGAGAGGCCAATGAGGTCGTAGAGCGCGTGGTGCCCCGATCCCTGCGGGGCGAAGAAGTAGCCGAACGCGGCCAGCAGCCCGACAATGGTGTAGATGCGGCACGTTCTGCCGGCCTCGGCCCACCCCTTGTGGACGGCGCGCATCAACTGGGCGCCCTGCTCGCTCGCCCGCGCGAACGCGCCCGGCGGGGGTACGCGGGCCTCCCTCATGCTCTCTGCGGTCATCGCGACCCCTCCGCGGCAACCCGCAGGCTGCGCAACGACGGATCGCTGAGTCCGCGCACCGTACCGCCCTGCTGGAGCGTGCGCTTGATGTAGGAGATCGTCTCGGGGGTCAGCCGCTCGCCCGGAAACACGTTCGGGATTCCGGGCGGATAGGCCGCCAGCGATTCCGCTGCGACCCGGCCCACCGCCTGGCTGACCGGGACCACCTCCTGGGGGCCGAGGAACGCCTCGCGCGGGGTCATCGCCAGCGGGCCCCAGCGGGGCGGCGGCCCCAGCGAGCGTCGTTTGCGGCCGCGGACGCGATTTGCGATCCGCTCGATCGCGTCCTCGAGCGCGACGAGCAGCCTGCTGCCGGATTCATCGACCGGCTCGGAGATCCCGAACACGGCGACGAGCATGTGCTCGCCCGAGAGCTCGAGGTTGATGTCGCTGTGGTCGAGCAGCAGCTGGGCAAATTCGTGGCCGGTGGCGCCGGTCCCGCGGACGTCGATTGCGAGCCGCATGGGGTCGTAGTTGTAAACGCCGGGATGCTTGATGAGGCGCTTGTCGAGTACCTCGAGCCCCGGCAGTGCCCGGATCCTCTGCCGGACCTGAGCCAGCACCGCGATCGCACGTTCGATCGCCTCACCCCCGTGCAGCACGGCATGTCGCCGCGCTGCGTCCAGCGAGGCGAGCAGCAGCGAGCTCGGGCTGGTCGAGTTGACGAGGGTCAAGGCGCGCTCGATTGCCCGCTCGTCCATTCTTTCGCCGGCGCCGTGGGCGAGATGCAGCATGCCCGACTGCGTCAGGCTGCCGACCAGCTTGTGGGTGCCCGAGAGGACGACGTCGGCACCGGCCAAGAGCGCCTGCTCCGGCAGCGCCGCGTGAAACGGGAAGTGCGACCCCCAAGCTTCGTCGACGATCAGCGGCACGCCCCAGCCGTGGGCAACCTCGGCCAGCGCGCCAACGTCCGCGACCGCGCCGTAGTAGGTCGGCGAGACGACCAGCACACCTACGGCCTCCGGCGAGTCGGCGAGCGTGATATCGAGCATCTCCGGGGTCAGGCAATGCGCGATGCCCAGGTCGGGGTTGAGCTCTGGTGCGACCCACTTCGGCCGCAGCCCTGCGAGGATCAGCCCGTCGATCGTGCTTGCGTGAACGTTGCGTTGGACGATCACGTCCTCGCCCATTCCCGCCAGCGCCAGGCAGATCGCGTGGTTGCCCTGGGTGGCCCCGTTGGACAGAAACCAGGTTCGCTTCGCTCCCCACGCGTCCGCAGCCAGCGTCAGCGCCTGCTGCAGCGGGGCCGGCCCGACGCCAATCCCGTTGACGACGTCGATCCCGTTGATGATCAGCGGAACGTCGAGCTGCAGCGTTTGCGCGCCCAACACCTGCCCGAGCTCTGCGTCGACGCCGGCGCCGCCCTTGTGACCGGGGACGTGATAGCGACCTGGATCCCGGCCGGCGTAGGCGCGCAGCGCCTCCAGGTACGGAGCGCGGGAGTGATCGAGCTGCGGCCGGCGCTCGGCCCGTCCGGCACTGTGGGTTGCGCGGACAGGGGCGACCGTGACGGCGGCCTCCTGCGGCTCAAACATCATTCCCTACCTGTCGACTGGTGCGCGGCGATCCCTGGAACACCGTTTCCCCTACCTGAGACATCGTTTTTTCCCCTATCGACAGGTGCGCGGCGATAGCTTTAGCGGCGCTCTAGCCGTATGTCCCGGGAGCCTGGACGGCCTCAAGGGGAGGTTGGCGCCGTCGATATATCCAGATGTGCTGGCGCTGACGCTCTCATTCGGAGCAAGCCTGGCCTGGGGCTCCGCCGACTTCCTTGCCGGCCTCGAGTGCCGGCGCCGGACCATGCTGAGCGTGATGCTCGTCTCCCAATTCGCGGGCGTGGTCCTGTTCTTGCCGTTCATGCTGCTTCTCGGGGGCATGCCGCCACAGCCCGGCTACGCGCTGCTGGGGATGCTCGCCGGCCTTCTGTACGTGATCGGTCTCGGCGCCCTGTACCGGGGCCTCGCCGGCGGGACGATGGGAATCGTTGCTCCGATCGCGGCCACCGACGCGATAGTTCCGGTGACCTTCGGCCTGCTCGCCGGCGAGCACCCGAGCCTGGTGGTCATGCTGGGGATCGCGGTTGCGGTCGGCGGCGTCGTCGTCGTCGCAGTCGCTGGCGACGAGCACAGCGAGCGCCAGGCTGACCGTGACTCGCACGCCCGCAGCGTCGCCTTCGGCCTGATCGCCGCGGCCGGGTTCGGCGGCTTCGTCGTCGCCCTGGATGCCGCCAGCGCTGGCGGCGCGCTCTGGGCGGCCGGCTACACCCGCCTAACGAGCGTGCTCGTGCTGGGCCTTGGAGTGATCGCGATGGGCCAGCGGATCGAGTTCGCCCGCCGCGACACCTTGCCCCTGCTTGCGATCGGCGGCCTGGACATCGGCGCCACCGCCCTATTCGCGCTCGCCACCACCACCGGACTGCTTAGCGTCGTCGGCGTATTCGGGTCGCTGTACCCCGTGTTCACTGTCCTGCTCGCGATGGTGGTGCTGCGCGAGCAGCCGACCGTCACACAGCGGATGGGCACCGGCGCGGCGCTCGCCGGAGCCCTGCTGATCGCAGCGGCCTGACCAAGTCGGGATCACCGGCCCTCACCATCCCGTCGCGTCGCGTGCCTGCGGTCAGTCGACCAGCCGCACCTCGAGCGTCGGGATGACGAGCTCCCCCGCCCCACCCAGCAGGCCGAGGATGCGCGCCACATACGCCTGGGTCTCGGGGTAGTCCGGGACGCAGCTGCAGGCTTCCACCGGCGCCGGACCTGCGTTGTAGGCGGCGAGGGCCAGGGGCACGGAGCCGAACTGGCGCACGAGGTCGGACATCAGGTGGGCCTGCGCGTCGATCGCGGCCGGAGCGTCGAAGGGGTCGTCGAGGCCGTAGGTGCGGGCGGTTCCGGGCATGAACTGGGCGATGCCCTGTGCGCCCGCCGAGGAGACGGCGTAGGGGTTGAAGTTCGACTCCGCCATGAGCTGCGCGGCCAGCAGGGCTCCGGAGACGTTCCAGCGCGCCGCGGCTTGCTCGATCGGCGCCCGGAACAGGGACGGGACGAAGGCGCGAAGCCCCTCGGTCGCGAGGCGCTCACCGCCGATCGGCGGTATCGCGCCCACGCCGTTCCCCGCCGACGAGCACGGCGCCGGGACGCGCGAATACCCGAAGTGCCACGGCTCCCAGGAGTAGCGCTTCACGAAGCCGAACCGCGGCGCGTTGGCGGCGAGCCATCCGTACGCCGACGAAGGCCCGAGGTCGAGCTCGGTGGCGCAGCGGTGCAGCGACTGCCCCGGGGGAGCGACCCAGCGCGGGTCCGGGTGCTCCTCGAACAGCCGCGCCTGCTCGGCGTCGGAGCGGTAGGCCGATGTGATCACCAGCGTCATCCCGTTCCGGCGAGCGGCCGCGGCGAGCCGGTCGAAGGCGGGCGCGACATCGGGACGCATCCCCTTGCCCTGCCGGTAGGCCAGCGGCCCTGAATAGCCGCCACCACTGGCCGCGGTCGGCATGCCGCCTGCTGATGTTGACGGCGAGGATGGCGGGGACGCTTCCGCCTCGGCGCTGGCCTCGATCCTGACGGCGCCGCGCGCGGGCAGGTGATCGCCGGACGACCTCCCCCGGTTCCCCGGAAGCGCTTGCGGATCGATCGAGGCGGCGACCTCTGCCTGCACGCGAAGCGGTGCGAACGAGTCGGCATCGGGGAATAAGACGCGCAGCCGGTCGGGGTCGACGCCGTTCAGGGTCGCGGCCTCGCGCGCCGCCTCAGCCGCTCGCGCCAGGTACTCGCGCCGGTCCAGATGGCGGGGATTCAGCGCTCCGCCTGGGAGCCGCGGCGCGGTGAACAGCCGCGGAAAGTCGTCTCTCAGCGAGCGCGCTCCCGAGAGCGCGACCAGGTCCGCCGCCCGCTGCACTCGCGCCGTTCCGGTGAGCGCGCCCCCGAGCGCCGCCAGCAGCGCCGCCGCGAACAGGATCGCGAACGCCGCGCCAAGCACCATCAGCAGCGCCTGGCCTCGCTCCGCCGCAGGCGCACCGGCCCTTCCGGCCAGGCCGCGGGCGAGCCGCCCGACGCGCCTGGCGGCGGCACCGCCGACCTCCAAGCCGGCCACAGCGCGGCGCGAGGCGACCCGGCCGAGCGGTCGCGTGGCGACCCGGACCGGCAACCGCCGTTCGCGCAGCTCGGCCACCGCCAGCGCCGCCAGCGCACGGTCGGTTGGAAGGTCGGCGCGAAGCAGCCCCGCTCGCGGCCACAGGCCACGCCGCTCGAGTGCCAGCGGCCACAGCCGCGCCGGCAGATGCACGATCGCCAGCGAGGCCGCGGGCACGGCATCGAGCACCCGCGGCAGGTCCCCGAGCGCCTCCTCGGTCGCCGGAAGCCCCAGCCAGCAGAGCCTGCCGCGTGCAGCGACCCGCGCGAAGCGTGGGTCGCTGCGCGCGAAGCGCGGGTCGCTGCGCTCGAAGCCGGCCTCGCGAAGCCTCTCCTCGAGCTCCCGCGCCCGCGCCGATGCGAGCAGGGTCGGGCCCCGCCCGCGCTGGGCTCCAAGCTCGGCGAGCAGCACTCCCGACGCCTTCCCTGGCCTCTCTTCGACCGCCACCGCGACGCCGACCGCCGCGGCGACGGCCAGGCCACCATGGGCCTCGCCAAGGTCCGTGGCGAGCATCAGGGGCGCGCTGCGTTGGGGGCCAACCGGGTAGCCGGCCTCGCCTATGGGCCCCCGGGTGCTCATCCGTCCCCGGGCCTCCGCACCCAGGCCGTGGAGCTGACCTCAAGGCGGCGTGCGAGCGTCCCGATCGGGGAGGGCGGGCGCAGCCGCACGATCAGCCGCCCGCCGCGGACCTCGACGGTGACCCGCTGGCCCGCCCAGCCGGGCAGCGCCTCGCGAACGGCGGGGGCGGCCGGGCGCCCCGCCGCGATCGCCATCGCCCCGGCCTCGGCGGCGCCGTCGGCGAGCGTCAACGAGTAGCCGGCGGCGAGCAGCTGGAGAGCGGTCAGGCCGGCCAGCACCAGCGCCGGGATGCCTGCCAGCACCTCGATCGACGCCTGGCCCCGCTCACCGTCCACCGCCGTCCCCCACCCCGAGCCCTGCCCGAGCCGTCACCGGAACCCGTGGCAGCCCGGGGACCAGCGACGGCGCCCGAACCCGGACCTGGACCCCATTCTGGTCGTTGACTGCGGCGTCCCTCCGCAGCACTTCCGGCAGCGAGGCCCGAGCCGCGTGCTCGGCGTCTCCGCCGACGTAGGCCGCCCGGGCTCCCGCCCGAGCGGCGACGCCGGCGCTCCACAACGCGTAGCCGGCGAGGGCGAGCTGGGCGGCCAGCAGGGTGACGAGCGCCAGCGCCGGGATCGCCGCGATCAGCTCGACCGACGCCTGACCGCCTTCGTCTCCACCTCGTCGCACGATGCGGCGAAGCTAGGCGGGCCGATGGCGCGGGTGACGCGCTAACCGTGGCGAATCACGCTCGAGCTAGCGAAGAATTTCCGGGGGCAAGTGCCGCGTCCACCAATGGTGGCCCGCTTCTGGCGAGCGAAAGTCGAGCATGGCGAGGATGCAGGGAGCTGGCGTAGCAGCGCTACGTCAGCGACCGAGGACCTCGCGCTTCGCGCTCGCACCGCGCCTTCGGCGCTGAGGCGACGACTTGCAGCCGCCAGAACGGGGCATTCCTTGGTTGACGGGGCACTAGTAAGCGCGGGAGCGGGTCCAGACGCCGATGATCGCCAGCACCGCGCAGGCGAGCAACGTGACCCAGAGCACCGCCCCGAAGCCCCCGCCCCCCAGCAGCTCGTCTGCGCCGGCGACCATCAGCACCATCACCCCGACCGAGCCGAGCAGGACCGCCCGCTGGTCATCGGGGAGCGTGTCGTAGGTGAGCTGGTTCTCGCGGTAGATCTGGCGGGCGGCGAATCCGAGCGTGGCCAGGAAGGCCATCATGAGCACCGTGATCGCGGCCTCCGCGGCCTGACCGCCACCAGGCAGAAAGGCCACCGGGATCGCGATCACGGCGATGATGGCGATGTTTCGGGCGCCTCTCATGCCGCGAATCTTACGTTGGCACTAGGGACGAAGTCCCGGATCGAGCGTGTGTACCTGCCGCCCCGCCCGAGCAGAAGCCCGGCGGCAGCGGAGTCGAAGTGAGCGCAGCGAGCGGAGACGAGCAGCCGCCGGTAGATGCTCATTTCCTGGTCATGACGATTATCCCGATCGTCACTGCTGCCGCGGCGGCAGCGAGCGCCACGATCGCCAGCGCCCCGAACGACGCCGCGGCGACCCGGCGTCCGTCCCGGCTCAGGTCGGCGAAACGCGCCGCCCCGAGAATCGCCAGCGAGAAGATGAACGTCACCCCCACGCCGGCGACGAAGGCGACCGCCACCGTCTTCAACAGGGCCCCGGTATCGACGACGGTCGCCAGCATCTCCCCGGCCTCAACGCGCCGGCACCGGAGCGCCCTGTCGAATCCGCCGCGCGAACGCGGCCGCGACCAGCGCCAGCCCGATCGCGGTCACGACCGCCGGCCCCAGCGACCCCGTCCCGAAGACCCGCGTGACACCGTACGCAAGGCCCCCGATCGCCGCCGCTGCCGGCAGCGTCAAGAGCCAGGCGGTGACGATGTTCCCCGCAACGCCCCAGCGAACCGCGGACAGCCGCTTGCCGGCGCCGGCCCCCATCACGCCGCCCGAGATCACCTGGGTGGTGGAGAGCGGGAACCCATAGTGAGAGGAGGCGAGGATGACCGCCGCCCCGGCACCCTGGGCCGAGAAGCCCTGGGCGGGGTCCATCTTGATGATCCGCGTCCCCATCGTCCGGATGATCCGCCAGCCGCCGGAGTAGGTCCCCAGCGCGATCGCGGTCGCGGCCGTGATGATCACCCATGTGGGCGGGTCGGCGTCCGCCGGCAGGTTGCCGTTGGTGATGAGGGCGAGGGTGATCACACCCATCGTCTTCTGGGCGTCGTTGGTGCCGTGGGCGAGGGCCAGCAGTCCGCCGGAGACGACCTGGCCGAGCCTGTAGCCGCGCGTCACCGGGCCGGGACGCAGCCGCCCCACGGTCCGGTAGCAGAGCACGATCGCGATCCCGCCGACGATGAACGCGAGAACCGGCGCCACCACGGCAGGAATCAGCACCTTGCCGAGCACACCCTCGCCCAGCACCGCGTCGGCGCCCCCCGCCACGAAGGCCGCGCCGACCACTCCGCCGATCAGGGCGTGCGAGGAGCTCGACGGCAGCCCGTAGTACCACGTGATCAGGTTCCAGGAGATGGCGCCGATCAGCCCAGCGAAGACGACGGTCGGCGTGATCGCATCGCTGGCGACGACGTCCTGGGCGATCGTCGCGGCCACCGCGATCGACAGGAAGGCGCCCGCAAAGTTCAGAACCGATGCGTAGGCCACAGCGAGCCGCGGCGGCATCGCCCTGGTCGAGATCGAGGTGGCAACCACGTTGGCCGTGTCGTGGAAGCCGTTCGTGAAGTCGAAGACGAGGGCGGTCCCGACGACGATCACCAGGATGACGTCGTTGTGCATTACGGGCTAGCGACGAAATCGCGGTGATGCACCGCGGTCATGCGTTCTTGATCACGATGCCTTCGAGGATGTGGGCTGCGGTCTCGGTCGCGTCGATGGCCCGCTCGAGCACCGTGAAGAGGTCCTTCCAGCGGATCACCATCATCGGGTCGGGGCCATTTGCGAACAGCGCCGCGACCGCATCGCGGTAGAGCCGGTCGCCGTCGTTCTCCAGGCGGTGGATCTCGATCCAGTGGCGCTCGAGGTCCTTGAAGCCGCGCAGTCCGGCGAGCGCGGCGGCAAGCTGCTCACACGACTTCACCAGGACGTCCGCCATCGCTTGCGCCTGCGCCATCGGGGCCTCGATCTTGTAGAGGCCGAGGAAGTCCGCAGTCTCCTCGGTGAAGTCGACGATGTCGTCGACTTGCGTCGCGAGCGCGTAGATGTCCTCGCCGTCGATCGGGGTCACGAAGGTCGAGTTGACGCGCTGGACGATGTCGTGGGTGATGCGATCGCCCTCCTGCTCGGCGAGCAGGATCTCGCGAGCCAAGCCGCTCTCGTCGGGCCACTTCTGGAGCATCTCCTGGAGCATCCGAGCGGCGCGGAGAGTGTTCTGGCCGGCCTCGTTGAAGAGGTCGAAAAAGACCCGGTCCCGGGGAACGAGGCTGGGAAGCGGCACCGATCGGAAGCTACCAGCCGGCGAGGACATCGGCGACCCGCTCCGCCGCCCTGCCATCCCATAAATAAGGGCGCGCCGGCTCCCCGGCTTCGCCTGCGGAACCGGCGCGGTTGGCTGCAGGACGGGCTCGCAGCATTTCCGGTATCTCGGCTATCCGGGCCGGGTCGAGACCGAGCAGCGTGTTGGTTCCGGCCCGGATCGTGACCGGCCGCTCGGTGTTGTCGCGCAGCGTGAAGCATGGGATCCCGAGGTAGGTCGTCTCCTCCTGGACTCCCCCGGAGTCGGTGAGAACGGCGCCTGCCTCGAACTCGAGCGAGAGGAAGTCGAGGTAGCCGATCGGGTCGGTCACCGTGACGCCGGGGTAGGAGGCGCCGTCGAGCATCTTTCGGGTGCGGGGGTGTGTCGGGAACACGACCGGCAGCTCGCGGCCCACCTCCGAGAGCGCCTGCATCGCCTCGGCGAGCAGCGGCCCGTCGACGAGGGCCGGCCGGTGCAGCGTCACCAGCAGGTAGCCGCCGGGCTCGAGCCCGAGCGTCGCGCCCGTGCGGCGCTCGCGGATCCGGTCGGTGAGCGCCACCAGGGTGTCGATCATCGTGTTGCCGACGAACTTCATCCGCGACTCCTCCACCCCCTCCGCGCGCAGGTTCTCCACAGCCTCGTCGCAGTGCAGGAAGCACAGGGAGGCGATCAGGTCGGCACCGATCCGGTTCGTCTCCTCGGGCATCGTCCGGTCGAAGCTCCGCAGGCCGGACTCCAGGTGAGCGACCGCGATTCCCAGCTTCGCCGCGCACAGTGCCGCGCCGAGAGTCGAGTTGACATCGCCAGGCACGATCACCAGGTCGGGACGCTCTGCCCGCAACACGGGCTCGAGCCGCTGCAGCACGCGCGCGATCTGCTCTGCGTGGCTGCCCGATCCGACCCCGAGGAGGTGGTCGGGCTCGGGCACGCCGAGCTCCTCGAGAAAGATCTCGGACATCAGCCGGTCGTAGTGCTGGCCCGTGTGGACGATCGCCGCTTGCCACTCGGGAAAGCGCTCGCGCAGCGTTCCGATCACCGGCGCCATCTTGACCAGGTTCGGCCGCGTGCCGACTACGTGTAGGACGCGCATCGAGCTACTGACTGCTGGCTACTCCCTCGATCCGCTTCGCGAGCTCGAAGTCGTTCGCCGTCAGCCCCCCGGCGGCGTGCGTGGTGATCGAGACGCCCACCTTGTTCCATGACACGCTGAGGTCAGGATGGTGCCCCATCTCCTCGGCCGGCTCGACCACCCTGTTGATGAACCCGATCGAGCCGACGAAGTCGGCCAGCTCGAACGTCTTGACGATCGTCTCACCCTCCCGCTCCCAACCCTCGAGCTCGGCGAGCCGGGAGTCGATCTCGCTGTCTGAGAGCAGCTCCATGGCGCCCAGCTTAGAGCGCATAGTGCTGATGGTGGTAGCGAACGCGCCTGGCGCGACCGCGGTTGGCTCCACCGGGCGGGCGTGCCATAGTCGAGGACATGCGGATCGCAAGCCTCGTCCCCTCGGCGACCGAGGCCCTGTTCCGGCTCGGTCTCGGCGACCAGGTGGTCGCCGTCACGCACGAATGCGACCATCCGGCGGAGGTGCTGGGACTGCCCCGGCTGACGCGCAGCGTGATCCCGGCGGGCCTCGAGCCGGGGGAG
>Ga0307312_10001387_pt1 | contig 12371 bp, 10 predicted proteins | sample ER_DNA_202_FD_194489 | JGI IMG/M metagenome (GOLD analysis project Ga0307312, IMG submission 194489) | Bulk soil microbial communities from the East River watershed near Crested Butte, Colorado, United States - ER_DNA_202 | ecosystem: Environmental > Terrestrial > Soil > Floodplain | place...
TGCTTGACATATTTAGAGCCGTCAGATTTAACACAGATATTTGACTTGCTAACGAGTAATAAATTCCTAATATTGAAAAGAGTCTAGTATTTTTGCCTAGGCAGACATTTGATATATATCAGTCTAGGCCGACGTTCTATACATTGGGTCGTATTTGCTGGATAGCACGATCATATTCTAGTTCTATCGCATTTAATAAAGTGCTTCCGCTAATTTTCCCCCGTGTTTTTAACATCGAAGCAAATGATACACCCCCTGCTCCTACGCCGTCCTTGACATACCCCCGAGCGAATGCCTTCAGCCCAGACTTGCATGATCGTATTAAATGCAAATCTGCAGCAAAAACTGGAACTTCGGTGGATACGAGTCCCACTAAATCGGCAAGCTTGGAAGAATGATCTTCTGCTACATATGTAGTAGTCGCAATACACACCTTATCCAACGATTGTTTCAGTGACTTTATTACGGCAATTACCCCAGCCATTTGAGTCCCGCCAGCAAGAATTACTTTGCCTCCAAATTCATTTACTCCTACTACTAGGCCAGCAACAGATGGTAACATGGGATCGCCAAACAGTGATATTGCTTCCAAGGGACGCTCTTCTAACTCTCCAAAAGAGATATTAGCTTTTTTCATTGCTTTGGCAACTACCTTATTCTTTAGGATGTGAGGGTTATCTGGCATGCTACTACTTACCTTGAATTTTGCGTCTATACCGAGCGCACTCAATACTCCTAAACAAGATGTTGTTCCACCAGGTATACTTTCACCTATGACAATGACGTCACCAAGTCTTGCGAGAACTCTGCCGAGTAGTATTCCGTAGCTATAGGCCTTTCTTACATTACCTAGACTGAGAGCTCTACGATACAAAATGTTATTACCAGGTCTCAGTCCAAATGAGAAATGGGGAATGGCCGGCTTTACCTTCGTCCCGGCGTCCACAATTAGAAAAGGAATGTCTGCTAATTCAAGGGCTGCCTTAGTAATAATGGCAGGACTTGGCTTTCCATCTGGGGTAGCTGGAATATTATTAATGCATTTGCACCTACCATAATAAAGAAATTCAGAATCTGCAGCAGACGTGTATTTTAATAAATCGGGTGTGGCTCCAGCGACGGTTATCCCTGGAATCATGCTAGTTTCGCTGTATGAAATAACGCATACAAATAATGGATTTAGCGTAGCAAAGTTGTCGATACTAATAGGGTCTTGATTCAAACAAGCTATATCATTATATTTTTTTTTCTGCAATTAAGACTAACCGCTTTGAATCAGAGAAAGAAAATCTTGCTTCGTTTTTTGTTTTAATATATAGTTGGTATTTTTTTCCTCGCCTATAGTCGACGTGCGTCGTGATCCATAATCATGACCGGGATATACAACCAATGAATCATTCAGTTTTGGTATCTTCCTGTATAAGCTGTCATACATTGCATCGGGATTACTACCTGGCAGATCAACTCTTCCACAACTTCCTACAAACAAGGTATCACCGGTAAATATTGCTTTGTCATCTGCGATTATACACATACTATCTGCAGAATGTCCTGGCGTATGCAATATTATTAGACGGATCTTCCCTAAGCCAATGGTATCACCATCTGAAACCGCAAGGTCCCGATTGGACGTTGAATCTTTGTGTTGAACGATCTTGGCCCCTGTAATTGCCGCGATTTCCTCGTTTCCTAGTACGTGGTCAAAATGAGTGTGGGTATTAATAACGTAGTCAACCTTCCAAGAATTTTTCTTTAACGTTTCGATAATATCCGTCAAGTTCCATGATGGATCAATTATAGCTACTTTCGCCTCACCTTCATCTACCAATATATATGTAAAATTCGCCATCTCACCTACGGCGATTTGTAGCACTTTCAAATCAAACTACTCCTCAATAACTCCTCTTTCGGCTTCCCGAGGAATACCTATGCGTTCTAAGTGGACTGTTCCTGTGTAGTGTTTATTATTTAACAAGCCTATTTTCAATCTATGGAATGTAACTGTCGCATTTGCGTGAACACATTTATCATGAGCTATGCCGGTATTCGGATCAAGTCCTGAAGGGACATCCACTGCAATAACATACGCATCAGAGTTATTAATCTCTACGATGGCCGATGCATGGGGATCGTTAATTATTCCCTTTATACCAGTTCCGAAGATCCCATCAATCACAATTTGAGCCTCAGCAATATTGCCTTTGACGTGATGGGTCATCTCGTTACCAATGAAAACTTTGATCGAGTTCATTCTTTGAATGATTTTCCAATTAATACTAGCTTCCTCACTGTGTAAAGATGTTGGACTTCCTAATAGTATGATTGCTAATTCGGCACCATAATATCCGGCTAGATGCCTACATGCAACCAGAGCATCCCCGCCATTATTACCAGTTCCGCAAACAGCGACAATCTTCTTCCCGACTAGATTGTACTTAAATTTGCTTACAATGAAATCAGCAACTCCGTGGCCGGCGTTTTCCATCATATAAATGCGGCGCATACCTAAAAGTTTATGTCCGTTTTCCTCAATTTTATACATCTGATCGGAAGTAATAGCCTCTTCTCTCATCTGATTGCCTCTTGTCACTAACATACGGAGCATTTATATTTTTTTATAGTTATAGATCTATTCTTAAACTACCTAAAACATCACTAGGAAGTACAGTCTGCTTTTCATGTGAAGAAATACGGCTCATACTAGTCGCTTCTAGGAACATCACCTACATCACCAACACAAATGAGTCCTAAACATAAATTGAGCAAATACCTGCGACGCGGTATTATCTTAGACATGAACCAAGACTGAGCCACTTAAGACCCACATAAACAGTAATCCATATAACCGTTTCACGACCTTAGCGGCTATCTTTAAAGATAGGCTATGTAAAAAAATTCAGTTGGGCAATATTCGAAGAAGTCGAGGATATAGTTTTGAGCACACTTTGGCGTTAAGACTGAATCAAGGTAATTGGAACGCTAGACGTTTAGGTGGTTCTAGCGTAGGTTTACCAGATATTATAGCTGTTAACAACAAGGATGCCGTCTTATTATCTATAGAGGCAAAATCAGGAACAGGTGATGTTTTATATGTTCCAAGTGATCAGATAGTTAGATGCTTGCTCATTAGCTCTATGTTTAGTTTTTATTGTGAAAGACACTCTATACTTGCATTTAAGTTCTCTAGAAAAAAAAGGTATAAGAGGATGGGAAAAATCGTTTATGAAAAACGCAAATTGGTGGAATATTACAAAATTGCAGATCGATTTGAAAACAGAAAGAATATTCCGATTATAAAATGTACTTACGAAGGAGAGACGTTTGAAATGAATGGAAAAAAATGCAAACACATCAAGCTTGCTGATTACAAGATGCCATTCCAACAAATTAAATTAAAAATAAATGGCGTCTAGATTTGACTCATTATTGAGGAAGAGTTAAGCTGAAACTTTATACTAGAAATTAACGGTGACAGGAAAAAGTAGTTCAATGCTTACACTTCTGTCAATAAGAGCTTTTACAATGTCTACTGCGCAAACGTACTTGATCAAATTTCGTTTTGAGGCAGGATTCTTTGACAAATACCATTCTAAATATATTTGCTAAGAATATAAAAAGCGTGATAATGGGTTGGTTTGTCTTGGACAGCTCAAGTAACTTTTAGCTGCGATAGTACCCCACTTATTATTGATGGAAATTGACATACAGATTTTGGTACATATTCAGAATTTGTTTTGTTAAGTATGTAAATTATGAATAAAATAAACATGATTAAATTCCCTACTACTTAAATCCCATGATTACGACTTAGATAATCATGCATCCAGAAGACCTCAAGACTGTATGGACTTGTCAGGAATGCGAGTCTCACTTTGTTTTTCATGCGGATGTAGATGATCATATACAGCAAACAGGACATTATAAAATACGCAAAAACGATTTACTGCCACATAACGCCATGGATGTCGATATTTGACAAATTAGCTCTATGATTTAACTCATAATTCAGCTGAATCGGTTGTTCGGGTCAGTAGTCGGTTACAGATGAAAAATCGTCTAAAAATGATATTATCCTCTACATTTTTACTAAGGGAATAAATATTTGTGACTAATTAGTTAGGTATTCGACGATTGCCAAATATTCTTAATTCTTCATATTTTGAAATAATACTCTAGTCCACAAATGGTAGACTGAATTTGAAAGTCGCTCCGCTTTCATTGACATTGTTTTGTGCCCATATTTTCCCTCCATGAGCTTCCACAATACTTTTAGAGATGAACAATCCTAGGCCTGTCCCTCTCTCTGATTTTGTCGCAAATTTTGTAAACAATCGGGGTAATATTTCAGAGTGTATCCCGCGGCCGGTGTCTCTTATATTAACAACTAGTTGATCAGCTTTTTCTTCGACATCCACAAAAATGTTACCTTTTTCAGTAAATTTGACAGCATTCCCTAGGAGATTAAAGAGAACCTGGGTAAGTCTCCCCTTATCTGCTACCACGAAAATATCTTTAGGATTATAGTGTATGGTGACATTCTCTGGTCCAGCATCATTGTTTGCAATTAGGTTTCTAATCTCTTTCACCACAAGGGTTATGATTTCATTCAAGTTGAATTCTTCTTTATTAAGCCTTAAACTGTTACTTTCGATTTTCGTGACATCTAAGATATCAGAGGCCAGTTGGTCCAGCCTTTTCGCATTTCGGATGATTGATGCGACTTCTTCCTTTTCTACTTCTACAGTGTTCTTAACTCCGTTGAATTGATTTTCTATGAACTCTGCATCTCCTAATATTGGCATTATTGGAGTCCGTAATTCGTGTGCAGCTACGTTGATAAATTCCTTCTGCATCCTGTCATGCATTTTTAGCTGCTCATTTGCAGCTGCAAGCAATTTATTAGATTGAACCAAGGAAACGTTCGCTCCTTTCAGCTCCGAGGTCCGTACATCTACGGCAGCTTCAAGTCTCTTATTCCAAGATAGAATAAGCAATGCGATGCTTCCTCCTATTGCAGCTATTATTATCACAAGTAGAGTGCTAAAGTTTTTCTGCTGATCTATCAAAAGACCAACATCACTTGCAAGGTTATGAGGCGTACCTATAAATAAAGTCCATAGATGTCTTACATCAATCGTTACTGGCTGATATGATATGGTGGTCGTGCCGCCGGTAAAAGTAACATCTTCTGAGCCTGATAATGATTGAAGTGATCGTCTTAAAATATTATTATAAGAATTTTTGATTTCGGTTGGAATCGTCGACTGGAATTCTTCGGCCAAATAATTTTTGCCAATTAGGGACTGGTTTCTAGCATATATGATTATTCCATTTTTATCTATCAACCCTACATTACTAACAAATTCAGGTGGTAATTCATTCTGCAAGAATTTTCCTATAGTGTTGACGCTAATAGGTACAACTATGACACCAAGGAAAGATCCTCTATTTATAGATCCATTAGCAACGTCCGCCGGTTTATCTTGGTTACCAATGATAGGATATGAGATATATACCCTCGGAACATTGTCAGGCGATTCTATAACACTACTATAGTATGGAGTGAACGTTGAATTTGGCACACGAAAAAAATCCTGCTCGCTTAGATCGAAGCCCTTGACTTTTCGAAGGGTTTCTTGATTTATGTTGCTCCACGTAACGACTTTGCCATTTTTGTCTAACCAATAATAACCGTCAGTTAAATCTTTAGTTGAATATTGTGCTGCATTGAGAAGATACTGTGCTGTTTCTAACTCGTTCTGTTGTATAGGACGTGCCATCGTAAGTGCTTGAAGATTATTTGTAATAGAACCAATCCTGTGTACCAGTATTTGGGAAAGGTCATGAGCCTCAATTCTCGAGTTTGATCTAACATCTTGGGAAGCGATTTTCGCTATTTCATCAGCGGTAAAAGAGGAATATTGATAGGAAAGCACAGATAGGAATGTCCCAGTACCAATTATGATTAAAAGCGGGAATATATTCCTTCTAAAAAACCCTAGTTCCGCCAATAACTTTACAATTCTTAATATAGGATATTCTAATACATAAATTGTGACGATACAATATTATAGCAAAATCTCAGCTTTTTATGACTAGAGGTTAGTTTAACTTGGTGGACATAGAATTACAACACAAACTAGGATCCGACAATTACATTAGCCAATAACATCTCTAGCAATTCGCCAACGCTTTAACTATAAATTCTTCATTATAGGTACAATCCAATCAATGAATCATTAAGAATCTACAATCTCTAGTTTTTGAAATTTATTATCGATACAGGTTTTTCCTTTTCTAAGATAGGGGATTCTGACAAATATAACTCAAATTTTTTAATCAGTCAACATCGTATTGTATTCGGTTCCAGGCACACAAATTCTCTGTCAATATCATTCATTTTTCGTTCCCTATGACTGAATGTGGCCGACAAAATAATCCGCCAATGACTAGATTTATGGATCTCGCATACTTTTACTTTTGTTTCAGTATATTTCGATATATTAAAATAAAAAATAATGGTTAACTGTAACTTACAGTTAAAGATAGATCAATAAAATCTACAATGGTATGGTAAGTAAATAAAGCATACTTATCACCAACCTAAAGAGCACATTAAAGGTTGAGATTATCGACATTGGACAACTGATGTTGACCCCCTGAAGATTACCTCGTTGCTCGGTTCCTATTCTGACTTCTAAATGCCGTAATTGACCTGCCTTACTTAGTTTCTTACCAGCGGCAGATATGGAATCAGGTTGACTTAGTTGTCGCTTGATGTCTTAAGAACAATACCAGTTCGACCCACCGATAGCTATCGTGTCACATTGGACAGCCACCCATACATATCTCTGCCATTCAGATGGGGGTATATATCATATGAGTGACTATGGAGTTTCGATAAAAGATGCTTTTCCATTTTGGTGCATGTCCGTCTCGCGTCTGCAAACGTTTATTGTTGTCTCTAAGTTTTTATTGTCGTTAGTCCTTAACCTCAGATTCGCCTCTCTTTTTGTGCATAGCGGCAGGCTTGAGTCTCGGACTAATCAAGGCATAATAACCAGTAAACCAATGTAAAAAACAAAAAAAAATTACGTAATTAATGACACCTTCTGTATAACGATATACTTTAGTCATATTTCGAGTGGCCGTAGTTTAACTACCCGAAGTAATTTAGCATTATTATTATCACTTTCCTGGCTGCGCAAGGCCCCAGCTCGTGCACCAGTACATGCAAGTGAAATCAAAAATGTTTGGAGTCGTTTATTCTGGTTGCATGAAGATCTTCCTTCAGGAATCTGGGTAACCTAACCCTGCATTTGATGAGCTAGGTATTATTTCAATATCAACATCATAGTATTCAAACAAGCTCCTAATAGGAATAGTCTAGTATTCTAGCATACCAAGATCTGATATCCCATTTGAAGATAAATCAGCAACAAGGTCACTACATAGCGCTCTAAATATTTGGGATCTCTGTTTAGCCTCATTCTAGTCATTGTTTCATCCCGACTAATACTATTAACAAACCTCATACCTGAAAATGTTGAAATTTAAGACGGACGCTCTGAAGGCGATAACTTTAATATACTTATTAGGAATTTTTTGAAACTCGTTTGAAGCGTCACTTTTAAATGAATTATCGCAAAGCTCTACATCTTATACTTTTTATATCTAGGATGCCTCAGCAACTCGTAATCATCTTCATATTTAGGAACATCTTCAGACGGCTCTTCACATTCTTCATCAGCATCCCTCTCGACAAATATAATATTCTCTAATAAATACTCAGACGAAAACCGGGTAAACCTCTACAATTACACATAAAAGTGGAGACCATAGATCAAAATGGTGATTGCTAATCTTGATAAGCTCCAGAGATATTGGAAGTGATTTTTCAAATTTAACACAGACGCTCCTTTTCCAAATACGTTGTTATTTCTCATACACAATAAATTGTTTCGATAGGATTGGAGCCTATGATAACCAGCAGCGACCTTTCCATTTTCAGTCTAATTGTCTGAATTTATTGCAGATGTCTTTAGAATATCCTTAGTGACTAAGGAAACAAATGAGGGGAATATTCTATCCCGCGGGCAGGATCTACTCCAAAATAGCTGTTAGCCAATTTTGTTTGAGCCTGCGACTCTTCGGTTACCGCTAGTTGTACGCCCGATAGGCTGGATCTCGTGGTCAGCTAAAAGTCAGCCAACATCTACAGCCGAAAGCTCTACCAGGCTGAGCTACCGCGGGACACTTTCGGTTATTGTATAAAATGCTATATAATTGTGTCTGGCAAGATCCAGGATTTCGCCCTTCGGAAGCTCGGAACGCCTGGTTCTGATTGTCTTGAATACAAAGAACCCCATGCATTTACAAATGAGTAAGCCCTAGTCGAATGTCAATCACCAATATATTGCATGATGTCTAGGCCAAAATAGGAGATTATTTTGTCAGCTCCAGCTCTTCTAAGCGCGGCAATTGATGCAACTTTCCATCCTTCTTCATTTATCCATCCGTGCATTGCTGCAGCCTTTACCATTGCATATTCACCTGAAACGTTTTGTACTGCTAGTGGAAAAGAAAGTTTTTCTTTAATCTTGGTGACAAGATCAAGATTTGCTATCCCTGGTTTTATCATCACCATATCAGCACCCTCTAAAATATCAGACTCGATCTCTCTTAATATTTGATTTGAATTTGCATATGCTATCTGATAAGAAGACTTATCGATCTTGATATTATTATATATCCCTTTGCAAAAGGTGACCGATCTGAAAGGCGAATACAGTGAAGATGAGGTCTTAACAGAATATGAAAGAATTTTTACCTTATGAAATCCTTCAATATTTAATGCGTTCCTTATCGAAATAACTTGACCATCCATCATCGCGGAAGGCGCAACTACGTCTGTACCTGCTTCGGCGTGACTAAGGGCGATTGCAGCCAAGACTTTGAGGGTGCTATCATTATCCACTTCGCTGTCATCGATAACCAATCCACAATGGCCCGATAAATTGTATTGGCATACACATACGTCAGATATTATAGTTAATAAATCGCCGAACTCCTTCTTTATGTCTCTGATTGCGCCCTGAACCAACCCATCTTTATACGCAGCAACACTTCCGTTCCTGTCTCTTCTGACTGGGATGCCATATACAATGATCGATTGGATACCTAGGTTGATAATTGCTTGGATATACCGCTTTATTTTTCTGCGAGAAATCTTCATGATTCCTGACATGCTGTTTCTGTCAGGAATGGATGCTTCGCTTTCATCGACAAATATTGGATAGACTAAGTGCTCTCTTCGAAGGCCTACGGATTTTAGAATCTCTTTGTATGGAGAATTATTATAAGTAGGAGGCATCTCCATTTTAAAATGCAATTGCACCAATATGAATAGTTATCCTGCAACAATTTATTACCTTGTTGTTTGTCTGATTCGGTACTGGTTAAGAATGCGAAGAATAACAATAGGTATACCATCATTTAACGAAGAAAAGAACATCGCGGATCTGCTCATGGCATTATCTGGTGTGAAGTCTGACGATTTTACTATTTCTGAAGTTATTATTTCTGATGATTCAAGCGATAATACTTCAAGAGCAGTACAAACATTTGCGACCCAAAAATTGGATTGGGGCATCAAATTTATTCATTACACAAAAAGAAGAGGTGCAGCCGCTGCTTGGAACGAGATTTTTGAAAATTCTATAGGTGACATTATAGTTTTATATGACGCCGATATTATTCTAGATAAGTATTCTACCAAAGAGCTTGTATCATCAATAAATGGAAAAGTAGCACTTTGCGCGTCAAATCCTACTCCCATTCTAGTCAAGGATATGCCAGGAAGAGCTTCTATCTTTATTTCACATTGGCTGAGATCACTGAGAAATAAGAAATTATCCAAATATACAGTCATGGGTAGGTCATTCGCAATACGTTCAGATTTAGCAAAAAAGATCAAGATACCGAAAGATATGATAGCAATAGATCTTTTTGTTCAGTGTGAAGTACTTAGACGTGGATTTGAAATCGTTTACAATGACAACGCGATAGTTTATTTTCTTCCCCCAAATAACATCATAGATTTTGCTTCCCAAGTTATGAGATCACTTTATGGTCATAAACAACTTGATTGTTGTGTAGAGCAGTTGAATCTAAGTCCTTCACGAAAGATCATGTTAACCGCGACGCTTCGGACTGCATTGTTGGACCCAATCGGTGCGATGTACGCTATGATTTGCATGGCTTTTGTTCCTTATTATAGGCGAAGGGTACACGACCTGGATAAAGCTCAGTGGTATGTCGCGGATAGTACAAAAGCACCATACAAAGGAATTTCTAAAAGCGAGATCAAAGATTGATTAGTAATTTAATATGCATAGCCCTAGTCGTTCAGTATTAGTATATATATCTTGAAATTAGCATCAAAAAGAATTGCCTCCTAATGGAAACTATATTCAACGATATCTTTGTATTCCTCATGAAAAAGAGCTCGGGGCATTGATTGAAGATTGGAAAGGATCAGTGGGTGCCCGGAACCTTTATTTTGTTACCGCAACTTTTTCGCACGAAGGCATTCCGTACTTCCCTAATAGGGCCAATCACTACATCCTTGCCTCCTCTTTGGTTATTGAGCCCCTGTTGGAAGATTTAAAAATAACAAATATCGGGCGAATGTCGTTCATGTTAACCCTAACTACATGCCTTTTTGAGAGGGCTGCAGAAAAACTCAATTACATTTCCATTTACTTCACCAAATATACATACAACAACCTTGAACTAACTGATATAGCTAATGTCATTGCTAGGAGGGAGCGAGTAAAGAAGGCGAGTTTGGCAACCATAAGTATCATATCTACAGAAAACGTGAGGTTTGTATTCCCCTATTCTAGGAATGTAATAGTGCTTGAAGTAGAAGGGGAAAAGACACATCAGAGCGATCAAAAGTATTGTGAGCAAACACGAAGGGATGTGTCTAGAAAAGGCATTCCATTATCCAATCTGATCAGTCTCTCAATCTTGGAAAAACTCAAGTAGACAGAAGTATTAAATAGGAATGCGATTTCCTAAAATTTTGATAGAGCTTTGAGTAAACCTATGGACCTTGGGGCATTAAAAGTTGGCTCGTATATAGTGATTGATGGTGAGCCTTGTAGAATTGTTTCCTATGACCACAGCAAACCCGGTAAACATGGTTCCGCAAAGGCTAGAGTAGCTGCGATGGGAGTCTTTGATGGCTCAAAACACAGTCTTGTATCTCCTGTGTCTTCTAGTGTTGAAGTACCTCTAATCGACAAACGAAGTGGCCAAGTTATCTCCTTGTCAGATGAGTTACTTCAAATTATGGACCTTGAAACCTTTGAAGTGTTTGAGACGACGTTAATAGACAATGAGATTAAGGACAAGATCAGACAGGGCGCAGAAGTAGAGTATTGGAAGGTTCTTGAAAAGGTAAAAATTGTACGAGTAAAATGAGGAAATTGAGTGGGACGTATAGGAACTGATGAAGCACTATAAGATCATCATTATTTTGATTTAACACTATATCAAGGAATTCGCTAACCAAAGACGGCAAGGTTGTCCAATGGACATTTGAAGCAGGTAAATATTCAAGTTTAGCCTTCCAGATTATATTATTAACTACAATGAGGCAGTTGACAAGGAAATTTCTATACCAGTTCAGTCGGTAAATAATCGTCTTTGATCTTACCAATACCCAATAACCAAAAAAAGTCTGCTTTACATGCTTCTGTGACTCAACTTTTCAGATATTCGTCTCATACCACTCCTCTGCGGGACCAAAACCTTATAAAAACTGGCATTATTGTATATACCTGAGGCACTACCAAATGGTAACTGCTACTGAAGGGCATCTTTAACCTAGTTGTTGGTGACAGGAGAACTTGCATATTCAAAACCTACATTAGAATTATTGTCATCTGCCAAGTTGGCAGTATAAAACTGCTTATATGTTAATCAATCCGTTTGAGTCAGGTATTTGAGTAAGATATATTCTAAATAGCAGTCAGCGGTTAAAAGGGTAGTGCACAGCGTTTCTATATCAAGTTAATATTGCTGGCCAATGTAAAGTTGAGATGCGTTCGGATCGTTTCATTAGTTATATAGCCGATTCTCCTCGTGTCCTAGATCCAATATCTACTGTGTCGTCTATGTCAGATACAAAGATCTTTCCTTCTCCTGCCAAGCCTGTACTTAATCTTTCAAGCATTGTATCAATAATCTTGCTTACTAAAGAGTCTTTTACTACGAGCATAATCAGAGAGTTGACGTTAAACTCAGGTATATAGGTAGAAGTGCCTCGTCCTGAATGGAGCCGAGGTCTAGGAACTTGTCCT
>Ga0307312_10001388_pt1 | contig 12370 bp, 9 predicted proteins | sample ER_DNA_202_FD_194489 | JGI IMG/M metagenome (GOLD analysis project Ga0307312, IMG submission 194489) | Bulk soil microbial communities from the East River watershed near Crested Butte, Colorado, United States - ER_DNA_202 | ecosystem: Environmental > Terrestrial > Soil > Floodplain | place: USA...
GTGGGCCGCCCCCCGGCGCGGGCCCGTGTCGGGCGTTCAACCGCGCGATGCCGTCCCGGGCCGCGGTGAGGATCTCCTCGTCTCCGGGCGAATGCTCGGTGGCCGCGTCGGGCCAATCGGAGACCAGCGCGAACCGCAAGTCGCCGTCGGCGTTCGCGAGATAGTGCACCTCGAGCCGCTCGACCTGCTCCTCGACGTCGGCGCGTCCGGTGAGGAGCGTCGGCACCGCCACCAGGGTCCGGAATTCCGCCGGCACGCCGGAGGGCCACTCCAGCCGCGGGAAGAGCTTCGGCGCCACGACCGCCGTGACGAAGCGATTCAACAACGCGACCGCGAGATCCGACGCGGGGACCAGCGCGAGCAATCCCAGAACGACCAACCCCGCGAGGGGCATGCGGACGGTGAAGGCGATGGTCAGGGGAACGGCAAGAATCCCCACCGTGATCAGGAACAGCGTTCCCAGATACCCCGGCGTCGCGGCGTCAATGAACGCCCGTCGCAGCCGGAGTAGGAGCGGCGGGCGGAAGCCCACCGCGCGTTCGAAGTCCCGCCGGCCGCCGCCGACGAGATAGAACCCGGGATCGGCCTGGCGTTCGTCGCGCGACCCGCTCGGGCCCGATAGCGGGGCGCGGGACCGGCCGGCCTGGGCCAGCGCCTCGCGCGCCACGTCCAGCTCCGTACGCCCGGACCCGCGCGCGAGCGCTTCGATCGCGTGGCGATAGCTGTCCCGGCTCGCGAAGTCCATCGCCGCGAAGCCGCTGCCGGCGCGGAGCGCCTCGTCCACCAGGCTGACGCTCTCGAAGAACACCGTCCAATCGAGCGCCGATATCAGCCGCATGGAGGTGATGATGTTCCGCACGGTCACCGTCAGCGCCGCCTGCCCCTGGTGCTCGACGAGGCGCTGGTGCAACAACGCCAGCGCGGGGCTCACCGCAGGGTCCTGGTCGCGCAGCCGCTGGACGAGCTCCGCCGCGAACGCCGGAAAAAACGGCGCTCGGGCGTAGCGCCGCGTCGTCGGCGCGACCCGCTTCCCGCCGTGGTTGGTCAGCCCGAGGAGCTCGTCGGCCAGCGCGTCAGCTTCCTGACGTGCGACGCGCCCGCGCACCAACACGTCCGCGAGACGTCGCAGATTCTCCACAAGGACCACGCGCACCGAGATGGTAACCGCCCAGAGCTCACCGATGGTGAGCGGTTGCACCCGCTGGTAGGCTTGGACGAAACGGCGCAGGGTATCGGGATCGAAGCGGCTGTCGGTGTGCGCGACGAAAGCCCAGGCGATGCCGTACACCCGAGGGTAGCCCGCCAGCGGGCCGTCGGCGAGCGCGGGAAGCTCGCGATAGAAACCGACCGGCAAGTCGTCCCGGATCTCGCGGAGCTGCTCGTCGACGATGAAGAAGTTGTCCACCAGCCACTCAGCGGCGGGCGTGATCCACCGCTCCTCGCGGACCGCCTCGGCGATTGCGCGGTTCGCTTCACGCAACACCCGGCCGTTGTCCTGCACCCGCGGCAGTAGCGGGCGCCCCGGCCTCAACCCCCTCGTGACCCGCTGCGCGGCGGCGAGGCTCTCGGCGTGCTGTTCGAGGCGCTCAATGCCGAACAGCTCCGCGCGGATCGGGTCTTCGAGCGGGGGAAGCGGGAATAGGAGCGGGAGCCGAACGCGCATGTTGAAGAATAAACGGCCGCCGCTACTCGCGACGGCCGTTTCATCTCGATTCTATGATGTCACTGCTTTTTGTACCGCCACGCCGCGATCGTTGGCCCCGCCGGCTTCAGCGCGAACTGCTGGCTTTGTCCCGGCGGCGTCGCCGCGACTACCACGGTATCGGTCGCGACGACCGCGCCCTTCAAGTCCACGAACTCGAAGATCAGCTTGTAGGGCGGATTCGGCGCCTCGCGCGTGTTGGTCACGACCCCCCGCACTTCCCGGCCCGTGTCCGTCGAGTCGAACTGACTCACCGCGACGTCCCCGACCAGAAGCGAGTCGCCCAGCCTGTAGTAGTACAGCGCGGAGTCGACCCTGCCGTTCTGTTGCTGCGCGAAGGCCATGATCTTGATGCCAGTGCGGTTCATCGGATCGATCGCGAGCAGACGGCGGGACGCCGCCAATGCCGTCACGGAATCGTGCAATCCCAGCGCCGTATTGGCGCGGTAAATCAGCGTCTCACGATAGTACGGATTGATTTTCAGGCTCGCATCGAGCGCCTGCGCGGCGAGGGAGAACGCCTCGTGCGAATTCGCGTGATACGCTTTGGCGATTCCCGACGTGACGGAGTCGCAATGCGCGCGAATCCGCGCCGGGGTCAGCGGCGGACGTTTCGCGCGAGAATCCCGGCGGCAGGTGCCGCCCGCCACGGCTGTGTCCGGATCTTCGGGGACGCCGCCCGAGATCTCGGCGCCGACCCGATAGAGCTGGAAATACCCCATCGAGTCGCCTTTGCCGATGATCTGCCGATAGATCGTGAACGCGCTGTCACGGTACGTGCTGTCCTTGGCGGCCTTCTGCATATACACGCCGCCCAGCGCCGCCATGATCTCGGCATCGTTGGGATACAGCGCCAGATACTCGTGGTAGGTCTTCTCCGCCTCCGCGAGCTGCTGCAGGCTCTGCTGAATCCGGCCGAGATTGAAGAGCGCGTCTTTGCGATCCTGAGCGAATTTGGGATCCGCCGCGGCGGCGTCGGCCGCCCTGCGGAAATAGATCAGGGCCGTATCGGACTTGCCGGTGTTGTAGTACAGCGTCGCGAGGTACTTGAGGCCCGTGGGCTCGCCGGGCAGCATGGCGCTGGCACGCCGGAACGAGGCGATGGCGGAGTCGACGTTGTTGGCTTGCCACGCCGCGATCCCCGCGTTGAACGTCGGCACCCACACGAAGCGCCGCCAGATGTCGATGTCGCTTTTGCAGTCTGGTTTCAACGCCTGCGCGCGCGTAAACGCCGAATCGATGCCCGCCCCGTCCTCGGTCATGACGTAGTAGCGGGCCAGGTAATACCACGCGGCCGGATTCTTGTCCTGACCGCCCGTGGTCAGCGCCTGCGTCAGCACGCGCTGTGCATCGGCCAGATCTTTTTTCTTCTGATCCGCGAATTTGCCGGTCGTCGCACTCTTCAAGAACAGCACGCCCTGGTTGACCAGGCGGTCGTTCGGCTTCAAGTCGCATTTCGGCTCCGCCCAACGGTTCGTCGCTTGCTGCTGCTGCGCCGCGAGAGGGAGGGGAGCCGCAAGTGCCGTGAACAGGAGTACCGCACCACCGCGAACTGTTCGCACGTTCACTCCTTGGATTTCGCGATTAGAGCCTCGGCGTCGCGCTCCACGGCGCGCGCCACATCGAGCGGCGCACGACCCAACGCCTGCGCCGCCGCTAACACATCGTCGTATTCTGGCTTCACCCGCACACTCCCGCCATCCAACACCTTCACCCGCACCGCCACGCCATCGAGCCGCACCGTCAACTGGTGGCGCGGCAGTGTGGCCCGCTCCGCAATCCAGCGACGTACGCCGGCCGTGGTGCTGTGGCGAAACAGCTCGGCAGTGACGGCTTCCGCGAGCGCTTCGGGTGCCATGACCTCCACTCGGAATCCCTGGCGGCCCTTCTTCATCTGTACCGGCCACGTCTGCACATCGAGCGCGCCCGCCTGAACCAATGCCTGGCGCAGTGGCTCCACGTATTCCGGACTCATGTCGTCGACATCGGTCGCGAGCAGCACCACCCGTCCGGCCTCGCTTGCGGTTTCGGCGAGCAGGATGCGCAGCGCGTTGGGATAGTGCTTCGGATCGCGCTGGCCTGCGCCCCACCCGCTGCCGACCATTCTCCAGCGATCAGGAGGAGCTCCAGACGAGAGCACGCGTACCAGGACTGCGCCTGTTGGCGTCGTCGCTTCTCCTTCTACTGGTCCCGAGCCCCCCCCCCCAACCTCTAACCCCTCGAGCAGGATCGCCGTGGCAGGCGCCGGGACCGGGAGGCGACCGTGTGCCGCATCGACCCAGCCGTTGCCGACAGCGACCGGAAAATGATGCACCGCGTCGACGCCGAGTCGTTCGAATCCTTCGATGCCACCCACGATATCGAGGACGGCGTCCACCGCACCGACTTCATGCAGGTGCACCTGCTCCGGCGCGACTCCGTGGACGCGACCCTCAGCCTCGCCTACCAGTCGGAATGCGCGGACCGCGCGCTCTTTCACCCAGTCCGAAACCGGAGCCCGCTCGACGAGTTGCACCAGCTCGCCCACGTGTCGGCCGTGCGGCTGCGGCGGAATCTCGAACTCCACTTGCTTGCACGTGACACCAGCTCTACGCACGTCTCGAACCGTAACACGGACGTCGCTAAGCCCCAGCCGTGCCGGTAATTCCTCCAGCCACGCAGCCGGCAGGCCCAGCGACAGGAGTGCTCCTAACGTCATGTCGCCGCTGATACCCGCGGCTGGATCCAGGATAGCGATGCGCATGGGGCGAAGTATTGAAATATAAATGGCTTAGGCTCTGTAGAGCCACCCGGCCCCTGTGTTGAACAGGACGACGCTCTCTTCGGGACGGAGCGTTCCCCTGCGCTTGAGCTCCACGGCCCCGGCCAGGGCCGCGCCTCCCTCAGGCGACGCGTCGATCCCCTCGGTGACCTGTAGCTCCCGCGCAGCCGCGACCAGCGCTTCATCGCTCACCGCCACGGCCCCGCCGCCGCTCTCGCGCAGGGCGCGCAGCATGAGCCGGTCACCCAATGGCGACGGCACGCACAGCCCCGCCGCGACCGTCTCCGGGTCGGGCCACGGCGTACACCGCTCCGCATTCGCATCGAACGCCTGCACGACCGGCGCGCAGCCGCTCGCTTGCACGCTGAACATGCGCGGGAGGGGTCCCCGCAACCATCCGCTTTGCCGCAGCTCCTGGAATGCCTTCCACATCCCGATCAGCCCGGTGCCGCCACCGGTCGGGTAGATGATCGCGTCCGGAAGTGTCCATCCCAGTTGCTCAGCGAGCTCGAGGCCGAGGGTCTTCTTCCCTTCGATCCGATATGGCTCGCGCAGCGTCGAAACGTCGATCGCGCCGGTGTTGGCCGCATGCAGCCGGGCGGCGATCCCGCAATCGCCGATGTGCCCGTCGATCAGCATGAGGTCGCCGCCAAATGCGCGGATCTGATCGAGGATGGTGCGCGGCGTGGTCCTGGGAGCGTACACGCGCGCCTCCACCCCCGCGCGCGTCGCATAAGCCGCGAGGGCGATGCCCGCGTTCCCAGCCGTTGGCACCACGAACTGTCGCGCGCCGGCGAACACGGCGCGCGTAACAGCGGCCGCCAAGCCCCTCGCCTTGAACGAGCCGGTGGGATTCGTGCTCTCGTCCTTGACCCAGAGCTTGTCGAATCCGTGGCGCGACGCGATCCGCTCGACGCGCAGTAAGGGGGTGCCGCCTTCGCCGAGCGTGATCGGATGCTCGCCGTCGGCCAGCGGCAGCCACATGTCGTAACGCCACATCGTCCACCGCTGGCGCCGCAGAAGCGACTTCGTTTCGGGCGCGGGAAACGACGCGTAGCGCACCAGATAGGGCGCGCCGCAGATCTCGCACACTGCCGGGAAGCCGTCGGCGTCGCGCGTGCGCACGGGGTCGCACGCCGAACACTCCAATGTCCAGGTTGTCACGCGCGCTGGTGCAACCGGTCGAGAATGCGGTCGGCGAGCTTCGTCGAAAATCCAGGAAGCGAGGCGATTTCAGCCGGCGTCGCGGTGCGTACTCCCGCGAGCGAGCCGAACCGCTCCAGCAACAGCCGCCGGCGCGCCGGGCCGATTCCGGGGATGCGCAGCAGCTCCGAAGTGATCGTGCGCTGCGCGCGGCGCTTGCGGCTGTAGGTAACCGCAAAGCGGTGGGCTTCATCCCGCGCGCGCTGCAACAGCTTGAGCGACGGGCTGCGGCGCGACAACCGGAGTGGCTCGTCATATCCCGGCAAGAACACCTCCTCCTCTCGCTTCGCCAGGCTCACGATCGGCAAGCGCTCCTGCCCTTGCGTACGAGCCGCTTCCACCGCCGCCGAGAGTTGCCCTTTGCCGCCATCGATGACGACCAGATCGGGAATCTGCTTGTTCTCCGCAATGCGCCGCGTAAGGAAACGGTTCACGACTTCCTTCATGGCGGCAAAATCGTCGATCCCTGCTACCCCCTTGATCCGGTATCGGCGGTATTCGGACTTTCGCGGTCTCCCGCCCTCGAACCATACCAGTGACCCCACCGTGTCGCGACCCTGGTTGTGCGAGATGTCGATGCACACCATCGCCCGTGGCACGACCGGCAGGCCGAGATCTCGGCCCAAGGCGAACACGGGATCGGCCGCCCGCTCATCGATGTCGAAGGTCTCGATCTTGAAGCTGTCGAGCAGGTGGCGCGCGTTCTGGTCGGCGAGCTCGACGAGCTTCGCGGCCGAGCCGCGCTGCGGTATCACAAACTCGACGCCCGGCGCCAGCTCACGGAGGGCGTCGAAGTCGGCGGGCGCGAACGGCACCACCACCCGCTGGGCTCGCTGCTCGAGCGGAAGATAGTAGCCCACCAGGAACGTGCGGAGCACATCGCCCTCAGGAGCATGCTCGACGTGCTCCAGGAACCGATGCTCGCGCGCGATGAGCCTGCCATCCCGAATGCGGAGGATGACCCCGACCGCATCATCGCCGTCGCGCGCGAGGCTGATCGCGTCGGCGTCGCCGCCCCCGACGACCTCCACGGTCTGCGGCTGCTCGAGCTGATCCAGCCACTTGAGCGCGTCGCGCAGCTGCGCCGCGCGCTCGTAGTCCTGCATGTCGCTCGCCTCGTGCATCCGCTCGCGCAGCCGCGTGCGCACCTCGAGCGTCTTCCCCGAGAGGAACAGCAGGACGTCGTCGATCATGCGCCGGTAATCCTCGACACTCTGATAGCTGACGCATGGCGCCTTGCAGCGCTCGATATGAAAGTCGAGACAGGGCCGCTCCGGCGCCTCTTCCGGCAAATGCCACGAGCAAGAGCGCACCGTGAAGATCCGGCGAATGATCTTCAGCGTCTGCCGCAGCGTCGCGACATCCGTGTATGGACCGAAGTAGCGGGCGCCGGGGATCGTGACACGCCGCACGACCAGGACGCGCGGAAAGGGCTCCGCCAGGGTCACCGCGATCTGCGGATAGCTCTTGTCGTCCCGCAGCCGGATGTTGAACCTCGGCTGGTTCTCCTTGATGAGCGTGTTCTCGAGCAGCAGGGCCTGCGCCTCGGTCGGCACGATGATCGTTTCGAGGTTGGCGATTTGCCCCTGCAGCACCTCTCGCTCCGGACTGCCCTGCTCCTCGGCGAAGTAGTTGGGGACGCGCGTGCGAAGATTGGCCGCCTTCCCGACATACAAAATCTCCCCGGCGGCGTCTTTCCAGATATAGACGCCGGGGCGAGCGGGAAGTGCCGCTAGTTGGCGGGCGAGCCGGTCAGAGATTGCCATGCGCGTATTGCGTCGGGGTGGCGGAACGCCAAAGTGAGCGCCCCGTATGCAACCCCAAAGATACCCAGCACGGCAATAGCTCGAGGGATTGGACGCCAGGCGGCGGCCAGATAATCGATGCCGGTACCGAGCAGTACCGCGATCAGCGCCGCGGCGACCACCACCCCGATGACCTGCCAGTCGGTGCGCTGCAGGATCGTCCCGATGCGCCGGTCGAGGTCGTAGAGATGCAGGACGGTATTGAGCGTGCCGCCGATCGATGAGCCGAGCGCGATGCCCGCCGGGCCGAAGCGCCGCATGAAGAACCACGATAGGACGCCGGAGATCACGAGCGACGTGATCGCGATTCTCACCGGCGTCCGCGTATCACGCAGGGCGTAGAACCCCGACGCGAACAGCTTCACGGTCGACTGTCCCAGCAGCCCGATGCCGTAGGCCGCGAGGACGCCACCGACCAACCGCGTGTCGTCCGCACCGAAGCGGCCGGTCTGGAACAACGCGGCCACGATCTGCGGACCAAATGCCGCGAACGCAAATGCGGATGGGAGGACGAAGTACGCGATCCGCCGAAACCCCGTCGCGATCCGCGCCCGCAGTTGCTCGTTCGCTGTGTCGGAGATCGCGTCGCGCGCCAGATCGGGGAGCGCCGCGGCGGTCACGGCCACGCCGAACAGACTGATCGGCAAAACCTGCACGAGCTGCGCGTAGCCAAGGCTCGCGAGGCCGCCCGTTCCCGTGAACGAGCCGAGGAATGTGTCGACGAGGCCCGACACTTGCGCGACACCCGCGCCGAGCACGAGCGGCAGCCAGGCGGTGATCACGTGCCGCACACCCTCGGGGGCCAGGCTCACGCGGAGCGGGATGCCTCCCAACAACCGCCAACACGTCGGCAGCTGGATGGCGATCTGCAGCACGCTGCCCGCGACCGTTCCCCCCGCGCGCGCGAGCGACAGGCCATACAGCCCCGCTCCCTTCAGCCACGCGGCTGCGCCGACCATTGCCGCGATCCCGGCGATGTTCCACAGCGCCGGCGCCGCATACGGGAGAAAAAAACGGCGGTGCGTGTTGAGGATGCCGAGACACCACGCCGAGACGACCATCAGGCCGGTCATCGGGAACAGGATGCGGACCAGAGTCGTGGTGAGCTCGCGCCGCGGTGCGTCGAAACCCTGCGCGACGGCGGCCGTGATCGCGGGTGCGAACACGATCCCTAACACCGCCAGGATGCCGCTCGCCAGGAGCAGGAGTCCGAGGATCGCGCCGGCGAGAGCCCGTGCTGCGGGTTTGTCCTTTTGGTCTAACGATGCGTAAACGGGGATAAACGAAGCAGAGAGCGTTCCTTCGCCGAGCAGATTGCGGAGCGCGTTGGGAATGCGGAGCGCCGCGCGGAAGGCGTCCGCCGCCGCACGGTTGCCGAAGTAATGTGCGAAAACGCGCTCGCGGACATAGCCGAGCACGCGAGTCACCAGAATGCCGGCCGCTACGCGTGCGGCGTGACGGCCGCCGCTACTCCTCAAGAAGTGGGTTTCTTACGGCGGGGGTCTTCCAGGAGGCGCTGCAGGAACTGCAGCTCTTCCTTCATCCCTGACACTGACCGATTCAGATCCTCCAGCTCGGTTTCCAGCAGCTCCACTTTGCGCTTGACGTCGCGCAGCTCAGCCGGGCCCTGCCCGTCGCCCCTCCCGCCCGCGCGGCCCTCGTCCATACGCCGCGCGAACGACTTGCCGAGCGGCGAGTCGACGAGAATCGCGGCGATGGGAATCATCAAAGCGACGATCAGGATGACAACCAGCTCCCACATGGACCGGATTCTATAAACCTGCGGCCCACCGCGCCACCTCCGCGTCGATTTGATCCAGCAGCGTCCCGCCATAGCGCGCCAGGAATGACACGCTGGTCAGGACGCGCTCCTGCGGCTTGCCGTCCGGCATCAGCGCCGCGCGTGCGCGCGCCAGCTGGCTCACCAGCGTGCCCTGCGTCCGCTTCAGGCTGGCGACGAGCTTCTTCTCGATCTCGTTGGTGCCGGCCAGCGCCGCGTTGCGCGCCGACTGCACCGTGCGCTCCAGCGTGGGATCGAGCTGCTGCACCTCACCGCTGATTCTCGCGAAACGGGTTTCAACGTCCTCGCGCAGCGCCTTCAGTGAGTCCGCGAGCTCGGGCGGCAGCTCCGCTTTCGCGATCCGGCTCTCGAGTGCGCCGGGTGGGCCGGCGAAGTCGGCCGGTGTGAGGCCGTGCTTGCTCAGGACTTTCTCGATCCGCGCCTCGATGATCATCCCTGACCAGCGCGGCACATGCGCCTGCGGCACGACGCCGAGACTCCCGAACAACGGCGCCGCCTCGGGGAGGTACTCCATCTCGCCCGGACCGCCGACATAGGCCAGCGTCGGAAAGAGCGCCGCTTCGATAACCGGCCGCAGCAGCACGTTCGGTGAGAGGCGTTCGGCCGTGTCCGCAGCGATGCTCTCCAACTGCGCACGAGTGAATCGCTCGCTGCCGCGTCGCGTCACGAAGACGCCGTCGTCCCGCTTCAACCGGTCGCGACCCAGCTGCCCTTCGATCATCACCGGCGTCCACCCGTCTGGCAGCGTTACATCCAGCGCCTTCAGCAGCCATGGAGCGGCCGCACGTTTGGCGCTGCGGTCCTGCGCCCGAAAGACGGCAAGGCCGCGACTCCCGAGCAACTGCTGCAACGCCTCGGCGCCGGCGTCGGCCAGATTCGCGTCGGGACGATAACACGCTTCGAGCCACTGCCGCACGTCCGGCTTGCACTCGGAATCGGGGAGCGCGGCATCCAGGGCGTCCAGTGCCAGACGGACATCGGCGCCCAACGGCTCGCGAAACAGCGGCAGCTGTGGCGCCTCGTGCGGCCGCTCGCGCAACACGATGTTGACGAGCTCGCCGTCGCGTCCCAGTACGGCAGCGTGATTCGCCTCGGCGAAGTCGTGATCATCGCCCGCGACCCAGAACACCGGCACGACCGGCACGCCACGTTCCCGCTCGACCCGCTGCGCGAGCGCGATCGCCGATAACGCCTTGTAGACCGTGTACAGCGGCCCCGTGAACAGCCCCGGCTGCTGCCCCGTCGTGATCGCCAGCACCTCATGGGACGCGAGCCGATCGCGGCCGGGTCCCGGGAGGATCGCGGCGAGCACGTCGGGATGCACGTGGCGCGGCTTGCCGGCGGGGAGTTTGCCGGCCGTCCCAGGGATCGGTGTCGAGAGTATGCGGGAGATCATGCGCGCGCCGCCACCAGAATCACGCGCGGCGCGTTCGGACCTGGAGCGCCGGCGTCATAGTCCCCAAACTGCGCCACGACGCGCAGCCCGGCATCCGTACACAAGGCCGCCAACTCGTCTGCCCCGTACAACCGGACGCGCTCCTGGAACGAGCGGGCGCGGCCCCGCAACTCGATCTCCTTGATCACGAAGCGGCCGTCCGCGCCAATGCTCCGCCTGACGCGCGGCCCGCTGCGGCGTTCGGTCGGACCCTGCGTCTGCTCGCTGAGCTGGACCGTGCGCCGGACTTGCTCCGCGTTGAGATAGTCGAGCACGAAATGGCCGCCCGGCACGAGCGCCGCGGCCACCTGCCGGACCACCAGCCGGTGCTCGTCGTCGTCGAGAAAGTAGCCGAAGGAGGTGAAGAGATTGACGGCGAGCGTGAAGCTGCCGTCGCGAAACGGCAACGCCCGCATGTCTCCCCGGACCAACCTCGCATTCGTGCGCTCGCGGGCGCGCCGCAACATCGCGCGAGACAAGTCGAACCCAATGACGTGCGCGCCCAGGCGCTCCAGCTCCGCGGCGTGTCGTCCTGGCCCGCAGGCAAGGTCCAGAATTCGATCACCGGGCCTCCAGGAGATGACGCTCCGAATCAGGGCCACGGCGCGACGTGCGTCCTCATCGTCGCGGTGGGGATAAAGGGCATGATACTCCTCGCCGAACCATTGCTCGAACCACTCGGTCATTCGACGAAGACGTCCGCTGTGAACATGAAAACGTTCGTTGCCGGTTCCCGCCAGCTGCCGGGCGGCAGTCCCGCCTTGTGGCACACCGCGTTCAGGAACGCCTCCGGCCCGAATCCCTGCTCGACCGCCACCTGCGGCAGCAGCACCGCTTGCGCACGCCCCTGGCGTACCAGCAGGCCGTCGCGCCCGATCACCAGATGGCCCAAGTCCGAAGTCGCCACAGGCACCGGCTCGGCGAGGACCGAAATCTCGATCCGTAACGCGGGCAGCTCAGCGAGATCTACGGGCGGGAACCGAGGATCGGAGCGGGCGGCGGAGACGGCAACCTGCCTGATGACTTCGCCGAGCGGCCGATCGCCTGCGAAGTGGCCGATGCAGCCGCGCAGGTCGTGACTGTCTCGTTCCTCGAGCGTCACGAATGCTCCGCGGCGCAGCCGGGCACCGGGGAGGTTCGGAAGCCGCGGCGGCGGGCAACCCGCTAGAGCCGACTGGATGGCCGCACGCGCCAGTGCCAGCAGCCCGGCGCGATCGGCGGGCGTCAGACAGGAATCAGGATCCGCGATGGTACTTCTCTCCGCGGCGGATCGTGTGCGCACGATACAGCTGCTCGTACACGACGACACGCGCCAGCTCGTGCGGCAGGGTCAGCGGTCCCAGACTCCAGCGGCGCTCGGCACGGTCCAGCACGTCGTCCGGCACTCCGTCGGCGTCCCCGATCACGAACGTGACGTCGCGGCCTTCCATCTCCCAGCGGCCGACGAGGTCGGCGAGCTCGATCGAGCTCCAGCTGTCGCCGCGTTCAGTCAGCGCGACCACGCGCGAATCCTCCGGGATGCGCGCGGCCGTGCCCTCACGTTCCTCGATCTTCGCGTAGTGCCGGATCCGGCTCAGGTAGTCGTCACACGCCGCGCGAAGCGCGGCACTCTTCATGCGGCCGGGACCCAGCGCGACCACGTGGTAGCGCCCCCCCATCAGGC
>Ga0307312_10001389_pt1 | contig 12365 bp, 10 predicted proteins | sample ER_DNA_202_FD_194489 | JGI IMG/M metagenome (GOLD analysis project Ga0307312, IMG submission 194489) | Bulk soil microbial communities from the East River watershed near Crested Butte, Colorado, United States - ER_DNA_202 | ecosystem: Environmental > Terrestrial > Soil > Floodplain | place...
AGTGTCGTCGCAGTGCCATCTTCGACATTCAGCGCGGAACGCGAACTTAACGGGCAAAATCGCGGGCGCCTGCATATCTTGCGGAGCAATCCAGAGTCGAGCGGTGTAAGCTCGGCTACAATCCGTGTTCAAGCCAACCTCAAAACCGAACTTGATGCGACGCCTCGCTGCTATCGGCGCCTTGTTGTTGTTTCCCGCCCTTCGTCTTCACGCACAGGTCATCGAGCGACCAGTGCCCTTCGATAGTGCCGGCCTCGTAACGGTGATGACACCGTTCATAGCCGATCGGGCGGGATTGCGGACACCCTGGTGGCCCGTGTCAGGTGAATTCGTCGATGCCCGTCTGTTCACGGCCAACGATTCCACTTATGTGCTGGCCGTGACTCGCAGAACAGGTGTCGTGGAGCGGTATTCGCTCAGCGCCACCGACCGCGAGGCGATCCGGGCTGTCGTTTCGAGATTGCCGCGTGAGACGATCATGGCACGCACGGATGCGCGAGGCGCGTTCATCAGAGGACAGACTCTGCTCGGACTGTTCGTCTACGGTCCTGCGTTCGCGGGGGCGATCGGTGACAATCCAGGAAGCCAGTCGGCGGGATATCTGGTCGTAGCGGGCGGATCTTTCTTCGCCGCGTCCGAGATATCGCGCCGAATGTTCATCGCGCGGCCACAAGCGGATCTGTCGACCAACATGGGCTTGAATGGCGCGCTCGCAGGCTGGGGAACGACTTATCTCCTCGGGGCCGGCGACCGGGCGCAGTTCGCCGGCGCCTTCATTGGTGGATTGACCGGTTCCGCGCTCGGTGTGCGCATTGCACGAAACATGACGGAAGCAGACGCGGTGGGGGCAGCATGGGGCTCCGACATCGGAGCGCTCATCGCCTTTGGTACGATGGAAGCACTGCGGGGAGAAGATACCTGCAGTTTCGATCCGCTGAACTCCACGGAAACCTGCGAGGGCCGGCGTTTATCCAACCGTGCCGAGGTTGCGACAATCCTCGGCGCGGGGATCATCGGCTATCCGCTGGGAGTTCTTTATCCGCGGAACGCGACGTACAATGTCACTGCCGGCGACATACAGACTTTGGCGACTACGACAGCGCTGGGAGCGTTCGCCGGTGTTGCCCTGCTCAACAAGAACACGACCTATTCACATGCGGCGGTAATGGCGACGGTCGGGGGAGTGATCGGCATGATGGCCGGCGACCGGTTCCTGGTGCAGCGCTACGACCACGGCCGCGGTGAGGCGGATAGAATCGCACTGGGCACTGGTGCGGGCGCACTCATGGGAGCGGGAATCGCTGCGCTCGGCAAATCGTCGCGGGAGAATCCACATGTGATAGGGGGCTTGGCGGTTGGCGGCGGGCTCGCCGGCTTGATCATCACCGAGCGATACCTCCGTCCCAACCCGGACGCCGGACGACCCCGCTTGCGAGTAACTTTCAATCCGGCGAGCGTTCCGTTGTTGGCCGCCCGCACCCCAGGGAACCACTCCCTAATCAATGTGAGGTTCTAGTGGACACCACGACGACACTCACCTTCGGCGAAAAGCTGCAGGCAAGCTTCGAGCAGCTCTATCGCTACGTTCCGGCGCTCTTCGGGGCCCTCGTCATCCTCTTTGCCGGGTACCTGCTGGCGAGGCTGCTCGAGAAGGGGACCGATCGGCTGATGCGACGTATCCACCTCAATCAGATTCTCGAGCGCGGCGGCGTCATGCAGGCCGTCGAGAGATCGGGATCGCGGGTGAATCCGACGCGCGTCGCGTCGAGTCTCGTCTTCTGGTTCGTGATGTTCGCGGTGATGCTCGTGGCCGCCAACGCACTCGAGCTCCAGTCGCTGGCGAATGTCTTCTCCGAGCTGGTGAGCTACATCCCGAGCGTGATCGCCGCGATCGTGATCATGATCATCGGCATCGTGCTGGGAAGCTTCGTCGGTGGGTTGATCATGGCGTCGGCGGGCGGACTGCACGGCGGACCGACGCTGGCGCGCGTCGGAAAAGGTGGCGTCGTCGTGCTCGCGGTCTTCATGGCGCTCCAGGAGCTCGGGGTCGCGACCGAGATCGTTACGACTGCGTTCGCAATCCTGTTCGGTGCGATAGCGCTGGCGCTGTCGCTTGCCTTCGGCCTGGGCAATCGAGAGCTGGCGGGCGAAGTCACCCGCGACTGGTATCGCCGTTACAAGGAAGAGCGCGAGGCGATTGAAAGCGATAATCGCGAGCTGGATAAGCTCGAGGGAATCACGTCGAAGGAGGAGTACGTTCGACCGATTGGCCTCCGCCATTCCGGTCCGCACGACGTGTATCGCCCGCCCGAGTGAGCTCCACCGCCGCGGCGTCGCCCGAAACGGAGATTGCGCCACAGGCTAGAGAGCTGGTGCGAGGGCTGTCCCTCCGCGATGCGATAGCTCTCGTTCTCACAGTCATCGGCACCGGCGTCTTTCTCAAGACGGCCACGATGGCGCAGCTGGTGGGCAGTCCGTCCAATGTATTGCTCGCCTGGGTTGCCGCGGGCCTTCTTTCGCTTGCGGGCGCGCTGACCTACGCGGAGCTGGGAGCGATGATGCCGGAGGCGGGCGGGGAGTACGTGTTCCTCCGCGAAGCGTACGGTGACCTTCCCGCGTTCCTGTTCGGCTGGTCGTCGGTGATGTTGATTGCAAGCGGAGGGCTCGCAGCCGTCTCGACCGCCCTTGCGTCATTCCTCGCCTCGTTCGTCCCGCTCGATGCCGTCTGGGTCACGCACGACTTCAATCTGCTCGGACAGATGGTGCACTGGCGGCTTGGCATCCAGCAGGTCGTCGCCGTGGCTATGATTCTTCTCTTCGCGAGCGTGAACTCGCGGGGCATCGACGTAGGCAGCCGGGTGCAGTGGGTGGCGACGGTGGCAAAGTTGGGTGGGATAGCGATCATAGTTTTCGGCGCGTTTCTCCTTTCCCGGTCGGGATCGTGGGAGCATCTGAAGACATCCGAGGCCGCGCGGATCGTGCCTGCCGGAGTAGGCGCGTTCGGCGCCGCGATGATTGCGGCACTGTGGGCTTATCAGGGCTGGGCGAACGTTCCAATGGTGGCGGGTGAGATCGAAAAACCGGAGCGCAACATCCCGCGCGCGTTGATCTACGGCATGCTGATCGTGATACTCGTCTATCTGATCACGAATCTCGCCTACTTCTACGCCCTGCCGTTCAGCGACATACTGACGAGCAACTCGACCGCGTATCGTGATGCGCTTCCGGTTGCCGCCGCCGCGGCCCAGACATTTTCGTCTTATGGCGCGCAGATAGTCTCGATCGCGTTCGCGATTGCCGCGATCGGCGCACTCAACGCAATCACCATGATGAATGCGCGCGTTCCGTTCGCGATGGCGCGTGATGGACTGTTCTTCCGCCAGCTGGGAAATCTGGGCCCGACGTCGCGAGTGCCGGTGAATGCGATCTGGTTTCTGGGGATCTGGGCGTCCGTGCTCGCTCTGGCAGGGACCTTCGATCAGATCACGACCGCGGCGATTTTCGGGGTCTGGCTGTTCACCGCGCTCGTCGGGTCGTCCCTCTTCATTCTGCGGAACAAGCTCCCGGCGGCTCCGCGCCGATATCGCACGCCGGGATATCCGGTCGTTCCAGCTCTCTTCGTGCTGGTCGCGCTCTGGCTCGTCGTCAACACCGTGACGGCGTACCCCGTGGAATCCGTTGCGGGCCTGGTTTTGATGGCTCTCGGACTCCCGTTTTACTTTCTCTTTCGTGCGTCCGGCTGGCTGGCGCGCGCCCGGATGAAGGACAGGCTTCACTAGCGTCCGTGGCACAGAGGACGGCGTCGGAGGCGATCGACTTTACGGAGCTGATGGCTTCATGGCTCGCCGGTTCACAGCACGCAGCCACATCCGCCGAATGAGCGCGCTGCCTGGATAAATGATCCGCCAGTAACGCGCGAACCGTCGTCGCGAACCAGTACTGTTGGCAAAGACCCGCGTCTCGGTCGAGACCTTCGACGCGTTCGGGCCGTCGGGCGTGACCAGAAAATTCATCGCCGCCACGGCAAAACCGGGAGCAAGCTGCGTTTTGAACCGCTCCGGCGTCAACGTGCCACGTCCTCCCGGCGGCGCGACGACTACGGTCCCGATGACAACTTCTCGTGGAGGGTCGTCAGCCAGGTAAATGAATCCGCTCCTGGTTGCCACATCGAGCAGGGGCACGGTGTCTCCCGCGTTCAAGATGCTCTCGGGCACCTTCCGTCCCCCGCGTCGAATCCAGGTGAGCGTGTTGAAGAGAGAGATCTCATTGGCGCGGACATGCCTGATCGCCTCGAACACACGCGCTGGTGGCGCATCTATTTTGATAGTGTGCCGCTCGCTGAACTGCCAAACCGGAACGAATTCGTCGAGCCGCGTCTCAGTCTTTCCGACCCTCGACTCCGGCGCTGGCAATGCCAGTCCGATCACCACCAGCATCGCTCCAACGCCGACAATTGCCAGCGCCTGAGGGCGCGACCTGATGTGGAGCCGCTCGATCGGATTGATGAATAGAATCAACCCCGCCGTTGTGATGACCAAGCCCGAGTAGACTATCGCGGAGCCGAACACGCGAGCTACACCGTCCCGGCCAGGTATCGCTTCCGTAATGTTTCGGGATGGCGCTCGATTGCGTAGCGGAGCATCGTCCGCGGCATCTTCTTGTAATGTTTTTTCAGGAACGCGTCTTCGACTTCGCGATCGCGCTTTCCAACTTCTCGCAGCATCCAGCCGACTGCTTTGTGGATCAGATCGTGGGAGTCCTCCAGAAGAAGTCGCGCGATCTTCAAGGTCGGCGCGAACTCGTTCCGCTTGATGAAGTGGAACGTCGAGATGATCGCGATTCGTTGCTCCCAGATATCGTCGGATCTGGCCAGCCGCTCGAGCAGCGCGATCTCTCGGGCTTCCAGCTGCGGGCCGACGATGTGCTGGGCCGAGGCATCCACGAGGTCCCAGTTGTTGATGTACCGGGTGTGCTCGAGATAGGCGCGATGGATCCGCTCGCGTCGAGACTCATCTCCGCGGTCATAACCATCGACGAGTAGCATCAGCGCGAGTAGCCGCTCTTCGTGCCACGAGGAGGCCAGCATTTCCAGAGCGTCCGCATCGTTCAGCTGCCTGTAGTCTCGAACGAGCTTTCGAAGCGCGGGAACCCTGAGGCCGAGGAACTTGTCACCGGCTCCGTACTCTCCGGGTGCGGTCTTGAAGAAGCGCTGCAGGTGTATCGCGTCAGCCGGATCGGCTAGCGCGTAGAGCTCCGCCCGCAGCATCGCGAGCGTGGGCGCCGACGCCGGAGCTTTCGGCGGGGATGGCCGACTATCAGTGACTTGTTTGCGGAGCCGCCGAGCCATTCACGATCGCCTTCGAGACCGCCTGTTGAAGAGGGCCCACGTCAGGAAAATACCCGCGCGCATCGGGCCCAATGTTCTGCCGATTGGTGAGCAGCACAACGGACAGCTTGTAGCTGGGAACACCGAGAACGTAGGTGCCCGTAAAGCCGGTGTGAGAGAAGCTGCCCGCGGGCAGATCGCGCGGAGCCTGCCAGCCCAGGTAATTCTGATATTTGTCGCGGGTGAGGAACGCGTCAACGATCTCCGGGCGGATGTACTGCCGGCCGTGATAAGCCCCTCGATTGTTCAGGAGATCGAGCAGCACGCGCAAATCCGCGGTGGTCGAGAACAGACCCGCATGACCGGCAACTCCACCATTGGCGTAGAACGCGTTCCCATCATCGACTTCGCCATTCAGCACGTACTGCCGCCAGCCGTTCCACGCCGTCGGGTCACCCTTGTACAGGTAGCCGAAAGTCGAATCGTAGACCATGTGGCGCTCGTAGACGTTGCCCTGTTCCGTCGCGGCGAATTGGGCGAAGCCGTGTGCCCTCGGTTTGAAGGTCGTCGATTTCAGCCCGAGCGGCCCATAGAGATTCTGCGCCAGAAATTCGTCCAGCGGTTGTCCGCTCACGCGCTCGACGATGTAACCGAGCAGCATGAAGCCCAAATCGCTGTAATGCCTCGCCTCTCCGACGCCCCAGCCGAGTGGCATCTCCCGGATGACGTCGAACGTCTGGGCGCTGTTGGCGGCGTGGTAATAGAGGGGCTGCCACTGCACGAGGCCGGACGAGTGCTGGAGCAGGTGTCGCACGGTGATGCTGTCCAGATGCGGCCCGCTGAAGAGCGGGAGATAACGCGAGACCGGCGCATCGACGTCGATCTGTCCGCGATCAGCGAGAAGCATGATCGCGAAAGTCGTTCCCATCACTTTTGTCACCGACGCGAGATCGAACATTGTCGAAGTGCTCATCGCCGCAGGCGACGCGAGCCGTTGTCCGGCGTAGTCATTCAGCTGCGCGTAACCGAAGGCGCGCTCGTGCACGACTCGGCCGTCCTTCGCCACCAGGAACACAGCGCCCGGGAACAGCTTGCCGACAGCCGCCTCGATGAGCGAGTCGGCCGTGGCGATCCCGTGCGCGAGGTTTGGATCCGCCGCAGCGCTTTGTGCCGGCGAGCCGTATCCGCCGGCGCAGCCCGTACCCGCCGCGATCAGCCCCGCGGTGACGAGTGAGGGAAATTTGTGCTTCTGAAAAAATTGCATTGACATCTGGATAGTAGTGGAATATTCTTGCCCGCGTTCGGGATTGCTAATGTCCTTCGCAACCACTGACCCAGTCATGCTTTCTGCACCCCGCGTCTCCAATCCTGGAAATAATCGCTCGCTCCCACAGAATCTGTGGGACGTGATCGAACGTTCCGGGTAGAGCCGCCAAGAGCTAGCGCTACAGCTCATTTCCAATACCCTCGCGTTTCGATCGATGAAATGCGGGGGTTTTTCGTTTTTCGCAGGACCAACTTTCACCTGGCGTACTGGAGGAGAACTGTGAAGCAGTCAATGAGGAGCGGAGCAACATGACGCCCATCAACCAGGCAGATACGGCGTGGATGCTGATAGCCACCGCCATGGTACTGGTGATGACACCGGCGCTGGGATTCTTCTACGGCGGACTGGTCAGAGCCAAGAACACACTCAACACCATGATGATGAGTTACGTCGCCCTCGGCTTCGTCGGGATCGCGTGGGCATTCATCGGCTACACGTTTGCGTTTTCGACTGGCTCGAATTGGCTTGGCGGATTGGACAACGCTTTCTTCAGAGGCGTCGGACTCGATGCGAAGGGAACGATCCCTCACATTTTGTTCGCAGGCTATCAGGCCACGTTCTGCGTGATCACAGCCGCGCTGATCTCCGGGGCGATCGTCGAGCGCATGCGTTTCGGCCCATACGTCGCCTTCATTACGCTCTGGTCGGTCGTGGTCTACGCGCCGATCGCGCACTGGGTGTGGGGCGGAGGCTGGCTTGGCAAGCTGGGCGCTCTCGATTTCGCGGGTGGCACTGTCGTTCACATCAACGCGGCCGCCGCGGCGCTCGTGGTAGCGGTCGTGCTCGGCGCGCGCAAGGACTACGCGCGGCAGGCTATCATTCCGCAGAACGTCCCCTTCACGTTGCTGGGGGCCGGTCTTCTCTGGTTCGGATGGTTTGGGTTCAATGGTGGAAGCGCGCTTGCGGCGAACGGATCAGCGGCGCTCGCCTTTGCCAACACGATGTTCGCCCCCATGGGGACACTGGTCGTGTGGAGCATGCTGGACATTACGCGCACAAAGAAAACGACCGCGGTCGGAGCGGCGACCGCCATCGTGGTGGGGTTGGTCGCGATCACTCCCGCGGCAGGTTTCGTGAGTCCGGTGTCCGGAATCGCGCTTGGCGCAATCGCGGCGGTTCCGAGCTACTTCACGATTCTGTGGAGAGCCAGCACCCGGCTCGATGATTCGCTCGACGTGATAGCGGCGCACGGCGTCGGCGGAACCGTGGGAGCGCTGCTTACCGGAGTGCTCGCGCAAAAAATCTGGAACGGAACGGCCGATGGAGCGCTGTTCGGCAATCCCAAACAGCTCGGCATCCAGCTCGTGGCAGTACTCGCTACGATTCTTTATAGCGTTATTGGAACGTTCGTAATTCTCAAGGCGATCGCCCTGGTCTCACCTCTTCGCGCGGGGCAAAAAGAAGAGGGGATCGGAATGGACGTCACCCAGCACGGGGAAGAGGCGTACAGCAGGGGCGAAGGCGCAATTCTCGTTCATCCCGACAGAGGCTGATATATGAAACTCGTCGTAGCGATAATTCGACCAGAACGGCTGAATGAAGTTCTCGAGGCGCTGTATCGGGCCGAGGTGAGGGGGCTCACAATCAGCAGAGTCCGCGGCCATGGCGGAGAGACCGAAGCGGTCGAGACCTATCGAGGCATGACCGTGAAGGTGGAGCTCCACGACAAGGTACGACTCGAGATCGGCGTTTCCGACCCGTTCGTGCAGCCGACAGTGAAAGCCATTCTTTCAGCGGGTGCGACGGGAGAGGTGGGCGACGGCAAGATCTTCGTACTTCCCGTCGAGAAGGTGTATCGAATTCGCACCGGGGAGGAGGATCGCTCCGCCGTCACTCCGGTCGCGGGCGAAGAAAGCAGCGTCTAGCGACGGCGGAAGTGGAGCGCACAAAACCCGTGCGCTTCCACTGACCTGATTTGAATCGCGGCGTTCCCGTTGTCGAGGTTGTACCCAAAGAAGTACCCGGCGCAGGCGTTATTTGGGTCGGCGTATGCCGACTCCATACGGTATCCTCCCGGGCCTGGGCTGGGCAGCGAGCTCGACGGCAGCCTCTCCATGAGAAGCTCTCCAAGGCGCGGGCCAAAATTGACGACAATCAGGAACGCTGTGTCGCGCGAAGACCTTAGCCAGGCGGTGATCGCTCCGGTCGTGTCGTTTGTCTGCAGCAACGTTAGAGATCCGCTACTGAGCGCGGGATGCGCGTTTCGCAGCTGAATCAGCTTGCGATAATGACTGAGCAAGGATTGGCGACTCGAATCCTGTGCGGCGACGTTCTTCGTTTTCCAATCGGCTTGAAGCGATTCCCAGGGTGTCCCGGTTGTGAAGCCGCCGTTTGGCGCCGAGCTCCACTGCATCGGCGTCCGGATCATCTCATCGGGCTTCTGACCGACCATTCCTATTTCTTCGCCGTAGTACACGAACGGCATCCCTGGCAGCATCAGCATCGCGCTCGCCGCGACTCGCGCCTTGGCCGCATCGCCTAGAACGGTCATCACCCGCGGCTGGTCATGATTGGTGAGAAACGGGGACCAGCGCCCGCTTGGAAACTTCGCATTCGCCTGAGCAACTGCAGTGACGAACCCGCGTGCATCGCCGGTCGCCGCCGCCTGCATGGTGGCTCTCGCCACGGCGAATGCAAAGTACGAATCGAGCTGGTCGGGATAGTAGCTCTCCATCACCCCCGGTGACTCGTCCGTCATTTCACCGACCGTAAACGACTCCGGGGATTCCGCTCGAATCGCGTTGCCCAACTGGCGCAGCACATCGTGTGTGCCGCGGGAGTGCTGAAGATGCTCACCCTCCTCGACGAGGTACGGAATCGCGTCGAATCGAAAGCCATCGGCGTGCATCTCCTTCGACCAGTACGTCAGGACCTTCTGCATCTCGGCGCGCACTGCCGGATTCTGGTAATTCAGGTCCGGCATCTCGTGCCAGAACACACCGTAGTAGTACTCGTCACGCACCGGGGACTTGTGCCAGGCCCGCTGTCCCCACGGTCCCTTCTGAGCCGGAAGGTTCTTCGACCAGCGGTACCAATCGCGATATGGACTGCGTGGATCGCGAAGCGCCGCTTGAAACCAGGGATTCTGACTGCCGCTGTGATTGGGAACGAAATCGACAATGACGTGAATCCCGCGCTTGTGCGCTTCAACCACCAGATTCCGGAAATCATCGTCGGTACCGTACCGCGGATCGACGTGGTAATAGTCGACGACATCGTATCCGTGATAGCTCATCGACTTGTCGATCGGCATCAACCAGATGCAGTTGGCCCCAAGGTCCGTCGTCGTCTGTGGATTTCCGTCGTTGATGTAATCGAGGCGCGAAGTAAGTCCACGGAGGTCGCCGATCCCATCACCGTCGGCGTCTGCAAAGGAGCGGACGAAAACCTCGTAACAGACACCGTCACGCCACCATTGCCTCTGCCCGTCTGTCGGGGTGACCCCGACCTGCGGCTGTCCACACGAGAGCGCGAGCCACGCGATCCCCAGCGTCGGCCAGCCGGTTCTCCTCCCGAGCCCGCTCATTCGCTAAATGTGCCGGTGGGCTGCAAGCTTCGTTAGGCAGCCAAAACGGCCTCAGGGGGCCATCTCAGGCTGGCGACCCTGCCCCGTTCGGTATTACTCTCAGCACCACTTGTGCGTCGATGCCAGGAGCGCCCGGTAATCCGGCGGCGCCGACCGTTTCATTCAAGCCGAGGAGGCTTTTCTCTGTTGCGTCACTGGTTCCTCTTGCTGACCGCCATTGTGCTGAGCAGCGCCTGCGGCCCGACCAAGCCCGCGTCGCCTCCAACACCCAAGGTGGTTCACGACACCGTTACAGTTTCGGTCAGAGATCCGGACCTGGACAAGCGGGTCGCGCGGCAGGACCTCCTCATGCTCGCAAAGGATGCGGAGATCGAAGATCTTCAGTCCAAGCTGGAAGACGCCCGCGCCGAGGTCGTGCGCGCGATGGCCAAGCTCCAGACGGTGGCGAGCCGGGCGCAGGCAGCGTCGGCGATGGCAGAGGCCGAGATCTCGCTTCAGTCCATGAAGTCGGGTGCGGCGGACGCGCCACCCGAAGCGGCGCAGGCAACGAGACTCGTCCGGCAAAGCGCAACCGAATTCAACAAGCAGAACTATGCGGGTGCGCTCTACCTCGCCAATCAGGCGAAGACGGTGGCGTCGACGTTCCGGGGACGCGCATCACTCGGCAATCGCGAAGGGTCACGTCCCGGCGAGGTCGCGTTCGCTGTGCCGATCCGGCTGAAGATGACGACTCGCGGAAACGTGCGCGAAGGTCCGGGAACCACTTTTCCGATCGCATTCGCTGCCGAGGCGGGAACGATGTTGACCGCCTACTCCTACGCTGACGAATGGATTCGAGTGGGCGACGAAAACGGGCGAAGCGGCTGGGTTTTCAGAAGTCTCGTCGGCCGACCCGACTAACTGCCGGCCGTTCCCGCCCGTGAGGGCGGACTTTCCCAATCAGCTGCCGGTCTTTTTCAGTCTGCGGGCGCGGCAAGTTCGGTCGCGTCCTTCCCGTTTGGCCTGGTAGAGCGCTTCGTCGGCCACGGCGATGATTGCTTCCGCGTCGTCGGCGTCCTCGGGGAATGCAGCGACTCCGATGCTCAGAGTCATCTTCCGCCCACTGAATTTCTTCGCCGCTACCCGGGCGCGGATGTGCTCGGCGACCTCGAGCGCTTCGTTGGGTCCGGTGTCCGGCAGCACGATCACAAATTCTTCACCGCCATAGCGCGCGCAGCAATCCACCTTCCGGGTAGACTCGCGCATGATGTCCGCGATCGTCTTCAGTACTTCGTCGCCGGCCGGGTGGCCGAATGCGTCGTTGTACTGCTTGAAGTGATCGACGTCGCCAACGAGCACCGAGAACGTGCGGCGGTCTTTGGCAAAGCGCGCTTCCTGGTCGTTGAGGCGCTGCATCAGAGCGCGATGGTTCGCGAGCCCGGTAAGACTGTCGGTCGTGGAGAGCATCTCCAACTCTTCGTTTTTCTTGCGGAGCGTCTCGTGAATGCGATCGAGCTCGCGCCGGCCTTCTCGCAGCCGCGATACCATGTGATTGAACACATCGGTGAGGTAGCCGACCTCGCCGCCGCCCGAAGCCTCGGGAAGGTCCACCGCGAGATCTCCAGCCGCTACTTCGCCCGCGCCCTTCGTGAGGCGATCGAGAGGACGGGCGATGAGCAATCCGAGTCGATACGCCGTGCCGGTGACGACGACCAGGAGCAGGATGATCACCAGTAATGCGACATCCCGGAACCTGCGCATCTGCGCGAACGCCGATTCAGCGGACAGCTCGGATATGACCGCCCAGTTTACCTGTGGAACGTACTCGAGGGTACCGATGACCGACCGCCCTCCGAAGCTGGTGAAGGCGAACGGAGCCCGCGCTCGCTCGCGCAGCTTCTTCATGGTGCCGGGCGGCATCGGCGACTTCACCAGCTGTGCGGAGATTGATTCGGAGCTGGCGATCGCGACACCACTGGTGTTGACCAGATAAATCGCGCCGCTCGAGTCCGGTGCGAACGACCGCAGCAACAGGTGCACGGGCGCGAGATTGAGCTCGGCGGCGAATGCTCCGATCAGTCGCCCATCGGCGCGCTGCGCGGGAACGGCGACAACCAGCTTCGCGCGACCAGCCTTGGCATCCCAGTATGGATTGCCGACGATCTGGTTGTCGGATCGGAGGGTCGTCTGCCAATCGTCGGGAAGTC
>Ga0307312_10001390_pt1 | contig 12360 bp, 9 predicted proteins | sample ER_DNA_202_FD_194489 | JGI IMG/M metagenome (GOLD analysis project Ga0307312, IMG submission 194489) | Bulk soil microbial communities from the East River watershed near Crested Butte, Colorado, United States - ER_DNA_202 | ecosystem: Environmental > Terrestrial > Soil > Floodplain | place: USA...
AGATATCGAGTGAGTAGCGGAAATCTGGCTGAGACTGCGCCCACGTAGTGCAGGGCTTGGTGCAGATGGACGCCAACGTTTGCTGCTCAAAGCACGAGAGTATTTTGGGCCTTTACGCCCTCGGCGAGGGCTGGCGCGCCGATCAATCCCACGAACAGCAATGTCAAGCATTGGCGCATTCGCCGTTTTCAGCAGCTAGCCTCGGCATGTTTGGGGCAAAAAGTTTTGCTCAGGGTCCAATTTTTGCAATGGAACGAATTAAGAACACTTTAGCAAGTGTTTGATATATCGTAGTGATTCGGCGCGAGCCGACACAACATCTATGGTCTATCCGAGCTCTTGAGGACTACATGTCCACCATCGCCTTCGATCAATTCGCGCTCACCCGCATCGCCGACTTCGCCCGCTCGCTGTCGCGGCTGCATCAGGCCTCCCGCCGCCAGGTGGTCGATGACGACGCGATCGACCGCGAATTCAACGCGGTCTGCATGTCGGTGTGGGGCTACACCACGGATGATTTCAGCGACGAGCTGTTTTCCGAAAAAGATCACGCCTTTCTCGATTCGCTCGACGAAGCGCATGCGCGCATCTTCGCCGCCGAGCAGGGTTACGACCTCGTCGACGACAACGGCATGTTGACGGACTGGTGGGGCTATTGCTGGATGATCCTTGCCGAGAAACGCGGGCTATTGACGCCGGAAAACCGCGCCGCGGCGCGGGCCGCCATTGAGGAAAAATACCTGGCCGCGCCGAACGTGATCGGCGTCATCGTCGGGCGGTGATTTTCTCCGGCCCTCATCCTGAGGAGCCGCGCTTGCGCGGCGTCTCGAAGGATGGTCGCAGGCTCGGGCTGTGGCCTCATGGTTCGAGACGCGCGAAGTCGCGCTCCTCACCATGAGGGGTGAGCGTCGGTTTAATCCACTTCCGCCCGTTTCGCCCGTGTCGAAACCGTCTTCGGCACCGAGGTCGCGGGCAGCGCGATATCGTGGTTTGCCTCAGGCGGCGTTTCATTGGCGAGCATTTCTGCAGCAACCGGCGCCACCTTCATCTCGCCAAGCCGCGCGCGGGTCTCGGCGGTCAGGCCTGGATACGAGGCTACCGGCGTAAATTCCGCGGTCTGGCTGGCGCCGGCCCGGACGCCGGAATACGCCACCAGCCCGTTGGTGGTGGCGATCACGTCGCCGGGACGCAGCGAAGTATCGAGGGTGAGGTCAACCGGAGCCAAGCCTGCGGGATCGCGACCGTTGCAGGTGCAGTCGGCGCGCAGCGCCTTGCGATAGGCGAAGGCGTTTTCGCTGTCGGTGTAGCGCTCGCCATTGCTTGCATACGCGCCATCGATGCTGCTGCCGAAGAACACTTTTGTGGCGCTCGCCGGACAAAACGCCTGGCACATCTGCACCGGTGTTGCATTGCCGCGGGTCAGTGGAAAATACTTGCCGTCACAGCTGCGCACGCAAAACGCCGGTCCGGAGCCCGATGCCACGGGGCGCGGCGGCGGCGTGGGCTGCTGGTTGAGGCCAAACGGATCGGCGAAGAAGTTCGCCTGCCCGGCGGATTGGCGCTGCTGTTTCTGAAAGCCGCCGAAGAAGAAATCGAAAATGCCTTCGGCGGACGCCATGCCCGGAAGGGCAACTGCGCTAACGAGGGTGACGGCAGCAACAAGCATCGCGCGGCGCCGCACGCGCTGACAAGGCAACTCTGTACGCAACGCTTACTCCACCCCACGCAACAAAACCCGCCGCGGCGACGAACGCCCCGGCCCGGATTCACCATAGTGGCGGATGGTAAACGAGCTATGAGCAAGCGCCGGACGAGGAGAAGAAAAATGCGGATCAAGCCGAAACGCTGCATCCCTTCGTCATGGCCGGGCTTGACCCGGCCATCCACGTCTTGTTCGCATCGGCTCGGCAAGAAGGACGTGGATGCCCGGCATCGCAGACAAGTTTACGCAGTCTGCGCAAAGCAGACTGCTATGGCCGGGCATGACGAAGGAAGCGACGGATTTGAATACGGAGGTATCTCGAGCATCCGTTAAGGCGTCGCGATCACCCCTTCAGGAATTCACCGGCCTTGTAGAGCGAGCGAAACGCAAGACCGGCCTGTGCAAAGGTTTCGGTCGCGCCTTCCTCGCGGTCGACCATGGTGAACACCAGTGCGACCTCGCCGCCCGCGTCGCGCACCGCTTCGACCGCCTTGAGCGCCGAACCGCCGGTCGTGGTGACGTCCTCGACGATCACCACGCGCTTTCCGCTCAAACTCTCGCCCTTCGCCAGTCCCTCGACCGCGAGCCGCGCGCCATGCTCCTTCGGCTTCTTGCGCACGAAGAACGCCGCGATCGGATGGCCCTTGATCCAGGACAGCTGCGCGAGCGCGCCGGCGAGCGGCACCGCGCCCATTTCCAGCCCGCCGACATAATCGAGATTGTCGTCCTTCAGCGCCTCATAGGAGAGTTCCGCCAGCAAGGCGGCGCCTTCGGGGTCCAGCATGGTCGGCTTGAGATTGAAATAAAAATCGCTCTTGCGGCCCGAGGCCAGCGTGATTTCGCCACGGCCGAACGAGCGCTTGCGGATGATCTCGGCGAGGCGGGCGCGGGAGGCTGACTTGGACAAGGTTTTTTCTCTTGGGCTCAGGGCGGGCGCAATCTATCGGCGGACGCGCGCACATGCCAGAGCGGATGTCGCGCCGTCAACAGTGACATGTCGTCCCGGCCAGGCGAACGGTCTGCTCCCTCTCCCGCTTGCGGGGAGGGCATAGGCGGCCTACGGCCGCCGTTCTGGATAAAAGAACGCCGATGCGCCGCATCGGCTATGGCGGGGCTGCCCGACGAGAATGATGACGCGGCTAGATGCCCCTACCGCCGCGCTCTGCCGAGCGCCATAGCCTAAGCTTCGCTTCGGCGTTCTTCTCTCCAAGGACGGCCGCCGAAGGCGACCTATGCTCCCCGCAAGCGGGAGCGGTAAGAAAGACGTGCACCTATTTGCGATGATCCATGACGATGCTACAGACGCTTCTTCCGCCAACCTTCCAGAGACAAAAATGACCATCGAACTGCACACCTGGAACACGCCGAACGGCCGCAAGATCAGCGTCGCGCTGGAGGAGATGGGGCTGCCGTACAAGGTCATTCCGGTGAACATCACCAAGGGCGAGCAGATGGCGCCTGATTTCCTTGCGATCAGCCCCAACAACAAGATTCCGGCAATCGTCGATCCCGAAGGCCCTGATGACAAGCGCGTCAGCATCTTTGAGTCCGGTGCGATCCTGCTCTATCTTGGCGAGAAGACCGGCAAATTTCTGCCCGTGCCGCTGAGCGAGCGCATCCCGGTATATGAATGGCTGATGTGGCAGATGGGCGGCTTTGGACCGATGCCGGGGCAGGTGCATCACTTCATTGCGCTGGAGAACGAAGCGGACCGCGCCTACGGCCTGAAACGCTTCATGACAGAGACGCGAAGGCTCTATGGCGTGCTCGATCGCCGCCTCGCGGGCCGCGAGTTTGTTGCGGGCGCGCTGTCGGTCGCCGACTTTGCGATCCTCGGTTGGGCCTGGCGGCATCCACGCCACAAGGTGTCTTTTGCGGATTTCCCCCATGTCGGCCGCTGGTACGACGCGATGATGGCGCGCCCCGGCGTCAAGCGCGGCATGGAAGCGAAGCTCGATTGAGGAGGTTTGTCATGCCCCGCGAAGGCGGGGCATCCAGTAATCCGAGGCGTTTCGGCTAACAACAGAGCTCACGGAATACTGGATCACCGCCTTCGCGGATGATGACGGCAGGGCCATCACCCCCGCTTCGCCCCGAACGCCATCCGCAGCGCGAGTCCCGCAAGCACCGTGCCCATCAGCCAGCGCTGCAGCAACAACCAGGTCGGCCGGGTACCGAGAAACAGCGCGATCGAACCCGCGGCGAGTGCGATCAGTGCATTGACGCTGACGCTGATCGCGATCTGGATCGATCCAAGCGCCAGCGACTGCGTCAGCACGCTGCCTTGCTCGGGGTCGATGAATTGCGGCAGCAGCGCCAGATACAGCATGGCGATCTTCGGGTTGAGCAGGTTGGTGACGAAACCCATTGCAAACAGTTTGCGCGGCCCGTCGACCGCAAGCTTCCTCACCTGAAACGGCGACCGTCCATTCGGCTTCAACGTCTGCCATGCCAGCCACAACAGATAGGCGGCGCCCGCCAGCCGCAGCGCGTCATAGGCATAGGGCACCGCGAACAGAAGGGCGGTGATGCCGAACGCCGCGCACAGCATGTAAAAGACAAAGCCGAGCGCGACGCCGCCGAGTGAAACGATGCCGGCCGCCGGTCCTTGCGTGATCGAGCGAGAGATCAGGTAGATCATGTTCGGCCCCGGCGTCAGCACCAGGCCGAGCGAAACCAGGGCAAAGCCGAGCAGGGAAGCAAGGTGGGGCATGGGAGGACTCGTTGGCGGGAAGTGCGCCGGCTTTCTAGCGCGCACGAGGTCGCGACGCCATTTCGTAATAAGCGCTGTTGGTGATCGAATATTTCAGCGATGACGGCTGCACTCCCTCTCCCGCTTGCGGGGGAGGGCTGGGGTGGGGGTGCCCGACGCGAAAGCCGGTTCGGGTGGTGAGAGCCCCCACCCGCCGCGCTCTATCGAGCGCCATAGCCGAAGCTCCGCTTCGGCGTTCCTCCCTCTAAGCACGGCCGCCAAAGGCGGCCTTTGCTCCCCCGCAAGCGGGAGAGGTAGGAAGAGCTAATGCGCCTCGTCCCAATTGTCGGCGGCGCGGGCGTCGACGTGCAGCGGCACCGACAGCAGCACCGCCGGGAATGGCGCGTCCTGCATGACGTGCTGCACCACCGGCAAGGTCGCGGCCACTTCGTCGTCGGGCACCTCAAAGATCAGTTCGTCGTGCACCTGCAACAGCATCTGGGCCGAGAGTTTTTTCTGCGCCAGCGCATCTTCCATGCGGATCATGGCGCGGCGGATGATGTCGGCGGCGGTGCCCTGCAATCGCGCATTGATCGCGGCGCGCTCGTTGAAGGATCGGACCGAGGCATTGGAAGCCTTGATATCTGGGTAATGGCACTTCCTGCCGAACAGCGTCTTGACATAACCATGCGTGCGGCAGAAATCGCGCGTCTCGTCCATATAGGCGCGGATGCCGGGAAAACGTTCGAAATATTTCTTGATGTAGGCGGAAGCTTCCTCGCGGGCGATGCCGAGCTGGTTGGCGAGCCCGAACGCCGAGATGCCGTAGATGATGCCGAAATTGATCGCTTTCGCGCGGCGCCGCACCTCGCCCGGCATGCCCTTGATCGGAACGCCGAACATTTCCGACGCCGTCATGGCGTGAATGTCGAGCCCCTCGCGGAAGGCTTGCTTCAAGACAGGAATGTCGGCGATTTCGGCCAATAGCCGCAATTCGATCTGCGAATAATCCGCCGACACCAGCTTGTGCCCGCGGGAGGCGATGAAGGCGCGGCGAATCTTGCGGCCGTCTTCGGTGCGCACCGGGATGTTCTGCAGGTTGGGCTCGTTCGATGACAGCCGCCCGGTGGTGGTCGCCGCCAGCGCATAGGTCGTGTGCACGCGATGGGTCTGCGGATGCACGTAAGTGGGCAGCGCGTCGGTATAGGTCGATTTCAGTTTCGAGACTTGCCGCCATTCCAGGATCTTCTTCGGAAATTCGTGGCCCTGCTCGGCGAGCTCATCGAGGATCTGCGCCGATGTCGACCACGCGCCGGTCTTGGTCTTGCTGCCGCCGGGAATGGCCATCTTGCCGAAGATGATGTCGCCGATCTGTTTGGGGCTGCCCGGGTTGACCGGCTCGCCGGCTATCTCCTGAATTTCGGCTTCGACCCTCGCGGCGGTCTGGGCGAATTCGCCTGACAGCCGCGACAGCACCTCGCGGTCGATCGAGATGCCGCGGCGCTCCATCCGCGCCAGCACGGAGATCAGCGGCCGCTCCAGCGTCTCATAGACCGAGGTCATGCGCTCGGCGACCAGGCGCGGCTTGAGCACGCGCCATAATCGCAGGATCACATCGGCGTCCTCGGCCGAATACGCCGTTGCCCTGTCGATCGCGACCTGATCGAAAGAGAGTTTTGCCTTGCCGCTGCCGGTCAATTCACCAAAGCTCAGGGTGGCGTGACCGAGCCAGCGCTCGGCCAGTGCGTCGAGCCCATGTGCGTTGCGGCCGGCGTCCAGCGCATACGACATCAGCTGCGCGTCATCGTGATTGCGGATGGTGATCCCGGCTTGCGCGAACATCACGGCGTTGAACTTGATGTTGAAGCCGATCTTGAGAATCCCTGTCGATTCCAGCAGCGGGCGCAGGGCGTCGAGTGCGTCGCTGGTCCTGATCTGGTCCGGCGCGAGGCCGGCGGCGAACAGGCCGGCGCCATCGCCGGACTGTTTGTGGCCGAACGGGACATAGCAGGCGTCGTTGTCCGCAAGCGCCATCGCGATGCCGCAGATCTCGGCCTGCATCGGATCGATCGACGTCGCCTTGGCCTCGATCGCGAAGTGGCCGACATCGTGAATGCGCGCGACCCAGGCGTTGAGCTCTTCGAGGCTGCGGATGGTCTGATACTTGCTGCGATCGATCCTGGTCTTGCGCGCCGCTTCGGCGCGGGCGGCGGCGAGCGAGATCGGCGTGAGGGGCTGAGTATCAGCCTTGCGGCCTTGCGCCAAGCGCGGCGCGCTGCTCCCTCCCTTGAGGGGGAGCGCTGGGGGGGCGGGTGAACCGGGATTGTCGAAAAGCGTGCTCTCCCCACGGGCAGCTTCGCCGCCCGGCCGGCCGCCCGAGGGCGGAGGCGCAAACACACTCGCGCCGCTCTTGAAGCCGGGATCCGGCTCGATATCCGCCGGATCGATCTGCGCATATTCGGCGACACGGCGGGTCAGGGCGGAAAATTCCATCGCCTTCAAGAATGCGATCAGCTTGCGCGCGTCAGGCTCGTGCACGGCCAACTCTGCGAGCGGCACCTCCAGTTCGACCTTGTCATCGAGCAGCACCAGTTGACGCGAGATCCGCGCCTTCTCGGCATTCTCGATCAGCGCCTCGCGCCGCTTCGGCTGCTTGATCTCGCCGGCACGTTTGAGCAGCGTTTCCAGGTCGCCATATTCGACGATCAGTTGCGCCGCGGTCTTGACACCGATGCCCGGCACGCCCGGCACGTTGTCGGTCGAATCCCCCGCCAGCGCCTGCACCTCGACCACCTTTTCCGGCGGCACGCCGAATTTCTCGATCACTTCGGCAATGCCGATGCGGCGGTCCTTCATGGTGTCGTACATGGTGACGCAGTCGGTCACGAGCTGCATCAGGTCCTTGTCGGAGGAAACGATGGTCGCGATGGCGCCGCGCTCGCAGGCCTCCCGCACATAGGTCGCGATCAAATCGTCGGCCTCGAAGCCGACCTGTTCGAGGCAGGGCAGGTCGAAGGCGCGCACCGCCTCGCGGATCAGCGGAAATTGCGGGATCAGATCGTCCGGCGCCGGCGCCCGGTGCGCCTTGTAGTCCGGATAGAGCTTGTTGCGGAAGGTGATTTCGGACTTGTCGAAGACGATGGCGAGATGGGTCGGCCGGTTGTCCGGCGGCATCTCGCGCAACAGCTTCCACAGCATATTGCAGAAGCCGAGCACGGCGTTGACCTGTAACCCGTCGGATTTGCGGTTCAGCGGCGGCAGCGCGTGATAGGCGCGAAAAATATAGGAGGAACCGTCGACCAGAAAGACGTGGTCGCCTTTCGCAGGGGCTTTGACGGCAACGGGTTTGGGGAGGGTTTTCTCGGAGGGTTTCGGCATGGCCGAAACTTAAGGATTTTTGCGGCGATTGACAGCCTTCGGGGCGCGTTTTTTGGTGTTACTCACCCGCCATACATGTCAAGCCGGGCGACGACGGCTTGGTCGGCAGCGCCGACCATGACATGCCGGTTTCCCGCCGTTTCGGTTTCCTCTCGGCCGTAAAATGCTCTAAGACCCGCTCACAAAATTCGATCGGTCGCGCTAACCATTACAAGGTTGCTTCATGCGGATTGCCATGATTGGCTCGGGCTATGTCGGGCTGGTGTCTGGCGCCTGTTTTGCGGACTACGGCCACCACGTCACCTGCGTCGACAAGGATGCCGACAAGGTCGCAGCCTTGCGCCGGGGCGAAATCCCGATTTTCGAGCCCGGCCTCGACGCGCTGGTCGCGGCCAACGTAAAGGCCGGGCGCCTGGATTTTACCACCGACCTCGCCACACCGGTCGCCGCAGCCGATGCGGTGTTCATCGCGGTCGGCACGCCGTCGCGGCGCGGCGACGGCCACGCCGACCTGAGCTATGTTCACAGCGCCGCGCGCGAGATCGCGGCAGTGCTTACCGGTTTTACCGTGGTTGTCACCAAATCGACCGTGCCGATCGGCACCGGCGACGAAGTCGAGCGCTTGATCCGCGAGGTCAATCCTTCCGCCGATGTCGTGATCGCCTCCAATCCGGAATTCTTGCGCGAGGGCGCCGCGATCCGCGATTTCAAGTTTCCGGACCGCATCGTGATCGGCACGTCGGATGAACGCGCAAAAAAAGTGCTGGGCGATATCTACCGGCCGCTGTCGCTCAATCAGGCGCCGCTGATGTTCACGGCGCGGCGCACCGCGGAGCTGATCAAATACGCGGCCAACGCATTTCTTGCTACCAAAATCACCTTCATCAACGAAATCGCCGATCTCTCGGAAAAGGTCGGTGCCGATATCCAGGAGGTCGCGCGCGGCATCGGGCTCGACAACCGGATCGGTTCGAAATTCCTGCATGCCGGGCCGGGGTTCGGCGGCTCCTGCTTTCCGAAGGACACCCGCGCCCTGGTCAAGATCGCGCTCGATCATGACGTTCCCCTGCGGATCGTCGAGGCGGTGCTCGCGGTCAACGACAACCGCAAGCGCGCGATGGCGCGCAAGGTCGCGGGCGCGGCGGGCGGCGGCCTGCGCGGCAAGACCATCGCCGTGCTCGGCCTCACCTTCAAGCCCGATACCGACGACATGCGCGAGGCACCATCTATTCCGTTGGTGACCGGGCTGCTCGACATGGGTGCCAAGGTGCGCGCGCACGATCCGGTTGGCATCGAGCAGGCGCGCCGCGAATTGCCTGACATCGAATACTGCGACGATCCTTACCTCTGCGTGCGCGGGGCGGACGCGATGGTGGTGGTGACCGAGTGGGTGCAATATCGCACGCTCGACCTGGAACGCCTGAAGCGCGAGCTGGCGCAGCCCGTGGTCGTCGATCTCCGCAACATCTATCGTCCCGAGGAAATGGCGGCGCTCGGTTTTACCTATGAGAGTGTCGGCAGACCACCCGAGCGGCGGAGCTGATGCGCGCTTTGGGTTTGCGCACTATGACAATTTCCGTCATGGTCGTGCTTGTCACGGCCATCCACGTCTTGTTTTCTCGCTTGAGAGACACGTGGATGCCCGGGACAAGCCCGGGCATGACGAGTTGGTGAGACTTTGCCCCGCAGCTTCGACACCCCTCTCCCGATCGACGCGGTACTCGACGAATTGGCGCGGACGCTTGCCGGCAACAACGCCGCCGTGGTGGTGGCGCCGCCCGGCGCCGGCAAGACCACGCGGGTGCCGCTGGCGCTGCTCGACGAGCCCTGGGCGAAACACAGGAAAATCATCGTACTGGAGCCGCGGCGGATCGCGGCGCGCGCCAGCGCCGAGCGGATGGCGCACACCATCGGAGAGCGCGTCGGCGAGACCGTCGGTTACCGCGTGCGGTTCGGCTCAAAAGTGTCGCGCGCGACCAGAATCGAGGTCGTCACCGAAGGTATTTTTTCGCGGCAGATTCTCGACGATCCGGAATTGTCAGATGTCGCCGCGGTGCTGTTCGACGAATTCCACGAACGCTCGCTCGATGCCGATCTCGGGCTGGCGCTGGCGCGCGATGCGCAAACGGGCTTGCGCGACGATTTGCGCATCCTCGTGATGTCGGCGACGCTCGACGGCGCCAGGGTGGCAAAACTGCTCGGCGACGCGGCAGTGATCGCAAGCGAAGGCCGCGCTTTTCCGGTCGAGACACGTTATCTCGGCCGCAAGGCCGACGCGCCGCTGGAGCGGCAGATGGCGGATGCCATCGCGATGGCGCTGCGCGCCGATCCGGGCTCGGTGCTGGCGTTCCTGCCGGGCGCTGCGGAGATTCGCCGCACCCAGAATTTTCTCGGCGAGCGGGTCCACGACGCCGGCATTGAGATTGTGCCGCTGTTCGGCGCGCTCGACGCTGCCGTGCAGGATCGCGCCATCGCACCCGCGCCGAAGGGCCGCCGCAAGGTCGTGCTGGCGACGTCGATTGCGGAAACCTCATTGACCATCGAAGGCGTCCGCATTGTCGTCGATTCCGGCATGGCGCGGGTGCCGCGCTATGAGCCGGACATTGGGCTGACGCGGTTGGAGACCGTGCGCGCCTCGCGCGCCGCGGTCGATCAGCGCCGCGGCCGTGCCGGCCGCACCGAGCCCGGCGTGTGTTACCGGCTGTGGGACGAACCGCAGACCGCGTCGCTTGCGGCCTATACCCAGCCAGAAATTCTCAGCGCCGATCTGTCTTCGCTGGTGCTCGACCTCGCGCAATGGGGGGTCAGCGACCCGGCCTCGCTGGCGTTTCTCGATTCGCCCCCTGCGCCCGCGCTGAAGGAGGCGCGAAGTCTGTTGCGCGAACTCGGGGCGCTCGATGCCGATGGCCGCATCACCGAAGAGGGCAGCAGCCTGCGGGCCCTGGCGCTGCCGCCGCGGCTGGCGCGGATGATCGTGGATTCGCATCGCCTGGGCGCGGGCGAACAAGCCGCGGAAATTGCCGCCGTGCTCACCGAGCGTGGGCTCGGCGGCGACAGCGTCGACCTCGATGTCAGGCTCGATCAATTCCGCCGCGATCGCTCGCCGCGCGCCAGCAGCGCGCGCTCTCTCGCGCAACGCTGGGCCTCGCAGGTCAAGGCAGGTGAAGAGGCGGTCAGCGGTAGAAATGACGATCAGTCTGCGAGCCGCGCCGCGCTTTCTTCTCCCTCCCCCCTTGTGGGGGAGGGTCGGGGAGGGGGGCCCACAACGGCGGTCCCAGTGCGGGGCACCCCCACCCCTGACGCCTCAGAACGGACGTCTTCGCCCGTCTCGACCGCGCAAGGGGCAGGGGAACTGACGACCGGCGTGATGCTTGCGTTCGCATTTCCCGACCGTGTCGCGCGCAACCGCGGCAATGGCAGTTTTGTGCTCGCCAACGGGCGCGGCGCCGCTGTCGACCAGACGTCCGCAATGGCGCGCGCGCCTTACATCGCAGTGGCCGAACTGACAGGCACGGCGGCGAGCGGACGCATCCTGCTGGCGGCGCCGATCACGCAGGCGGACATCGAGCAGCATTTTGTCGATCAGATCGAGACCGCCGACGAAATTTCGTTCGATCGCAGCGCGTTGGCCTTGCGGGCGCGGCGCAAGAAAACATTGCACGCCATCACGCTCTCGGAAGCGCCGTTGGCGCTGCAGCCCTCGATGGAGACCGCGCGGGTGTTGGCCGATGGCTTGATCGCCTCCGGCCTCGACCGGCTGCCCTGGTCGAAACCAACAAAACAGTGGCGCGACCGGGTGATGTTTTTGCGCAAAGCTGAAGGAGAACCTTGGCCCGATCTGTCCGATGACGCGCTCGCCGCGCAACGCGAGGCCTGGTTGGTGCCGGCGCTTTCCGACAAGACGTCGCTGAAGGAACTTTCGGCCGGCGATCTGTCGGATGCACTGATGACGCTGCTGCCCTGGGAATTGCGGGCGCGGCTCGAGCGCGAAGCGCCGACGCATTTCGAGGCGCCGACCGGCACCATGCTCGCAATCGACTACGAGGCCGAGCAGGGGCCGACGATCGCCGTCCGCTTGCAGGAATTGTTCGGGCTCAACACCCATCCGTCGATTGCCAAAGGCGCAGTGCCGCTGGTGCTGGAGCTACTGTCGCCGGCGCAGCGGCCGGTCCAGGTGACCCGCGACCTGCCGGGTTTTTGGCGCGGCAGTTATGAGGCGGTCCGCTCCGATCTGCGCGGACGCTATCCGCGGCACCCCTGGCCGGAGGATCCGGCGAGCGCGATGCCGACCCGGCGCGTGAAGCCGCGGGGAACGTGACGCTCGAGCGGTTACCTTTTCACCCCCGATGCGCGCAGCCAGGATGCTGCATGGATGGCGCGATCAGGCATCCGATCGACAGCATCATCAACGCCAGCGCGGCGCAGACCAGATTTTTCGAGACCGGCGAAAGCGAGTCGAAGCCATTCTGGAAGGCGCTTTGAAACAGAAATCCGAACAGCACCTGCGATCCCAGAATCAGCAGGCGCGTTTCATCCATCGCCATCTTTATTTTTCGGCTCAAATCCAAAATGGATCATCCTTTTCCGA
>Ga0307312_10001392_pt1 | contig 12354 bp, 9 predicted proteins | sample ER_DNA_202_FD_194489 | JGI IMG/M metagenome (GOLD analysis project Ga0307312, IMG submission 194489) | Bulk soil microbial communities from the East River watershed near Crested Butte, Colorado, United States - ER_DNA_202 | ecosystem: Environmental > Terrestrial > Soil > Floodplain | place: USA...
CGCGAGCAGGAAGATCTCCCGCCCATCCTTGGTGCGATGGCCCTCGACGAAGGGGCGCGTCTGGAACTTCTCGACGGTGATCGCGTCCAGGTCCTCCTTGTTGACCTCGACGTCGAAGTGGCCCGAGTTGCAGACGATTGCGCCCGACTTCATGACCTCGAACATCCTGCCGGCGATCGCGTCGCGGTTGCCGGTCACAGAGATGAACACGTCGCCGACCCTCGCCGCCTCGACGCCTGGCATCACCTCGTAGCCGTCCATCAGCGCCTCAAGCGCTCGCAGTGGATCGACCTCGCAGACGATCACATGGGCGCCGTGGCCCTTGGCCCGCATCGCCACCCCGCGCCCGCACCAGCCGTAGCCAATCACGACCACCCGCAGGCCGGCGATCAGGACGTTGGTGGCCCTGATCACCCCATCGAGGGTGGACTGGCCGGTGCCGTAGCGGTTGTCGAAGAAGTGCTTGGTCTTCGCGTCGTTGACGGCGATGATCGGATAGCCGAGCTTGCCCTGGCGCTCGAGCGCCTGGAGGCGGATGACGCCGGTGGTCGTCTCCTCGGTGCCGCCGAGAACGCTGGAGAGCTGCTCGGGCCGCTCGCCGTGCAGCACGCCGACCACGTCGGCGCCGTCGTCCATCGTTATCTGGGGACCGCGATCGACGACGGTGTGGATATGCCGGTAGTAGGTGTCGTTGTCCTCGCCGTTGATCGCGTAGACCTCGGCGTCGTAGCGGTCGACCAGGGCCGCGGCCACGTCGTCCTGAGTGGAGAGCGGGTTCGAGGCGCAGAGCACCGCGTCGGCGCCTCCAGCCATCAGGGTGCGGACCAGGTTGGCTGTCTCCGTCGTCACGTGGAGGCAGCACCCGAGGGTGATCCCTTCCAGCGGCCGCTCCTTCTCGAAGCGCTCGCGGATCGTTCGCAGCACGGGCATGTGCCGGTCTGCCCATTCGATCCGTCGTTGGCCCTCCTCCGCGAGGCCGATGTCCGCAATGTCGTAGCTCTTCTCGGCGGTTGCCAAACCAGTCCTTTCCGTCGGGATGAGGTGGGAAGGATAGGGGCACGACCGCGCCTTCGGTACGGATACCGTGAGCGCATGGACGATCCGATGCCCGTCAACGCCGAGGTGGCAATTCCGCTCTCCGAGGTCGAGGTCCGCGCCAGCCGCTCCTCGGGGCCCGGAGGCCAGCACGCCAACGTGACGGCCTCGCGGGTGGAGGCGGTGTTCGAGATCGCCAAGTCGGCGACGCTCACCGACGAGCAGAAGCGGCGCCTCGCCACCCGCCACGGCGAGCGCGTCACCGCGATCGCTCAGGACGCCCGCAGCCAGGCCCGAAACCGCGAGCTGGCGCTCGAGCGGTTGCGCGAGAAGCTGGCAGCGGGCCTGGCGGTGCCTCGCAAGCGCCGCCCCACGCGGCCGAGCAAGGCAGCGAGAGAGCGACGGCTCCAAGAGAAGCGGCGCACGGGCCAGCGAAAGCGCCAGCGCCGGCCGCCCGACGAGGAGTAGGCGACTCCGTTCCGGACAAGCGCCATTTGCCTGACGCCTACTCGTAGCTGATCGCTCGGATCACGTCGAGGCGGGCGGCGCGGCGGGCAGGGAGGATCGAGGCGATCAGGCCCAGCACAATCCCGGCGATGCCGACGTAGACCATGGTCGAGAGGGGCGGCCGATACTCGACTCCCGGGATGCCCGAGGACAGTCCCTGGAGCAGCGCGTAACCGAGCCCGGTGCCGACGGCGATCCCGAGCAGGGCCCCGATCAGGCCGATCACCAGGCTCTCGTCGGCGATCGATCGGCGCACCTGCCAGCGGGAGGCGCCGAGCGCCCGCAGGACGCCGATCTCACGGGTGCGCTCGATCACCGACATCGTCAGCGTGTTGACGATCCCGAACAGGCTGGCGAAGATCGCCACGCCGACGATCGCGTAGAAGATCCCGAACTGCTGGCTCACCTGATCCTCGACCTTCGACTTGAGCTCGTCGTTGGAGAGCACGGCCAGGTTCGGGTAGTCGTGACTGATGATGCGCTCCACGCGGCGGCGCAGGACCGGACGGACGGCGGCCGAGGTCGCCTTCAGGGCGAGCTCGGAGTCCGCGGTCACGCCGTAGACGCTACGCATCGTGCGTAGGGACATGCTCACCGTCTGACCACCGAACACCACCGTGTCCACCACCCCCGCCACACGCGTCCGGCGCGTTCCCGATGGCCCTCGAAGCGTGAGCGGGTCCCCGACCCCGAGCCCGGTCTCGTCCGCCCATCCCTTGCCGAGCGTCACCCAGCCGCGCGCCATGCGGGCGAACACCTGCGCGCGGGGGGCGCCCTGGATGTCGGTCTCGTCGACCTGCTCGTACTGCGCCGGGACGAACCCCAGCAAGAGGCCATCCGAGCCCTTCTTCCGCGGCGACCCCGGGAGGTCGCTCGTGAACAGGAATCGCTCACGCGCCACGACCTTCGCCTCGGGGATGCGGGCGAGGCGGTTCCGCAGGCCCTCGGCAATCGTCTGCTGCGGCCCCTGCCCGGGCGCGAACCCATGCGGCTGAACGGTGAGGTCGCGGGCGAAGCTGCGGTCGAACTCGTCGGAGATCGACTTCAGGAAGCTGGAACCAAGGCTGTTCACCGCCACGACCAGGGCGAGGCCGATCATCAACGCCGTAGCCGTGGCGGCCGTCCGCCCGGGGTCGGAGCGGGCCGCGTCGGCTGCCAGGCGACCCTCGACCGGGAACAGCAGGCGGAACGGCCACGAAAGCGCCCTGACCAGGGGCCGGATCACGAAGGGGGCGACCATTGCGATGCCGAAGAAGATCGCCAGCGTGCCCAGCATGCCGGCGGTCGCGACGATCGTCGTGGTCTCGTCGGCGGCGCCGAGCCAGAAGGCGCCCGCTAGCCCGAGCGGGATCAGGGCCGCGCCGACAATGGCGCGGCGCGCCCTCAGCCTCGCTCGAAGCCCCTCGGTCCCGAGCACGGCCCTGATCGGCGACGTGCGGCCGGCACGGCGCGCCGGGTAGAGCGCCCCGAGGACGGCCGTGATGAGCCCGGTCGCCAGGGCGGCGACCGGCGCGAAGGCCGAGAAGGAGAGGTGCCCAACCGGAAAGTCGAGCGTTCGCATCAACTCGATCAAGCCGAGCGCCAGCACGATGCCGAGGCCCAGCCCGATCGCGGCGCCCACGACGCCGAGGAGCGCGGCCTCGCGCAGCACTGAGCCGGTGATCCTCCAGCTCCCGGCCCCGAGGGTGCGCAGCATGCCGATCTCCCGCGTCCGCTGGAAGACGGTCATGTTGAAGGAGTTGAAGATCAGAAAGCCGCCGACGAACAGGGCCATCGCGGCGAAGAAGTAGAGGATCGCGTTGAAGCCCTGGAGCTGCGACTCCACCTCGGCGCTCTTTTGGTCCGGCGTCTCGACCTTGACTCCGCCCGGCAGGCGGCGACGTAGGTCCTCCCGGACGCGGGAGATCGTTTCCTCGCCGCCCGCGACGACGAGGTCCACCTCATCCCAGACGCCCGGCCGGTCCATCACCCGGCGCGCCGGGCCGACCGGCATCGTGGCGAAGCCCTGCCCGCCGAAGTCGAGTCCGTTCGAGAACTGGAACAGGCCCACCACACGCAGCCGCTTGACGCCGGTGGGGGTCGCGAGCCGCACGCCGTCGCCGAGTTCGATCCCATTGGCGTCGGCCCAGCTGCGTTGGAGGTCGATCTCCAGCCCGTGCTGTGGCCTGCGCCCCGCGACCGTGCGCGCGTCCGAGAGGCCGGCGGCCCTGGCGCTCTCGCCGGCCACGTTCAGCTGCTGGGCGGCGTCAGTCGAGGCTGCGCCGGAACGATCGACGAGGGTGAAGACGCTGAGCACCACTCCCTCGGCCTGGTCGACGTCGGGCGTGCGCCTGACCTCGCCGAGCGCCGAGTGGCGGACGGAGTCACCTCCGACGCCGGAGACGACCAGGTCGGTTCGCCCGTAGACCGAGTCGAAGAGGTCGTTGAAGGTGCGGTGGATGGTGACCGTGAGCAGCAAGACACCGAGGATCATCGCCACGCCGAGGACGATCCCGGCGGTGGTCAGCAGGGAGCGCAGTGGCCTGGCGCGCACCTGCCGAAACGCGAGGGAGCCGAAAGAGCGCATCAAGGGATACGGGAGTCCAGCTCAGCCAGGGCGGTGACCACGCGATCCGTGGAACCCCCCTCTACCTCCCCAGCCAGCCGCCCGTCGCGAAGGAAAACGACACGCCTCGCGGTCGACGCGGCGGCCGGGTCATGGCTGACGATGACCAGCGTCTGTCCCTCGCTCTCGTTCAGCTCGCGTAACAGCCGCAGCACCTCGCCGCTGGAGCGCGTGTCCAGGTTGCCGGTGGGCTCGTCGGCGAGCACGATCTCCGGCTCCGTGAGCAGCGCCCGCGCGATCGAGACGCGCTGCTGCTCGCCACCGGATAGCTCGGCCGGCAGGTGGCCGGCCCGCTCCGCCAGCCCGACGCGGCCGAGCAGCTCCTTCGCCCGCCGGCGCATCTCCTCATCACCCCGCCCCGCGATCAGCGCGGGCAGGAGCACGTTCTCCTCGGCGGTCAACGAAGGCAGCAGGTTGAAGAACTGGAAGACGAAGCCGATCTTCTCCCGGCGCAGCCTGGTCAGCTCGCCGTCGCCGAGCCCGTCGTAGCGTTGGCCGGCGAGCAGGATCTCGCCCGAGCTGGGGGTGTCGAGCGCGCCCAGGAGGTGCAGGAGGGTGCTCTTCCCCGATCCAGAGGGGCCCATGATCGCTGCCATCTCGCCGCGTTCGATCTCGAGGCTGACGCCGTCCAGGGCGTGGACCGCGGTCTCCCCCTCCCCGTAGACCTTGGTCAGCTCAATCGTCTGGAGCGCCGGCGCGCCGTCCATGCGCCGAGGCTAGCCGACCGGCGGCCGCGGACTACTCCGGGCGGCCGAGCTCGCCCTTGAGGCGCTCTATCGCCTCGACCGGGGTGGGATCGACTCCCCGGCGAGCGGCGAGATGGAGGGAGAGTAGGTCGCCCAGCATCACCGCCCACAGCAGGCGCTCGGTTCGGCTCTCGCCCTCGGTCTCCAAGCGGGCGACGGCCGCGGAGTCCCCCTCGACCAGCTTCGCGGTCAGCTCGAAGCGCTGCCTCACACGGGGGTGCTGATCTCGATCCTCGAGGAAGACGGCGCTGAGGCGACCCGCCTCGCCCGCGCCGCCCCACCCGGCGATCTCGTTGTGATCGGCCTCAGGCAACTCGGCCGCGAACGCGGGGAGCTTGGCATTCTCGTTGATCTGGGTCTTCCAGCGAACGGCGACCGGAACCGTCAGGTCCGCACCGTAGATCACGGGAATCGACCCCTCGAGCCGCTCGGCGAGCGCGGCGGCGAGCTCAACGAGCGCCTCGGTGGCCTCCCGCAGGTGGGCCGCGGAGCTGTCGATCTCGGTTCGAATCCCCTGTGCCGCTCCGACGAGCGCAGCGACCTCCGCGGCAACCGTGAACAGATAGCCGACCGCGGCGCGGGGCTGGATGCCAGCCGGGAGCCCGATGACCGGGACGCCGTCCCGCCGCGCCGCGGCCGCGAGCTCTCCACCCGTGGTGGCGACGATCCGCCGGGCGCCGAGCGCCTCGGCCGCCTCGTAGCAGGCGATCGTCTCCTCGGTGTCCCCCGAGTAGCTCGAACAGAGCACGGCGCGGTCGGGGAGCATGCAGGAGGGCAGCTCGTAGCTGCGTGCGGTGTCGAGCGGCCGGCTGAGCCGGCTTCCGAACGCGACGGCGGCCAGGTCGCCGCCGATCGCCGATCCGCCCATGCCACAGACCACGAGGCCTCCGATCGCATCGAACGGCTCGAGCCTCGCCGACTCGACGCGCCACAGTGCGTCCGATAGCTGCTCCGGCAGAGCGAGAATGTCGTCGAGCTGGTTGGAGCGATCGGTCGCCCGGACCTCGGCCAGAGCGTCGCTCACGATGCGACCTCGCCCGGGGCCAGGCGCGCCCCGTCGGCGATCGCGGCCCCGGCCACGATCCGCGCCCCCTCGCCGATCACAGCGCCGCCCTCGATCCGCGCCCCCTCGCCGACCTCGACGCCGGGCGCCAGGATCGCCTCATGGACGCTTGCTCGCGGACCGATCCGGCAATGGCTCAGCACCACCGAGCTGGACACACTCGCCCGCTCCCCGATCTCGGAGTGGTGGCCGACCACGGCGCGGGCCCCCACCGCCGCGCCGGCCCTGACCGCGACCTCGGTCTCCAGCAGTGCCGGCGGATTGACGCTGGCGCCGGGATCGACCTTCGCTCCCTCCTCGACCAGCAGCCCGGCGCCGTCGAGGCGCGTGCCGGCGACGGTCCGAACGCGGCCCTCGAGGACGTCCCAGCTTGCCTGGAGGTAGCGCTCCGGGGTGCCGATGTCCATCCAGTAGCCCTCCAGCCTGTGACCGTACAACCCCTGGCCGACCAAGCGCGGGAAGACCTCGTGTTCGATCGAGACCATCTTGCCCGGCGGGATCGACTCGACCAGGCTGCGCTCGAGCACGTAGGCGCCGGTGCTGACCTCGTCGGTGTCGATCTCGCCGGGGTCCGGCTTCTCGAGGAACTCGAGCACCTCGCCCTCGGCGGTTGCAGGGCTGGCGCCGGGGGCTGTCGGCCCTCCCGCCCGCCGAACGAGGCCGTACGTGCTCGGATCCTCGACCGGGGAGAGGGCCAGGGTGGCCACCGCCCCGCGCTCCTCGTGCCCCCGGATCAGCGCGCTGAGATCGAGGTCGCTGAGCAGATCGCCATTGAGCACCAGGAAGCGGTCGCCGAGCAACCCCTCGTCGGCGGCCAGGCGCAGGGGCCCCGCCGTGCCCAGCGGCTCGCGTTCCTCGACGTAGCGGATGCGAGGCCCCTGCCCGTCGCCCTCGCCCAGCACCTCGCGCAACGGATCGGCGCCAAAGCCGCACGCCATCACGACGTCGGCGACCCGATGCCGGTCAAGCCAATCGACGATGTAGCGGATGAACGGACGGTCGACCAGGGGCAGTGCCGGCTTCGGACGGGTGAGCGTCAGCGGCCGCATCCGGGTGCCCTCTCCGCCCACCAGGACGAGTGCCTGCATCAGCGCTGCGGCGATCTTGCGCCGCCGTCACCGTCCCCGGCGTCACTCGGCGGCCCGTCGCCCCCGGTCGGCCGCCCGATGCCCTCGTAGTCGAAGCCGGCGGCGCGCAGCTTGTCGGGATCGAGGAAGTTGCGCCCGTCGATCAGCAGCGGGTTGGCCATCCGCTCCGCGAGCGAAGCCCAATCCAGCTCGGCGAACTCGGGCCACTCGGTGACCAGGATCGCCGCGTCGGCGCCCTCGAGGGCCTGCTCCGGGGAGTCGCAGAGCTCGACGCTGGGCAGCAGCTCGAGCGCCGGGCGCTCGGCCACGGGGTCGTAGCCGCTCACGCTCGCGCCCTCGCCCTGGAGCCGTGATGCGAGCACCAGGCTGGTCGCCTCCCGCATGTCATCGGTGTCCGGCTTGAATGCAAGCCCGAGGAGCGCGACCCTCTTGCCGACCAGCGATCCCAGGTGCTTCTCGAGCTTCTTCATCACGCGCCGCTTCTGCAACTCGTTGACCTCGATCACCGCGGTCAGGAGCTGGAAGTGGTAGCCGGTGTTCCCGGCGAGCTGCTTCAGCGCGCTGACATCCTTAGGAAAACACGAGCCCCCGTATCCGATCCCGGCTCGAAGGAAGCTCGGCCCGATTCGCTGGTCGAGGCCCATGCCGCGGGCGACCTCGCCGACGTCGGCGCCGACCTCCTCGCAGACGTTGGCGATCTCGTTGACGAACGAGATCTTGGTGGCGAGGAATGCGTTCGACGCAAGCTTGATCATCTCGGCGGAGGCGACGTCGGTGCGCACCAGCTCGCCCCCGAGTGGCCGGTAGATCTCCTCGACGCCGTCGGCCGCCCACCCGTGGGCCCCGCCGGCGCCGATCACGACCCGGTCCGGGTGCAGGAAGTCGTCGACCGCGGAGCCCTCCTTGAGGAACTCCGGGCAGGAGACGTAGGCCAGCTTCGGGGCGTCGCGACGTATCGCCCTCCCGGTGCCGACCGGCACCGTGCTCTTCATCACCAGGGCATGATCGCCGTCCCCGCGGAGATGCGCCAGGACCGCCTGAACCCGGGACAGATCCGCATCGCCCGAATAGGTCGGGGGCGTGTCCACGCAGCAAAACAGAAGCCGCGCGCCCGCCAGCGCCTCTGCCATCTCGGTGCTGAACCGAAGGCGCTCCCGATTGCGCTCCAAGAGCTCCTCGATGCCCGGCTCGTGGATCGGCACCTCGCCCCGGCTCAGGGCATCGACCTTCGCCGCATCGATGTCGACGGCGATCACGCGGTGACCGAGCTCGGCGAAGCAGACGGCCGTCACCAGGCCCACCCAGCCGACTCCGATCACGCCAATGGATGGCTGTTCGCTCATCTCAGCTTCGACAATGATCGCGGCTGTGCCGCTCGAGCGCGTCTAGCCCTTGTAGTTGCGCGTCGACTCTGCGATGCCGAACATCTGGCCGGGGGTGAGCACGCTGAGCAGCGTGTTGTCGACCCAGTAGGAGCCGTGCTCGGTCTTCCAACCCACGAACCGCAGCCGGTCCCCGTCCCAGGACAGCAGATAGTCGCGCCCGTCGATCGTCTTGACCTCACTGGGGTTGTCGAGGATCGGCGGATCCCTCCAATCCGTGCCCGACACGCCGTAGTACGCCGTGTACCCCTGAGTTGGCAACGTCGCCACGAACTTGTAGCCGTGATACTCCTCGTCGCCCGGACCGTCGATCGGGAAGGCGCGCGAGTCGTCGGTCAGGCTCGAGCCCGGCGCCAGCTTCGTCGGGTAGTAGATCGGGAAGTCCAGCATGGGCTTGCCGCTCTTCGTCTTCTGGGCCGCCAGCTCCGCTGCGACCTGCTCCCCGGACACGCCGGTCACGGCCGAGTCGATCAGCGGCGGCGGCGGGGCCGGCTTCTTGGCGTCCGACTTCTTGGAAGGCCCCCCCTTCGAGCCGCCTCCCCCGCCTTCCGCAGGTTGCTGTTCCGGGGGTGGCTGGGACTCGCCCTCGAACCGCGCCACGGCCTGCCGGATCGCCGACTCGGAGGCGGTCACGTAGGAGGCGCTCGGCCCGCCGAGGTTTGCGGGGAAGTGGATCTGGACCACCGAGGCGTCGCGGGCACCGATGAACAGCTTTCCAAGGCTGACCACGTCAGTCAGGTTCTCGATGTCCGAGGTCACGTACCTCTTGAGGATGTCGATCAGCTGACTGCGGTCGGCGAGGATCTTCGACGCCGGCAGCTCCTGGCGCGCCTCGCGCAAGAACTCCTGCTGGCGCGCCGCCCGTACCAGGTCGTTGTCTTCATGGCGATAGCGGACGTATTGGAGCGCGTTGTAGCCGCACATCCGCTGGTAGCCGGCGGGGACGTCGATTTCCGCGTACTGCTCGGAGGCCGCCAGCCCGAGGTTCGAGTGGTAGTAGTGGTGGTCGACGTCGACGTAGACGCAGTCGACCGCGTTGACGGCGTCGGCGAAGCCGTTGAAGTCGACGTTGACGACGTGGTTGATGTTGTCCAGGCCGGTGAGCTGCTTGATGACCTTCAGGGCCAGCTTCGGCCCCCCATAGGCGTAGGCGGCGTTGAACCTGTCGATCCCGTGGCCTGGGATGTTCACCTTCAGGTCGCGCGGGATCGACATCACCGTGATCTGATCCGCCGCCACCCGTAGCAGGATCGTGGTGTCGGAGCGGGCTGACTCGTCGGTGGGGCGCTGGTCGGAGCCGAGGATGAGGATCGTCTGCGGGTTGCCCGGATCGGCAACCTCGAGCTGGCTGTGAACGGACGGCAGTCCGCCAAGCCCTCGCGCGATGCCCTTCAGGTAGACGAGCAGGCTGACCGCCGTTGCAGTCGTTATCGCGACGATGATCAGGAGCGACCCGGCGAGGAAGCGGGGCCAGAGACCCCGTCCCGGCGGCCCCTCCTCCAGGCCGGGCCCGCCGGGTGAAGGGGTTTCATCGGCGGGCGGTGGCTCCGCCGGCTCGGTGGGTTCGGTGGGCGCCGTCGGCGCGCCGACGGCGGAAGCGCCGGCGCCCTGCTTCGCTGCGTGCTCGGCCGTGCGGGTGCGCAGCCCGGCGAGCGCGGCCTCGCGCGCCGCCTCCCGATCGGCCAGAGCCGGGGTGTCCGCCTCGATGGTGGCCTGGCTCGACACCGGGTCCGGCCCATCCCCCTGACCGAGCTCCTCGGCCAGCTCCTCTTCCTCCAGCTCGTCAGCGTCGAGCTCCTCCTCGAGCTCCTCCTCGTCGATGCCGGGCGTCGGGCCGTCGCCGTGCTCTGGCGCGGGTGCGGGCCGCTCGTCGGGCGGGCTCCACTCTCGGCCCGCCCAAGTCGCCGGCGTCGGCGCCTCGGGCTTGTCCTTACCGGGGTCGCTCAACCGTCGCCCTCTTCAGAGGCGTCGCCGGCCCGACCCGCGAGCGCGCGTGGGAGTCCGGTGATGAAGTCCACGATCGCCTGCCGGTAGCTGGCCAGCGAAGGGATCGACACCCACTCGTCGGGGCCGTGGTGGCCGCCGCCGACGGGCCCGAACTCGACCGCGGGGATGCCCACGCGCAGGAACGAGACCACGTCGGAGGCCCCGTCGCGACCCACGACTCCCCTCGCCTGGCCGTCGCTGTGAGGAGCCACCGAGGCGCGGAGGGCCCGCACGTATGGCGAGTCAGGGTCGACCAGGACGGGCGGGCGCGAGAAGGTCGAGGTCACCTGGGCGCCGGACAGCTCGCGAACCTCCGCGAGGATCTCCTCAGGGTCCTGCTCAGGCAGATAGCGCACGTCCACGTCTATGAAACAGGTATCGGGGACCTTGTTCAGGGCGTCGCCGCCGAGGATGCGGCCGAGGTTTATCGACGGTCGGTCGAAGAGCTCCGAGCTCCGGCTTGCAAAAGGTAGCGACTCGAGTTCACGGAACACCTCGTACGCACGCAGGATGGCGTTCTCGCCGAGCCAAGGGGTGGCCCCGTGAGCCGCGTGTCCGAGAACCTGGATCCGCATTGCCAGCACTCCCTTGGCGGCAACCCCAACCTGCATGTCGGTGGGCTCGCCGGTGATCGCGAAGTCGCCGACGAAGCCCGCCTCGACCAGGCGGTCGCCCCCTCGGTCGGCCTCCTCCTCGGACTCCTCGTCGGGAACGATTCCCAGTCGGACCCGCACCTGGTCCTGTTCGCGCAGGTCGGCGAGCGCCAGCAGCAGGCAGGCGAGCGCCCCCTTCATGTCGTAGGCGCCGCGCCCGTGCAGGCGCTCTCCTTCACGCCGCGGCGTGAACTGCTCCGGGCGCCCCGGGACGACATCGAGATGGCCGTGGAGCAAGACGGTCCTCGCCGCGTCCTGCGGCCCCACCTCCGCAATCGTCACCGGAAGGTCGCGAACCCCGATCTGGCGCGCCACGATGTCGCGCGACTCCAGCCAGCCCTTGACGAACCCCGCGCACAGCTTGATTCCCTCCGCGTTGGAGGTGTCGTACCCGATCAGCTCTTCGGTCAGCGTCCGCTCTTCCATCACGTGCGCAGTATGCAGTTCGCGCAAGGCGCCCGCACCCCTCCGCGGTATGCCTGCTGCTGACGCCTACCTGCTTAGTTTTGCTCGGCTATCCCCAGGAACGCTTCGAGCCGGCGCTGCTCGCGCTGGGCGCCCTCGTAAGTGGCAGACCCCTCCTCGGCTTCGTCGGTGCGCCGCTGCGCATCGTCGAGGCGCTCGCGCAGCTCGCGGGCGTCGAGCTGATCGGGCGGAATCGCCTCGGCGATCAGCACCCGGGCGCGGTTGGCGAACACCTCCAGCCAGCCCTCGCCCTGGGCGTATCGCTCGATCTCCGAATCGGAGACGTGGAGCCGCAGCTCGGCCGGCACCAGGCGGGCGACCATCGGGATGTGCCGGGCGAGGATCCCCACCTCCCCCACAGCCGTCCGGGTCGAGAGCTGCACGACCTCGCCGTTGAACACCTCGCCCTCGGGCGTCAGCACCTGCGCCTCGAGCTTGTCGTGGCCGTCAGCCACTACGCCGGGGCCTCCTCCTTCTCACGCTCCTCCTCCTCGGCCCGCGCCTCGGCCGCAACCCGCTCGACCCCTTCGTCTCGCTCCGCCTTCTCCTCGGTGCCGCTGACCTGCTCGATCGGGCCCTTCATATAAAAGGCGCTTTCCGGCAGGTCGTCGTACTTGCCGTCGAGGATCTCGCGGAAGCTGCGCACGGTGTCGCCGACGGGCACGTACTCGCCGTCGCGGCCGGTGAACTGCGAGGCCACGAAGAACGGCTGCGAGAGGAAGCGCTCGATCTTGCGCGCCCGATTGACCGCCACCTTGTCCTCGTCGGAGAGCTCATCGATGCCCAGGATGGCGATGATGTCCTGCAGCTCCTTATAGCGCTGG
>Ga0307312_10001393_pt1 | contig 12353 bp, 10 predicted proteins | sample ER_DNA_202_FD_194489 | JGI IMG/M metagenome (GOLD analysis project Ga0307312, IMG submission 194489) | Bulk soil microbial communities from the East River watershed near Crested Butte, Colorado, United States - ER_DNA_202 | ecosystem: Environmental > Terrestrial > Soil > Floodplain | place...
GGTATCACCCTCGACGCGATGACCCCAGAGCAGCTGGAGTACGTCTCTTCCTGGAAGCACGGTACGTAGGGCGCACCCGCCCCGCTGATTGCGAGACAGTCGCCGACGCCGTCTCTCCTACACTGCGGCGATGACGACATTGCTCTCGATCGCGGCATGACGGAACCGGACACCGCGCCATACGGCGAGTGGGAATCGCCGTTCCCCATCTCGCTTCTGACCGCCGGCGTGGTCTCCCTCGGCGAGGTCCGGGCCATCGGCGGCGTGCGCTGGTGGCTGGAGGGCCGGCCGGACGAGGAGGGTCGACAGGTTCTCGTTCATCGAGCGACAGATGGCAGCCAAACCCGACTGACGCCGGAGGGATTCAACGCGCGGACGCGGGTGCATGAATACGGCGGGGCGGCATACGTCGTCGAAGGCGACCTGGTCATCGTCTCCGACTTCGCGACCGGCCGGCTCAACCGGGTCGAGGCACCCGGCGAGCTCAGGCCGCTGACCCCGGAGCGGGCCTGGCGGTTCGCGGAACTCGTCGTCGACCGAGCCCGCAACCGGCTCCTCGCGATCCGAGAGGACCACGAGCCCGAGACGATCGCCCGCCACGGCGAGGCCGAGAACAGCCTCGTCGCGATCGACCTCGACAACGGTGCGGTAACGGTCCTTGCGTCCGGCGCGGACTTCTTCGCCGCACCGCGCCTCTCACCGGATGGCCGGCGCCTCGCCTGGGTCGAGTGGTCACATCCAAACCTGCCGTGGGACGGGACGGAGCTGCGGCTTGCCGAGGTTGCCGCTGATGGGGCGGTCGGTGTCGCGAGCACCGTCGCCGGGAGTCCGCGCGACTGGATCTCGCAGCCACGCTGGTCGCCGGAAGGCGTTCTCCACTACGTCGCCGAGCCGAACGGCTGGATGAACATCCACCGGCTCGTCGACGGAAGGTCTGAGGTGGTCGCGGAGCTCGACGCGGAGTTCGCCTCGCCGGAGTGGGTGTTCGGGTTGTCCGGTTACGATTTCCTGCCGGATGGATCGATCGTGGCGGTCGGCCGCAGCGGGAGTCGCGATCGGCTCTACCGGCTTGGACCGGCCACGGGTCAGGTCGAATTGGTCGACGTGCCGTTCACCGAGATGAGCAGTCTTGTGGTCGACGACGATCGCGTCGTCCTGCGGGCCGCCTCGCCAACCAGCCCGTTGGCGATCGTCGAGCTCGACGCGGCGACCGGCGCGACGACTGCCCTTCGGCAGTCGATGTCGACCGTCTTCGATCCCGCCGACATCTCAGCGCCGGAGCCCGTCGCGTTTCCGACGACCGGTGACCGGACTGCGTTCGGGCTCTTCTATCCGCCGCACAACCGCCTCGTCCGCGGACCGGCGGATGAGCTCCCGCCGCTCATGGTCACCAGCCACGGCGGCCCCACCTCCTCCGCGAGCGCGGCGTTCCAGGTTGGAATCCAGCTTTTCACGAGCCGCGGGTACGCGGTTCTCGACGTCGACTATGGCGGGAGCACGGGCTACGGCCATGAGTACCGCAAGCGGCTCGACGGCGAATGGGGTGTCGTCGATCTCGACGACTGCGTCAACGGGGCACGCTGGCTCACCAAACGGGGCCGGGTCGACGGGGAGCGGCTGGCGATCCGCGGTGGCAGCGCCAGCGGCTATACGACGCTTTGCGCCGTCACCTTCAGCGACGCCTTTCGGGCCGGGACGAGCTATTTCGGTATCGGCGATCTCGAGACGTTCGTCACGCAGACCCACAAGTTCGAGTCCCGCTATCTCGACCGGCTCATCGGACCCTATCCGGAGCGCAAGGATCTCTACCACGATCGCTCGCCACTCAACTTCCCCGAGCGGATCTCGTGCCCGGTCCTGATCCTCCAGGGAGCCGAGGACCGGGTCGTGCCGCCTGCCCAGGCCGAGCAAATCGTCGACGCCCTCTGGGAGCGGCACCTTCCCCACGCCTACCTGCTCTTCCCCGGGGAGGATCACGGGTTCCGCTCCGCCGAGAACATCATCCGCTCGTTCGAGGCCGAGCTGTCGTTCTACGGTCAGGTCTTCGGCTTTGCGCCGGCCGATGCGATCGAGCCGATCCGCGTCGAGTTCCTCGAACCCGACCGGCGGGCCGAGGCAGAGGCCTGACCCGCAGCCTGGGCGGAGACAAGCCGCCGGCTGCGGCAGAAGGCTCTACGGCAAAAGGCTCGCCCCCATGATGCCGGTCTCGTCCGGCGGCAGGGTCAGCCCCGACGCCGCGCCGTCGGCGAGATTCACGACCACGAGCTGGGTGCCTTCCGTCGGCTGCCGGGTGCCGAACGCCAGCACGGCGAACCCGTCGCGCACCCCCAGCAGCCCGCCGAACGCGACAGGGCCAGTCGAGAGGATCGGTGACCCGACGGTCCCATCCGGCGCGATCGCGACAAGCCGGAGGAGGGTCGGAAACGGGAAGCCGTCGGCTTCGAGGATGAGCAGATCACCGGACGGCTCCCAGGCGGCGCCGAGGACGACGCCGGTCTCGACCCGATAGGCGAGCGAGCCGTCAGCGTCATCCACCTCGACGGTCGGCGGACCCCCCGGGATCGACGCATTGACGCCCCAGCGGATGGCCCGGCCCGTCGTCGGGTCGATCCCGCGGAGGCCGTCGTCCACGGACAGTCGAGCGGCGCCGCTTTTCGGGTACCCCAGGATCGTGTCGACGAACCCGCCCGGGATCGAAACGCGCACCGTTGGGCCGGCGGGAGCGCCGTTTCGCGGGGCCGTCGATGCGTAGAGCCACGCGCCGTCGACCGAGAATCCCAGGGGCGTGAGATCGACCGGGCTGTCGGAGGGTGGTGGAAAGAGCTCAGATTGCGGTTTCGACGTCCCGTCGGGCTCGCCGACGATGACGACCCGCTGGGCGAGCGCGGTCCAGGCGGGATCGAGTGTGATCACCCACCAGGTCCCGGGCTGACCGACGAGCGCGACCCTCCTGGAGTCGCTCGACCAGGTGATGCCTCGACTGGTCGTGAGCCCGGTTCCCTCCCATGACACGTGCCCGTCGGCGGTGACCAGCCGGGCATTGTCCAGGGCATCCTCGCCGTCCGGATGGATCGTCGCGACGATCAGCGCCGTTGCGTCGGGCGACAGGACGCCAACGTCTGCGTCGCTCGTGAACGCAGCCTGAAAGGTGCGGACGGTGCGCAGTGGCTGGCCGGGATTCCAGGCGACAAGCTGAGCGTCATTGCCGCGCCGCTCGAGGACGAGCGGGTTCGGTGCGCCTGGAAGCGGTTCATTGGCCAACGCGAGGAGTGCCTCCCGACGCGACGACGAGGAGGTTGGCCGCGGCGTGGTCGGGGACGCGAGCGGCCCGGACGGCGACGCCGAGGCGGCGGACTGCGCGACGTCCGAGCTGGTGTCCGCCGCCGGGGCACGTGCTTTCGGTGGCAGCACGGCGAGGGCAATTGCGACCCCGACGACGGCAATGCTCGCCGAGAGGACGACCTTCGCCCGGCGTCGTTCGCTCGCTCCGCCCGCGACGGGTGTGATCGGCACATCCAGCGCGCCGTCCTCGCGTTCGGGCGTGCCCGGCTCGGGAGTCTCGCGCCGCCGGTCCATCCGACCCGTCAGCTCTCGAGCAGCCGTTGGAGGGCGTGGATTCCGCGAGCCACGTCGCCGAAGCTCGTCGTCAAGGGCGAGAGCCCGAATCGGATCGAATCCGGAGCCCGGAAATCCGGGATCACGCCGGCGTCAATGAGCCCGGCGGTCAGCCGGCGAGCGTCGGGATGACGGATTGCGACGTGGGCGCCGCGCCGGGCGGCAGGACGAGGGCTGCCGACTGTCACGCCGAGCGGCGCCAGTCGTTCGTCGACGAGCGCGATCGCGTATTCCGTGAGGGCGATCCCCTTGGCCCGGATCCTGGTCATTCCCGCCTCGGCGACGAGACGGATCCCGACTTCCGCCGCCGCGAGTCCGAGGATCCCGGGCGTCCCGGTCAGCCACGCCCCGATGTCCGGCCTGGGTTCGTAGCCCTGGCCCATCGCGAACTGGTCGCGCTGGCCGAACCAGCCCTGGATCGGGTTTCGGAGCTCCGCTTGAAGCGACTTCCGGACGTACAGCCAGGCTGGCGCACCGGGTCCGCCGTTGATGTACTTGTAGGTGCAGCCGACGGCAAGATCGACCCCCGTGCCGTCGAGGTCGACTTCGATCGAGCCTGCCGAATGGCTCAGGTCCCACAGGACGAGGGCCCCGGCATCGTGACCGAGCTGCGTGATCGCGGCCATGTCGGCGATTGCGGCCGATCGGTAGTTGACGTGGCTCAGGGTGACCAGCGCGACGTGGCCGGGATGCTTCTCGAGGACAGAAGCGACTTCGTCGGCCTGCGGCCCGTCGATCGGATCCGGGTCGAGCCAGGCGATCTCGGCTGAGCGATCGGCGGCCAGGCCCTCGAGGACGTACCGGTCGGTCGGAAAGTTGGCTCGATCGGTCACGACGATCCGCCGACCCTCCCGCGCGGCCAGTGCGGCTCGGGCGAGCTTGTAGAAGTTCACCGTGGTCGAGTCGCTGAGGATCACCTCGCCCGGCCGGGCGCCGAGAATCTCGGTCGCAAGCAGGTCGCCAACGCGGCCGGGTTCGTCGATCCAGTGGTCCCAGCCGCGGATCAGCTCGCCGCCCCATTCCTCGCCGATGACCGCGGCAAGCCGCTCGACGGTCGCTCGCGGCAGCCGCCCCAGGGAGTTGCCGTCGAGATACACGAGGCTCGGGTTGCTGAACACGAAGCGATCGCGAAAGGCGGCCAGCGGATCGGCCGCATCGAGGGCGGCGGGGTCGCGCTCGTAGCTGGTCGCCGTTCCATCAGCCATCACCCGAGTCTACGTCGCCGGACCATTCCGGGATCCCGGCCGACCCAGACCACCGTGGTACCCTCCCCCCGGAACGGCGCTGCTCATCCGGCCCATCCGCCGCGTTGGCCGCTGCGCGCGTCGCTCACGCACCTTTAAGTGCGCTCGCTTCCGTGCTCTCGGCCGCCCTGCGGCTGGACCGGCTCAGCAGCGCCGAATGTTAAGGAAGAGCATGACCAGCATCGTCGACGCCGCCGAGTACCTGTTCACGTCCGAGTCGGTCACCGAGGGCCATCCGGACAAGATGTGCGATCAGGTCTCGGACGCGATCCTCGACGCGATCATCAAGGAGGATCCGGAAGCCCGCGTTGCCTGCGAGACCGCGACGACGACGGGCCTGGTGATGGTCCTCGGCGAGATCACGACGACGACGTACATCGACTTCCAGGCCGTCGTCCGAGAGACCGTCCGCGACATCGGCTATACGAAAGCCGACTACGGCTTCGACTACCTGACCTGCGGGACGCTCGTTTCGGTCAAGGAGCAGTCATCGGACATCGCCCAGGGCGTGGACGCGGCGCTCGAGATCCGCGACGACGCCGCGCCCGCGTTCGAGCTGGGAGCAGGCGACCAGGGAATGATGTTCGGCTTCGCCTGCCGCGAGACGCCGGAGCTGATGCCGCTGCCGATCGCGCTGGCCCATCGGATGGCCCGCCGGCTGGCGGAGGTCCGCAAGTCCGGCCAGCTGCCCTACCTCCGCCCGGACGGCAAGACCCAGGTGACCGTCGAGTACGCCCACGGCATCCCGAAGCGGGTCAGGACGGTGGTCGTGTCCGCCCAGCACGACCCCGACGTTCGCACCGAGCGGCTCCGCCAGGACATCGTCGAGACGGTGATCCTGCCGACGATCCCGACCGACCTGCGCTCGACCGATCCCGTCATGCACGTCAATCCCACGGGTCGCTTCGTCACCGGCGGCCCGATGGGCGATGCCGGCCTGACCGGCCGAAAGATCATCGTCGATAGCTATGGCGGGATGGCTCGCCACGGCGGCGGCGCCTTCTCCGGCAAGGATCCGACAAAGGTCGATCGGTCGGCCGCGTACGCCGCCCGGTGGGTCGCGAAGAACGTCGTCGCCGCGGGTCTCGCCGATCGGTTCGAGGTCGAGGTCGCTTATGGCATCGGCATCGCCCGGCCGATCTCGTTCAGCGTCGAGTCATTCGGAACCGGTCGCATCCCGGACGAGGACATCCAGCGCATGATCGAGCGCCACTTCGACCTGCGTCCGGCGTCGATCATCGCCGCCCTCGACCTGCGCCGACCGATCTACCGTCAGACCGCCGCCTATGGCCACTTCGGCCGGCCCGATCTCGACCTGCCATGGGAGCGCACCGACAAGGCCGCTCTCCTCGCGTCCGAGGCGGGCATTGCCCAGCCGGAGCCGGTCCCGGCGGCCTAGCTCCGCCTCGGCGACGACACCACCGGCCAGCTTCTGGGCTCTCCCGTAATTCAACCGTCGGGAGCAATGATCGGAACCGGCGGGCCCTAGAATGGCGTGGCCCATGTACGTCGTGATCCTGGCCGGTGGTGGCGGGACCCGGCTCTGGCCGCTCAGTCGGCCGGAGCGCCCCAAGCCGTACCTGCCCCTTATCGGCGAGGAGTCGCTCCTCCAGCGGACCGTCCGGCGGATCGCGCCGCTCGTCGGCGAGGACGACATCTTCTGCGTGACCGATCGGCGCTTCGGCCAGCTCGTCCGCGATCAGGTTCCGGACGTCAGGCTGATCGTCGAGCCGAACGGCCGAAACACGGCGGCCGCGATCGCCTTGGCGACGGCCGTCATCGACCGGCCCGAGTCGGAAGTCATGCTCGTCCTCCCGGCCGACCAGTGGATCGAGCGGGAGGGAGTCTTCCAAGGCGTGGTCCAAGCCGCCGTCGATCATCTTGCGACCGGAGCGTTTGGGATCGAAGACCCTCTCGTCACGCTCGGTGTTCAGCCTACGCGTCCCTCGACCGACTTCGGCTACCTTCGGCCGGACACGATGCACGGCCAGACAATCGCCGGCATTCGAGCCTACCCACTGCTCGGCTTCGAAGAGAAGCCGGCGGACGGCCGTGCCCGGGAGCTGATCAACCTGCCCGGCGTCGCCTGGAATGCCGGGATGTTCGCCTGGCGTCGCGGCGCGATACGGGCGGCGCTCGAGAAGTACACCCCGCTGATGATGCTCATCGACCAGGCGACGAACTCCGAGATCGCTCTCGCTGCGGCCTACGATCGGATCACGCCCATCTCGATCGATCACGCGGTCATGGAGGGGGCGGCCGCCGATCGGCGTGTGGTGATGGGTTCGATGGACGTCGGCTGGAGCGACCTCGGGAGCTGGACGGCCCTGCTCGCTGCAATGGCCGGTGGGGATGCCCGCGGGGCCACGGGGCGCGTCGTCCAGGGCGGCGAATCGATCGACCTCGGGGCGGACGACCTGCTGATCCGCCCGGCCGAGGGACGACTCAGCGTCGAGGCGGGCAGGGAAGGCACGGTCGTCGCCGACAGTGTCTGGGCCCATCTCGCCGGCGCCCGACATCTCAGCGCCGAAGTCCAGGCCCTCCTCGATCGGGTTGCCCACCAGGAGGAGCGAGGGTGACGAACATCGCCGAGGCACCAACGCCGACGACGATCGTCTTCGGGACCGACGGATGGCGGGCGAAGATCGCCGACGACTACACGTTCGAGAACGTCCGCCGCTGCGCGGACGGTGTAGCCCGCTACGTGGTCGAGCGCGGCGAGCAGGCCAAGGGCGTCGTCATCGCCTATGACCGCCGGTTCGCGTCGGAGCATTTCGCCGCCGCCGCCGCGGAGGTCCTCCTGGCCCACGACATCCCGGTCGCCTACGCCGTCCACGCCGTCCCCACGCAGATGTCGAGCTACGAAGTCGTCGAGCGCGGCTCCGCCGCGGGGATCGTCATAACCGCCAGCCATAATCCGTGGACCGACAACGGCTTCAAGGTCAAGTCGCCATCGGGCGCGGCCGCCGGGCCGGAGATCCTCGCCGTCCTCGAGGCCCAGATCGCTCGCAACGGTGGCACCGCCATCGAGCGGCGGCCCTTTGCCGACGCCGAGGCGGCCGGCCTCGTCGAGCGTTTCGACCCGTTCGAGGGGTACGAGCGATTCGTCCGCCGGACGGTCGATCTCGACGCCCTCAAGGCCGCCGATGTCAGCATCCTCGTCGATCCGATGTACGGCGCCGGGGCGGGTTGGCTCCCGCGGCTGCTCGCCGGCGGCAGGATCCGGGTCACCGAGATCCACCAGGAGCGGAACCCGTACTTCGGCGGGATCAACCCCGAACCGATCCGGCCGCATGTCGACGAGGCGCTCGCGCTCGTGGCAAAGGGCGGATTCGACCTTGGGTTGCTCCTGGATGGCGACGCCGACCGGGCCGGAGCGATCGATGAGAAAGGCACCTTCATCCACCAGCTCCAGGTCACCGGACTCCTGATGTACTACCTCGCGGAGCACCGCCTGCTGCGCAAGCCCGTCGTCGTCAGCGTCAACAACACGTCCATGGCCGGCCGGCTCGGCGAGCGCTACGGGATCGAAACGTTCGAGACGGCGGTCGGCTTCAAGTACATCGGGCCGAAGATGATCGAGACCGGGGCGATGATGGGCGCCGAGGAATCGGGCGGCTACGGCTTCGGCGTGCATCTCCCGGAACGCGACGGGGTCTATGCCGATCTGCTCCTGCTCGATCTCTTCCTGCGCGAGAAGGCGGCCGGGCGGTGGCCGGTCTCGAAGGCGATCCAGCACTTCCACGAGATCGCCGGTCCGTCGTGGTATCGCCGGATCGACGTCCACGTCCCCCGCGAGAAATATGCCGACGTCAAGCGGCGACTCCTCGTCGACCTCGTCTCCAACGCTCCAACGGAGCTGGCCGGCCAGCCGGTCAGCCGGACCCAGGCGCTCGATACGAATGACGGTTTCAAGTTCTTCGTCGAGGACGGGTCTTGGCTGATCGTCAGGACGTCCGGCACGGAGCCGCTCGTTCGGATCTACACGGAGGCGACGTCGGAGGCGACCCGGGAGGCGATGCTGGCGGCCGGTGAGGGGCTCGTTCGCGGCTCGTGACCTGGGTGCTCGTTAAGAGAATCGTTCTGCGGCCGGCGCCGATTAGGGGGTGACCCGGGCCCACCCGGGGTGTACCCTGACGAGACACGACCGTCATCACCGGTCGGAGGGTCAACGACCGGACGACGGCCTCGTGAACGCCCCAAGGGGCGACGGAGGTATGCGTCGATGCACAGTTCCCTGATCGGCAAGGTCGAAAAGGCAAATCGCTACGCGCGAGAGCTCGATCGAATCTCGATCGACCGCCTCTCCCTCACGTTCCGTGGCGACAACGACGTCCACCACGTCAGCCTCGACGCCGGTCAGTGGCACTGCACTTGCCACTATTTCGAGAGCTGGAGCTCGTGCGTCCACCTGCTCTCCCTCCAGAAGATCATGGGTGTGATGCTGCCCGAAGAGGCCCAGGTCTCGATCTTCGCGGCGCAGGCGCCGGTTTCCGTCTGACCGCTCCGGCGACGGCAACATCGCCTCACGACGCATCTCTCAATTGAGCCAGCCGAGCATCGTCGGACCGGCCGAGACGAGGTGCACCGGAACTAGGTGTCGCCGCCAGGCGCCGGCTTCACGGACGAACACCGCGATCGAGGCGGGATCGCCGGCGTCGTCCGCATAGCCGATCGCGACCCTCCGACCTGCGGCGTCCGCGGCAAGCTCGAACACGCTTCCGGATGCATCGACGAGGGTCCCTTCGTCCGGTGGGTTACCGGCCAACCAGCCGGCCGCCGCAACGGCCACGACGGACCCATCCGCCGACGCGATCGCCAGCACTGAGCCGTCGCCACTGATCGCCGGCCCAAATCCGTCTGCGGCGATCGGAGCGAGCTGTCCCGTCTCGAGATCGAGGCGGAGGAAACGGGTCCCGCCCGGGGTTGGAAGAACCTCCAGGAGAAGGCTCGAATCGTCGATCCAGACCGGCGGCCCGTTCGCATCGCGACCGATCGACACCACCGTGGGTACGCCGCCGGCAACATCGATGACGAGGGCGTCGAAGCCGATTGCCGGCCCCGCGGCGCCGGTCTCGACGGCAATCCTGTCGCCACGAGCCGACAGGATCGGCGCCGACAGCAACCGACGTCCCTCGAGCGCCGGCAGGTCCACGATCCGCCACGCGGGTGGCGACGCGCCCGACTGGTCGACGTCCGCGATCGAGAAGGACGGACCTGCCGTCTCGACGATCAACCGACCCCTGGTCGCCGAGAACGATTCGACTGCGGGTCCATGGAAAGCGATGAGTGCCCCGGCGGGCGATCCGATCGATAGCGCGCCGCCCGTCAGGACGACGAGACCATCAAGGTCGCCCGGCTGGACGTCCGTGCTTCCATCCGGCGAGGGCTCCGTCGTCGCGATCCCGACACTCGCGGCTCCGGGCGACGCCGAGCTGAACCCCGACGGCAGCCGGTTGCCACAGGCGACCGTGGCGACCATGCAGGTCAGCACGAGGATCGCCCCGAGCGGCCCGATCGGTGATCGGCCGGGCCGCTCGGATGATTCGCTCGGCGGGCGGCGGCTCATTCGGCGATGTCACCACCGATGAGGGCGCCGTCACCGGCGTCCAGCCAGAACTCGAGCATCCGCATCCGCTCGGCGAGGGAGCCTGTCGACTCCAAGCGGATAATCCAGGCCAGGCGAAGCGTCCCGTCGGGGGCGTCCGGTCGGGCAGGGTCCCACGTGTCGTTGGGTGCGACCCAGGCCTGCTCGACGGCGTTCACACCGAGAGCGTCCGCGCTGGCCCCGAAGCGAGCGGCGAGGATGCGCAGGGCGATCGACCGGGCGGCTTCCGAGGTCATGACGGTTGTGGGACGACCTGCGAGCGGCCGCTCCTCACGCGTCACGGCATGGAAGGACCCATCGGACCAGATCGCGACCCGCACGCCGTCGCCGCGGACCGGCACACCGTCGACGATTCGGGGCCAGCGAACGACCCAGCCACCGGCGCCCTGCGACGAATGGACCTCGGGCGTTCCGCCGACGGCCAGCCGGGCTGCGCCGGCGATCGCGGCGGCCTTGCCGGCGGCAGCCACTGCAGTGATCGGTCGCCCGGCACCGGGCGCCCAACCCAGCCGTATGGCGAGCAGGAGCGCGCCGTTCGTATCGATTCGGGTCAGTCCGACCTCCCGGCCGTGGGCGTCGAACGAGACGACCTCGTCGTAGACGCGATGGTCGAAGCGGTCGTCGAGGCGAGCGATCGTTTGGCGGGTGCCGCCGAGCCCGAGGGCCCGGCCAAGGTCGAGGGCTCGGCCGAGGGCCCGATCCGACGACGTCCTGTCGAGGGCGACGGTTCGGCTCGACGGCCCGCCGGCGACGAACGGGTCCGCTCCCTGGCTCGCGGGCACGCCGATCACGGCGACCGCCAGGCCCGCGAGCGCGAGGAGCATGAAGAGCTTGGTGCGCATGACATCCTCCCTAACTGCACGTGGGGCAGACGGTCCAGGGACCGGCCACACCGCCGTAGCTGTAGGTCCCCCACCAGTCGGCGTCGAATGACGCGTCGTTGAAGTTCCCCTGCATGGCAATGTCGAAGGCCGCCCCGGCCGACTGGTTGTTGGCGAGCGCGTTCCAGAAGCGCTGCTCGAAGATCCATTCGTCGCTGTCCCAGCGAACGCCGATGTAGCCGACGTAGAACTCCGGCCCCTGGTTGGCCGGGCTGATCGACTTCGTCTTCGCAATGGCGAACGCGTCGGGCAACGTCGTGTTCGAGTCCGAGGCGTGGCAGGTCGAGACGAAGACGAGGTTGCTCTGGCGGCCGGAGCGCTTGGCCTTGATGTCCTTCGAGAAGATCACGGCCTGCGAGCAGTCCCCGGAATCCTCGCGAAAGCCCGTGTAGCGCCGGGCGTCCGTGCTGTTCCAGTAGTAGTCGCCGTGAGAGTGGACGTAGTAGCCCCAGTCGTTGACCGTCCGGCCCAGCGTGCCGGCGCGGGTAAAGGAAGAGCCGGTACGGCTCGTCGCCACGTGACCGAGGCGGGTGTAGGCGGCAGTCGCCGCCTTCTGCATCTTCGGGACGATGTAGTTGGCGTCTCCGTCGCAGGGCGGGTTGAAGCCGGTAGTGTTGACGTCGATCGACGCCTGGTATGTCGCCGCGCGGATCCCGGCGGCCGAGCCGGCCGTGAGCAGCGTGGCCGCAAGGAGCGGCGGGATGAGTTGTCGCAACCATCGAATACGCGACACCGGCACGAGCCTGAACCTCCTCCGGCGGGTCTGGTGACTGGCGGGAGGAGGGCGAGGCGGCGATGCTCGCAGATCGCCCTTACCTGTCGCTTATCTGGCGCTCAACGCGGCCTTGACCCCGGCCGGGGAACGAGGCCGGCCGTGTCACGGCGCTGTGCTACGCTCCGCCGACAACCAATCAACCCCGCTGGGTCGCGAAGCCGGTGCAATTCCGGCACAGTCCCGCTACGGTGATCGCCCGCTTCGACGAGGAGATGATACGGCGACCACCG
>Ga0307312_10001397_pt1 | contig 12343 bp, 19 predicted proteins | sample ER_DNA_202_FD_194489 | JGI IMG/M metagenome (GOLD analysis project Ga0307312, IMG submission 194489) | Bulk soil microbial communities from the East River watershed near Crested Butte, Colorado, United States - ER_DNA_202 | ecosystem: Environmental > Terrestrial > Soil > Floodplain | place...
CGATGCAGAAATCTGCTCTGGCGCAGATTTGCCCAACAAATGAGGAGACGTGAGGGCAGCGCTGCGGGAGCTTCACCCCGTCGAAGTGGCGCACCGCAACATCCATTGTCTTCTCAGCACCAAAGCAGCCCAGAATCAATGGCGGAGCTTCGATGTCGAGCAGGTAAATCATCGCCATGTTTGGATGGTGGCCAGCCGGACCGTCATAACTAACGGTGTCACCCGGGCGGTCGCCTGGTGATCACGGCACTGGATCACTGCCCGCCGTTCGTACGCGGCGAGATGCATCGACTGATGCCCGGTTGTCAGGAGCGAACCGGGGAATCGATCTTGGCTGGCTCGGATGAGGGGTGGCGAAAGCAGCGAGCAGGCTCGGCTTCCCTGGTCACACGTTTGTTGGCACCGGCGTCGAGGGTGGCACCTTTGTCGCCATCAGCCAGCGCCAGAGCGCTGAGGACGAAGTCCTGTTCTTCGTCGCCGTCGAGGACGTCGTGCCGGTCCTCATTCCCCGGCGGCCAGGCTGCCATGTGAACCATCGCGGCGAGGCCGTCACGTTGTCACCCGCGGGTTCGTCCTTTGTGGTAAGCGCGGCCGAAAGTTCGCTCGCGAGGAGGCCTCACGATGTCCACACCACACGTACGAGGAAAGACCGTTTCTCCTGCAGCTCGGGCCGGGGGCGTGCCAGCCTCAGCACAAGGGCCCGCAGCTCCGCCGGGAGCGGCACGGAACGCGATTCGTTTCGGGCCGCGCACCCGCCGCGTGATCAGGGCGATCGCGCGGGTGGTCAACCCGCTGGTGCTGCGGATCGCCGGCCGCCGGCACATGCAGATCCTCGGCATCGTGCATCACCGCGGCCGCAAGACCGGGCGCCGGTACGCCACGCCGCTGGGGGTGCGGCCCGCAGCGGGCGGCGGGTTCGTGATTCCGCTGACCTTCGGCCAGGCGTCCCAGTGGTATCAGAACATCCGGGCAGCGGGGTCGTGCATCATTACCTACCAGGGCGCCGACCACACCCTGACCGCGCCGGTGCTCGTCGACCGCGCCACGGTAGGGCCCGCCTATCCCCGGTACGAGCGGCTCGCCCTGCGGCTGATCGGAATCAACGAATTCGTCTGGCTCACTGGCACGGCTAACGAACGCACCGCCTCCGCGGCGTGAGCCCGCCGCCCATATCCCTGGTCATCGGCGACCGAACGGTGCAGCCGCACGCCGATGCTCCAGCAATGCTGACTCGCCGAGACCCGACCCGCACCGGAGCCTCTTAACGGTCAGGTGCTCGACGATCTTGCATACCACCAGGCTCGCGTGCTGATGCTTGTCGATGCTGTAGCGGCCGAACCTGGACACCCGCGGAAGCTCGATGGCTTGACCAAGCCAGCGAAGCTCGACTTTCTCGTCCGGTGCCCCGGCTCTCGCGGCCGTCATCCTTGACCGGCTCGATAAGGATGACGAGCGGCTCCACGTCCCCATCGCCGAACGAGGCGACGTGGCGACGAGACGGGAGGCCTGTGTGTGCGATCGTTGCGCGGTGGAGGAACGCGTCGAGATACGGCGGCTGGCTCGCACGGAGCTCTCGCTCGTCGGCGAGATCGATCGGACTGAGCACATCGATCTCCTCTACGAACAACGTGGGACGGAGCTGGTGGAGCGGCCCGGAGACTGGAGCGCGTCGGCCTGGGACGCAGCCGGGCACGGCGAACACTCCGTCGAAGCAAAGCGGGACGAACTCGAGCACTACGTCGACGCGGGTGGGATGGCGTTCGGCGCCTTCGTAGATGGACGGCTGGTCGGGATCGGCGTCGTCGTGCCGCATCTGCGGCCCGCGGTCGCGCAGCTCGCGTTCCTCCACGTCACCCAGACGCTGCGCACCGCGGGGATCGGCAGCCGCCTGTCCGGCGAGCTCGAGCAAGTCGCCCGCGGCGCCGGCGACTCGTCGATGGTCGTATCGGCGACGCCGTCTGCGAACACGGTGCGCTTCTACAAGGGTCGCGGCTTCGAGCTCATGGCGCAGCCGCTGCCAGAGCTGTTCGAGCGCGAGCCCGAGGATGTGCACATGCGAAAAGTGCTCTGAGGCCCACGCAAGCGCCGCGTGAAGCCGCCAAGCAGCGATCGCCGCGTAGGGATTTGGTCGCCGTTATCCTCGGGATTGATGACTGCGTTGCCGGCGTGCGATGAGACAGTCGAGGTCGCTAGGGGTTGCTGTCGAGTCTTGATGCCCGGTGGGCGCATACCCAGGCGGTGGGGGCGAAGGCGGCTGAGCTCGCGGCGACGGTCGATGAGGAGGATCGGCTGCTGCTGTTCACGGCGGCATTGAACAGGCATCGACGGTAACCAGCGGACAACCATCCACCGCGTGGAGCGACGATTCGAGCGGACGCGACATGATTCCCCAAGCTGACAGCGCGGGTTCGATTCCCGTCACCCGCTCCACCGTCACCCGCTCCACCCAAAACCCCAGGTCAGCAGGGTCTCGACGGGATCTGACCTTCGCCGTTCGCATCCTCATGGCTCGCCGTGCTGTCCGCGTGCTGTTAGCCGTGGATCGGTCTCCACAGCATCAACCTCGATGTCACGGGCGAGAGCGTCAGCGATACGGCGGTCCGCTTCCCGCGTCGAGTACTGATAGATGAGCGGCTCGGATGCTGTCATCGCGGCTCAAATGTATCGACGGTCGTGACACAGGTAGCGGTCAAGCCCGGGCGGTTCCAGTTCATCGGCGCCGACAACCAGCTGCCCGCCGAATATGGCAGAGAGTTCACTGAAATCGACTTCTCGTACGAGAGTCCCACGGTCGCAACTGTTGCGCATCCAGGCCGGCACAGGTGAAGACGTTGAGTAAAGGACAGCGCGGCGTAGGTGAGCAGTCGCAAGCCGCCGATGTACTCCGTGGCGGCCGCGACGACGTGGTGGCAACCGAGGCCGGCGTGGACCACTCCGACAGGTTGGACGCTATACGCCTCCGCCCGCCGTCGTGCTGCTTCAGGTCTGGCAATCCAGCACCTCGTCGTGTTCGTCGCGTATTTCCTCCGCCATCCGCATATCGAGTAAATGGGATAGTTCATCGAAGCGCCGACTAAGAATTCATATGTGCGCTGGTCGCAATCGCGCAGGCCGCGCACGACGGTGTTGAGCGCGCCCGAAACTCGTTCGCCGACACGTCGCCTTGGCAACGAGAATCGTCAAATATGGACCGCTTTCGCCGCTCGTGGGTTGGCGCCACGACGAGCGTATCTAGCGAAGAGACACTGGGCGGTGGGTTGCCGCGTGTCGGTCGGAGGTACCGGCTATGCCGGGCCTTGGGCCGCGCCGTTCGTTGGTGCGGATAGGTCTTAAGTATCCGGTAACCGCTACCGACACATGCTTCCTCATCTACATCCGCTCAGGGACGATGATCTCCCTGCACAAGCTCGGCGACGTCGGCGTCGCTGACCCCATTCGTCCAGTTGCTGGCCGGAGCGTGAGATGTGGACGTTGCGCGCCGCCTCGCGCTTGGCCGTCTGGTATCGCTGAGCGGCGGGTCGGCGGCTTACATCGCACTTGTCGCGGCGATCTACGGCGAGACCGGCTCGGCCCTGTGGGTCTCGGCGGCGATCTTCTCGAGCGTGGTCGCGTCGGTGGCGTCGGCGCCGGGTGCCGGCTGGGTCGGCGATCGGTTCGATCGGCGCGGAGTGCTGATCGGTTCGGATGTGGCAGCGGCGGTGGTTTCGCTCGCGATGGCGGCGACAGCGAAGCACGCGGCGGCGCTTGTTGTCCTGCTCGGGGTCTCGTCTATCGCGCAATCCCCGTTCGAGCCGGCGTCGGCTGCGGCGTTACCGACCGTCGTGCCCAAGAGAGATGTCGCGCGGGCGAACGCTCTGATCGCGGCTACCAGTTCGGCCGGTTATCTGCTCGGGCCGCTGCTCGGGGGCGCCGTTCTCGCCGTCGGTGCGTCACCGGCCACGCTGTTCGCCGTCGATGCGGGAACGTTCGTCTGCTCCGCCGTAGTCGTGATCCTGATCGGCAGGCCGTTCGGACGAGGTGGGACCGAACAGCATCCCGGCGCGTTGGCCGGTCTGCGGCTGATCGCCCGCGAGCGTGGGTTGCGGTTGCCGGTGCTCGCCGGGATTGTCTCGCTGGTCGGCATCGGGATCGCGGACGTGGCCTCCTACCCGTTGTCGCTCAACCTCGGCGGCGGCACCGCCGGATACGGCGCGATGACGGCGTTGCTCGGAGGCGGCGGTCTGCTGGGCGCGGCGCTTGCGGGCCGCGTTGTCCAATCAGGGCCGGCCCGCGTCCTCGCCGCGGCATGCGCGGCCAGCGCGGCGGGCCTCGCGCTCGCCGGCGCCGCCCCGATCCTGGTGATCGGCCTCGCCGGCATGGCGCTGGCTGGCGCAGGCCGCGGACTCGGCGATGTCGCCAGCGTGACACTCATTCAGGCTCGCGCGCCAGACGAGGTCCGCAGCCGGGTCTTCGCCGCGCAGGACGGCGCGGCCCACGCCGCATTCTCCGTCTCAGCATTCACCGGCGGCCTGCTCGTCCAACTCGCCGGCCCGCACGGCGCCTTCGCGACCGCAGCAGCATTCGCACTCGGCGCAGCCGTCCTGGCCGGTCGCACACCCCGCTGAATCGCGTGCCGCACGCGGCTGCAAACGCTAAAGACGTGAATCCACCCAACGTAAGGTCACTCTGGGCCCCGGAAGGTCGATGCCGACGCTGACGCCGGCCAGTGAATAGCGGTAGTACGTATTTCGCGGGGCGTTCTATTCGGGCCGCCCACCACCAGGCCTATTCTGACGGCGCTCGGCCCATGTGCATGATCAAAGGCATCACGCCAGGCGCAAGTCTCCCAGAACAACCCATCTGTGTTCGTCATGATCTCGGCGGCGGTGTACCAGAACGACGACTCGCGAGTGCTGAGCAGATGCTTGTGTCGGATACTTTCTGGCGGCCGCATGGCGCGTCTGGTCCGCCGACGGCAATCATGTTGGCGTGAGCGATGCTGGAGGGCCCATGGATGACAGCGTCCGCGCCGCGCTGTTTCGTAGTCAGATCATCGATCTGACTACGACGGGACGACGGACGGGACAGCGCCGACGGATAGAGATCTTCCTGCACGAGAAGGATGGCATCCTGTTCATCAGCGGGATGCCACGCGCGGACCGGACCCGGGACTGGATCTATAACATCGCCGCCGAGCCGCGTGTCGTTGTGCACCTGAAACAATCCGTCGTCGCTGACGTTCCGGCCACCGCGCGAGTAGTCACCGACCCGGACGAGCGACAGCCGCTGATCGACGCCGCGGCGCAGCGCTGGGGTCGCACGGACATCCCGGCCATGCTTGAGCACAGTCCACTCATCGTGCTCAAACTCGACGGCGACGCTCCGGATCGTCGCGTCAACGCCTGACCGCCAAGACAACATCACCCACAGTTCGGGATCAACGTTCTACCGCGACCACCTGAGAAGTGACGCCCGCAACTAGTGTTACCCGCAACACCATGACGTGTTGCAACGCCCAAGATGGCGTCATCCAAACACATCTGCGCGCTGCCGGTCCCTGCCACATGAGCGCGAGATCGACTAATACGAGCGCACCTGTCTGGGCAATAGTGCGCACGGCGCGATGGTGAACTACGTCCTCGCCAGTCACAGGGGAAGGTCGCACATTCTCACCAAAGCTCACGAGCCGAGCGCCTATGGAGAGCGCACATTCCTGGAATCACGCGAGCCAACGCTCACCTCGTCAGGCTGGGCAAGCGAGTACCGCACCTCGAGGTGGCGATCGTTGGTGGCTTCAACGGCCCAGTGGGTCAACAGCGCGGCCAGTTCCGTCGGCGCCATGGTGGGAGGTATCTGCCCGGCCCGGGCCCTGCAGGGTCCCGGCTATCTGCTTCGCCGTGTCGGGATAGACGTAGATCGTCGATCTCACTAGCCAATCGGTTCGCGACCCAGGCGACGTCCAGGGTCGCATCCTCGTGCGGTGACACGAACTGGTTGTCATCGGGGGTCTACCGAGAACGACCAACAGAGGCCAGGTAGGGAAGGCCCCGGCGCTCGAGGGACTCTTCCGGATTCTGTTGGGTCCAGCATTGGCTGCTTCCGTCCGAGCGGAGGTGGTGAGTGATCTTCGGCGTGCAACGAGCGTGCAACACCACCGTCGCACCGAACCGTCCGCAACCAACGCCGCCAACGCCCGCAGCCCCCAGAATCAGCGGAATCTCGCGGTAACCAGCACAGCCAACGATGGCTGGAAAACCTTCACACGGCAGGGGTCACTGGTTCGATCCCAGTATCGCCCACCAAGAACCACGACATGTGGAGCTTCCGACCCGCAGGGCCCCCTATTTGCCGCTCGGACAGAGAGCACTGAACCTCGAGTAGATGGCTTGCGTACGCCGGAAGACGGTGCTGCGGCTCGACGCCGAGATTGTTCGACACGTTGCGCGCCGGACCGGCTGGTCCCGGCCTGGGTGCGTTTAGTTGAGCGGCGGGATGGGGACACTGTGCAACGACCGCCAGCAGCCCGCCTTGCGCTAGGCGAACGCTGCCACGAGAAAGCCGCGACCTGAAAGGACAATCGATGGCCAAGACGACGGCGAGGAAGCAGGCCGGCTCGGCGGCCAAGTCAGCCAGCCGGAAGGCGACGAAGAAGGCCGGCACGTCGGCCAGGTCGGGTAGCCGGAAGGCGACCACCCGCCCGGCGGCCAAATCGGGCAGCCGGAAGGCGACCACCCGCCCGGCGGCCAAATCGGGGAGCCGGAAGGCGACGAAGAAGGCCAGCACGTCGGCCAAATCGGGCAGCCGGAAGGCGACGACGACCCGCCCGGCGGCCAAGTCGGGGAGCCGGAAGGCGACGAAGAAGGCCAGCACGTCGGCCAAATCGGGCAGCCGGAAGGCGACGACGACCCGCCCGGCGGCCAAAGACATCGCCTCGGCGCACCAGTCGTTGAGGCGTGCGGCACAGGGCGAGGCGCGACTGCGGCGGGCGCTGAAGAAACACACCAAAGCCGTGGCCGGCATCAAGGCCGAAGTGAAGAGCCACCAACGCGACATCAAGGCGCTCAAGGGCGAGGTTGCCGTGGCCAAGAAGGCACGCAAGGCGGGGACCGCCAAACTCCACAAGGCCGACGCCGCTGCGCTCGACCGGGTAGCGACCTAACCGCGGCGTCGTAGGCAGCGGTGACCGCGAGGCGTCCCTGAGCTACGGCTCCTGCGCGGCGACCTGTAATCCCACGGGGATCGCGGTCGCCCACACCTGTCGCCGGCTGCGCCGACGCACCGCGCCCGTTCAGCGAGCGGTCGACCCTGCACACCAGGATGGGTGCCTTGAGCGCTCGGGTCAGCGACGCGAGCTCGGCGGACAGCGGAGATGAGCACTTATTAGATGATCTTGCAGTCCTGGAGCAGCCCCGATCTGCGCGGCACTTGGTGGGGGTCTAGTGCGTGGGGTCGCTTCGAGGCCGGGCTGGTGGGGCCAGCGCAAGTGACCTTGCTGGCGACGGCCCGTGGAAGCATCATCGGACGACCCTCACGTTGGCGGCGTGGGACGGAAGGAGAGGTGTTGATTAGAGACGAGCTGTCGAGGCTGTTCACGGTGGGGGAACGGCATCGGCGGCTACTCGCGCGGTTGCTGATCGCGCTGGGTCTGTCGGTGGTGGTCTTCGCCGTAGGGACCGTGCTGATCTGGGTGTTTGAGAGTGGGCAGAAAGATGGCGACATCAAAGGATTCGGTGATGCGGCTTTCTTCACCGCCGTGCAGCTGCTGACGGTCTCGTCCTCGATCAAGAATCCGCTGACCTCGGTGGGCAAGATCGTCGACGTCGGGCTCGAGGCGTGGGCCATCTTCGTCCTCACCGCAGTCGCGGGGAGCTTCGCCACCTTCTTTACCTCGGGCGACTAACGCAGCCGTCGGTCAGGGGTGAACCACCCTCCCCGCGAGCCGCGGCGCTGTCCGCCAGCCGATCGGGTCGAGTATCGCCTATTGGCAAGCGGTCCGAATATGCCGCCGCAGGCCTCGCAGCTGCCACCCAGATCCACGTCCTCGACCGCCGCCAGCCACTCCTGCATCTAGTCATGCAACGCAGCGGGCACCGCTGTCGAAAGCCAACCGACTCGCTCCGAATCAGCACGGACTCCGCACTCCGAAGACGTCCCAGGAACATCTGCTCACTCGGCCGGCCGCTCACGGACAGCGCGCGGATCTGCCGCTGTCGGCCGACTGCCAGCCGTTCAGCGTCTGTTTCTGTGCGGTAATCGCGTCGGTGAGTGGCTGCAAGGCCTCCTCGACGAGGCCGGCGGCCTCGCCGGTCGCGCGGTACGGGTCGTCGACGAACCGCAGCTGCAGCTCGCGCCACTGGCCGCGGTAACCCTCAACAAGGTCGGTGCCCCACAAGGCGATCACCGGGTCGCCGACAAGGTGGCTTCCAGGAGAGGTCTAATCGTCGACGACGGACGCGCGAGACGGTCGGCGCAGACTAGGGACCGCGGGTGATCTGGGGGCGTTGCGTTCATCGCGTCACTGTGACTCGCTTGGCGACGGGCCAAAGGCAGTGGGGTGATCTCAGCCCGGTCCCGGGAGGCCCGGCATCACGCCAAGCTGGCGGAGATACGGTGCGAGCAGCGCGCCGGCGGCCGATGCCTTCAGCGCGGCCGGGGCTGGTTGTCCTGCTTGGGGAAAGTCTTGGCTGCATTGTTCGCGACCGGCGCCGACTTCTTCGTTCGACATGCCCGCTGTCTCAGAGCCGCTCGTAGCGTTCGTCGTCGGTGACGCTGTCCTCCCCGTCCCTCAGAGACAACCGAGCCAAGCAGAGTGTGAGGACGGATGGCGACAACTTGATTCTTGGCAGGCCCAACACCGTTGAGTCCTTGACGACTGTCACACGCACAGCCCCTGGCGGCGACGAGGACCCGTTGGAGGCATTCATCATCGAAAACCCATATGGGAGCGGCCTATTGGCCACCGCTGGCGGCACCATCGGCACAGGCGTGTCGGGCACCTCGCCGACCGGTCCCGGCGTATTGGGTTTCTCTTCGTCTTCGACGCATGGAGGCGTTCAGGGCCACCACTCGTCCGGGCTCGGCGTGGTAGGCCTGAGTGGCACTGGAGTAGGCGTCCAAGGAACGTGTGTGAATCACATCGGCGTCCGTGGTGATAGCGACAAGCACGTCGGGATGCGTGGTCGTAGCCAGACAGGCATCGGCGTACGTGGATCGAGCGCCCAGCAAAGTGATGATCTTTTCAGCGGCGGCGTCGGCGTGCACGGTCTCGGCACCAACGGCGCGACCGGCGTGGCGCGAACTACCCAGGGTGGGATCGGCGTGCTCGGCAGTGCATCCGGTGGTTTCGCTGGACTCTTCCAGGGCAATGTTTCTGTCACTGGCGCCCTTTCGGCGAGTGGGAAAACGTTCAAGATTGACCATCCCCTTGACCCGGAAAATCGATCCCTCGTCCATGCGGCGGTCGAGTCGTCGGACATGAAGACCATGTACGACGGCGTCGTGACGCTCGACCGGAGCGGGGCAGCGAGCGTGAGCATGCCCGAGTGGTTCGAGGCTCGGTGGAGCAGGACAAACGCACTGAAGAACGGATCCTTGAGCTCTATGCCGAACCCGTCCGCCTGACGGACGCATTGAGCCGGTGGATGGAGGAAGATCAGGCGGAAGCGGAGGCGCTCATGTCTGCGCAACGTCCAATAGTGATCGAGCTCCAAGTGCAAGCCGAAGGGAAGGGTTCACCCGGCGCCTCGTCCCCATAGCATCGATCGCGGCGGGCAAGGTCACGCTGTTGCAGGGAATCGATACGACCCTCCGCACGCGGGTAACAACCCTGCCGCTGACCTCCAATGCAGACGGGCGTCCCTGGCGAGCTGCTCGCTGGTTCATGCCGATCTGGAGGCGCGCGGCGGGGGTGCGCCCAGGCGCGCACTAGATCCATATGGACATCTAGTGGCCACAGGTCAACCTGCGCCAGATCGATGGCTCGGGTGCGTGCCAAGGGGTCGTCTATGCCGAAAGCCGCGGCTTCGGTTTCGAGCACGGCCTTGCCCTGTGGGTCGTTGACGCGTCGGATCGTGCCGCGCATCTCATTACGCAGGTCGGCACGTTTGGCCGCGATTGTGTTGGTCGGTGCGAAGCGGTCGGCTGGGTCGGGCGTGGTCATCAGGTCTCCCTTAGGGAAGTGTGCTGTCGTGTGCGGTTCTGGACGCGCAGTGGGTCGGCTCGGTCATCCGGCCGGGTGTGGTCGGATCAGCGTCGCGGGCCGGCGGCGCCAGCGGAATGTCGGCAACCAGCGGCTCGCCCTGGTGCCGGCAGCACGGGTCTGTCGATGGTCGGCGGCCGCGCGACTGGCCAGGCCGGCAATCTCCGCATCCCGGCGCAGCTGGGCATGGCGTTCGGCGATCAGCGCGGTAATGAGATAGTCGTGCACGCTCCGTTCCTCCCTGCGCTATTCGAAGTTGCGAGTGATCGCGGAGGCATCGTCGCCGGTGCCGCCCACGTCATGCATCGGGTCACCGGCACCAAGATCGGTGATTCCCGCGGTGGACAGCGCGCCGATGGCAAGGGTCCGGCGCACAGCGGAAAACGTCAGCACGTGGGCCAGGACGCCGCCCAAGGAGAAGGTTTGCGGTGGCGCGCAGGTGAGGTCGAGGAAGGTGTCGTCCGCGCGTCCGTCTTGCACCGGCGCGACGACTGCGGCGCGAAACCGCGGCTCCGCCGTGCGCAACCGGGCCTGTAGTTCGGCGACGGTGGTGTCTCCTGCCGGGATCGTGGTGCCGCCCTCGACGGCCGTCGCCCACATCTCCAGCTGGCGGACCACGCGGTCAGCCAGCCCGCGGAGTGAGGACTCGGCGTCAATCTGTTCGACCGACACGTCGATGCGACGGTCCAGTGTGCTGTCGTCCAGCTGCCCGAGCCGATCGATGATTTCCCCGCTGAGCCAAATGTGATGCTCGTACATGCGCGTGAGCACGTCCATGGTGCTGCTCCTTTCGGTAGCCGGAAGCCGAAGGCCGCCCGGCGGATGGAAGTGGATGCCGCTATCGGCCGGCAGCCAATGACTGCTCCGGCGGCGGTGCCGATAGTCGGTCGGGGTCACCGCGTACGCCCGGGAGAACGCTCGGGTAAACGCGTCCGGCGACGCGTAGCCGGCCTCCAGCGCAATCTCGATGACGCTCTCGCTGGTCGATCCCAGCCGGTACGCCGCCCGCTCCAGCAGCAGCCTGCGGCGAAACCCGCCCGGCGGCTCGCCGAGCGACGCACGGACTAGACGGTCGAAGTGATAGCGCGACAGGTAGGCACGGCCGGCCAGCCCGGCTCCATCAAGGTCCGGCTCATCCAAGCTTTCTTCGACCAGCTCGAGGATCGCCCGCAGCCTGTTTCCGTCTGCCATGACTCAACCCTGGCAAAGCAGTGCAGCGCTGTCCCTGCAGGCTTTGCGGTCTGTGACAAGGTGCTCGCTCACCCGCGGCGCGCGGTCTCTGAACTGACACTCGCGCCGCGCCTCGCGCAGCGCCTGAAATCGACCTTCACGTTCCGGCAGGTGATACAGGGGGCCGAGAAGCAAGACTGCGTCTTGGCTCTCATCCGCCTGCGACAGACAGCGAGCATCGGCCACGGCGGACGAGACATTGGGAATCCTCCCGGCAAGGGTGACGTGCTCTTCGACCGGGTCAATCACGTGTACGGAGTACCCGCGCTGCGCCAGCCAGTCTGCGTGGACGCCGGTGCCGCCGCCGACGTCGAGTACCGTCGCCGGCGGTGGCGGCAGCAACCGCGCCAGCAACTCCTGCGTACGCACACGCTCCAGCACGCCGTGTGCACGAAGCCGCAACCGCTCATCTTCGCGGAAGCCATCGACGTAGAAAGCACGAACCTCAGGGTCCATCGCCTCAGTGTGCCGACCGTGCGGCAATCACACCCCGCACCGTCGCACCGCCGAGCTCCTTGACGAGACGGCCGCCGAAGCTCGGCCCGCGGCCCCGCGCGCGATAGCGGCTCGCAGGGCGAACCGCTCCCGAGCGAACGCCTAGTCTTCTCGCTACGAATGCATCGAGGGCACGTATGAGACGCCGATGATCGCACCCTCGCTGGACTGCAGCCGAGCGACCGTCTGCCCCCACGGTTCGGTGCGTGCCTCGTGCAGCAGCGCGAAGCCCTTGTCCTTCAACTCGTCTGCAGCGACCTGGACGGTGTCCGCGTCCGCAACCTCGAACTCGATGCTCGCCTGCGGTACCAAACGATCAGCCGGCCAGTCAGGGGTGCCGAAGCAGGCCTGCGCAGCCTGAGCCAGAGGCCAGACGCCGAAGGACTTACTACCGTCGATGTCTTCACTGTGCAGATAGCCGTCACCTTCCGCGGTGAGCGG
>Ga0307312_10001399_pt1 | contig 12341 bp, 13 predicted proteins | sample ER_DNA_202_FD_194489 | JGI IMG/M metagenome (GOLD analysis project Ga0307312, IMG submission 194489) | Bulk soil microbial communities from the East River watershed near Crested Butte, Colorado, United States - ER_DNA_202 | ecosystem: Environmental > Terrestrial > Soil > Floodplain | place...
ATGAGGTGGGCCAGGAGCGCGCCCGCAATCACTGTGAGCGGCAGCCCAATGAACAGCAGCCGGCGGGGCAGACCTGCATCGCCCTCGACGTCCCGCAGCCGGACCGTCGACGCATCCGAGAACAGCAGCAGGGCAAGGGTCAGCTCGGTGATGGTGAGGACCGCCTCGCTGGTCAGCGAGAGGGGAAGGACATCCAGCCCGCCGGGACCAAGGACCGCGCCCGCGGCGGCGAACACCATCGGGCCGGTGACCCACCACCGGTCGAGCTTTGACGCCACAAGTGTGTAGGCCACCACGACAACCGCGAGAACGGTGAGGCCACCCATCAGATCCCCTTCGCCATGCCCACTAGTAGGCTGACTCGCCCAGATCCTGACACCCGCCGCCAGCGCGCCAGTGCCATACGCCCCGTTCTGGCTACTTATGTGAGGTGGATCTGTCTTCCGATCGCCTCTACGACCCGCGATCGTTGTGAGCGTAGCCAGGATGGGGGCGTGGACACCTCACACGTAATGTATGAATGTTGCGCTGACAGTGACCAGGCCACCGATCATCGCCAGCCACGCGCTTCTTCTCCGTTCCCGCTTGACGTTTATCGATAACAGCGGCCGGGGCGTCCCTACGTCGCCCGCTGGCATGAAGCACCGGTTGCACCAGCGCAGCCGGTGAGGGTCAATCATCGGTGGTAGAGGCGGAGCTCGGATTCGAACCGACGACCCTTCCGATTACGAATCGCAGCACACCCGTCCGGCGGGTATCGGCAAGGCCTGTTCTGGCTGCTCATGTCAGGGCCTACTCCGTTGAGTGCGCGTGAGATTCGGTCACAACTGTGAACCTGCAGCTTGCCCAAGCAGGCCCGCCACCTCCGCCCGTTCATCGGCGCTGAGTGATGTGGGTGAGGGCAACCGCATGGTCGAATTGCTCTGGACCTGCGCCACTGAGCTGCGCCTGGGTGCTCGGTCGCCTCGGCGCGCTGATGAAGCGCGGCCCGCTACGCCAACATCAAGCCTGGCCAGGAGTTCACCGGATACTCCTGAGCTCTGCCCGTCACAAGCCTTCGGTGCTGCGGAACGCATCGCCAAGGCCGAGTTCGCGTGCGGGTGGTGGGAGTGGCGGGCGCGCACCGGCGGTCAGCGTCCCAGACTTGCCGCCGCGGATGAGCCTGCCGACTCGCCCGGTGTCCTCTGCCAAGACCGGTCCGGCGCACGCACCGATCAAGACGCAGATCGCGGCGCCGGAGAACCAGGTCACTAACGCGAGGGCGACCCCAAAAAAGCCGAACTGGGCCTCATTGCCCGTCACCACCCCGGGCATCCAGACCGTGGCGGATGCCGCGTACCCGGTCGTCATGATGCTGGTGATCACCCCAGTAGGCACGAGCACCCGCGCGCGCACCTCACCCAGCAGGAGGAACCACGCGGTGAACCACCACAGCCCTGACGCCACCGCCAGTGACACGATGGCGAAGAGGCCGAATCCGAGCCCACCGCCAAGGGCGCCGCGCAGACCGCCCAGTAGCGCCATTCCAACCAGTACCACCAGCAGCCAGACCGCCCCACGCCAGTACGCGCTGACTCCGGCGGCGCGGGGCGGTCGCCGCCACGCGTGGACGTACACACGCTGTAGCGCAGTCGTGAACGAGGTCGCGAAGAAGATCGTGAGTACCAGACCGAGCAGGCCGGTCGCTTTTCGAATGTCATCCGACGACGCGAAGGCTTCCCTGGCAAGCACGAGCGCGTCTCCCCTAAGGCCGAGTCGGGCCGTGACGCTGGTGAGGATCGACGAACGGATGCGTTCGGGCACGAAGGCGGCGACGACGATCACGAGCGGGAAGAACGAGACGAACGCCTTGCCCGCGAGCGCGATGCTGCGATCAACGAACTCGATCTCGAGCATGCGTTCCCACACGCGCCAAAGGAGCAGCCGTTCCAACCGAGTCCGCAGTGCGGCGATGCGTTTGCGCATCTCAGTGATGCCTGACCGCCTGGTGATCTTCGCGTCGTCGGTCATGCGAGGTCTTCTATCCCGCAGTCGGTGAGCGGACGGTGCCGTTGGCCGATTCCACGCGGCCGCCGAAGGGCCAACCCGGCCAGATAGTGGGCAGGGTCGCGACCTCGCTTCGCAGCCGCTCCAACTCGGCACGCTCGTCGGCGGAGAGGCTCGGGGTCTCGGACATGGCTGACACCGTCCTCGTGTGCATGTCTCGGCTGACTGGCGTTCCCAGTAGTCTGGCCGACCTCCTAGGATCCGGCATCACCTGAAGCGGGTGATTTGGTCGAAGGCGGTGGCGGCATCGTCCAGGGCTCGGGGAGCCGATTGGGCGGCCCGGTTCACTCTTTGTGTGTGATGCGCGCTCACCCCTCACGGGCGAGAGTGGCAAGCAGCGGACCCTCTGGGGGACCGTGCGAACCGGAGGTCGCGCGATGACCGTTTGGGAGGGCGTGTCGGCGTTGATCACGACGGGTGACACGGTTCAAGACCAAGCTCTGACGCAAAGAATGGAGACGCGTATCCGCCGATCGAGTTGCTCCGGCCGCCGACGAGGCGCCGGAGGTCGTTGTCCAGAGAGGTGACATTGTCATGACCGTTGCACAACACCCAGACTCCACGATCCCGGACAGCGTGGAGGTGCCGCGTGTCGGCGCGCTGCGGTACGAGTTGGGTTTCCCGACGCCCGAGACCTCGCGGAGGCTCTTCGACGAGATGGACTTCCAGCGCGCGGTGCAGGCCTATTTGTGGGGCTATCCCGCCGTGTCGTTCGAGTCCATCCGGCTCACAGCCAAGCAGGACTTGGGCATCGACTTCTACGACATGGGCATCGCCGACAGCTTCGTCCACCCCGAGTCTGTCTGGCTCACGGCGAACGACACGACGATCTACGCCTTCGTCAACATCGATGTCGCCCAGGGTCCGGTCGTGATCGACATCCCACCCGGAGCCATCGTCGGCCTCTTGGACGACTTTTGGCAGCGTTCGCTGGTCGACGTCGGCCTGCCGGGCCCCGACGCAGGCAACGGCGGAAAGTTCCTCATGCTGCCACCCGGTTTCGACGGCGAGGTTCCGTCCGGCTACTACGAAGTTCGGGCAACGATGCACAGCCACAACCTGTTGGTGCGCGGCATCATCGTCGACAACGACGTGCCCGACGCCGTAGCGCGCATCCGGGACGTCAGGGTCTACCCGTGGAGCGAGCGCGAAGATCCGAAGCCGAACAAGTTCATCTCGATCTCGGGCCAGCTGATCGACACGACCCCCCCGGGCGGCATGGAGTACTGGGCGCGACTGGCCACGGTCATCGACAACAATCCCGTGCAAGAGCACGACCGCTTCTTCATGGCCATGCTGAAGCCGCTGGGCATCGAAAAAGGCCGGCCGTTCAAGCCCGACGCCCGGCAGCAGGCCATCCTCGAGGACGCCGCACTGCTCGGCGACGCGATGGCACGCAATGTGATGTACGAGGGCTCCCAGCGCGAAACCGGCGTCACCGCGTTTCCGGGCACGCAATGGGACTGGGTGTTCTACGTGAAGCCACGCCAGGAAACCGAGTTCTACAGCCAGCTCGACGAGCGGCTGCAATACACCTACGGCGCGATCTATCTGTCGCCCGCCCTCGGAGTGATGAAAGCCGGTCCCGGGGGGAACTATATCCAGGCGTTCAGGGACAAGGACGGCAACCACTTCGACGGCGGCAAGTCCTATTGCCTGCACGTGCCCGCGAACCCGCCGGCGGCGGCCTTCTGGTCCTTGACCGCGTACGACAGCGCAACGCGCTCCATGGTGCAGAACCCGACGAACGACGCGGCCCATGCGTCCTACGACGAGCTCAGGACGAACGCGGATGGCTCGTTCGACATGTACTTCGGACCTACAGCGCCGTCAGGCCAGGAGAGCAACTGGGTCGAGACGGTTCCCGGCAGGGGCTTCTACCTGATGTTCCGCCTCTATAGCCCCACTGAGCCGTTCTTCGACGGCACGTGGGCACTGCCGGATGTCGAGCAGATGTGAGGCTCATCGACAACGTGCCGATGAGGACCGTCTGGTTGGTCAGCGAGAGAGAGGCAGGACATCCAGCCCCGCCGGGACGAGGATCGCGCCAGCGGCGACGAATAACCCTGGGCCCGGTGACCAACCCACCACCGGTCAAGCCTTGATCACCCGTGCGACCTACAGCCCGCTCGCCCCGTTCTTCGACAAGATCTGGCAGCCGAGCGAGATCGAAGCCGTGAAGACAAACCCATGATCGAGATCCCAACAAATAGGAGGAGTAATGGCCACGCGTAAGGCTTCGTGCAATTGCGGACAGCTCAGCGTTACGTACGACGGGCCCGACCCAGAGCGCACCTCCCTTTGCCAGTGCTACGAGTGCCAGAGGCGGACGGGCAGTGCGTTCAGCTGGCAAACACGACTTCCGATCGAGAACGTGACGATCGAAGGCCAATCGACGAAGCGGACGTTTCCCAACGACAGCGGGAAGCCGTCCGAGTTCCGCTCCTGCGACAGCGGGGGAGCCACGTTTCACTTCTGCCCAATGTGCGGTTCGACCGTCTACTGGGAGATGGCCATCGCACCGGACATGCTCGGGGTCGCAGTCGGCACGTTCGCCGACCCGACGTTCCCGCCGCCGATGATCTCCGGCTTCGCGGCGTACGGGGCTAAGTGGGCGATGAACGTCTCGGACCTTCCGATGCCGGGCGGGCGCTATGAGCACGACGGAACATCACACGGCGGACAACGAGCGTGACGAGGATGGAACATCATGACTAGCGGTGGGCTAACCCGATCAGCATCTCCCGCCGGTGTCGTTTAGCTTTTTAAGACGTCTATTTCCTCAGCATGTCGATCTGAGACCGGGGCGGATGGTCGTCGAGACGCCTCCGCCGGCGCTCGGAATGTTCGACGACAGATGGTGGCAGTTGATCGTCGATTTCGGCCTGCCGCCCCGGATCGCGGCGAGGGCGGGCCGGTTCCTGCTCGTCCCGCCGGACGCACCGCATCACGCGGATGCGCGGTCAGGAGCTAATTTCCGGTTTCCGCCGTCCGGATTGTCTTGGCGTGCCTGCTGGACCGCGCCGACAATAAGACGAACGCCCAGACCGAGGACGATTAGGTTGAAGATCATCTGGGCCGTGACGACCAGGCGAGCCACTTGGCTGGCCGGGGAAATATCCCCGAAGCCGACCGTGGAGAAGACAGTCACGGTGAAGTAGATCGAGTCGGTCCGGGTCAATGCGTGCACGTTGAAGTTGCTGCTGCTGGTGTGCGACAGCAAGAAATAGGTGGCCGCGAACAGCAGGAGGAAGAGCAGGACGGTCGTGGCGAGGGCCTCGACCGCACGGACCCCAGGGTGGGCGGCACGCAGGATCGCCCGCACGTGGTAGGCGGTCATGGCAGCCAAAACGACCAGCCCAGTGATCAAGGACAGCAACAGCGATATTCCCGTCCGCTGATCAAGAGGTACGAGATAGTACAGGGCGATCAGGATTGCACTGATGCCCAATGCGCGCAGTAGCCCGAGGGTGATCCCCCGCTGACGCTGGGCCCGTGTCAGGTCCTTGTTCGTGGCACTCATTGCACTCAGCCTCCTTGGCCCAAGATCAACGACCATCGAGATTCGCAGCCCGCATGAAAGACCGGGCCTAGCGGGGTCCATTGGAAGACGGTTGATCTGATCTGGTCGGGTTGTGTTCATCGGGCGGGACGCGGCGTTCGACGGTGTGATCGCGAACGCGTTCACAGCCGGTTTCCACCGTGTCACCCATCGTGCCCCGCCCGTCCCGCTCGGGTCCAGGGACCGGGAGCTCAGGTACAGGCTCCAAGTCGCACGCCACGCCTTGGGTTGGCGGTCGGCCTGGGCAGCATTCAGCGCGGGATCATTACGGCGCGGGACGCGGGCATGATTGGGCACGGGACAAGGCATTGTTCGATTTGACCATGAACCGAATGGAGACCCTTGTGTACAAAGTCCGCCAGAGTGCATCTTGACCACGCCTTCCCGTGCAACCGGTTCGCTGGACGACCATGAATGTCACCGCAGCGCGGGCTCGCTGTCCGGCGCCGGGTTGCTATGCTGCGGCAGGCCGTGATCAGTCACAGGTGGTCGTATGCTCTTGGCAACAGGGCAGCTCCATCACCGTGGAGTGCGAGAGCACGAGCGCATGGCCCAACTTAATGGAGTCGGGAATCTATATGCGCGATGGATCGTCCAAGACAGAGGACATGAAATCGGCTGGCCCGTCCCCGTTGCGTCTGCGGGTGGGGGTGTTCCTCATCCTCTTGTGGATTGTGCCGTTCTGGGCGTTGGCTCCCTACATCGCGCATTCTCTCAGCGGGCTCAGTAACCCGCCATCAGTTGCTGCCGTGACGACAGCCATCCTCGTCGTGCAGACAATCATCGGGCTCCTCGGGTTCTGGGTCGCCGGAGCGGCAGTCAAGTCGATCATCAAGGGCTCCACGATGAGGCATGCCCTCGGGGCTATCTGGTCCATGCTCATTCACGGGGAGATCCGAGGTCAGGGCGAGGTCGGCAATGATCCGACTGAAGGGCGACGCGAGGACGCCTAGCTGCTTCGCTGTCGCGGGACCGCCTGCCGTACCCGAATGCCGTAAAGCTGCGAGCTTGGCCGTGGCTGCCGGCGCCTACGTGAAGTCCATGCAGCGATCTCAGGCCGGGCCGGTGTTTGCCCACGGGTCGGGCCCATATTTGGACTCCAAGAAGGGAGCGCCGCTGGATCGATCCTGCACATGGCTTGCACGAGGGCCGGTAATCCGTGGTTCACAAGACCTGAAAGCTCAATAAGCTCAAACGTCCCGAATGACCGGGGGAGCTTCCGCGGTTGAAGCTAGGAAAGTCCCACCTGCCGAGTCACGCTGTATTAAACCCCACACCGCTATGGATGGAGGGGGTTGTGGCCGGGCTGGAGTAAAGCCTGAAGGATCAAGATGATGGCTCCGACGAATAAGCCGTAGGTGATCGGGACCACCAGTGGCCAACCGGTAAGTCCCGCTCGCCGTCCGGCTACACCGCCCCACACGCCGAGCGAGAGTACACCTGTCAGGACGATCACCTGGATGATCCGCGTGTACGAGACACCGGCGATGGTGAGTATCACCAAGATGACGAGCGGTGGGACGGCGATGAGTAGAAATCGGCACTCCTCGGCGAAGACTGTGCGGTGCTCATGGCGGGTCAGCGGGCGACCTAGAGCGACGCGCGATCCGAGCGCCGCACCGAAGACATGGCTCAGAAAGATGGCCAGAATCGGTCCCGCGATGACGGTCACGACGTTCCAAAACTGCAGCTGCTCCCAGCCGTCGTAGATGATCAGCACAGACAGCAGGGTGATCGTCGTGTAGATCACCCGGTCCACACGAATCCTCAGCCCACCGATCCGCGTCTTTTGTGCAATCGGCACGACTCGACTCTACGATCGGGATTGGCCGTCGGTAAACCGCGGCGAAGCATCATGCTCGCGATCGGGTATGGGACACCACGACTTACCTAATGGCAACCGGTTGAAGCCATGAGCGGCCGTGACGTGCCATGACTATTCGACGACGGTCATGCTGAGACCAACTACTTGCCGGCATCGGTCGCTGACGCACGAGGCCGACCACGGGCGCGTGGTTCCGACGCCTCAGTGAAGTAGACCGGTCAAGGTACAGGTCGAGATGCTTGTTGCCACCGCTGCGGCGGAAGTTCCCGAGGCCGTTTGCCAGAGAGTTGTCGGGTGGACTGCAGGAGCCATCTTGGCTGCGCCGTGTCAGGTATTCACCGCTCAGGCGTCGCTGCCGGTCGGGGGCGCCGCGCCGGGTTGACGGGTTGGTATTCCGCTGGCGAAGACGAAGGCAAGTATGGCGAATATCGCCAAGACCGAAAGTGAGGCTCGTAGACCGTCGAGCCGGGATTGCTCGTTCTCCTCGACGATGGCGTCAGCCTCGGCAGCTGGCACCCCTGCATCCTCGAGTGCTTTGCGCAGGTCTGTGTCGGAGATGAAGGGAATGCCGTTCCCCAGTTCGACTTGCGCGTTTGACTTGACCTCTTCTGGAATGCCGGGATTGTCTTGGATGCCGGCGATGAAGGATCCGGTGAGCGCTGAGATCAGGACCGCGCCGGCGAGTGCGGTGCCGATGGAGGCACCGAGGTTGGTGACGGTGTTTTGCAACCCGCCGACCTCGCCGCTTTGTTCGTCGGGCACGGCGGAGACGGTGATGGCGCCGAGTTGCGAGGCGAGTGCCCCGATACCGAGCCCGGCAAGCAGCATTGGCCAGGTGATGATCTCTGGTCCGGCGCCCAGGTCGAGCAGCGCGATCAAGATGACCAGGCTGGCAAGGAGTGACAGGAAACCGACCCGCACGACGCGGCGTGGGGATGCGTTCGGGAAGACCTTCGGCACTCCGGCTGCGGCGAGCAGCAGCGTGATAGACAGCGGAAGCAGTTGGACGCCGGTGGCGATGGCCGACAGCCCGAGCGCGACCGACAAGAACAGCGGTACCGCGAAGAACAGGCCCGCTTGCAGGAGGTATTGGAAGAAGAAGGAGACCAGGCCCCCGCGCAGCAGCTTGTTGTTCAGCATGGCGGGGTCGATCAGCACACCCTCACCACGACCGAGCCGCCGCCGCTCCCAGCCAAGGAAGCCGGCCAGTACGCAACCTCCGATCAAGATGAGCCAGATCACCGGGGAGAGACCCAAAATTTCGGGGGCGTTCGGCTTCGGGAGGATCAATCCCCAGGTGCCGGAACGGAGCACGCCGAACACCACGAGGGCGAGGCCCAGCGCCGACAGCACGGTTCCGACGATGTCCATACGCGCGGTCTTATCGGCGGGTGTGTCGTCCATCCGCCGGGCCAAGGCGAGGATGATCAATACGACCAGTACCTCACCGACGAACACCCACCGCCAGGAGGCGTAGGTGGTGAACAGGCCGCCGATCAGCGGCCCCGCAGCCACAGCGATCGCGCCGGCGGAAGCGACCAGGCCGTAGGCCCGGGGACGATCAGCCCGCCCAAAGTTCGAGGCGACCAGCGCGACTACCGCAGGCATGATCAGCGCGGCGCCAATTCCCTCCAGCAGCGACCAGCCGATCAACAGCATGGCCAGGCTCTGAGAGAGCGCGGTGAGCAGCGAGCCACACCCATAGATCACACAACCGATCGCGAACACCCGCTTGCGGCCCCAAATCTGACCGATCTTCCCGCCGGTGATCATCAATGAGGCCATTACTAGGGTGTATAGCGTGATCGCGGTCTGGATGCCGGTGACCGTGGTGCCCACGTCCTTCGCGACTGTCGCGATCGACACGTTCATCACCGAACTGTCCAGCGTCATAAGAAACTGCGCCGACGCCAGCGTGATCAACACTCCGCCCGCAGCCTTTGCGGTCCGTTCTGGTGCGGTCGCCGCTGTCACAAGATCACCCTTCCTCGGCCAAATGATCGGCTCTGCGCGCCTTGCTGGCCGTTATGCGTGATCACCTGTGAATTTGCCGTCGTAGCCCTTGTCGTTCGTTGACTCGGTTTCTGACCCTATCCTTGTGTGATCCAAGAAGGGGAGCGAAGCCGTCGCATCCCCAGATTGGGTGAATCGGGGTCAGTCTGGGATGCGAGCAGCGTCGACCCAAGAGTTGGCCTTCCCAGCCGGCTCGACCCCTGGGGCCCGCAGCCCTCGTACCCTCCGGTGCCGGCTGGCGATGATAATTCGCCAGCGCCCAGATCACGAGGATGTCAATGCCGATGATCAGGAGTGCCCACCAGGGCGAGTACGGCAGCCACACGAAGTTGAGTAGCGCGGATATTCCCGCGAGGATCATGCCTGCGACCCGAGCCCAGGTCTGGCCTTTGATCAGGAAATGCCGATTGCCAGCAACGCCAGAGGGCCGCCTGATACACGTCAACTGGGCTGCCTTTGCCATCGTGGCTGTCGTCTCCATAGCGGCGTCGGCGATCTTCACCATCTTGCTGGCGAGCGGCATCCGTTTGGTCTCGGCTGCCAAGATCAAATCGAATGAGGGCCGTTCCGGTACCGCGACCGTCTCGCTGGGCATCTCTCGCTAGGCATCGCAGCGCTGATCGTGCTCTTTGGGACCTACCTGATCGTTTCGAAGTTCCATTAGAGAGCACTTTGATTCTTGATCTTTGTGGGTGGGGCGGCAGGCGTCCCTTCCGATTTGTGGTGGTTAAGGGCTATTTCAGGTCGAAGTAGCTAGTTGCCATCAACGCTGACGGCAGCCACGACAGATCTCCGCCCGGTCTGGGTCGCGAGCGGCTCACCGGCGATATAGGCCTCGATGAGCTCGGCGATCAGCTGCGGATCGCTGTAGTTGAGTGCGTGTGCACCGGGGACGCTAACTGCGTCGACGTGAGGCAGAACGGCGAAGCGTGGGGCATTGGCGATCCGGACAAGTGGATCACGCAAACCGGCGATCACGAGTGTAGGAACGACAAGATGCGGAAGGCGTTCCAGTGTCGGATAGCGAGTCATCGCCCTGAACAACGACAGACTTCGAAGTACCCCGAACCGGAGGTAGTCGCGTGTTGCGATGGGCAACATGGAGGGCGGCTCACGCAGCCCGTCCATCGCCATTTGTCCAATTGCGCGGCCCAATGGTTGGTTGTTAGGGCCGCCGGCCGGCGAGACGAGCACCGCGCGCTGGATTCGGTCGGGAAAGGTCGTCGCAACCTCGACGATGATCGGGCAGCCGAGCGAATTCCCGACCAATGTCGGCCGCTCGACTCCGACGGCGTCGCAGTAGGACATCAGCGCCTTCGCCAGACCCGGTAAGTCGAGTCCTCCCTCAGGCCTAATACTGCGTCCCATCCCCGGTAGATCGGGTACGAACGTGCGGTAATGCGGCGCAAGAAGAGCCGCCGTGGGCTCCAAATAGGTCCCCGAGATTCCAAATCCGTGGACATGCACCATCGCATCCGCATCAGAGCCAGCGTCGAGGCAGAAACGATGAAACACCGGCAGTCCATCAACGATGACCCATCCGGGTGTGAGCGGAGGTACGGGCTTCCGGGGCACGGTCAGGCTCGCGTTTCTATCTCGTCCAAAAAGCGGTCAGTCATCGATGATTCGACGACGGCGGCTGTCGCAACCGTGGTGGCAGTCCTTGGGACCGGTGCGGGACCGTTAACGGACGCACGAGCCATCCTGCGCGTGGCGAGTGGCATGTCAAACTCCTTCTTCAAGCTCCATTGCGGCGGCGTTGGCCTCGACTGAAGCGAGCAGTGCCTGCACCGAATGCGACCGTTGACGACGAGCTGGCCGCCGGCGCGGCTAATGGCCGAGGCGGTACGGCGCGTCCATCGGTTCTGCCCGACGAGGCACGCCGCGCTGATCGTCAGCGGGATCTCACTGTCGAACCCGCTGCCTGGAAACTCGATGACAAGCCAGCCAACAGGCCCGAGCTCATGGATCAATTCGGTCATGGTTGGTACACCTTTGTTCTCGCGCCAAGGCCTTTCGACGAGCCTGATGGAGGGCGCGCCGAATAACATCACCTGCAGCGTGTGAAGAATGAAATGGTCAAGTCCTTGGGGCCATCTGCGTCGGGCGCGGTGTCGCTCCCTTGCGGATGGCCAATTCCAGACAAATCTCCAGCACAAGAAGGCTGATAGCGATGGCGAAAACACCGACGCTGAACGCCTCAATCCGCGTCATGCGTACGACCAAGTCATCGTCATCCCTGGTGTCTCCGATGGCGTGCCCACGCTTTCACACACGCTGGGTGATGCGTGCTTACCAGCGCCGGGCCAATACTGCTGACCAGCTGTGGACAGCAACGCAGCCCAATGAACAAAGGAGATGAGATGGCGGTCGACACGTACATCGCGTATGTGGGGGTGTACCCCAGCGTCGCGGACGCGGAGTCGGATTATCAGTTGGTCAAGGATCTGCATACCGAGGCCGGCATGCTTGATGCCTACGACGCTGCGGTGATCGAGAAGCGAGACAACGGAAAGGTACACATCACCAAGAAGCATGAAACGCCGACCCGGGCCGGTGGCGTGATGGGCGGAGGTGTTGGCCTGGCTACCGGGCTTGTCGTTGCGCTGTTTCCGGGCGCGGCGATTGGGGGTGGCCTGCTCGCGGCTACGACGGCCGGTGGGGCCGCGCTCGGTGCGGTGAGCGGACATGCGGCGGCTGGGATGAGCCGCAAAGACCTCAAAGAGCTGGGCGAGTACCTTGACGAGGGGCAGGCGGGGCTCGTCGTTGTCGGGGTCACAGAGTTGGAAGACGACGTCAAGCAGGCGATGGGCCACGCGGAGAAGGTCGAGACCCGTGAGCTGCAGGCCGATACCGACAAGATCGAACAAGACGCCAAGGCCGCTGGAGGCGAGC
>Ga0307312_10001400_pt1 | contig 12339 bp, 9 predicted proteins | sample ER_DNA_202_FD_194489 | JGI IMG/M metagenome (GOLD analysis project Ga0307312, IMG submission 194489) | Bulk soil microbial communities from the East River watershed near Crested Butte, Colorado, United States - ER_DNA_202 | ecosystem: Environmental > Terrestrial > Soil > Floodplain | place: USA...
TGCGGCTGGTCCTCGCCGATGATTCGATCCTGGTGCGAGAAGGAGTCGCACGTCTCCTTGCCGACGCGGGATTCGAGGTCGTTGCTCAGGTCGGCGAGGCCGATGCGCTGCTGAGGGCGACCCGCGAGCACCATCCGGATGTGGCGATCGTCGACATCCGGATGCCTCCGACCCACACGGACGAGGGTCTCCGCGCGGCCGAGGCCATCCGCGCCGAACACGGCACCGCGGTGGGCATCCTGGTCCTGTCCCAGCACGTCGAGCCGTCGTTCGCGCTGCGGTTGGTGAGCGACGGTGCCGGCGGCGTCGGCTACCTCCTCAAAGACAGGATCACGGACCTCGACGATTTCGCCGACGCCATCCGACGGATCGCCAAAGGCGGCTCGGTGATCGACCCCGCGGTGGTCGCGGTGCTCGTCGGCCGGCGTGCGCGAGTCCCGCTCGACGACCTCACGGAGCGAGAGCGCGAAGTCCTGGCCTTGATGGCCGAGGGCCGATCGAACCAGGCGATCGGCGACCGGCTGTCAATGGCGCGAAAGACCGTCGAGGCCCACATCGCCAACATCTTCTCGAAGCTGGAGTTGCCACCCGCGTCCGACGATCACCGTCGAGTGCTCGCGGTGCTCGCCCATTTGCAAGGGTCCGGGCGAGCGAAAGCCTAACGAATCACGCGATAGTCGACGAGCAGATAGCCAGTCGGTGAGATCTCGCTTCGGATCGATTCGAGCTGAATCGATGGCAAGCCGTCGAGGAGTCGGCGTCCGCGGCCGGCGATCCTCGGCGCTATCACGAGCCTGAGTTCGTCGACAACGTCGGCGGCGAGCAGCGCCTGCGCGACCGAGATACTGGCGTGGACGCCGACATCGCCGCCGCGCTGCTGCTTGAGATCCCGAACGAATTCGACCAGCCCGCCGTCGAGCACCGTCGCATTGGCCCAATCCCGGTCAAGGGGCGTCGATGTCGCGACATACTTCGTGACCCCGTTGATGAATGTGGCGAATGGCTGGATCTGGCTGCTCGGCCAGAACTGCGCCCACTCGGTGTAGCTACGGCGGCCGAGAATGACGGCGTCCTGAGTCGCGATCACACCGGCGAGGTTGGCGTCCATCGCGTCGTCCCAGTCGGCGAAGAAACTATCTGGGTCCTCGGCAACCCCGTCGAGGGACAACAGCTCGTACACGACGATCTTTCGCACGCCCTACACCTCCGATTGGTCTCGATGCTGCTAGTTGACTGATCAAGCCGCCGAAACTCATCGCTGCGACGTGTAGGACATCCCGGAATATCAGCCGCTCAACTGGCACCGGCGGCTCCGGGCGCACCAGCCCGCTCGCGCCGACCGCGACCGCGACCAGCGTCTCCCCATCCTCCCAATCCATCAGTGCGATCGCAGGCACCCCACTGTCCATCACGCCGGCAGACTACCCGCGTCTCTCAACACGGATCTCGTACCCGACGTTGGCAAGGGGAGGCGTTCCCGCTGTTCCCACTACTCCCACGTTGCGCCGCTTGGCCAGGCCAGATCGTTACCGGCGTCTGATACGTAGTCAGGCGAGTTAGGAGGGAGAAGGGGTGCGCCCAACAGGATTTGAGCGCGCGGATGCCAGAATGATCCGGATACCGATCGAGGCGGCAGTATCCGATGGCGTCGGACCAGGAGAGAGAGAAAGTCATGGATGATCAGCGGGCGCGAGCGCTTGTCGGACGCGAGCGCCGTCGGATCGAGGCGGCCCTTGCCGAGCTAGCTGGCGAGGAGGAGGCCGACGATGCGTCTCATTTCGACCAGACCGGCGAGTCCGCAGAAGCCGGTGCCGAGATCCAGCACGAGTTGGTCGACCAGGCCGTGGCAGCAACCTTGCAGAGCGAGCTTGCAGCCGTGGTCCGTGCCGAAGCGCGCCTCGCGCAGGGCACCTTCGGCATGTCGGTCGAAAGCGGCGAACGCATCCCTGACGACCGCCTGGAAGCCGAGCCCCTCGCCGAACGCACCGTCGAGGAGCAGTCCCGATTCGAACGAAGTCAGCAGTAACGGACCCCAGTTAGCCCTCGAGATGAGCGTCGGCAGCGTGCTCGCCAGGCTCGACTTCCGGACGCGCGGCGACGCGGTCCAGCCCTTGGCTACACTCCACTTGCTGGCAAGCTAGACGGTCGCGAGACGCACGAGCATGGCTGTCCTCGGAATGTCTGTTGTCGTCCTTGGGTATGCGGGCTACCTGACCATGCTCTTCGTATTGCGACGGTTCACCTACCGCACGTGGGTGTTCGACGCCGTGATCCTGCTCGGGATCGTCCTGGCGGTGGTGGGGCTCGCCGTCGGAGACGCAGGGCTGCCGGCCTGGATCGGCACCGGGCTCGGTCTGGCCTGGTTCCCGCTGACCCGGCGTGAACTGACCATCGTCGGATCGGCGCGCCTGACGCTCCAGGCCGGCGACCGCCTTCCTCACTTCGCCGCACTGCGCTCGGATGGAACCCCGTTCACCGATCAGGATCTCGTCGTCCGGGCTCCGGCGCTGCTCGTCCTCTACCGCGGCTGGTGGTGTCCCTCGACACGGGCGGTGCTCGATGAGCTGCACCGGGACCTTGACCGACTGACGGCAGCGGGCCTGACCCTCTACGCCGCATCGGTCGATCCTCCGGCGCTGGCCGCTGGCATGCAGGAGCACGTCGGGGATGGGATCACGATCGTGTGCAGCTTCCCTGTCGCGGTCCTCGAGGCGATCGGCGCGCGTGACCGGCGCGGTGCCCCCTGGTACGACCGCCTCCTGTTCCGGGCGCCGCGCGGCGACATCGCGACGCCTGCCGCGCTCGTGGTCGACGCCTCGGGACGGATCACCTATGCCTTTCGGGCGCGGCGTGTCGACGAGCGTGCCCGTCCTCGTGAGATCCTCGCCAGTCTCGAGCGGCAACCGTTGGCTGGCAACGCCAAGTAGATACGTGGAGTGCGACTGGCGCTACAGGCCGAGTTCGTCAAGACGGCAGAACGAGCCCAGGTCAGGGCGCACGAAGGTAGCGTGAGGCGCGTCGCGCCCATCGCCTCCGAGGCATGGCCAGGTGTCGTCACGTCTACCGAGTCGACTGATTTCGAGGGCGTCAGTGCCAGAATTCGGTGAGCTGCTCAGCGAGGGCTCTGCCTTGGTCGTAACCAGCCTGAGCAGCGGGCGGACGCAGCGACGGATCCATCGCATTGGCGCCGAACATGTGCTCGGAGTTGCTGTCCGGGAAGATCGTTTCGACTCTGCTGCCGCGTGCGCGGAGTTCGTCGAGCTGTGTTGCGAGATGCATGCCCCAGTCCAGCGGCGTGAGTGTTCGGCCGCCGAAGGGTGACAGCACGAGCACCCGTGCGTATCCGGCTGCAAGATCGGCATTTTCGGCGTTGGATCGGTAGCCGCCGTCGATGTATCGGTTGTCCCCGATCCTGTAGGGAAGGCTACTGGCACAGCTGGCGGCGACGGCGTCCGCCAGGTCGACTCCGCTGTGGCGATCGAACACGACCGGTTCACCGGTATGGGCATCCACCGCCGTGATGAGCACCGTTCGTTGCGGCCAGCGCTGATTGGGCAGCCGAGCGGCGACGGTGGCGCGCCACTGTGTTTGCCAGGAGCCGTCTGACGCCGCATCCATGTCGAGCGCCGCCGCGCCCATTCTGCGGCGCATGTCAGCCGCATCCTCAGCGGAGGCGATGATCTTGCGTCTCCTCTCCATGTGGTCCGCCACCGGCCTGATCGGAACGCGTCCTCGGTCGGATCCGACCGGACCGGTCCGTTGCTGGGGGGCAGCGGCAAGGATGGCGGCAAACAGCTCGGTCGGGGTTGCGCCAGCTATCTGGGCCGCGGCCGTCGAGCCGGCTGACGTCCCGATGGTCAGGTCTGCTGTGGTCACGTCCAGCCCGGCATCGAACAGGCCGGCGATGACGCCGATCAGCCAGGCGTTGCCTGTCGATCCGCCACCACCGAGGACCAACGCTCGCTCGCCCGCGGCGGGTGCCCGCTTTTTGGCGTCGACCCGCGGCTGATCCTGGTCGGACCTCGGCCGATCGGAGGCCGTCGTCGAGGTGAGGTGCGGAGTTGAAGAAGGTGTTGTGTTCATGGGAGTCGCCTTTCGCGAATTGCCTGTCGGGCGCTCCCGGTGGCGACTAGCTCAGTCGCGCGATCGTGGACTGCAGGGGAGCGCCCACTGTGGATACTGCGTTCATGGGTCTCACCTCCTGCCGACGGATCACGATCGCCAGGACGCTAGCAGACTGGCGACGCGGTGCGCAACCGGCATCATGCCGACTGCCGTGTCGCTGTCGAACGCGCCGCCGACCGCTACACCCTCATCTGTGATGGGCCGCTAAGGGGCGCGGAATCAGGCTCGCGAGCCGCGTTTTGAGCGTGCGATGGGCCTCAGTCGGCCGCCGAATCGGGGTGAGTCAGGTGCCCATCCACGAACGTCCGCTTCGCGCCGATCTCCTCGGCGATCTCGACTCGATCCTGGTGCATGCGCTCAGGGGTTCCGGCCCAGCAGCAGGAAGGCCGGGAACCGACGTCCCTCGTCCTCGATCTCGATCGAGTCACGTGTCTCGACGTCGACGAAGCCGGCCCTGCGCGCCAGGTCTGCGAGGGCGTCTCGGTCGAAGCCTTGGTGGTGGATGCCCTCGGCCTCCGCGCTGTGGAAGGTGCCATCCTCGGTGTCGAGGTCGGACAGCGCGATCCGCCCACCGGACCTCAGCAGGCGACGGACGGCGGCCAGGGCGGCCGCCGTGTCCTCGATGTGGTGCAGCACGAGGAACGAGACCGCAAGGTCGAACGAGTTACCAGGCGGTGGATCGGCCACGAGGTCGAGCTTGGCGGCGGTCACCTGCGGCAGCTCGGCGGCGGCCAGCTTCTCCGCGATGACGGCCAGCATCCCGTCCGACGGTTCGGCGAGGACGAGCTCGCCGATGTCGTCGATCAGGGCCAGCCCGAGCAGCCCGGTCCCGGCGCCGATGTCGACGACACGGTCGGTCGGGGCCAGGGCGACGTTGGCCCGGATCGCGTCGGCCGCCTCGGCCGCCCGGGCGATCCGCTCCGGAGTGTCCCAATCCTTCGCGCGCTCGTCGAACGTGGCCATGACCGGAATTGTGCCCTACTGGGTCAGGTCGACGCCCGAAGGTCACGGACGAGCCGGGTAAGCCCGACCGCGTCGCGACCGTCGGGTCCAAGGGCGTCGACGAGGGCCGAGGCCACGATGACGCCGTCCGCCCCGGCCCGGGCGATCGCCCGGACATAAGCCGGCCGGCTGACCCCGAACCCGACCGCGACTCGCTGAACGGCGCGATGAGTCGGCGTGGGACGTGCGGCCCCCGGAGGGTCCGAAAACCCGGCGCTGAAGCGAGCTCCTCCGCGACGCACCAGTTGCCAAAGGCCTTCAAGCCGCGGACGTAGCCGGCGATCGACTCGGGCGCGAGCGTGCTCCGAAGCTCAAAGCAGCCAGGCTCGAAGCTCGGCCGCGGTGATGGCGTCGACGGGCCGTGGATCGCCGAACCGGCGGACCGCACGGATGAGGATCATCCGGTACCACTCGACCGTCCGCGGCGAGGTTCCTTCGCCGCCTTGGCGGCGCAGAAGAAGTCGGTTGCGGCCCCGATTCCGATCGCCAGGACGCCCCTAGAATCAAGCGCAATCCCCGGCGCGCCAAAAGAATCAGGCGCACAAGTCGGGGTAGAGTCAGGCGCACTTCGCATCTCCGAGCCTCCTTGGAGATGCCGTCCGTCACTCTCAGAACCACATCATCTGGTGGTCTGAACCGATCAGACGCCACGATGTTGTGGTGTTGGCTGGCGAGGAAGGATTCGAACCTTCGATCTCGTGATCCAGAGTCAGACGACGTCAACCATGTTTGCCAGCCGACTGTCGAGCTCAGGTCGGCGCCTCGCGCCGTCTGATTCCGGGAGTGTCGGGCGAACCTTTCCAGAAGAGTCATGCGAACCAGCGGATTCGCCTGTGAGTCAAGCGAAGTCGCTTGCGCAGTTGGATTCTACCTCCGAAGATCTTCGGTCGCGAGAACGCCAATCGTTGGCAATGTCGATCGACATCCCGAGCGCCCGGGCCACGGCAAGGACCTGCTGTCTTGTACTCGGCTGCCAGGCCCAGTTCATCCAGAAATCGTCATCGCGCGCCCGGAACCGACGCTCCGGAGCTCAAATCTCGCAAGCCCAGATCCTTTCAGGTAGCCGTCTGCTGTGCAATTTGCTGCGCTTCGCGCAAGAGACCGGTCTCCACGTCGAAAATAAACCCTCGCACAGGCACATCTTTTGCGATCCAGGGATGTGATCTCACCCTCTTGATCTGTTCCTGAGCGTTCTGCTCGGGGTCGCTGTAAGAGAAGAAACGCATGGGAGCGGGCGATGCATCACCGGTCGAAGCGCTCAGCTTCGCGTTCAGCTCATCGTCGGTGAACGTTGTAAACCCACAGCCGGTGTGGTTGAGAAGCAGGATCTCTGTGGTTCCGAGGACGCGGGTGGAAACAACAAGCTCTCCAAGAACATCTTCTGTTACCGCCGGTCCGCCGGTTCGGATAACGTCGATGTCCGCGTGCGGCAGACCCAAGATTCCAGGGAGGTCTGACAGGCGAGGATCCATGCAGGTTACGACTGCGATCTTGGGGGCCGGACGCTTTCCCAGCGCTGGATCGTAGTCTCTTGCATAGCTGCGGTTTGCTTCTAGCGCCTTATCGATGATGCTCATCATTGCCTCCATTCGAAGGTAAGCGGCGAGTGGCCGACCGGTCTCGGCACCCGGCTCGTGACCCGGTCACCGGCTAGACGCTGGAACGGTCGATCGCTGTTCGTTCGTTGGAACTCCTTCTCGGACATAGAGGCCGGCCCGCGGTTGACCGGTCTGGCCGGCCTGGCCGGTCGTCCCCAAGCTCGCGTTCGCTAGGGCACCGGCGAGATCCACAGCCGGTGCGTTGACGCGGATCACGATCGCGCTATCAGCGGTCCGTCGCGCCCGTTGGAGTCACTGGTCGAGTCCCGGGGGACAGGTTCGGGAGCGCCCCCGGTGAAACCCGGGCAAAAGCATGCTCGCGTGACATTGGACCCGGCGGGCACACAGTCATCGCCCCGATCGGCACCCTGGGTAGGTCTCGTCCGCCCCCATCACGAGCCAAAACACGCCGCATCCGGGACTGGCGCGTCGAACGGAAGCTCGAGCTTGCCTGGGCGCATGGCGCTTCCTGAGCCGTCGGACAGTCGTGTGGCAGAAGCCGACCCGGGCTCCGCCCTCGCAACAACCATCGCGGGTGATGAAGAGAGGCGCTCTTGATCAGAACCAAACCAGTGTGCTCCACAGGCGCGATGGCGGGTTCAAGCGACGACGCTTGCCCAAGGTGGGGTCGTGTACCCGCCAGACAGGAGTTTCGCCTCGTGGACATGAAGCTCGAGGTCATCGCCCTCCCCGTGTCGGACGTTGATCGCGCGAAGGCCTTCTATCGTTCGATCGGGTTTCGCCAGGACCTCGATTTCGCGTCGGGCGAGGGCTTTCGCGTCGTCCAGTTCACGCCTCCGGGATCCGAGGCGTCGATCGTCTTCGGGGACGGCATCACGGACCGACTGGCTGGCTCAGTCCAGGGCCTGCAGCTGGTCGTGCCCGACATCGAGGCCGCTCGCGAGCGCCTGACCGAGCGGGGCGTCGACGTCACCGAGGTCTTCCACGACATTGGCGGAGTCTTTTATCACCAATCACCGGCCTACGAGATCCCGGGAGCAGATCCGAACGGACGGGACTACGCTTCCTTCGCCCGATTCAACGATCCCGATGGCAACGGCTGGGTTCTGCAGCAGGTGAAGGCGCGGGCACCGGGTCGCTGACCCAGCGATCAGCCATTGCGGAGTGCAGCTCCGCAATGGCGCTGCGGCGCCGGAAGCTGCCGGACATCCCAGACCTGTCACTTGGCCCGCACCTGACGAGCGAGTACGCTCCGAACCTCCGCAAGCAACTGCGATCAAGGCGAATGATCGTGCGATCTGCCAGGGACTCCTGGGCATGGCTGCAGGGCCGACATAGGGAACGCGACGCGCTCGATCGGCTGGTCTCGGGCGCGCGGGCCGGCACGAGCGGGGCGCTCGTCCTCCGGGGCGAGGCCGGCCTCGGCAAGAGCGTGCTGCTCGACTACCTCCTCGTCCACGCCTCTGGTTGCCGCATCGTCCGCGCGTCCGGTATCGAATCCGAGATGGAGCTGGCGTACGCCGGCCTGCATCAGGTGTGTGCACCCTTTATCGACCAGCTGGAACGTCTTCCGGCACCGCAGCGGGAGGCGCTCGGGACCGCCTTCGGCCTGCGCATCGGGGGTTCACCCGATCGCTTCCTCGTCGGTCTGGCGGTCTTGACCTTACTTTCGGAGGTGGCTGAAGAGCAGCCCCTCATCTGCCTCCTCGATGACGCTCAGTGGCTCGACCATGCCTCGACGCAGGTGCTGGGTTTCGTCGGTCGGCGTCTGGGAGCCGAAGGGGTCGTCCTCTTGTTCGCCATGCGCGATTCCCCCGAGAGCCAGGATCTGGTGGGTCTGCCGGAGCTCTCTTTGGGTCCGCTGGCGGAGGCGGATGCACGCGCCCTCCTCGCGACGGCGATGCCGGGCAGGCTGGACGAGTCCGTGCGCGACCGGATCGTCGCCGAGGCACGAGGCAATCCCCTGGCCATCCTCGAGCTGCCGCTCGCCTGGACGGCGGCAGCATTCGCGGGGGGCTTCGGACTTCCAGACGGCGTCTCGGTGTCCGGGCGCATCGAGGAGAGCTTTCGCCGACGCCTGACACCACTCGGGCCTCACAGCAGGCGCCTGCTCCTGGTCGCCGCGGCCGACCCGACCGGCGACCCAGTGCTCGTCCACGCTGCTGCCGAGCAGCTTGGCATCCCGGACGATGCGGCCGAGCCCGCCAGGGCCGCCGGGCTGCTCGACGCCGCGACGCAGATCCGCTTCCGCCATCCACTCGTTCGCACCGTCGTCTATCGCGATTCGCCAATCGCCGAACGACAGCTCGTCCACCGCGCGCTGGCGAACGCGACCGATCCCGAGCTGGATCCCGACCGTCGGGCCTGGCACCGCGCGACGGCGGCGGCAGGGCCCGACGAGGAGGTCGCCCTTGACCTGGTGCGGTCCGCCGGCCGCGCGCAAGCGCGCGGCGGGTTCGCCGCCGCGGCGGCATTGCTGCAGCGTGCCGTGGCCTTAACGCGGGATCAGGGACGACGCGCCGAGCGTGCCCTGGGAGCGGCACAGGCGAGCATCCAGGCCGGAGCATTCGACGCCGCGCTCGGACTCTTGGAAACGGTCGGCACCGACTCGCTGGACGACCCCCTGCGCGCCCAGGTCGAGTTACTGCGAAGCCACATCGCCTTCGCCTCCGGCCTCGGACGCGAAGCGCCCCCGCTGCTCCTGAGCGCCGCGAGAGGGATCGAGCCCTTCAACCTGGATCTCGCCCGCGAGACGTATCTGACCGCTTGGGGCGCGTCGGTCTTCGCCGGGCGAGGGGATGTGATCGTCGAGATCTGCCAGGCTGTCCAGGCCCTTCCGCCGCCGCCAGGCAAGGCGCGTCCCATCGACCTCCTGCTCGATGGATTCGCGCTCCTGACGACCGACGGACGTGCGGCCGCCGCGCCCGTCCTCCGTGAGGCGGCGAAGGGGCTCGTCGGCCTGCCGGTGGAAGACGTGCTGAAGTGGGGATGGGTCGCGACTGGCGCCAGTGCCGCCCTCTGGGACGATGAGGGGATGCGGGTGATCTACTCGCGGCAGGTCCAGGTCATCCGTGATGCTGGTGCCTTGGCCGCGCTGCCGATCCACCTGTCGGTGCTGGGGATGACCACGACCTGGACCGGTGACCTCGAGGAGTCGGCCGCGATCATCGCGGAAGGCGACAGCGCCGCGAGGGCGACCGGGGTTCCGATCGCGCCCTACCCCGAGCTGCGGCTCATGGCCCTGCGCGGCCGGGAAGCAGAGGCCGCCGCGTTGATCGCGGGCACGATCCAGATGGCCGCCGCCAGCGGGCAGGAGATGGGGGTCATCAGCGCGCATTGGGCAGCCGCCGTCCTGTACAACGGGCTCGGCCGCTATGAGGAGGCCATGTCGGCGGCGCAAGCGACCGCGAACAGCTTCGAGCCGTGGGTGTCCATGTGGGCGCTCCCCGAGCTCGTCGAGGCGGCGGCCCGTTCGGGGGCCAGCCAGATCGCCCGTGCTGCATTCGAGCAGCTGGCGAAGACGACGCGATCCTGCGACACGGACTGGGCGCTCGGGGTCGAGGCTCGCGCACATGCCCTTGTGGCCGGCGATGGGACCGCTGAGGACCTCTATCGGGAGGCGATCGCGCGATTGGGACGGACCGCCCTGCGTCCGGAGCTCGCACGCGCGCACCTGCTCTACGGCGAGTGGCTTCGTCGCATCGGCCGGCGCGTCGATGCGCGGGAGCAGCTCCGCGCGGGCCACGAGCTGTTCCTCGAGATCGGCATGGGCGCGTTCGCCGAGCGTGCGCGCCGCGAGTTGCTTGCCACTGGCGAGAAGGTCCGCAAGCGCTCGGTAGAGACGATCGACGAGCTGACGCCACAGGAGCTCCAGATCGCCAAGCTCGCACGAGACGGCCTGTCCAACCCGGAGATCAGCGCCCGGCTGTTCCTGAGCCCCCGGACGATCGAGTGGCACCTCCGCAAGGTGTTCTCCAAGCTCGGCATCGTCTCTCGCAAGGAGCTCCGGTCTACGCTGCCTGGCGCACGCCGGACCGCGGTCGGTGTCTCGTCGGCATCTGACCCGAGAGGTCCGTGAACCTATCCCGACCATGGCCGCTCATTGCCACTGCGGATAGCCCCTGCTCAGCGATTGTCCTGACGCCGCATCCGTCCTTAACCACACCCTCGAATGGAGGCGTGAGGCGACGGAATCATGGCTCTGGGCCATCGTCCGTGCCCCTCGCCTCGGACCGTTCGAGGTCGCACCGGAGCTGGATGGGCCGACCGCCCGAAGGTGAGGCTGCGTCCCGACAAAGCCAACCGGGGACTGGACCAGTCATTGTTACGGGCGCGACTGGGGTGCCGATGGGCGACCTTGTCCCATGTCAGCCGCCGAAGCGTCACATGACCGCGGTGGATCACCGGAGAAAGGAGCTGCCCTGTGTCCATTACGCTGCCGAACCAGGCTACCGCCGCGACGGCCGATCGGGAGGCGATCCGCCCGTTCATCTTCGAAGTCTCCGACGACGAGCTCACCGACCTACGCCGCCGCGTCAGCGCAACCAAATGGCCCGACCGTGAAACCGATCCCTCGCAGGGCGTGCGGCTCGAAACGATCCAGGCACTCGCCAGGTACTGGGCGACGGACTACGACTGGCGCCGGTTCGAGGCGCGCTTCGCCGCCCTGCCGCATTTCATCACCGAGATCGATGGCGTCGACATCCACTTCATCCACGCTCGCTCGAAGCACGAGAACGCGCTGCCGCTGATCGTCACGCACGGCTGGCCCGGCTCGACGATCGAGCAGCTCAAGATCATCGAGCCGCTCACGGATCCACCAACCCATGGCGCCAGCTCGGCGGACGCCTTCCATCTCGTCATCCCATCGTTGCCGGGCCACGGGTTCTCCGGAAAGCCGACGGAGACCGGCTGGGACCCGATCCGCATCGCGCGCGCCTGGGCCGTGCTGATGCAGCGCCTTGGCTACACGGCATACGTGGCACAAGGCGGCGACTGGGGAAACGCCGTCACCGAGCAGCTCGCTTTACTGAAGCCGCCGGGATTGCTGGGGATCCACACCAACATGCCCGCGACCGTCCCGCCCGACGTGTCGAAGGCACTGGCCACCGGCGGTCCCAAGCCGGAGGGTCTTTCGGCCGATGAGGACAAGGCGTACGAGATCCTCAAGCACTTCTTCGCGACCGGCGTCGCGTATGCGCAGGAGATGGGCAACCGCCCGCAGACGCTCTACGGCATCGCGGACTCGCCGGTCGGGCTCGCGGCCTGGATGCTTGACCACGACGTGCGCAGCTACGAACTGATCGAGCGGGCGTTCACCGGCCAGGCTGGAGGACTGACCCGAGACGACGTCCTCGATAACGTCACCCACTACTGGCTGACGAACACGGCGATCTCGTCGGCTCGCCTCTACTGGGAGAGCCATCTGCCCTTCTTCGACATCAAGGGCGTCGACATCCCGGTCGGCGTGACCGTCTTCCCGGACGAGCTCTATCCGGCTCCGCGGAGCTGGGCGGAGAAGGCGTATCCCAAACTCATCCACTACAACAGGGTGGCCGAAGGTGGCCACTTCGCGGCCTGGGAGCAGCCCCAGACCTTCTCGGAGGAGATGCGGGCTGCCTTCCGATCGCTGCGCTGAACCGGACGGGCGGCG
>Ga0307312_10001402_pt1 | contig 12337 bp, 10 predicted proteins | sample ER_DNA_202_FD_194489 | JGI IMG/M metagenome (GOLD analysis project Ga0307312, IMG submission 194489) | Bulk soil microbial communities from the East River watershed near Crested Butte, Colorado, United States - ER_DNA_202 | ecosystem: Environmental > Terrestrial > Soil > Floodplain | place...
CAAGCCTTTCAAGAACTTATACCAGACTTCAGATTGATTAACCTATGGTGGCCCAATCGCGGCTGGCGATAGATGCGATGCGTCCGAGCTCGTTGAGAAGGCTACGCCAGGCGAGCTGACAAGCGTCGAGGATTGCGGTGTAGTTTTCGAATACGCGGTTGGAGAGGTAGGTCTGGCGCAGGTATTGCCAGATGTTTTCCGCGGCGTTCAGTTCCGGGCAAGCAGGCGGCAGCGGTACCAGCGTGAGGTTGTCCGGAAGCTTGAGCTTGCGCGTGGTGTGCCAGGCCGCCTTGTCGAGAATGATCAGCGCGTGCGCGCCGGGTGCAACAGCCAGGCTGATCTCGTCAACATGCTTCTGCATGGCGTCGGTGTCGGCATGCGGCATGATGACTGCAATCCCGATGTTGCGGCCCGGACAGACTGCGCCGAACAGATACGCATTTTCGTAACGCTGATCCTTTGGCTGGCGCGGTCGCGAGCCCTTTTTGGCCCACTGGTAGACCAGGCCGTTCTTCTGCCCGATGCGCATCTCATCCTGGAACCAGACCTCGATCGGCGTTGCCGTCGCAAGTGTGTTCACAACCTCTGCGACCACAGCGGGGAAGTTTTTTTAAAAGCCGCGATCGCCTGCGGATCCTGTGCGGGGTGCTGCGGCCGCGCGCTGATATGCGAAAAGCCGAGTTTCTTGAGCACGCGACCAATAGCGACGGTCGACAGATCGACACCGAAGCGTTGTCCAAGGACACGCTGCAGGTCCGCGCATCGCCAGCGTACCACTCCATCCTTCTCCGGATCGGGGCCGGCCTCCACCAGTTCCCGCAACACGTCCCGCTGCTCAGCAGACAGCTTCGGCCGACGGCCCGTCGGTTTGACATTAACGAGACCATCGGGACCATTTTCATTGAAGCGATGGGCCCAGTCCCGCAGCGTCTGGCGATCCATGCCTCCAATCCGCGCCGCTGCCGCCCGATCCATCCCATCGTAGACCGCGGCCAGCGACAGTAGCCGTCGCGTCTGGTCCGCATCCTTTGCCTTCCCGGCCAGACGGCGCAGGTCAGCCGCCGTAAAATCATCCCGAAGACCAACCGCCGCGCTCATTTCGTGCCCCCGAATCAAACCTGAGGCTCACAATGAATCACAACCCGCCGCTAATCCCGAGAGTCAGTCCATATGCAGTTTGGTATTAGCCGGTTTCACCGTTTGAAAAGCCGAGACTAACCAGAGCTTTTCAAACGGTTTTGGCTGAGCGGAAGGCCTTCGATGACGTAACAAACTGCCTCGCGCGACAACTGAACTTCCTGTTCGGTCTGGATTGGTCAGCACTCCGCTATTGCAAGAGGGAGATCTCGCCCCCAACTGAGCCGGTTCAATCGTCTCAACGGTAACCAGTCGGAGGGCAGGGCGCCGACGTCCGATGGATTGGACCGGGACCTCTCAAAAAGGGAAGTGACCGAATTGGCACTGATCCATCGTATCGGGCGAATTTCGAATGAAGTTACTTCTCCTCAGAGGCTGTCCCGCGTTTAGGAACCAGCCTTCTGGCCGCGAACTCGCTACTGCCGCGGCTTCACAAAGGCGAGGGTCGGGTTCGCCTTCCCTTGGCAACGAAGCGGCTTCGGCGTCTGCTCCTAATCTTGTTCGCCGAGAGTTTGAACATAGGTTTTGCCGTACGGATAGAAAAGCTCCTTGCGCCCCTGCTGCCACGCAGCTTTAAGTTCGGGCGGTGTGATGTCCCAGTCCGGGCGGCATTTCTTGCTGACGGCGCGCAGGTCCTGGCGCAGTTCTTCCATCGTGGGACGTCCGAAGAACCAGTAGCCACTGTAGATCTTGTGAATGACAAGGCCGGGCTCCAGCACGATCACGTGCGGAATCATCGGATTGTTGACCGGATCGGTGTATTCGGCGATGTCGAGATCCTTCTGAATGATGCGCCGCGGATCGGAGAGAAACGGCCAGTGGGCGCCTATTCCGCTGCGATTTTCGTTGGTCTGGGTGATATTGTCGGTGCTGATCGTGACCAGCCGGCAGTAGCCGACTTCCATCTCACGATGGAGTTGCAGCAAACCTTCGGCCTGACGTCGATCCTTTGGGCAGAAAGCGCCGCGGCTAAGGACCAGCACCATGGGGTCCTGTCCCTGCAGCTCGGAGAGTTTTCGATGCTTTGCGGTATGGTCGCTTAGCTCATAATCGGGAAAAATGGCGCCGGGCACGATGTCGGATCGCATTTGAAGTCCTCCACAATTGGGGCGCGCGCGTGAGCAGGCCGCACGCCGTCACAAATCGATCACGACGTCGCCTGAGGGTTGCGCGCAGCAGATCAGCACATTGCCGTCCGCCGGCGCGTCGACCGGGTCCGGGCGGTAGCCGATCGTCCCTGCCACGAGCCCGGTCTCGCAGGTGTGGCAGACGCCGGTTCGACACGCAAACCGCACAGGTACGTCGCAAGCCTCGGCCAGTTCGAGCAAGCTCTGGAACGATGGCCCCCAGCGGACATTGAGACTGGAACGGGCAAACGAAACCATCGGTCCTGAGCCGGAAGCACTTGCTGGCAAGTGCGGCGGCCGGCGCGGCGAAGCCGCAATGCCTGGCGTAGTAGATGGACCGGCGCCGAATATCTCGGTGTGGATCCGATCTCGCGCGACACCCAGCGTCGCAAGCCCCGCAGTCAGATCGTCCATGAAGGTAGAGGGTCCGCAGATGTAGAAATCGCCATTGCGCGGCAAGTTGAGTTCCCCAAGCAACTGCATATTCAAGCGACCGGGTGCGTCGAAATCAACATTGGGGCGATCCTCGCGATCGGGCGAGCTGTAGCAAATGTAGCTGTGGTGGTAGGCAAGCGAATTGAGCAGCCCGCGCGTTTCCTCGGCAAAGGGGTGTTCGCGGCCGTTACGGGTTCCGTGTAGCCACCAGATTTTCCGCGTCGATGCTTCGGCAGCCAGCACATGAAGCATCGCGAGCACCGGCGTTACGCCGATCCCTGCACTTAACAGCACAACGGGCGTGTCGCCGGGCCGTAGTGTGAAATTGCCGCGAGCCGCGCTTGTGGGCACGATGTCGCCAACCCTTAGTTCGTCATCGACATAGGCGCCGGCCGCACCATGGACCTCCCGCTTGATGCTCACGCGATAGTACGAGGTGCCAGGTTCTCCCGACAGTGAATAGCTGCGCATCAGCGCCGGTGCAGATGCCGGCCCGAGCCGCAGCACGACAAACTGTCCGGGCAGGGCCGCGGCGATGGGTTGTTCGTCCGTGGGCTCGAGCAGCAGCGAGATCACGTTGCCGCTCTCGTGCACCTTGCGCGAGACACGAAGCGGGCGGAATCCGCGCCACGCCAGCGGCGGGCCGGCCGCTGCGTTGAGTCCTGCGTTTCCGGTCGTTAGGCTGCCCTCGCTCTGCTGCGTGAGCAACGCCTCCAGGGAATGACGCCAGCCGGTGCTCAGCGAGGGGATGCGGAGCGCGCGCTCCAGCTCGTCGCGGGGATGACCCGGCATGTAAAGCAGCGCATCGATCTCGGACACGCTCATGCGCTCGGGCCCGGAGACGACCTGCGTGATCTCGTCGCCGGCCACCACTTCGCCTTGTTCCAGCACACGAAAATAGAAGCCGGGTCTGCCGTGCTTGACCACCAGCGCGGCCATTTCCGGCTCGTTCATGCGGATGCCCAGCCGGTAGCAGGTGACGCGCGGCTGGGTCACCTCGAACAGGGCGCCGCCGATCCGGTAGCGGTCTCCGATGCACACCTCTGCATCCGACAGGCCATCGACGGTAAAGTTCTCTCCGAACTGTCCGTAGACGAAGTCGTTTCGTCCCAGGTGGTTCTGCCAATACCGATAGGAATCCATTTGATAGACAAACACAGCCCGGCGTTCACCGCCGTGACCGGCCAGGTCACCCTGTCCGTCACCGTCTATGTTGAGCCGGCGCACCATACGTGGTCCGTCGACCGGCGTCTTCCAGATGCCGGTATGGACCGTTTTGCCTTGCCAGGTGATGTCGCGCGGCAGGCCGACATTGACTGAAAGCAGGCGTCCCATCACGTCTCCCAATCCCCTTTGGTATTCTCGCTGGCGTCCACCGCTGTCAGTCTTTGTTCTTGCCCAAATGTTCGAGGAAGCCACGAACCAGGGATGCGATCTCGTCAGTCGCTTCGTCGAGCGCGAAATGCCCCGCGTCGAGGATGTGGACTTCTGCTTTCGGCACATCGCCAGCATACGCCGTTGCGCCGGCAACGGTGAAGGAGGGATCGTATTTCCCCCAAACCACCAGGGTCGGCGGCTGTACCTCGCGAAGCCACTTTTGCCAGCGCGGATAGGAGGCGACGTTGGTCCGGTAATCGAGAAACAACGTGGTCTGAATGTCGGCCTGGCCTGGACGGGTGAGAAAGGCGTACTCGTCGGTCCACGTATCCGGATCGTAGCGATCGGGATGCGGGCTGGTTCCGATATGACGCTGCCGTGTCGCTTCGAAGGACGTGAAGTTGCCCTTGAGGTTTTCGAGCTCGTGGGCCGGATCCGCCCAATATTTCCTGCGTGCCTCCCAAAGCGGGCTCAAGCCCTGTTCGTGAGAAACCGCGTTCTGGATAATGATGGCGCGGACGCGCTGCGAGTGGGCGAGCGCCATGCGAAAGCCGACAGGACCGCCGTAATCCTGCATGAACAGGACGTAGTTCGTGATGCCGAGTTTGGTACTGAGCTCATTCATCACGCGTGAGAGGTTGTCGAAGGTATATTCGAAGTTCGACGGGGAAGGCGCGCTGCTGTGACCGAAGCCGGGATAATCGGGCGCGATGAGATGATACTTGTCGGCGAGAAGCGGCAGCAACGGTTCCCACATGCGTGATGAGGAAGGGAAGCCGTGTAACAGCAGCACGGTCGGCGCGTCAGCCGGTCCAGCCTCCCGGTAGAAGATATTGAGACCGTCGATTTCGACCATGTGATAGGAAATCGAACGTCGGCTCGATGGCAGATTTTGCGCTTGTGCGTTGGTGTTCATGCAGGCAAGTCCAGCTGAGAGGACGAGCAGAGCGGACTGTTCACAGGATAGATCCATTTTGGTACGCGGAGAAACAGAGGTGGCGAGTGCCGCAGGCGAGGCCTCATCGAAAGCGCCCCGCCAAGATCGACTCGCCGCAGCATTCACAAGAAACTGCCGCCTGTCACGAGCGCCTCGTCAAGCGCGCCCACCACCAACCGCCGCCCTGACGACCACGGGTTCCACGAGCGCCGATTCGAGGATCGAGACATCCTGCTCAACGGTGCCGCCGCTGACGCCGACGCCCGCGACCAACTGGCCCTCGCTGGTGAGCGGTGCTCCGCCGCCCATGGAACAAAACCTTCCCCCGGACAGCCCCATCAGAGGGAAGAGCGCCTGCCCAGGCTGCACGAGCGGAAACAGATCGGCCGTTCGAAGCCCCACCAGCGCAGAAGTGTAAGCTTTCCGTTCCGACAACTCGATCGAGAAGGCCGGCGCTCCGCTCATGCGGTGCTTGAGAATGGTGTTACCGTGGATATCGATAACGCAAACGGCAACCGGTACTTTGGCGCGCGCTGACTGCGCTTCGACACGGTCTGAAATATTCTTCGCGAAGGTAAGTAGATCCATGGCAGTGTCCTTTCTGATGAGTGTTGTACGGAAGGGCAAATTCAGCTTCGGGTTCTTCGAGTGCGTTAGCCTCCGTGGCTGAGCTGCCCCACATAGAATCCTAGGCGATCTTCTGCGTCTCCGGGCTGATGAAACCCCTGCTCGAATAAAGCCTTGATCTTGCCCTGCGCAGCCGGACGACCGATCGAGGCCATACAGGCTTCCCAGCCGGCAGCGATCTCGACGTCCGGCGGCAGGCTCGCGGCACTCACGAGGCGCTTCGTGTTCGCGATCGCCCACTTGTCAAACGACGCGATGCGCCTCGCCAGCGCGTCGACGAAGCTGTCGAGTTCATTGTCCGGCAGCGACCTGTTCACATAGCCATACGCTTCAGCGAGATCGCCCCCGATGTCGTTGGAACTCAGGAGCACCTCCAGGGCTCTTTGCCTGCCCATCTGCCGCGGCAGGCGCGCCATGGGTCCTCCGCCGGCGACCAGGCCGACCCCCACTTCCCACTGCGACAGAAGCGCTTTCTCGCGACTCGCGAAACTCATGTCGCAGGCCAGGGCGATCTCACTTCCGTTCCCTGTGGCGCGCCCGCGGATCAAGGCGATCGAGACGACGGGCATGCGCGTCATGCGGACGAGTAGGTCCGGCCACGCCTCCAGTCCCGTCGGACCTTGAGGCAGGCTGGTCAGCTCCTTGAAATCGGCGTTGAAATCACTGTGATTGAGGAAAAATCCTTCAACGGCACTGTCGAACACGACGACCTTGACTTCCTCGTCAGCCTCGACGGCCGTGATGATCTCCTTAAACTCGCGAACGAACTGCGGGCCCAGGACGTTCAGCGGAGGATTGTCGAACGTGACCCGCCAACAGGCGGCTGACGAGCGGGTGAGACGGATCTGCGCTTTCTCAGTCTTTGCGTGCATCAGAGCCTCCATGCAGTGCTTCGTGCGCGTTGAATCGTTCGGCGGCTGCCATGTGCGGTGGGCCCAGATACGGAAATTCGGCAAGCAAATCCCGATGGGGGCCCACACCGTCGGATTTCACTTTTCCGTTGGTCAGGAGGGATAGGAAGTGATCGAGGACGTCGTCGGTCAGCGCCCGGCCGTTGTCCGGATACGAGGCGGGAAGCGCGGGATCGAAATGCAGGATGTCGGGAAGCAGCGTTGCTGCCACACGCAGCGCATCGACCGAAGCGTAGCCTCCCGTGTGCTCCAGCGAATGTGCAAAAATCGGAATGAAGCGACTGTCCCCGGCAGGCTCCGACGCCAGATAGTCGTCTCTGGCGTCGCCGGGCAAGAAAATCGCCTGCGACGGCTTGGCACCGCGGTCGGCTTGAATCCAGGTCCCGTTGGCGCGATCAACCGTCCGCGCCCAGACACCGAACGGTTTGGCTCCAAGAGCCGAGCGCGGCAGCTCGAGGACGATGCTGCACACGTCCTTGTCGATAAAGTTGTCTTTGCCGCTGAAGTCGAAGTCGTTGATGGCACCGATTGGATCAAAAAAGAACGGATCGCTCCGCCAGCCGGCAAAGAAACGATGGTCTTCGGCTTCCACCACGATCGCCTCTCTATCCATCGAGACCGGCCACTCTTCAACGAGCCGGCCCTCGTTGCCGGTCTCGGCGGCCTGGGCGCCCTCGACCCGGCGCAACACCGCGGTTTGCTTCCCGTTTGCAAATACCGAGAAACATACGCGGTACGCAATGTCCGCGACCGCATCGCCGTTCGTGTCGATCTTGAATTCGTAGATCGCGTCAGCGGCGAAAGGCTCGGGCGTGGTTGGTCCCGGCGGAAGAAGACTGAACGCAGGATGGACGTTCATGATCAGTACCGATCTGCTCGCATCCGCAGGCGAGGGGAATGCGTAGAGGTCGGTGAAGTCCAGGCGCGCGTCCCCACGAGGGAAGCCGATATTGGGTCCGGAATAATGGTGCGACATGAAGAGTACCTCCTAGAAAGCCTCAGACTCTCTGACAGAACGGCCGCCGAACCAGCCGCTCCACGTGGAGCTATCGAGCGACGGGTGCCGTGGTGATGCTCCAATCAATGGTGTCGCTCCCAGGCGACCCGTCACTACGACCGGTGTTATTTCGATCTACGAAGCCCGCGCGGTGACGCCCGTGGCCTTTTGCTTCACTGCCGCCATCAGAGTCTTCGCGGCCGGACCTGAGGAATGGGGGTTCTGTCCCGTGATCAGCAGGCCGTCGCTGACGACGTGAGGCGTCCAGTTGGCCGTCTTCGAAAAGATGGCGCCCAGCTTCAACATCTCGTCCTCGACGAGGAAGGGCACCACCTTGGTGAGACCGACCGCTTCTTCCTCGCCGTTGGTGAAGCCGGTAACTTCCTTGCCCTGCACCAGAGGCTTGCCGTCCGGCGTCTTGACGTGATGCAGCGCGCCCGTGGAATGGCACACGATGCCGATCGGTTTGCCGGCGGCAAGGAACGACTCGATCAGCTTGATCGAGTGCTTGTCTTCGGCCAGATCCCACATCGGGCCGTGACCGCCCGGATAGAAGACCGTGTCAAAGTTTTCCTGCTTGACGCTGTCGAGGCGAAGGGTCTTGTCGAGCTGAGCTTCCGCAGCGGCGTCCTTTTCGAACCGGAGCGTTAGATCGGTGCGGAATTCAGGCTCGTTGCTCTTAGGGTCGAGCGGCGGACGGCCGCCCTTCGGGGATGCGAGCGTGATCTCGGCCCCGGAATCCTTGAAGACGTAGTAGGGTGCGGCAAGCTCTTCGAGCCAAAAACCCGTCTTTCGCCCGGTGTCGCCCAGCTGGTCGTGGGATGTGATTACCATCAATACCTTCATGACTGTCTCCCTTGGTTCCATTCTGGGATGAGGCGTTTCTAGGCATCGCGATCGATGCGTCGGCGCAATCCCGCTTGAGCCCGTGACGTTCGTCGTTGCTCGTGGCCTTACTCTGCGCTCAAGGCGGGCTGTTAGCACGTTATGCGTTGTTAGACTTTGCGAGCGGGGATGCTGCGCGACTTCCTTAGACCGACGTCGCTTCTATTCGAGGAGGGCGTCGAAGATCTCGACGTCGACCAAGACGGGCTTGGCGGTCGCAGTTCCGTCAGGCTGCAACATCAGCGACCGTCGAAGGGTCGGAACGACGATGCCATTGAATGTCTGATGGGCCCATGAGTAGTGTGCGACCTTGCTTCCCAGAAGATCGTGATCGGTCCGGCGTTGCAGAGCTTTTTCGTCGAAATAGAAGACTTGCTCGGCTGAGTGAGTCAGGATGTCCGGCGGGAAGCGCGCCCGCAGGCGTCGCCAAAGCCCGGAATGCTCTTGCCAGGGTGTCAACTCTTCTACCTCGACGTCAGGGCGGGCGAGGAGAAACGGGGTCGTCAGGTAGTTCCAGATCGCGACGCCACAGAAAAAGACCAGGTGCAGGTCGTCTGCGAGCGGGTCCTTCTCAACGTCAGGAAAAGCCAAGCTCGGGTTGGGCCAAGTCCGCAGGATCTGGCCATCCAAGCTTTCAATCGTGATCGCATCCGGTTGAAACGAACCGCATTTTTCGCCGCCACTGACTCCGGTAAAGCGTACCGACTGCCTGCGGGTCGATCCTTCCGCAATGAGGTCTTTGAAGTCGCTGCCGTGCCCGGTCCGGGCGAACAACTTACCCCCGATTGAAATATGAAGCGTGAATCGGCTTAACTGGCTCCAGCGTTCCAAGCCGCCGCTAGCCTCGATCGCATCGTCCAGCAACGCCATGGCCAAATCCCGTCCGTAGAACCTTTTTTACAGGCTGCCACCATGACGGGGAGCGCGGGCAGTGGCATGTTAGAAGTTGTTAGGACTTGCGAGCCTGGGGCGCCACCGCATCTTGTTGACGATCAAAGGACTTTCCTTGGCCAAAGGCCATTTGATTCGTTGCGCGGCGCCTTCAAGTTCGGAGCTGGTCAATCAGGTTTCGTGCCGTCCGCATGTCGGCGATGTCGAAGCCTTCGCTGAACGATCCGTGCACCTTCCGTAGAGTTTCCGCAGCCTCTGCGTTTCGACCTTGTCCAATCCTGAACCGTGCAAGGCTGATTGCGCTCCTCAGTTCCCAAAAGCGGGCGCCTTGCTGCGCCGCAATCTCGAGGGCCTCGTGGAAACACGCCTCAGCGGATGGCGAATGCTGCGTTTCCTTGAGTATCAACTCTCCCTTGATGCGGGTGAGTTCGGGAAGATACCACCGTTCCTGCCTGGTCCGGCAGCGCGCAAGCATCTCTTCTATCACTTCAAGGCCCTGATGAACCTGGTTGGCCTCGCCGAAACAAGCGGCGAGTTCGCCCAATAGAGGGAGGAAGCGCGGCAAGAAGCGAGCGTCACCGGCGCGATCGAGCGCTTCGCGCAGCAGGTGGAGACCCCGCTCAAGGTTGCCGCGCCTCGCAGTGACCGTCGCGTTGAATGCTCGAGCCCAGAGATGCCAGAGTCGCACCGAGTGACGCTCGGTATGTTCGAGCAGCTCATTGCCGTAACGTTCCGCGGCATCAAGGTCGCCGGCCAGGAAGGCAATGGGGCAGGCGCCCTGGCCCAGCACGCTACAGAAGGTCAAAGCGTGGCCATTTGACCGACCTTCCTCGATATTCCTTGCGATGAGCGCCTGGGCTTGATCGGCCAGCCCCTGGAGCCAAAGGATGCGGATTCGAAAATATTGGGTCGATACGCGCAGATCGAGTGGGAAGGTTTTTGGCTTCTCGGTCAGTCCATGCAGGGATGCGTTGACTCGATCGATATGGAGACGCGCAGTGGTCTGGTCGCCCAGATAGTGAAGCGCGACGGCCAGAAGCCGGTGCGACAGCATGATGTCGGTGTCGTCGGACGAGCCAGCCGCAGCGCTCGAAAAACGATTGGCAAACTCCAGCGCCCTGCCGAGTTCGCCGTTATTGAGTTGATCGATGCACAATCCCCAAAGCGCACGCAGCCGAAAGCCCTTTTCGTCGAGCCGCTCTGCCAGTTGGAGGGTTTCCTCAAGTATGGGACGAGCTTCACGTGCGCGGCCGTCACTATACATCAGCGACCAGCCCAGCGCTGCCAACAGCTGCATGCGCTTTCGATCATCGCCGTCGGTGCCTTCGTCAAGCTTAGACAGCGCCAGTTTCGTTCGCTCACGACATTCCGTGAACAGGGACAGCCGCACCCATAGTGTTACGGCCGCCGCAGTCAGGGCAATCCCCAAGGTGTTGTCCCCCTCAGGGGAGAACGTCCAGTCCAGCGCCGCACGCACGTTGTCCAATTCCGCGCCGTAGAGGCTCAGCCAGTCAGAAAGTTGAATCGACGTGTCGGAGTCGGCGCGATCGAACAGAGCTCGAAGATATTCCGCATGACGTCGTGCAAACAGCCTCGCTTCGACAGCCTCCTCCAGCTTCTGAACGGCGTAAGCGCGGGTCATATCCAGCAGGCGATATCGCAGCGGCCGTGCGCCGGACGGCGCGATCAGCGACTTCGCGACCAGATTATCGATTGCTTCAATTGTCTCCGACGCGCCCAGCCCATCGCCTGATGCGACAGCGGCCGCCGCTTCAAGCGTGAACGGCCCGACAAATACCGATAATCTCCGTAAGGTCGCGCTCTCGGCTGCAGGCAGGAGGTCATAGCTCCAGCCCAGCGCCGCGCTGAGTGTCTGATGTCTCGGAACGGCCGTGCGCCGCCCTCGCCATTGCAGCGAAAAACGGCTGTCGAGCAGTGACGCCGTGCCCGCAATGCCGTAGGCATTGACCCGTCCGGCCGCAAGCTCGATCGCAAGCGCGATGCCATCCAGGCGGCGGCAGATATTCGCGACCAGCGGCGCTTCTTCCGGGCTGAGCTGGAATTCACCCAAGCTTTCGGTGATGCGTTCGACAAAGAGTTGAACCGCGGGGTAGGACAGGACCTCCTCGAGGCCCAGGTCGTCGCGCTGGGGTGGATAGTCGAGAGGAAAGAGCCGAAAGATCCGTTCGCCCTCGCTTCGAAGCGACTCTCGGCTGGTCGCAAGAAGGTGAACCCCTGGTACTTCTGCAACGATGCGCTCGGCCAAGGGCGCCAGGGCATCAAGCACATGCTCGCAGCTATCGAGGATCAACAGCATCGGCCGGGCATGCAGATGTGCAAGCAGACCGGATGTCGGGTTCTCCGAACTGACGGTCAGTCCGAGTGCAGAGGCGATGGCGCTTGGAACGAGGCTATCATCACGGAGGGGCCCGAAATCGATAAAGAAAACCTGTCCGGCGAAGTCTGCAAGTTGGCGGTGTCCCACCGTCACCGCTACCGAGGTCTTGCCGATACCGCCCGGGCCGACGACGGTGACAAAGCGATGAGCTGAAAGTTCGGATGAAATCTTCTCAATCGCCTCAGTTCGACCGATCATCTTGGCGAGCGGAGCGGGCAGCGAATGCGGCGAAGCTATCCGGCCAACGGATGGCACGCCGGAAGGTGCAGCGCGGGCGAGGGGAGCGGCAAAGCAATAGCCGCGTCCGGGAACGTTGACGATATAGCGGACGCCCTCGGTGCCGTCGCCCAGGGCCTTGCGCAAAGCTGTAATGTGGAAGCGAAGGCTGCCCTCATCCACATTGACGTCAGTCCAGACTCGCTTGACCAATTCTCTCTTGTCGACAACTTCGCCTGCGTGTTCGGCAAGCACGACGAGAAGGTCGAGCGCTCGCCCACCAATCGGAAGCGGGGTTCCATCCTTCTCCAACAGCCGTGAGCTGGGAAGCAGTCGAAACGGGCCAAAAGAAATGGCCGAGTCCTTATTATTGTTGTCTGGCACGCGCCGTTGCCCCTT
>Ga0307312_10001403_pt1 | contig 12328 bp, 13 predicted proteins | sample ER_DNA_202_FD_194489 | JGI IMG/M metagenome (GOLD analysis project Ga0307312, IMG submission 194489) | Bulk soil microbial communities from the East River watershed near Crested Butte, Colorado, United States - ER_DNA_202 | ecosystem: Environmental > Terrestrial > Soil > Floodplain | place...
AGGACAGGCGAACCTCATGGATGCGATCGACGGGACGATCGCGCTCGAGACGCCGGACAAGACCTACCGCTTGAACGACGAAACGGCCGTCCTCATCGTGCGGCCCCGAGGCTGGCACCTGCCCGAAAAGCACGTTCTGGTGGACGGAGAGCCCGCATCCGCGAGCCTCTTCGACTTCGGCCTTTACTTCTTCCACTGCGCAAACCCGCTACTCGATTCCGGCTCGGGCCCGTACTTCTACCTCCCGAAGCTCGAAAGCCACCTGGAAGCGCGCCTCTGGAACGACGTCTTCGTCGCCGCCCAGGAGGAGCTCGGTATCGATCAGGGGACGATCAGGGCCACCGTCCTCATCGAGACGATCCTCGCCGCGTTCGAGATGGACGAGATCCTCTACGAGCTCCGCGACCACGCGGCGGGGCTCAACGCCGGGCGCTGGGACTACATCTTCAGCATCATCAAGAAGTTCCGCGAGCTGCCGGAGTTCGTGCTCCCGGATCGCGCGCAGGTGACAATGACGGTGCCGTTCATGCGTGCGTACACCGAGCTCCTCGTGCGTACGTGCCATCGTCGCAACGCCCACGCGATGGGCGGGATGGCCGCCTTCATCCCGAGCCGCAGAGACCCCGCGGTCAACGAGACGGCGATCGCCAAGGTGCGCGAGGACAAGGAGCGCGAAGCAGGCGACGGCTTCGACGGCACGTGGGTCGCCCACCCGGACCTGGTCCCCGTCGCGATGGAGGTCTTCGACTCGGTTCTCGGCGAGCGTCCGAATCAGGTCGAGCGCCAGAAGGAGGGCGTCTCCGTCGCTGCCGCCGACCTCCTCGACGTACGGGTTCCGGGCGGGGAAGTGACCGAAGAGGGGATCCGCAGCAACATCAGCATTGGCCTTCAGTACCTGGAGTCCTGGCTTCGCGGCGTCGGCGCCGCCGCCATCAACAACCTGATGGAGGACGCGGCGACAGCAGAGATCTCCCGTGCGCAGATCTGGCAATGGATCCGCCACGGGAAGCTCGAGCGTGAGCATGCGCAGAAAATCGAGGACGAGGAGCTCGCCGGCTTCCGCGAGGGTCGCTGGGACGACGCCCGCACCGTCTTCGACGAAGTCGCGCTCTCGGAGCACTTCGAAGAGTTCCTGACCTTGCCCGCATACGACTGTCTGGACTAGTGCGAGGCACTAACAAGGAGGACGTGATGGACCGCTGGGACGGCATCGAGAGGGCGTACACCGAGGACGACGTGCGCCGCCTGCGCGGCTCGATCCACGTCGAGCACACAGTCGCTCGGCTGGGCGCGGAGCGCCTCTGGTCGCTGCTCCAGGAAGAGGACTACGTTGCCGCCCTCGGCGCGATGACCGGCGGCCAGGCGGTCGAGATGGTGAAGGCGGGGCTGAAGGCCATTTACCTCTCCGGCTGGCAGGTCGCAGCGGATGCCAACCTCGCCGCGGAGGTCTATCCGGACCAGAGTCTCTATCCGGCCAACAGCGCGCCCGCACTCGTACGCCGCCTGAACAACGCACTCAGGCGCGCAGATCAGATTGAGTGGTCGGAGGACTCGATGAACGGCCGCTACTGGCTGGCTCCGATAGTCGCCGACGCCGAGGCCGGCTTCGGCGGCACGCTGAACGCGTTCGAGCTCATGAAGGCTTTCATCGAGGCGGGCGCCGCAGGTGTGCACTTCGAGGACCAGCTTGCATCGGAGAAGAAGTGCGGCCACCTCGGCGGGAAGGTGCTCGTCCCGACGCAGCAGTTCATCCGGACGCTGACCGCAGCGCGTCTCGCCGCCGACGTCTGCGATGTGCCCACGCTGATCGTCGCGCGCACAGACTCGCTCAGCGCCACGCTCCTCACGAGCGACGTCGACGAACGCGACCATCAATTCATCAGCGGAGAGCGCACTCCGGAGGGCTACTTCGTCGTCGAGAGCGGCCTCGAATCCGCGATCGCGCGCGGTCTTGCCTACGCGCCGCACGCGGATCTGATCTGGTTCGAGACTTCGACGCCCGACATGGGAGAGGCGCGCGAGTTCGCGGAGGCGATCCACGACCGCTTCCCCGGGAAGCTCCTCGCCTACAACTGCTCTCCGTCCTTCAACTGGAAGCGGCACCTCGACGACGAGGAGATCGCGGCCTTCCAGAGCCGTTTGGGCGAGCTGGGCTACAGGTTCCAGTTCATCACGCTTGCCGGGTTCCACTCCCTCAACGAGTCGATGTTCGAGCTGGCCCGCGGGTATGCGGAGGAAGGCATGACGGCGTACGTGCGCTTGCAGGAGCGTGAGTTCGAGTTGGAGTCCGAGGGCTACACGGCGACTCGGCACCAACGCGAGGTCGGTGCCGGCTATTTCGACCTCGTCGCGCAGGCTGTCTCGGGTGGCGAGAGCTCGACTCTCGCCCTCAAGGGCTCCACCGAGGAGGACCAGTTCGAGCAAGCCTGAGTGCGCGGCGGTTATAACGCCCGCGTGCTCCTGTACGACTCGCTGACTCGCCAGAAGGTCGAGCTGCCGCCACCTCCGGGCCCGATTCGGATGTACGTCTGCGGGCCAACGGTCTACCAGCGCATCCACATCGGCAATGCGCGGCCGTACATCGTCTTCATCTGGCTGAAGCGCTGGCTCGTGGAGCAGGGCTACGACGTCAAGCTGGTCGAGAACATCACGGACATCAACGACAAGATCTACGCGGCTGCCGCCCAGCGGAAGACGGGAAGCGCCGAGCTGGCCGCCGAGGCGGCGCGTTGGTACATCGAGGACACGGACGAGCTTGGGCTGGAGCGTCCCGACGCGGAGCCGCTCGCCACCGAAACGATCCCGGAGATCGTCGCCCTGATCGAGGAGCTCGTCGAGCGAGGGCTGGCCTACGAGTCCAGCGGAGACGTGTACTACCGCGTGGCCGCTTTCCCCGCCTACGGCCGGCTTTCCGGGGCCGATCCGGACGAGATGGTGGCTCAGGAGCCGAGCGACCTGAAGGAGGATCCACGCGACTTTGCGCTCTGGAAGGCGACGAAAGCGCACGAGGACACGTCCTGGGACTCGCCCTGGGGGAAAGGTCGACCGGGCTGGCACATCGAGTGCTCGGCCATGGCCGAAAAGTGCTTCGGACCGGAGTTCGAGCTGCATGGGGGAGGCCTGGACATTCGCTTCCCCCACCACGAGAACGAGATTGCGCAGTCGCAGGGCGCAGGACGTCCGTTTGCCCACCTCTGGGCGCACAACGGCATGCTCCAGCTCGACCAGGAGAAGATGTCGAAATCCCTCGGCAACATCGTCTCGCTACGCGAGGTGCTCGACGAGTACGGGCCCGAGGCGATATTCGTGTACTTCCTCGGCGCCCACTGGCGCAGCCCGATCGATTACTCGGGCGAGGCGATGGAGGCCGCCCGCGCGGTCGCCGACGACTTCCGCAACGCGCGTCGGGTGGTGGGAACGGGAGTCCCCGTACCGGGTTGGGACGCGTTTTCCGCCGCGCTCGACGACGACTTCAACACGCCCGCGGCGCTCGCGCTGATGCACGAGTGGCGGGCCGCTGGACGTCTCGATCTGCTGTTCAAAGCGCTTCTGCTATTCGGGCTCGAGCTCCCGTCGCAGCCAGACATCCCACCCGAGGTGCTCCAGCTGGCCGATGCGCGCGTCGCCGCGCGCGAGGCACGAAATTTCGAGGAGGCTGATCGTCTGCGGGCCGAGATCGAGGCGCTCGGCTGGGAGATGCAGGATCTCGGGGGCAGCTACCGGCTGGTCGCGAGGGTTTGACGCGCGAGGTCGTCTACGGTCGCCGGCCCGTGCGGGAAGTCCTGCGGGCGGGGCGCCGGCAGGTCCTCGAGCTGCTGGCCACCGAGCGTGCCCTCGCGTCGGAGCCCTGGCTCAAGGAGGAATCGGGCCTGCGGATTCAGGTGCGGCCCGAGGCTGCGCTCACGGCCGCGGCGGGCTCGCGAGATCACCAGGGCGTCGTGGCCTTCTGTGAGCCCTATCGCTATGCGGACGCATATGAGCTCCCCGCCGGCGAGCGCCCTCTGATCGCCTGCCTCGACCAGGTGACCGATCCGCACAACCTCGGCGCGGTCTGCCGCAGCGCGGAGGGGGCGGGGGCGACCGGCGTCGTCATCACGGAGCACAAAGCGGCACGCGTGACCCCCGCTGTCTGCCGCGCGTCTGCGGGCGCCGTCGAGCACGTTCAGATCGCCGTTGTCGTGAACCTCTCCCGCTACCTCACGGACGTGAAGCGAAACGATCTCTGGGTCTGGGCGGCAGCGAGCGAGGCGGAGACGTCTGTCTGGTCAGCAGACCTGTCGACGGGCGCCGCGCTCGTCTTCGGAGCGGAAGGACGCGGCCTTCGTCCCCTCGTGCGGAAGGCATGCGACGACGCGTTCTCCATCCCGCTCAGTGGAAAGATCGAGTCTTTGAACGTGAGCGTGGCCGCGGGCATCGCCCTCTTCGAGGCGGCCAGGCAGCGGATTGGAGCGTAGCCGACTCGGGCCGCTCGCCGCCTTTGCGGCCTTTGGCGTCTACTGGGGAGCCTGGGGCGTTTTGCTCCCCGACGTCAAGCAGCAGGTCGGCGCCTCGGTCGCCGGGCTTGGCGCTGCACTTCTCTTCATCAGTCTGGCCGCCCTACCGGCGATGGTCGTCGCCGGCAGGCTGAGCGACAGGCTTGGCGCGTGGCTCGTCGCTCCTACGCTGCTCCTCTTCGCGGCGGCAATCGTACTGCCTGGACTTGCGCACTCCGTGGTCTGGCTGGCGGTCGCCCTCGTTGCTGTGGGTGCCGCGAGCGGGGCTCTGGACGTGGCGATCAACGTCGCGGCAACAGCCGAGGAGGCCGCCAGCGGTACGCGGTTCATCCAGATTGCTCACGCCCTCTTCTCCGCGGGCTTCCTGGTCGCGGCTCTGGCAGTCGGGCTCGCACGGCAGGCGGGAGCCGATCCCCTGCCCGTTCTCGAGGGCACAGCGGCGCTTCTCGCCGTGGTGGCCTGGTTGAACGCAGGTCTGCCGCGTTCGCACCACCGTGGGCCGCGGCGGGGACTGACGATCTCGCGACGACTCCTCGTCCTCGGCCTCCTCTGTGGTGTCGCCTTCGTCGTCGAGAGCGGGATCGAAAATTGGAGCGCGCTGTTCCTGCAGAACGAGCTCGACGCTTCGCCTGCCGCAACAGGCCTCGGACCCGGCCTTTTCGCCGTCGCGATGGTTCTCGGACGAACCGCGGGCCAGGGCCTGGAGGAGCGGGTGGGCGAGCGCCGGCTCTTCATCGCAGGAGCCGCGGTGGCGGGAATCGGTCTCGCCATCGCGGCGGTCGCGCCGACGCTCTCCCTCGCCGTCTTCGGGTTCTTTCTCGGCGGAGCCGGGATCTCGGTCGCCGCTCCGATCGCGTTCGGCTCCGCAGGCCGAGGAGCCGAGCCCGAGGAGCGTGGGAGCGCGGTTGCCTCGGTCACCACGGTTGCCTACCTCGGGTTCCTCGCCGGGCCGCCACTGATCGGAGGAGTCTCAGGGGCGGCGGGCCTCCGCGCGGGCATCGGGCTTCTCGCCGCGGTGGCCGTCCTGCTCGCGCTTGTCACGGCATCATTGGCGGGCGTTGCTCTACCTCTTCGACGGAAACAATATTCTGCACGCGGGGAGCTTTCGTGATCAGCGCGAGCTCGTCGACCGCCTCGCAGGCCACGTCGCCATGGAGGGAGCACGGGGAGTCGTGGTCTTCGACGGCGTGGGGGACGACTCAGTCGCCGGTCCGCTCGAGATTCGCTATGCCCCACACGCCGACGACCTGATCGAGCGCCTGGCCGCAGAACATCGTGGGCGAGAACCCGTCACCGTCGTCTCCTCCGATCGAGCGATTCGCGCCACCGCTGGGCAGGAAACCCGGCGCGTCTCCGCGAACAACTTTCTGCGCGAGCTCGTCGAAGAAGTTTCGCCGCCCTCGCAGGACGCACGCTCGACAGTCGAGGGCGCACTCGACGAGGAGACCCGCCGGCGGCTCGAAGACTGGCGCAGGCGCGACTATTGAACATTTGCAAGTGAGTTGCTACGATCGAGACCTCAACCTGAGGGTTAGGGTTGTTCTCACCGCCCAGGAGGAAGCGATGCCCCGCCGTCAGCTCGCGACTGCCCGCCCGCAGGAAAGAATCCAGCGAGGAGCTGAAGATCTTCGGCTCGTCCTCCGCGCCCGTAACGGAGACGACGCCGCCCTCGAAGCGCTCGTCCGCCGCTACACCGGTTTCGTCCGCCTGAAGGCCAGCTCGTACTTCATCGCGGGCGGGGAGTCAGATGACCTCATCCAGGAGGGTCTGATCGGCCTCTACAAGGCCGTGCGCGATTTCCGTTCCGACAAGGACACGTCCTTCCGGAGCTTCGCCGAGCTTTGCATCACGCGCCAGATCATCACTGCGATCAAGACCGCCACCCGCTTCAAGCACGCTCCGCTCAACAGCTACGTCTCCTTCAGTCACACTCCGGCCGGCCAGGAAGACAGCGATTGCACCCTGGGTGACGCTCTCCCGGGGCCGGGGGTCGACGATCCGGTCGTCTGCGTCATCTCGACGGAGGAGCTCCAGAGTCTCGTCTTCTGCCTCGGAACCGGCTTGTCGCCGCTCGAGAGCGATGCGCTTCGCCTCTACCTCGAGGGGAATTCGTACGAGGAGATGTCGGAGGAGCTCGGCTGCGACACGAAGACGATCGACAACGCTCTCCAGCGCGTGAAGCGAAAGGTGCTCCAGCACCAGCAGGGACGCCAGGTTCTCGATTAGCTACGCTGGCCCGGCGCCGGAGTAGCTCAGCTGGTAGAGCAACGGATTTGTAATCCGTAGGCCGTGGGTTCGAGTCCCGCCTCCGGCTTCTCGAAACTCCCGGAAATAGGGCATTTCTCGAAGGTCCCTCACAGCCCCTCTGCCGCGTCGGCATTTCGGGCCCAGGTCCCGTGTCGTCCGGGCGGGTCGCTGGTCGTCCTGAGCCCGCCGGTCCGGTCCTAGGGGGTTTGACGAAACGATTCGGAGCACGGGCCCGCGAGTACACTCAAAAAGGGTGTTTGAGAGAACCCAAGCCCGCATGCTCCCGCTCGCAAACCGAGCGGCTGAGCATGTTCCGATGGCTACCGCTTGCTGCAACGCCTGCCGTACGTGCGTTCAGACCAACCTTGTGGCCCTTGCATTCGCGGGCGTGGCTGGAGTCGGAGCGTTCCTCGCTCGTCCATTTCGCCGTTTGATTCGCCGGTCGTCCTAACTCCGCATTTCGGTCGGCCGGGCTCCAGCGGGGGCTCAGATTCTCGGCGGGTGAGGGGCCCAGCATGGGACTCCGCGCGACCGCGCATGGGGGTACCACCCTGGGGTGGGGTCGGTAGATGATTGGACCGCCGTTGAAATCTCCCTGTCAATTTGTGGCGGTCGGCTCATTCGCGACAACGCCGGTTCGTACTCGGCGGTGTCGCCGATCTGGGGACACCATGTCCCGCGCTCGCACGCGACGTGGTTGAGGCACTCTCGCCCGCCTTGACAGCGGTCGGGTCGAGTTAGAGACTCGCGTTACAAGAACTCCGTTCCGGGGGGAGCCTGAAAGGAGGAGACCATGATTCGAGTTTGGCTCCTGGCAGGTTTGGTGGTAACGGTGCTCACGCTGACTGTTTCCGCGTGGGCCGCCCGGCCGCTGCACGACCAGAGCACGTTTTCCGGCAGCTTCACGTTCAACGCGGGCGAGCTCTGCGATTTCAACTACGTGCAAGAGTTCACCGTCGTGGACAACACGTTGATCTACGGCGACCCGGAGAACCCGGACAAGGTCCTCACACAAGAGACGCAGTACGTAACCCATACGAATGTCGACACCGGTTACACGCTCTCGGAGGTGGATCACCTCGCGCTCACGTTCACCTTGGCTGACGCCCACTTCAAGCAGGTGGGCATGTTCTGGGCTCTGCGGGACGCAAACGGGAAGTTCGTCGTCCAACAGGCGGGTCAGCTCTTGTTCAACACCGACACCGGTGAGGTCGTGAAGGTGACCCCGCACTTCGATCCTGACTTCGCTGCGGTCATCTGCCCGGCGCTGGGGGGGAATCCGGCGTAAGGGAGGAGCTGGAGGGGCGGCCTCACGAAGTAGGCGCCGGCCGCCCTAGCCGGAAGGTCATGGGGCGCGCTGCTGCCGACCCGCGCCCTCGCGAGCGCGGGCTCGAGGCGCGCCGTGGCGCATGCGTCGGCGCGCTGTCCTGGCCTCTCGATTAGGCGCGAGGAAGGACGAAGAACGCGATCGCCGCGAAGTGGCAACCGGCGGCGGCAAGTGTGAACACGTGGAAGAGCTCGTGGTAGCCGAAGACGTCCGGCGCGGGATCCGGACGTCGCCGCGCATAAACGATCGCCCCCGCCGAATACAAGAGTCCTCCAGCAACGACGAGCAGCAGGCCGACCACCTCGACCTTCAGCAGCTGTGAGAACGCGGTTACACCGATCCATCCGAGTGACAAACCGATCACAGCCGAAAGCCACTTCGGCTCGCGCACCCAGAAGAGCTTCAGCATGATCGCCACGACCGCGCCGCTCCAGACGACTGACAGCACCGGCACCGCCCACCCTCCCGACATCACGAGCAGGCCGAACGGCGTATACGTCCCGGCGATGAGCAGATAAACACCAGCATGATCGAGCCGCGCCAGCCACGATCGAACCCTCGGCGTCCACATCCGCCGGTGGTACAGCGCGCTCGCGCCGAAGCACCCGGCGAGGCAGCTCGCGAACACAATCGCGGCGATCCGCGCCCGGCCATGATCTGCCGTCAGCACAAGCGGCACGCCGAGGGCGATGGCGGCGTAGAAGCCGAGCTCGTGGAACACTCCCCGCAGCTTCGGTTTGACGCGAGGTGCGGCCAGAATCATCGCCGCACGCGCCCATCGGCGGGGTGACCTCCCGGCAGCACTTGCCCGATCCGCTCCATCCCGGGCAGCCTGCAGGCAGCCTTTCTCCAACGCGAAGCTACAGCCATCTGATTCGGCGCGGCGATGCGACGCACCTCATGCCGCCTTCCCTTCCTTCGACGCCCTAAGCCCGCGCCTAGATCCGCCCCCTCCATTCCTGGAGCAGTTCCTCCTTCTCCATCACCGCCCATCCGGTCGCCTTCGCGGCCCGGAGCTGTACCGGGGTGAAGTGGTCGCAGCCCGAGTAAGCCAACGTTTCCCGCTCGACGATGTAGCGATCGAAGCGGAGTGACGGATCGAGCTCGTCGAGCGGGACCAGGCGCCCGAAGATCTTCGGGAGGCCCTCCGGGGGTTCATCGTTGGTCGTAGCTAGGCGACTCTAGACCTCCAAGCCGGCCGACGGCGGGAGAACGCGAGTGTGGGGAGCGCGTGTCGGCAGAAGGAGCGGGCGGGGGCGTGTGACGCAGCCGCGTGCTTCTCGTGCGGTTCTGCGCTGACCAACAGCCGTTCGTAGGCGGCAAAGCAGGCGCTCGGCGCCGCCCGGCTCCAATGATCAGGGGCGGGCGGGAGCGGCGAGGAGCTCGTCGTAGAGCGCGGCGATGCGCGCCGCGATCAGCGGCCAGCCGTAGTGGTCATGGCTGTGGCGGTAGGCGCGTGCGCCTCGTCGACGCCGCTCCTCGGCGTCCGACGCAGCGGTGACGAGCGCGTCCGCGAGCGCGCCCTCGTCGTCGGGTGGGACGAGCCAGCCGGTGCCCGCGGCGACGATCTCCGCGGGCCCGTGCGCCTCGGCGGCGATCACCGGCAGCCCGCAGGACATCGCCTCGACGAGCACGAGCCCAAAGGCCTCGGTGACCGAGGGCAGGACAAGCAGGTCGGCGGCGTTCAGCGCCTGTGGGAGCAGCTCGTGTGGCCGCCAGCCGGCGAGGAAGACCTGGTCGTTCCCGAGCGCGCGGGCGGCGGCGAGCGGATGTTGCCCCTCCCACTCGCCGGGGTGGCCGCCGACGAGGATGAGCGGCAGCGGCCTGCCGAGCCGCTCGAGAGCGCGCGCGTGCGCCCCGATGAGAAGCGGCAGCCGCTTGACGGCGGTGTAACGGCCCACATAAAGGAGAATCGCCTCAGCTTCGCGGAACGGCCAGAGATCCGTCTTTCGGTAGGCGACTGTGCCCGGACTGCCGCTCTCATCCCAGCCCAGCGGCTCCTCGACGAGCCAGCGCCGCCAGTGGGCGAGCCGCGCGCCGCGGCCGAGCGGCCGCCGCTCGAACAGCTCGAGCTCGACGCCGCTTGGGAGCGCCTGGAGGCGCTCGAGCGGGACGCCGAGCAGACGCGCGACCTCCACCGCCGCGCCGGGCGGGACGATCAGGCGCTCGCAGGCCTGCGCCCAGCGGCGCAGGCGGGCCGCCCAGCGGCCGGCGAAGCGCCAACCGGCAGGCGCGCCGGCCTCGATCGCGCGCAGCAGCGCAAGTTCGGTGCCGTGCAGCTGCCCGACCACCGGCACGGCTGGAAAGGCCTGCAGTGCAGCCTCGTTCGCCGGTGTCAGGTGGTGGAGGTGAAGGACGTCCGCGCTCGCCGCTCCCGCCCGGGCGAGTGCCTCGCTCCAGGCGGCGACGAGCCGCTCGTAGGCCTCGTCGTCGACGGCCGCGAAGACGCGATCCGGAGCGCCCGGCCGGTCCTCGTACGACGGCTGGAAGGGAACGATCGCCGCGATCGGGTCGGCCAGCCGCCGGGCGGGCGAGTAGTCGACAGATACGACGTCGACACCCGAGAAGAAGCTCGGCGCATGACCCTGCTCGCCGGCGCTTCCGAGCGAACCAGCGGCGAGCGACACCTCCCAGCCGATGGTGGGCAACACGCGGCAGAGTGCGCGGGCGACCTGCGCCGAGCCGCCTCGCGGGAAGAAGAAGAGCGCCGAGACGACGCGGCCACCGGAACGCCGCACCGGCGGGCGGCCGCGTTGCCACTCGTATGGGCCTGCACCCGAGTTCGCCATCCAGATGGCAATTCTCTCCGCGAGACGGGCGCGCCGGGGCGCCGCGCCGTGTTGGCGGGCGCACGGTTAGGTTCTGCGTGCATTGCGCGTCGACCGGGGGGAATGCAGATCCAGGAGCTCGCGGAAGGGCCGCGCCCGTCCAAGCGACCCGCACCAGTTCAGGTGGGCGTAGTCTTGGCTAAGGCGCCGAAACGAATTGTCTACGCGTCTCGGGGAGATGTGGAGGACAGCGAAGCACAGGGTGGTGAGGGACTTCAGTCGAGTACGCACCGCGAGCGCTTCCTGTGGCGGATCGATCAGTTCGAGCGGCTTGGCTTCAACGAGGTCGAAGCGTCTGATCTGGCCGACTCGGACGCAGACCTCGGGCAGGCGCGGCATCTGCTCGCGACCGGCTGCTCCTCGACTCTCGCGCTTCAAATCCTGCTCTAACCACGTCCGCATCTTGCGAAGGCCATCGAGGAACGAGGGAAACGGGACTCCAGCCGGTTCTGTGATCGGAGGGGGTACCCCTTTGATGGGAGCGTCTGGTGTTAGCGCGGAGCGTGCTTAGCTGTCGCCGAGCCGCTCTGCAAGCTCCATCGGGATGTTCGAGCGGAGGCTGTAGATCGTTTTGGAATGATCCGCTACCGTGGTCATGCTGATCTCCTTTCAAGGAGGTTGGTGGGTTACAGTGGGCCGTCCTCCGCTCTGTCCAGATCTGAGGGCGGCTCGTTCCTTAGGCGTAGCAGTCGTTCCGACGGAAGCGAACGACCGTCGAGGGGGATTGCGTAGCCGCTGCGGGCCGTTGCGGTTCCGCTTAACAATCGGATCAGCCGCGCGGCCTTCCTTGTGGTACCGATTGAGCACCGCGCCGAGCTACGGCTCCTCGTGGCCGACATACGAGAGGCACGCGCGAATGATCTCCTGTGCAGGCTCTAAGTAGGTCGAGCGGACTAGCCCGAAATCGTCCGTAGGCCCCTGGGCAGATTTGTAATCCGTAGGCCGTGGGTTCGAGTCCCGCCTCCGGCTTTCGAGGGGGTTTTCGCGAGGAATGACCGCACGCGAAGGCTCGTTTTAATGATGCGTGAGAACCATCAATGAAATCAGGGCCGAGCTCGACGAGGCGGTAGACCGCCGCGCCGACCTCTGGCATGAGCTCGCAGCGGGAGTGGACGAGGCCAAGTCGGCCGAAGCAGCCCGTCTTTCGAGCAAGATCGCAGAGCTCTGGGCCGAGGCACGTGCCGAAAAGGCGCGGCGCCGTTTCGGATCGCCGGAGCTGATTCAAGCCCGCGCCCGGGCCGAAGAGCGGCTCGAACGCGACACGCAGCGCAAGGCCGCCTAACTGGCGGCTTTGCCGTTGCCGATGAGGTCGGCAGCGAGCGGCATCAGGTAGCCGCAGCGCTTGCAGACGACGACCACAGCATCGATCGAGTCCTTCACTCCGTTGGAGGACTCGATCTTGCAGTGGTTGTGACCCACGCCAAGCTGGTCGA
>Ga0307312_10001404_pt1 | contig 12321 bp, 15 predicted proteins | sample ER_DNA_202_FD_194489 | JGI IMG/M metagenome (GOLD analysis project Ga0307312, IMG submission 194489) | Bulk soil microbial communities from the East River watershed near Crested Butte, Colorado, United States - ER_DNA_202 | ecosystem: Environmental > Terrestrial > Soil > Floodplain | place...
GCCGGGCGCGATCTCCTGGGCGACCACGATGACCTGCTCGTCCGCGGGGATCGACCACAGCTCGTGCGAGGTGACCCCCATCAGATGGGAGAGCATGCGGAGCTGAATGGCGTTGAGGTCTGCCAGTCGCTCCCGGAGCCGGGCGGCCCCGGACCACTGATTCCGCAGCTCCAGCGCCTTGAACTCGTTGGCGGTCTCGGCGCTGAGCTGATTGTTCCGGATCAGGGTCTCGACCGAGGCGAGAAAGTCCCGGTCCTGCGCCATGAGGATCTGGGCGTCGAAGATCCGGGACTCCTCCGGGCCGGCGCGCAGGAGCACCCGCTCCCCCAGCTCCTTGAGGTGGGAGACGACGTACTCGACCGCGTCCCGCAGGCGGCGGAGCTCGGCCTCGACCTGGTCGGGGCGGACCGCCCGGTCGGGGACGTCGGGAAAGTCCCAGCGCACGATGAACGCGGGGGCCCAGACCACCCCCGGCGAAACGCCGATCCCCCGGAGCGTGCGCGACATGGTCACTCCTCTCCGAATCCGCTCGCCACCAATTGGGCGAGCGCATCGACCGCTTTGGCCGCGTCGGGCCCGTCGGCGCGGATGGTGATCGAGCTGCCGCACTCCGCGGCGAGCATCATGACACCCATGATGCTCTTGCCGTTCACCCCCACGCCATCCTTGGCGAGCTCCACTTCGGCGCTGAAGGTGCTGGCCAGGCGGACGATTTTCGCCGCCGGGCGGGCGTGCAGCCCGTCCCGGTTCACGATAGTCGCCTCCCGCTCGATCACAGCCCCACCCACCGGAAGAAGAGCAGCAGTCCGATGGCGAGCAGGGCGAAGCGCACCGTGGTGAGTGCCGGGCCGAACCACCGGGTCACGGCGGCCCCGACCGCGGCTACCGCGAGCGCGCCGACCGCGCCCGCCCAGCCGAACCCCTCGAGGTACCAGCCGGCCGTCACCGGCACCGTCAACCCCATGACGAAGCCAGCAACCGGGCCGATCCGCTCGATGGCGCCCGGTATCCAAGAGCGGCCGATGGCGGCGCCGACCCGCATACCGGCGTCGTACCCGGTGCGCAGCGCCCAGACGGCGGTACCCAGTCGGAGCGCGTTGTACGCCAGCAGCAGCCCTACGATGGCCCACCAGCCGGCGCCGAGCACCGCCGCGACCAGCGCGGCGCCCACCAGGGCGGGCAACAGTCCAGCCCAGAACAGCTCATCGCCCAGCGCGCCGAGCGGGCTGCAGAGCGCCCGGCGAAGCCGCGCGATCTGGTCGCCCGGGACCGCCTCGTACTCCGCGCGCACGGTGGCGCCGAGCGCGAGGCCGGCGAGATAGGGGTTGCAGTTGAAGAAATCGGTGGATCGTACCACGGCCTCGCTGTGCCGCACCGGGTCCACCGTCTTCAGGTCCTCCAGCAGCGGCTCCGCCGCGTACCCCATGCCGACGCCGAGCATTCGCTCGTAATTCCAGGTGCCCTGCACCGCGAAGAGTCGCAGCAGTGCCCGCCAGCCGCCGGTCACCTGAGCACCACCAGCAGGATGCCGGCGGCAACGCCCGCCAGCAACCACTTGAGCCGGGCGCCCCGCCCCGCGCTCCGGGCCGCGCCCCCGGCAGCGGCCGAAATCCCGGCGCCGATCACCACCAGGGTGAGGCCCACCGCGGTGCGCCGATCCAGATGGACGTACCGGGTGACGCCCCACGCCAGGGCGAGTCCCAGGAGGGTGAGTCCGGCGGCACGTGAGCCGTCGCGGAGGAGGGCTCCGTACTGGAGCCACCGGATGGCTCGGCTCTCGCCGGCGGCGAGCGCCGCCGAATGGTGCTGGATGGCCCGCGCGTTCGACCGCCGGACCAACTGCAAGGTCCAGCCGCCGAGCACGGCGAGCAGCAGCCCGAGCGTGACGCTCAGCCCGAGTCCGAGCTCCCACGGCGCTCCGGCCGCGAGCGCCGCGGCGGCGACGGTGGCCGGCCCGTAGTCGGGATAGCGCACCGCGCCGATCGGCAGGACGTCGAGCGCGAAGAGCTCCAGCAGCACGCCGACCCGGAGACCGGCCTCGACATCTCCCGCCAGCCAGCCGGCCACCGTTCCGGCCACCAGCGGACGGGAGAGCATCGCCTGGGGGACGCTCACCAGATCGAGCCCGACCAGGGCCCCCCAGAGGACCAGGAGCGCGGCCGCGTGCAGTGGCAGCTCGCTCATGGCAGCGACCTCAACGCCACTGCCGACGTGGTCGGCAGGTCCTGGGCGGTGATATCCGCGCCGGCCGCCTCGATGGCGAACAGACGGCGCAGCTCGTCGTCGGTCAGGTAGAGATACGGCAGCCGCTCACGCCGCCCCGGGCGGTGATGGATGCCGCCCAGGTTGATCCGGTGAATCGCCAGCGGGTTGGCGGTGTGGAGCGCCGCCATGGTCTCGAGGTCCCCGGTGAGGACCAGCGCCCGCCGTCCGTCGCTGCTCAAGGCGGGAATCTGCACCGAGGCCTCCGCCACGGTGACGAAGCGGACCTCGATGTCCGGAGACACGGCCATCCGGTAGAGCTCCTGCTCCCACGCGCTTCCGGCGACGGTGTCGTCCACCAGCATGATCAGGTCGATCCCGAGCGGCCGACCCCAGCCGATGACCACCTGGCCGTGAACCAACCGGTCGTCCACCCGGCAGAGCACGATCGCCATCAGGAAACCCGGATGGCCTTGGTACCCGCCGTGGCCGCCCGGCTTGCCGCCTCGTCGGGTGAAAGGGTCCGGTGGAAGAGGAAATCCACCAGCATGGCGAGATTTACGCCGGTGACGACTTTGACGCCGTCCATCGCCCGGAGCCGGTTGAGCACCGCAAACAGGCAGGACCCGCTGGCCAGGTCGACGAAGACGACCGCCGGGCCGGCGTTCACCGCCGCCGCGACCCGCTCCTCCAGCGTGCCCCGGTCGCAGCCGGTGTTGGAGACTGCCGTGAGCGCGTCGCCGACGCCGCTGATCTGCACCGCCGCGTCGACCAGCGCCCCGGCCAGCGGGCCGTGACACACCACCACGCCGCGGAGCGGATCACTCATAGTCTTCCTGGAGATACTCGCGGAGCCCGCGCTGCTCCTTCATCCGCTTGATGAGCCGCTGGTTGAACGCGGCGGCCACGTCCACGCCGGAGTAGCGCAGGAGGTGCATCATCGCGACCACCTCCGAGATGACGGTGATGTTCTTCCCTGGGTTGAGCGGGACCACCACCCGGGGCACCGCGACATCCAGGATCATGGTCTCTTCCCGGGCGAGCCCGGTCCGGTCGGTGTCCCGCGCCGTCTCCCAGTCGTCGAGCTGGACCACCACCTCGATCCGCTTCTGCTGGCGGACCGAGCGCACGCCGAACAATGCCGGGATGTCGATCAGTCCGATGCCCCGGATCTCCATATGGTGCGCCGCCAGCTCGTGCCCCCGGCCGATCAGGACGTCGTTTCCGCGGCGAGTCACCTGCACCACGTCGTCGGCCACCAGGCGGTGTCCCCGCTCGACCAGATCGAGGACGCACTCGCTCTTGCCGATGCCCGAGCGGCCGATGAAGAGGAGCCCGACACCATACACGTCCGCGAGTGAGCCGTGCAGCGTGGTCCGGGGCGCGAAGGCCTCCTCGACGATCGGTTTGACCCTGCGGTAGAACTCGGCGGTCTTGAGCTTGGTCCGCAGCACCGGCACCGCGCGGGCGCGGGCGAGCTCGAGCAGCTCGGCCGGCACCTCCAGACCCTTGGTGACGAAGATGCAGGGAAGGTCGAACCCGAAGAACTTGGTGAGGGTGGCCTGCCGTTCCTCCGCGGGCAATGAGTTGAGATAGGTGATCTCGGTCTCGCCGAAGACATGGATCCGGTTCGGCGCGAACCGGCCGGTATATCCCGCCAGCGCCAGCCCCGGGCTCGCCACCTCGGCTTCCGGCAGTTGACGGTCCAGCCCGAGGTCCCCGGTCAGGGCCTCGAGCTGAAGCGGGTCACCCCGGCGGGAGACGAAGTCGCGGAGTCGGAGCATCAGGTCAGGTTGGGCTCTGAGGGGCGGGAGCGCCGGGGACGGGTGGAGGCCCGCTCGAGCTGGCGGCGGAGGCGCTCTTCGGCGCGGTCGAGCGCCGTCCGATGATCGGTTCCCTCGCCGCGCGCCACCAGGATCTCGCCGCCCGCCACGTGCAGCCGGAGCTCCACGGTCTGCTGCGTTCCCTCCGAGTCGAATACGACGGTCGACTCCATCGCGCGCGGCGCGATGCTGCCGAGGTGGTCGACGATCGCCTGGGTGCGCTCCCGGAGTCCGTCGGAGATTTCGCAGTGGCGTGCGGTGATCGTGGTTTGCATGGTGCCTCCTCCTGACTCAGCCGATGGCCGAGCCGGCGATGATGTCTTCGAGGTGACGTTCCGTTAATTCCGCGGTACGATCCCAGGTCAGTCCCTCCGCGAACTTCCGGGCGGCCCGGCCCAGCCGCTCGACCAGCGCCGGGGTGCTCGCCAGGTCCAGCATCCGCGCGGCCAGCGCGTTCACATCCCCGTGCGGCACCAGGAACCCGGTCTCTCCGTCTCGCACCGAGTCGCGCAATCCCGGGCTGTCGGAGGCCAGTGACGGAGTGCCGCACGCCGCCGCCTCCACCACGGTGATGCCCCAGCCCTCCTTGGACGAGGGAAAGACATTGGCCCACGTCGCCCGCAGCAGCGCCAGCTTCGCCGGGTCACTGACGAACCCGTGGAAGGTCACCGCGCCGGCGAGACCGAGACCGGCGGCCAGCCGCTCGAGCTCCGGGCGATAATCGCCGGTGCCCGCGATGTCCAGCCGCAGGTCGGGCCGTTGGCGGCGGCTTATGGCCAGCGCCTGGATGGCGAGCGCTATTCCTTTATAACGCTTCAGCCGTCCCACATACAAGAAGCTCGGTGCCGCCGTCCGGCAGCCTGCGGGATCGGGTGCGTAGTGCGTGCTGTCGACTCCCGGATGGATCACCCGCACCTGCCCGGGGTCGACCCCACGGCCCACCAGATCATCACGCGTGCTCTCGCTGATGGCGTGGAAGGCCGCGCGGCGATACGCCCACGGCAGCGGCCGCTCCGCCGCCCAGACGGTCGCGGCCGTCGGCCAGGTCGCCTCCTGGAATGCGGTCTCGCCGAACAGATGCGGCACGATAGCGCAGAAGGGGACGTTGGTCGCGCGCGCGAGGAAGAGCGGGAGCTTGTTGATGTCCTCGACCAGGACGTCGGGACGCCGCTGCCTCACCGCCCGGCGCACCGCTCCCCGCCCGAGGAGGGTGAAGGTGCGCCGCCCGCCGACTCGGAGAACTTCCACTCCGTCGAGCCACGCCCGAGCGGGCGCGGCGCCCCATCCCGAGCAGATCAGGCGCACCTGGTGCCCCCGCGCCGCCAGCCGGGAAAAAATCTCGAACAGATGAACCTCGGCACCGCCCGCATCCGGATTCAGCCAGTCCTGCCAGTTGGTGACCAGAATGTTCATCGGTCGCCGGTGATTCCGCAGCCGGTCACAGGCGCCCGAGCGTCCGCGCGATGCCGTCCAGCACGCCGTTCACGAACCCGGGCGCCCGGACGCCCCCGAACCAGTGCGCCAGGTGGACCGCCTCGTCGATGATCACCTTCGGCGGCACTTCGCCCCGCTGGAGCTCGTGGATGCCGAGCCGGAGGATGTTGCGCTCCACCACGGCGATCCGGCTCATCCGCCAGTTCTCGCTTGCCTGCGCGGCCTGCGCGTCGAGCGCGCCGACCTCCGCCACCACGCCCCGAGCCAGCTCCTCTGCCCGGTCCAGAATACGTGGCTCCGGTCCGGTCAGGCGGGAGAGCCCTTTGGCGACGGAAGGCATCGGCGGCCCGCCCTGCAGCTCCCAGGCATAGAGCAGCTGCACCGCCCGGGCGCGGCTCTTGGTCTCAGGACGAAGCATCGGCCCCCCGGAGCTGAGCCAGTATGTCGGCGGCCTGGAGTGCCGCCGCCGCGGCCTCGTGACCCTTGTTCCCCGCGCTTCCGCCGGCGCGGTCGAGCGCCTGCTGCATGGTGTCCACGGTGAGCACACCGAAGCCGACCGGCAGCGAGTGTCGCAAGGCGACCGAGCCGAGACCGCGACTCGCCTCGCCGGCCACGTAGTCGAAGTGCGGCGTGTCGCCCCGGATGACGACGCCGAGGGCCACGAGGCAGGCATACTTCCCGGTGGCGGCCGCCCCGTCCGCCACGACCGGCAGCTCGAATGCTCCCGGCACCCAGACCACGTCCACCTGCTCGCGCGGAAGCCCCGCCTCCCGGCAGCAGGCGAGCGCTCCCTCGAGCAGCTTCGCGGTGATCAGCTCGTTGTACCGGCTCACGAGAATCGCCACGCGCCCAGTGGGGCGGAGGCGGAGGGCGAGATCAGCCACGGGTCAGTGGGCGAGAAGGTGGCCGAGCTTGTCGCGCTTGACCTGGAGATACCCGCGATTCTCCTGGTTGGGATCGGTGACCAGCGGCACCCGCTCGACGATCTGCAGGCCGTATCCGTCGAGGCCGACCAGCTTCCGCGGGTTGTTGGTCATGATGCGGATGGAGGAGAGCCCGAGGTCGCGCAGGATCTGGGCACCGATGCCGTAGTTCCGGAGGTCGGGGGCGAAGCCGAGCCGTTCGTTGGCCTGCACCGTGTCGGCGCCCGCGTCCTGCAGCGCGTAGGCCCGAAGCTTGTTCAACAAGCCGATGCCCCTGCCCTCCTGGTCCAGGTAGACGATCGCTCCCTTCCCCTCCTGCGCGATCATCTCCATGGCGCGGTGCAGCTGGAATCCGCAGTCGCACCGCTGAGACCCGAACACGTCGCCGGTCATGCACTTGGAGTGCATCCGCACCAGCACGTTGCTCTGGCCGGCGATCTCGCCGTATACCAGCGCCACGTGCTCCGCGCGGTCCACGTCGTTCCGGTAGCCGATGATGATGAACTCGCCGAAGTCGGTTGGGATCCGCGCCTCCGCCACCCGGTGCACCAGCTGCTCGGTCTGCAGCCGGTAGGCCACCAGCTGCGCCACGGTGACAAACGTGAGACTGTGCTGCCGGGCGAACTCCTGCAGCTCGGGCCGGCGCGCCATGGAGCCATCGGGGTTGAGGATCTCGCAGATGACGCCGGCCGGCACCAGCCCGGCAAGCCGCGCCAGGTCCACACTCGCCTCGGTCTGCCCCACCCGCTGGAGCACCCCTCCCGGCCGGGCCCGGAGCGGGAAGATGTGGCCCGGCCGGCGGAGGTCGGAGGGGAGCGTGGCCGGGTTCATGGCGACGTGGATCGTGGTGGATCGGTCGCTGGCGGAGATCCCGGTCGTGACCCCGAACCGCCGCTCGGCGTCGATGCTCACCGTGAAGGCCGTGGACAGCTCCTCGGTATTCCGCTCGGTCATCTGAGGCAACCCGAGGGCATCGCAGCGGTCGCCGGTGAGCGCCAGACAGATGAGCCCCCGCCCGTGCAGCGTCATGAAGTTGATCATCTCCGGTGTGGCAAGCTCGGCCGCACAGACGAGGTCGCCCTCGTTCTCGCGATCCTCGTCGTCCGCGACAATGATGATCTTGCCGTTGCGGAGGTCCTCGACGGCCTGCTCGATGGTGCCGAAGATGCTCATGATGCTCCCAGATCGCCGCGGGGCCGCAGCAGCTCGGCCACATATTTGCCGATCGTGTCTGCTTCCACGTGCACCCGGTCGCCCGGGCGGCGGTCCCCTAAAGTGGTGTGCTGTAAAGTAAACGGGATCAGCGAGATCTGGATCAGCCCGGGGGCCGGGACGGCGTTCACCGTCAGGCTCACGCCGTCCACCGTGATGGAGCCGAGCGGCACCGACACGCGGGCAATTTCGGCCGGCACCATGAGATCGAGCAGGCGCGCATCCTCGCGCTCCACAACCGCTTCGACCGTCCCCACCCCATCCACGTGCCCCTGCACCAGGTGACCGCCGAGCCGGTCGCCCACCCGGAGCGCCCGCTCCAGGTTCACCCGCTGGCCCGGGGTGTAGCTCTCGAACCGGGTGCGCTCGAGGGACGTGCCTACCACCTGTGCGGTGAACTCATCGGGTCCCGTCTGCTGCACCGTGAGGCAGGCCCCGTCCACCGCGATGCTCTCCCCCAGCTCGAGACCCTGGTAGGAGCACCCGATGATGAGCTCGAGCCCTGCCTCGTTTCTGGTCGCGGCGTTCACCCGGCCGACCGCGGTGACGATTCCGGTGAACATCAGCTCCGATCCAGGACCAGCAGGGTGTCCTGCCCCAAGGCGCGCCGCTCGGCCACGATCCACCGATCGGCACCGGTCAGTTGGATGGAGGGCAAGCCGGCCATGGCGGGCGCGCCGCCCGCGCCGAGCCATAGTGGACTCTGCACCCAGTAGTAGCGGTCCACCAGACCCTCAGCCAGCAGGGCTCCCGCCAGGCGGCCGCCGCCCTCGACCAGCAGCGAGGCGATCCCACGGGCACGGAGCGCGGCCAGGGCCGTCTGAAGATCGCCGACCCGCTGGACCTCGACACCGGACGCCTCGAGCGACTCCACCCGGCGTGACGGGGCCAGCTCCGCGACGAACACCACCGTCGGCAGCTCGCCCGCTGTTCGCACCAGGGCTAGCGAGGCCGGCAGGTCGGCGTCCGCCGCAAACACTACGCGGACCGGGGCCACCCGTGGCCGGAGTTGGCCCCGGACCGTGAGCTCGGGATCGTCGGTCCGGGCTGTCACGCCGCCCACCGCGATGGCATCGAACCCGGCACGAAGCCAGTGCACGTAGTCCCGGGCCGCCGAAGACGAGATCCAGCGTGAGTTGCCGCCGGCGTCGGCGATCTTGGCGTCCATGGTGGTCGCGAGCTTGAGCGCGACGAATGGCCGGGAGGCGTCCCGGATTCGGTGGAGAAAAGCGGCGTTCTGGGCAGCCGCGGCGTCCCCCAGCAGTCCGATCTCCACTTCGATGCCGGCCTCCCGCAGGCGGGCGGCCCCACCGGCCGCGACCGGGTTGGGATCGGCCAGAGCCGCCACCACCCGGCGAACACCGGCGCGGATCAGCGCGTCGGTGCAAGGTGGCTGTTTCCCCTGATGGGCGCACGGCTCCAGCGTGACGACGACGGTCGCCCCCCGGGCCTGTTCCCCCGCCGCCGCCAGCGCCACCGACTCGGCGTGCCGACCTCCCAGCTCGGCGTGCCACCCCTCGCCGACCGGATCCCCGCCGACGAGGACGACCGCGCCCACCAGCGGGTTGGGCTGCACGCGCCCCCAGCCCCGCCAGGCGAGCTCGATAGCTCGGGTCATCGCCTCCAGGTCGTTCACCGGCGGCTACAAGCCCAATCGCTGGCCGGAGCCGGCGAACCGCACGACGGCGTGCCCACGGCGGACCTCGCCCATGATCCAGGTGGCCACGCCGTCCGCCTCGGCCGCCTCCCGGGCGGCCGGAACCGCGTCCGGCGGCAGCACGGCGATGAGGCCCACGCCGAGGTTGAAGACTTCCCGCATCTCCTCGGTGGAGATCTGCCCTGCCTGCTGCAGTGTGGCGAAGAGCGGCGGCAGCGTCCAGGAGCCGGGATCGACCACCGCCTCGGTGCCTTCGCGCAGTATCCGAACCAGGTTACCCGGAATCCCGCCCCCTGTGATGTGGGCGATCCCGTGCATCCGAGCGATGACCGGCATCACGCTGCGGAAGTAGCTCCGATGCACCGCGAGCAGCGCGTCGGCGACGGATCGGCCCGCGCCGGGGAACGGGTCGTCCAACTTCAGCTGCATCCGCTCGAAGACGATGCGCCTCGCCAGCGTGTAGCCGTTGGTGTGCAGGCCGGCGGATGCGTAGGCTAGCAGCACGTCGCCGGGAACGATCGCGTCCCCATGCAACGCTCCATCTTCCTCGACCACGCCGACGATCGTGCCGGCGAGATCGTAGGTGCCGGACCGGTACAACCCGGGCATCTGGGCGGTCTCGCCGCCCGCCAGCGCCATCCCGTGGGCTCGACAGCCGCGCGCGATTCCCTCGACCAGCCCGGCGATCTGCTCCACCCCGAGCGCGGAGCCGGCGATGTAGTCCATGAACGCCACCGGCACCGCTCCGTGCACCAGGATGTCGTTCACGCTGTGGTTGACCAGATCCTCGCCCACGGTGTCGAACCGGTTCGCCTCCAGCGCGACCAGCACTTTCGTCCCGACGCCATCGGTGCTGAGCACGAGCGTGGGGCTCCGCATGCCCGAAGGCACCCGCACCATGCCGCCGAAGGCGCCGACCTTGCCGACCGAGAGCGCGGTCCGGGTGCTCGCCACCGCGGCGGCGATCCGCGCCTTCGCTGCCTCGGCCTCGATCAGATTGACCCCTGCGGCCGCATACTCGCGGGCCTCGGTCCGGATCTCTCCCGTGCCCTTCACGGTAAAGCCTCGGCAAAGGTCACGTGGGTGAGATCCTGGAACGCCCGCACCCGGGTCTCCACCTGGTCGGCGGTGATGCTCTCGAGCGCGCGGATCCCGAACTGCTCGACCGCGAACGATCCGAGGGCGGCGCCGTACACCATTGCGCGCCGGATGTTGTCCTCGGAGACGGTCCCGGTCCGGGCCAGATACGCCATGAACCCGCCGGCGAACGCGTCCCCCGCCCCCGTCGGGTCGAAGACGTTCTCCAACGGAAAGGCGGGCACGTAGAACGTGCGGGTAGGCTCGATCAGGAGTGCGCCGTGCTCGCCCTGCTTGATGACCACGCGGGTGGGACCGTTCGCCAGAATCCAGCGCCCGGCGCGGTGGATGTTCCAGTCGCCGCTCAGCTCTCGCGCTTCGCCGTCGTTGACCAGCAGCACATCCACCCGGCTCAGCAGCTCGAGCAGCACCGACTTCTTTCCCTGGATCCAGTAATTCATCGTGTCGCACACCACCAGCTTGGGCCGCTTGACCTGGCTCAGCACCCCGAGCTGCAGCTCCGGGTCGATGTTGCCGAGAAAGAGGAACTCGGCCGAGCGGAAGGCGTCCGGCAGCTTGGGTTGGAAGTCGGCGAACACACCGAGCCGGGTCTCCAGCGTTTCCCGGCTCTGCAGGTCGTAGGAGTACTTCCCCTTCCAGCGAAAGCTTTCTCCTTCCGCGTGCTCCACGCCGGACCAGTCGATGCCACGCTTGGCCAGACGCTCCAGCTCGGCGAAGGGGTAATCCGAGCCGACCACGCCGACGACCTGCACCGGATGCAGCAGGGACCCCGCGACGCTGAAATACACCGCGGACCCGCCCAGGGCGTCCGCGGTCTGGCCGAAGGGCGTGAAGATGGAGTCCAGCGCGATGCTGCCGACGACGAGGAGGCTCATCCGGTCACATCCGGTCGGGGGCGCTGATGCCGAGGACGGCGAGCGCGTTGGCGAGCACGATGCGCGCGGCACGGGCCAGCAGCAGACGGGCGTGCTCGGTGGCGGGGCCCTCGGGCGCACCGACCGCCCGGGTGTGGTGATACCAGCCATGCACCACGGTGGCCAGCTCGTGGAGGTAGACGGTGACCCGATGGGGCTCGCGGTCGCGCGCGGTCTTCTCCAGGACCTCCGGAAAGGTGACCAGCTTCTTGAGCAGCTCGGCGTCGTGCGGCGCCGGGAGCGCGCCGAGCTCGAGCGCGCCGGTGACCGACTCGGGCGCGCGCTCGGCGGTGCGGAAGATGCCGCTCAGCCGGGCGTGGGCCATCTGCACGTAAAACACCGGATTCTCGTCGGTCTGCCTGAGCGCGAGCTCCACGTCGAACACCATCGGCGTCTCGCCTTTGGTCCGGAGGAAGAAATAGCGGGCCGCGTCCACCCCGACCTCCTCGAAGAGCTCGCGCAAGGTGACGAACTCCCCCGAGCGCTTGGACATCTTCACCTCTTCCCCACCCCGGACCACCTTCACCAGCTGCACCAGCGCGACGTCGAAGAACTCGGGCGGACAGCCCAGCGCGGCCAGCACCGCGCGCATCCGGGGGATGTAGCCGTGATGGTCGGCGCCCCACACGTCGATGGCCCGGTCGAAGCCGCGGTCGCGCTTGTCGATGTGGTAGGCGATGTCGGGGACCAGGTAGGTGAAGCTGCCGTCGCCCTTCCGCAGCACCCGGTCCTTGTCGTCCCCGAACTGGGTGGTGCGGAGCCAGAGGGCGCCGTCGGCTTCGTAGGTGAGGCCGCGCTCCGCCAGCAGGGCGAGGGCGCGCTCGACCTCGCCGGACTGGTAGATCGCCTGCTCGGACGACCAGACGTCGAACTCGACGCCGAACTGCTGGAGATCCTGCTTCTGCTCGGCGCGCTGGAGCTCGAGTCCGAGGGCGCGGCAGCGGCGGAGCCCTTCCTCTTCCGGGAGATCGGCGAATGCCGGTCCCTCGCGCTCCAGCACCTGGCGCGCGTTCTCCCGCAGGTACTCGCCGTGATAGCCGCCCTCGGGACTGGTGGCG
>Ga0307312_10001405_pt1 | contig 12319 bp, 13 predicted proteins | sample ER_DNA_202_FD_194489 | JGI IMG/M metagenome (GOLD analysis project Ga0307312, IMG submission 194489) | Bulk soil microbial communities from the East River watershed near Crested Butte, Colorado, United States - ER_DNA_202 | ecosystem: Environmental > Terrestrial > Soil > Floodplain | place...
GCAACTGACCACCACGGTCGGTGGCCGACCATTTGCAGCGAACCGGCGTTGTTCGAGAAGGCACAATCGAGGGATGCGCATAGCGGTGCTCTGCGACATCCACGGCAACCTGCCGGCCCTGCAAGCAGTTCTAGCCGAGGTCGAAGAGGCCGAAGTCGACCTCATCGTTTTCGGCGGTGACGTGGCCGCCGGCCCAATGCCGGTCGAGACGATCGAGGTGCTGATTGGCTACGGCGCCCGAGGTCGATTCGTTCGTGGTAATGCGGACCGTGCCATGGTCGAGACCTTCGACGGCGCGCCAAAGGCGGCCGAAGCGCCGGCCACCTGGCCCGCAACTATGCTCAGCCGCGCCCACCGCGACTTCCTGAGCAGCTTCGAGCCGTCGGTCGAGGTAGAGGTCAACGGGCTTGGCCTGATCGTCTGCTGCCACGCCAGTCCCGACAGCGACGAGGTGCCCATCATCACGCCGGCCACACCGGATGAAGTAATCGCCGAGGTGCTCGCATCCATCCAGGCCGGCTTGATAGTTGCCGGCCACACTCACATGCAATTCGACCGCCGCGTCGCGGATCGTCGCATGGTGAACGCGGGCAGCGTTGGCATGCCCTATGCCGACCAGCCCGGCGCTTATTGGGCCCTGTTCGGTCCTGATGTCAACCTCCGCCGGACCGCCTACGACTACGAAGGGGCGGCTGAGGCGGTGCGCCGCACCGAGTTCCCGCAGCGCCAGGACTTTTCCAGAGGCATCATCCGGCCGCCGACCGCCGAGGAGGCGATCACCACGTTTGAGCGTATGGCCGGCAGGGCTTATCCGCGCTGAACCAGGGTCCCCCAGGTTTGGCCGGGGAACCCTGGCGATTGATTACGCGCTTGGGCGCGGACCGGGACCGGTCTCTATACCGGTGACTTTGAAGTTGGCGTCCATTTTCACTGTGACGTGGGACCCGTCGCTCTTGACCATATGTGCCTCGTAAGTCGCGCCTTCGGCGTCGTTTTCCACACGCTCGATGGTCGCTCCGGGAACCGCTGCCAGTGCCGCTGCTCTGGCCTTGTCCGCCGTCGTTCCGGTGAGCAGCTTCTCGACGATACCGTTGGCGCCCACGTGGCCGCCCTTGGTCGGGTCGTCGGCCGTGGCGATGGCGGTCAGGTCCGCTGCGGTAGGGCTCGTCGCCGTCGGGTTGTTGGACGCGTAGCTGGCGACGGCACCCGCGACTAAGGCACCGCCCAGCAGACCTAAAGCCGTCACGCCAAGCACGGCGCGCATACCGAATTTTCCGCGCCGCGGTTCATGCGGCGGGCTCATTGTGTCGATTTCCATCGTTTTCTCCTCTAATACAAATGTTGTTGACAGGATTCGGCCGACCGTGACTAAGAAGATCGCGACTCAACCTGAGAGCACGGTCATAAACAGTTGAGAACTTGGTCCGTGTCTCCGAGCCTCAAGTAACTGGAGCACCCGGGATGACAAGCACGGTCTGCACCGCCGACAATGACATCACTTGCCCAACAAGACCCTCACGATTGAGCAAGTTCTGACCCTGCTGGCGCAAACCTCGCCGCGCATCGCCGCGCTTACCGCACCGCTGTCGCCGGCCCAATTGCGTACAGCCCCCAACCGCGACGAGTGGTCCGCCAACGGTGTGCTGGCCCACCTTCGTGCATGTGCCGACATGTGGGGAAACGCCATGGTGACGATGGTCTCCGAGGACAAGCCGACGCTGCGGGCTGTCAATCCCCTCACATGGATCAACAAGACCGACTATCTCGACCTGGAATTCAGGCCCTCGTTGCGCTCCTTCGCGACGCAACGTACAGCTCTATTGGCAGTCCTGGAGCCATTACCGCACGAAGGGTGGTCACGAACGGCGACGGTGACTGGAGCGGGAGCGGTGCTCGAGCGGAATGTGTTGTTCTACGGGCGGTGGCTGGCCGGCCATGAACGGACGCATGTCAAGCAGGTCGAGCACATCGCCAACACGATTCGCAGGTAAGCGTTAGGCGAATGCGATCGTCCTGGCGCCGGCGACGACCTCCTCGACCACCTTGGCGGCGCCGACGATGCTGACCCCTTTCACAAGGTGTTCCTCCGCGATCCCTCGCGGCTTGGTGCACGCCCCGCACAGCCATACATGGCCTCCGTTGTCCACGAATTGGCTCATCAGCTCGCACAGCTTGGGAAGTCCTGGCGCCTCGATCCCCTCGGCACCGCCCTGGGTGCCCAGCCGCACCGCCTCGATGGTGCAGAGCACGACCGCCTCCTGTCCGGCGGTTGCAGCGATATTCGCCGCAACAAAGGGCAGTGTCGCGCGCTCGGGTTCTGCTTTGCCCCACGTGCAGTTGAAGATCAGCTTCTGGCTCATTTTCGTCTCTCCACATTGACTGTCAGGCGACCGTCGTCACCCACATGAGTCGACTTGACCGAATGGCCGAGCATCCTTGCCAGCGGCGGAAGGTCCTCCTTGGCGGCCGGGTCGGCGACGATCACAGCGAGCGAGACGCCGACCGGCACACTCTCGATTCGGCGGCGGAATTCCTGCGCCAGGCCGTCGGCGCAGCCCAGGTTGCCGGCATCGAAGACCGCTACATCGCACGAAGCCAGGGCCGCCTGCTCGGGCGCAAAGCCGGAGCAGAGGAGGTCCATGCTGTCGATGCCCTCCGGCCCTACGTCCATCATTGCAAGCTGCTCGATCACCTCTGGCGAGCCGCTCTCGCGAACGACTCGCAGCCGCCAGCTCAACCTGCGGCGGGAACCGATCGGTTCATCGCTCGTCGACATGATTTCGAAGTGGGACGCCGAGCCGAACCAACCCTTGATGCGCGTGACAATCTCGTCGCGCCCGTTGCGCTCCTCAGGTCCTCGCGGCAGCAGCAATCGCGCTCGAGCGCCAGGCGCGATAACCGTCGCGAGCCCGTCAAAGTCACGGTCTGACAGGTAATCAAGAAACTGCTGTGTGACGTTGGTATGGAGCATGAGGAGCACCGTATGGAATTCGCATCCTCATGGCATCAACCGTTTGGTCGATTTATCGCGTTCAGAGCTGGATCAGGTCGTTCTCCAGGGCGAAAAGGGTGGCTCCTGCACGCGTCCTCACGTTGATCTTGCCGTAGAGGTTGATCACATGCGTATGGACTGTCGATTCAGAAACGTGCAGGTCGCTCGCCACTTCCTTGTTGGAGCGGCCGCGGGCGAGCCTTCGGAGGACATCTACCTCACGGTCGGTGAGGCCCGCGGGCCAGCTGCGGGCCTCGCGCCGAGCGCCTTGCTGCCCTGAGGCTTCCAGGACCGCATCAACCGCGCGGCGGTCGAGCCGCCCCTCCCGTGCCTCCCTCCGAAGCTCGTCGGTCGCTTTCTGAGATGGGAGCGCCTCCCGCCACGGCCGGTCCTCGCGCATCGACTGGTACGCCTCAGCCGCGGCCAAGACCCGCGCTGCCGGCGGGATCGCGGCCGCGCGAAGACCGCGGTGGTAGCCGCTGCCGTTAGGTCGCTCGTGGTGCATGCCGGCCATCTCGCCGATCTCGCGCATCGGCTCGGCCAGCGACAGAACGCGTTGGCTGTGATACGGATGAAGGCGGATCCTCTCGCGTTCCGTTCGATCGATTGCGCCTTTCTTGGCCAGGATGCGCTGTGCCACGCTGACGTTGCCCAGGTCATGTACCTGGCCGGCTCGCTGAAGAGTGACCACCTCGTCCTGGGTCAGTCCGAAGGCGATTCCCGCGGCTGATGCCAGCTCAGCGACGTGCGATGAATGCGCCATCGCATGCGAGGCCTTGAGGTCAACGAAGTCGGCGAACGCCTCGGTGACCGCATCGACGTGCGAAGGCGCGACCAGGCGGCGGGGTTCGGGCTCCGCGTCGAGGGCTGCCTCCCAGACAGAATCCTCACCGGCGCGCTGGAGGAGCTCTTCGCTGTGCATGAGCCATCGGTCGCAGAGGTCGGGGTCGAGCTCGGTGCCGCGGCGGGCACGAACGACGTCGTCGGCCGCGTCACGCCCGCCTGCCTGGTGAAACGCGCGGGCCAGGTGAACGATGTGAACCAGCCGGGCGATTCGGGATATAGCCTCGCCGCTCGGCAACCTCGTAAACACCTTGCCGTCCCAGCGCGCATAGGCGTGGTCCAGCCCGTCGGTGACACCGGGCGCAGCGCCCAGGCGCCTGCCGAGCCTTGCCCCGACCTCGCAAATGCCCCCGATCGCAGAAACGACTGAGCGGGGCGGCGATGTCACCACCCCGGCGACCGCCTGCACCCGGGTCCCAATTCCCCACTCCTTGCCCACCTTGGTGACTGCTAGACGGAGCATCTGCGGCCGGTCGGCGTAATCGGCGTTGGAGTACCAATGCCTGGCGCTGATGTCGTCACCGCCTCCAACTCGTGCTTGATTAGCTGACGCTGCCGTGCAACCAACGTGATACAGCAGCGCCAGGTAATAGGCGTCGCTGACCTCCTCCGCAGCCAGACCGACAACTTGCGCAAACGCGACAACAGTGACGGCGTCTCTGAGAGCGCTGCCGGAGGGCGCGTCCTCGGCGAGGTCGGTCGCCAGGGAGACCGCACCCAGCAGCTCGGCAAGGCGAAGCATCTGACCAGGCCTCGCGCCTCGGTCGCCCATGTCATTCGCCACGTTACTGTGTTGGGACTTGATAACGTCCCCAGGGATGGAGCCCTTTCTCGTCAGCGCGGACAACCTCCGCGCGCGCAACGGCGGCAAGTGGAAGACGCATCCCGCCGACGTCTTGCCCGCGTGGGTCGCCGAGATGGACTTCAAAGTCGCGCCTGCGGTCCAGGAAGTGATCAAGCATTTCACCGATCTTCAGGACTACGGCTACGGCCGGATGACGGATGCGGTCCCGCTCTTCGAAGCCTTCGCAGCCTGGATGACCCACCGCCATGGCTGGGAGCCGGATCCGGCACTGACACACGCCAACACAGATGTCGTCCAGGGCCTGGTCGCCACCATGGTCGCTTTCTCTCAGCCGGGCGACGGTGTGATTGCGCAGACTCCTGTCTACCCACCGTTTCTGCGGTTCATTACAAGCACCGGCCGCCGCCTCGTCGACAATCCGCTGATTGACGACGGGCAGCGCTTCGTGGTCGATCTCGATGGTTTGGAACGAGCCGCCTCAAGCGCGACGATGATTCTGCTCTGCAATCCACATAATCCGACCGGCCGCGTCTTCGAACGAGCTGAGCTCGAAGGCATTGCAAGCATTGCCGCCGCTCACGACCTCATCATCGTTTCTGACGAGATTCACGCGGACCTCATCTACCCCGGACTGACGCACATCCCGATGGAAACCATCCCCATCGCCGCCCCGCGCACCGTGACCCTGACCTCGGCGACGAAGGGGTTCAACATTCCCGGCCTGCGCACCTCGATCGCACACTTCGGTAGCCCGCAGCTCAAAGAAAAATTCGATCGGATGCTTCCGGATCACCTCCTTGGCGGGCCCAGTCGCTTCGGAGTCGCCGCCACGATCGCAGCCTGGCGGGAGGGCGAGGCGTGGCTCGAAGAGGTGATGCAGTATCTGGATCGAAACCGCACGGTTGTCGCCGAATGGGCAAACCGGACGAAGCTCGCCCATCACCGGCCGGAGTCCACCTATCTGGCCTGGTTGGGCTGCCGGCACCTCGAGCTGCAAACAGCTACCACGCCTCAGCAGCACTTCCTGGAGCGAGCGAGGGTTGCCTTGAGCGAGGGGGCGGACTTCGGCGAACCCGGCCGAGGCCACGTCCGCCTCAACTTCGCGACTTCGACCGAGATCCTGGAGCAGATCCTCGGCCGCCTTAGCGCTGCCCTTGACTAGGCCTGTGGACGTGGTGGTTGCAGTAGGAGCCGGCGGGGTACATATTTAAGGCGAGGTGAACGTGGCGTTGCTGCAACTTCCGGCGGCTTTCGGGTTGGCGGGGGCGACGGGCCTGAACGCCACCTTGCCGCTCTTGATAGTGAGCTTGCTCGCGCGGCTTGGCCTCATACACCTGGCCTCTCCATACGATGCGCTGGATACGGATATTGCTTTCTGGGGACTGCTCGTTTTGGCTGTGGTCGAGTTCGCGATCGACAAGGTGCCGGCGCTGGACTCGGTGGGACACGCCGTGATGCTCCCGGTGGCCGCCACCGCTGGGGCGATCCTTTTCGCCTCCCAGACGGGAACCGTCACCTCGGTCGACCCTGGACTCTCGGTGGTCGTCAGCCTGCTCGCGGGTGGAGCGATCTCCGGGACGGTCCATCTGACCAGGACTGCGGTCCGGCCGGTGGCCAACCTGGCCCTGCTCGGCCCACCGATATCACTCCTGGAGGATGCCGGCTCCGCCGCCCTCACATTTGCGGCAGCGCTGGTTCCAATCCTTGTTCCTTTCTTGTTGGCTCTGTTGGTGCTGGTTGCTGTGCTGCTGTGGGAGCGCCGGCGGGCGACCCGGCTGCCTGTTCCAAGCCGGCGCTGACCTCGCCTTCTGGAGATCCTCTCCGCGCCTGAGGCTAGCCTTCCTCTCGGGCTGCAGACTCAGGTACTAGAGCTCCAGACCCAGGCCTGGCCCGACTTCCGCTCGAGAGGCCTTGGGCCGAAACACGATCCGGCGCTCCGGCCGATTTCGATGCTGCTTGTCGACGACGGACGCGTGCTGGCTGCGCTCGACATCCTCTCCAAGCAGATCGTGCACGGCGGCGAGACGTACGGCGCGAGCGGTCTTAGCACGGTCGTTACCGATAAGGGCGATCGAAGGAAGGGATACGGCAAGCGACTGGTCGAGGCGGCACGAGGAACGATGCGCGCCGCCGGTGCGGACCTGGCGATCTTCACCTGCGACACGCCGCTTGCTCCGTTCTATGAGGCGGCCGGCTTTGGGATCCTCGAAGGCACTGTGCTCATCGGCGGGACTCCCGGTAACCCATTTCCCAGTGACAGGTTCGACAAGATGACCGTCGCTTGCTTCTTCACGGCCATGGCCAAGAGGCATGCGGCGGACTTCGTCGGCGCCCGGATCGAGCTCTACCCGGGCGAGGTTGACAGGCTCTGGTAGCCGCCTGTCGCCGTTACTTCTTGCTGCCGGCCGCCCCGGCCTTCGCCTCCTTCTCGGCTGACACGAGGAATTCGAAGAAGATCGCGCTCCAGCGCTCCGCCGCATCGAAGATCGGCCCATGGCCTGATCCCTCGAACATCTCAGTCCGCACGTGGCCGCCTGCATCGCTGTAGCCCTTCAAGACATTCCGGATCTGGGTGACCATCGGCTGAGGCGGAAAGACTTCCTCGCCCGGCCAGCCTGGAACGGCTCCCATCTTGCCCAGCGTTCCCATCTCCCATGCGGACCCATCAGCGACCACGATGTCAGCCGTTCCGTGAGTCCAGAGGATGGGTGGCTTCGGATCGATGTCGACGATCCCGGCCCAGTTGCAGTACTTGCCCGACAGCGCATTGAGGATGCCCCGAGTGCCCGGCGCGACAGTCGGCCAGTTGGGTGAGGGTGTGGAGTCGCCGGGATAGCCATCGTCGCCAGTCTCCGACTTGAGCACTTCGGCGAGGAGCATCTCCTCGCGTTCGGCGGGCTCGTGATGGGTCGGTGCCCAATAGGAGGTGTTGATCACATTGCGAGGCGAGAACGGTGAGTCGGAAGACTTGTCTTTTTCCGCGAGGCGCTTCGTGAACTCCGGGCTCCCGGTGCCGCCGCCCGAACCTGCGTAGTCGGGATAGCAAGGTTGCCCGTCAAGCCGGACCGCGCCGAACCCGTACGGGGATACCGGGTCGACGAAAGTGAGCGAGGCGACCGGGCGATCCTGGGCGTAGTTCGCGATTGCGGCGCCGCCCGTCGACCAGCCGACGAGGTGCACAGGGCGCGTGATCCCCAGCGCGTTGACGAGCGAAAACGTGTCGTCAGCCCAGTCTCGAAGACCACGAGTCGCATCGATCGGGACGCGCTCGGTGTCGCCGAAGCCTCTCATATCCGGCGCTATCAGCCGATACCCTTCAGGCGCGACAGGCATCAGGTGCTCATAAAAGCGACCTGTGGAAAGGTTTCCGTGCACGAGCACGACGGGGACTCCGTCGGTTGGCCCCGACTCGATGTACTGCATGGTCAGACGGTCGGTACGGGTGCTCTTGGATCGAACGCCGTGTGGCAGGTTCATGAAAGCCCCCAATTGGCCACTGAGGCCGACCTACGCGGGTTGAATCTAAATACACAATACCTCGGCCCAGCGAGGGAGTCCGCCGAAAGACGAGGGGAAGACCCAAGGCAGGCGTTCTCAGTTCGAGGCTGCTTGCATGTCATTCAATCCCAACGCACCGCTCGATCCGGGCCAGGTCACAGACGTTCGTGGCTCGCGCATTGGCGGCCGCGGCCTCCTTATCGGTGGGGGTGGTATCGGCACAGTGGTGCTCGTGGTCATTTACCTGCTCCTTGGTGGCAACCCGGCGGACCTAACCACAGCCGATCCAGGCGCGGGCGCTCCTTCAGGAGGCAGCACCCTCCAGCAGGAGTGCAGCACGGGGGCCGACGCGAACAAGAAAGAGGACTGCCGGATCGTCGGCTACGTCAACAGCGTCCAGAAGTTCTGGAAGGACGAGTTCGCTGGTTCCGGCCAGCAATATGAGCCTGCCAATACGGTCATATTCACCGGTCAGGTTTCGACCGGCTGCGGCACGGCGTCAACGGCAGTCGGGCCGTTTTACTGCCCCGAGGACAAAAAGGTGTACCTCGACATCGGGTTCTTTCAGGAACTGCAGACCAAGTTCGGCGCCCGTGGCGGATCGCTGGCCGAGGGCTACGTCGTCGCCCATGAGTACGGTCATCACATCCAGGACCTGACAGGGCAGCTGCAATCCGGCTCAGGCCAGGAAGGCGCAGGGGGACTCTCGGTGAGGACAGAGCTGCAGGCAGACTGCTACGCGGGCATCTGGGCGAACCATGCTGCTTCTACAGGTTTCCTGCAGCCTTTGACGACCGACCAGATCGCGCAAGCCCTTGACGCGGCAGCGGCAGTCGGTGACGACCGCATACAGCAAGAGTTCCAGGGCCGGGTCAACCCGGAGGCATGGACCCACGGCTCGTCAGCCCAGCGCCAGAAGTGGTTCACCATCGGCTACCAGCAGGGCAACGTAAGTAACTGCGACACGTTCCACGCGACCATCTGAGCTGCGAACGCATCCGCAAAAAAAGTAGGGGAGTAGTCGACTCCCTGACGTTCAGTTATATGGAGGTGATGAACGATGGACAACACAACATTGGTGATCGGCGCCGTGATCCTCCTCTTGGGGATCGTGATCCTGTTCGCGCTTCGGGGGCGCTCAGGGCAGGTGACGAAGCCGGCGCTCAGACCCTTGCCGCATGAGGCCATGGATCGCTATGCGGCCGCCTGGGACCGCGTCGAGTCGCACTTCATGAATGCACCTGAAGAAGCAGTTCGCGAAGCTGACGCCCTCGTCCTTGCACTGCTGGGCGAGCGCCAGCATCCCTTGGCGGACGACGTGCTTCCGAAGGAGATGCGACGAGCCCGCCGCGCGGCGGCAGGCAAAGAGGTGAAGGGAACAGAAGGGCTTCGCCGGGCGATGCTTCATTACCGCGCCGTGATCGAAGAGATGGCGGTTTCGCCTGTGGAACGCGAACGAGCTCGCGGCCGTCGAGAGATCGCTTCTTAAGTCACAAAGGAGCCGCCGGGTAACTCCGGCGGCTCCGGCCCTCTCTCCGCTACCCCACTTGACACCGGCCCGTTGCAGCCAGCATGCTCAGGGCAAGCTGGCCGTTGGGGGGCCGCGTTCTCAGGATTCCCTGCCCTCATTGAGGGTGTGGCGTGGAGGCGAGGATCAATGAGAAGGATTCGGCGTCTGTTGATTGCGGGATCGTTGTTGCTGGCGACGGCGCCAATCGCCGTTGTTCAAACAGCCCACGCAGGGACGCAACAAACCTACCTGGTCGTGTACAGCGGACAGGGGCTGCCTGCGGGAGCGTCGTCGACGATATCGCGAGCAGGCGGGACCGTGGTGGCAGCTTATGGCGCGATCGGCGTGGCGGTTGTCCGCTCCGACAGTGCGTCATTCCGCGCCAACCTGATGAAGGACTCAAGAGTTGAGGGCGTCTCAGCGACTGCAGCATTCGCCACGCGACTGAACGATGGGGTGGCGGATGACTCAGCTGCAGAGGCGGACACTTCGACACCGGCTCCTGGCAGCGACCCACTTTCTGGGCTGCAATGGGACATGGATCAGATGCACTCCCCTGAGGCCAGGGCCATCAACGGTGGGAGCCCGTCGGTCACCGTAGGCGACATCGACACCGGGCTCGACTTCACCCATCCCGACCTGGCTGCGAACGTTGACTACGCCAATAGCGCGTCGTGTGTCAGCGGCGCGCCCGACACCAGCCCCGCGGCGTGGAATGACGACAATGGCCACGGCACTCACACTGCCGGCACCATCGCAGCCGCCAAGAACGGCATCGGCATTGTCGGAGTGGCGCCGAATGTCAAGATCGCGGCCATCAAGGCGGGCAACGCCGCCGGCTTCTTCTTCCCCGAAGCGGTGGTCTGCGCCTTCGAATGGGCCGCGTCGCACAACATCCAGGTAACCAACAACAGCTACTTCGCCGACCCATGGCTGTTCAACTGCAAGAACGACCCAGAGCAGCGAGCAATCTGGACCGCCGAGCGGCGCGCGATCAAGCACGCTCAGCAGAACGGAACGGTGGTGGTTTCGGCAATTGGCAACCAGTCCGACGATCTTGCGCACCCAACGATCGACTCAACGAGCCCCGATGACACGACGCCCGTCGACCGGAGGGTCACCAACGCATGCGCGGTCGTCCCGGTCGAGGTCCCTGGAGTGATCGGTGTCTCAGCTGATGGGAACTTGATGAAGAAGTCGTTCTACTCGAGCTTTGGTGTTGGTGTCACCCAGGTGGTCGCCCCGGGTGGAGACTCGCGCCAGATAACCCCAGCTGCGGTGAATGGTCGCGTCCTGTCCACCTACCCGGCGGCCTTCGCTGCCGGCTGTGCTCGGAAAGTCTTTAGCGCCGGCGCGCTGTATTGCTATCTGCAAGGCACGTCGATGGCATCTCCTCACGTTGCGGGACTCGCGGCTCTGATCGTGAGCATGGGCATCACCTCGCCGGGCGCGGTGACGGCAAGGATCAACAACACAGCCGATCCGATTGCCTGCCCAACCGACTACACGTTTTACGCGCAATTCCCGGCGTTGGACGGCGGCGCAGCGCAGGTGTGCCAGGGAGGGATCGGATACAACTCCTGGTACGGCCACGGCCAGGTAAACGCACTCAAGGCGGTGGGCGGCTGATCCGACCACAACCTCTGTAGGAATCTCGCGCACAGCCCTGGGGCTCCGGTCCCGGGGCTGTGCTTTAGGCTGGCAGAATGGCTGAGGGTGACGGCGCCACAGCAGACATCCAGGGCTTGATCCCAAGGACAGCATCAGGCCCCGACGTGAGCCTCGAGGAGCTTCAGCTCGCGGTTCGAAACCACTCCCTGCCTCTCGAAGCACTCCGCTACGACCTGACCCCTGTGGGGATGCATTACCTGCTGATCCATTGGGACATCCCGCAGGTCGATGTCGATTCGTGGCGGCTTGAGGTGGGCGGCTCGGTGCAAAAGCGCCGGACCTTGACGCTCGACGACCTGAAGAGAATGCCGAGAGTCAGCGCCCAGGTGACCCTCGAATGTGCCGGCAACGGCCGGGCCCGCTTCTCACCGCGCCCCATCAGCCAGCCATGGCTCTTCGAGGCGGTAGGCAATGCTGAATGGACCGGCACGCCCCTGCGCCATCTGCTGGAAGCCTCTGGCCCGTTCGCGAGCGCCGTCGACGTTGTCTTCACCGGCCTAGATCGCGGCGTCCAGGGAGGTATCGAGCAGGACTACGAGCGCAGCCTCAGCGTGGCTGAGGCAGGTCGCGACGAAGTCCTGCTCGCGTACGAGATGAACGGCCAGCCGCTAACTCCCCAGCACGGGTTTCCGTTGCGTCTTGTAGTTCCTGGCTGGTACGGGATGACCCATGTCAAGTGGCTCCGTTCGATCACGCTTGTCGACGCGCCGTTTCGTGGGTATCAGCAGGAGCCCGCGTATCACCTTGCCAGCTCCGATGAGGACCCTGGCGTGCCAGTCACGCGCATCCTGCCGCGTTCCTTGATGGTTCCTCCCGGCATTCCAGACTTCATGTCCCGCATCAGGTATCTCAGCCCAGGCGACTACACGCTGCAGGGCCGAGCATGGTCAGGACACGGAGCGATCAGCCATGTGCAGGTCAGCATCGATGGCGGAAAAACATGGGACGACGCCGAGCTGGGTTCCGCAGCTGCCGAGTTCGCATGGCGCTCCTGGCGCTA
>Ga0307312_10001407_pt1 | contig 12308 bp, 12 predicted proteins | sample ER_DNA_202_FD_194489 | JGI IMG/M metagenome (GOLD analysis project Ga0307312, IMG submission 194489) | Bulk soil microbial communities from the East River watershed near Crested Butte, Colorado, United States - ER_DNA_202 | ecosystem: Environmental > Terrestrial > Soil > Floodplain | place...
ATCTAGTGCGGAACTTCGCACTCAGGCTGGGGATGACCACTCATCGGAGCGCCTGGCCCATCGCCAACGGGACCAGCGACCTGCGAGCCAGCGAGGTCTACTACACCGTCGGAGGGCAGTACACCATCAGCTGGTAGCGGCGGCGATTCAGCCGGGGCTGCTGCTCCGGGTCATAAACGGGCCAAAGCCACCAGGCTTGGGCCCTTTTCGCGTCAGAGGCCGGGGCTGCGACCCCGGGACACCCTCAGGCAGTATGTATGCGGGATTCCCGCTGGGGGAACCGGCCGGGCCCCTCGAATGTTTGATCTCCAGCGAAACTGGGTTGATGGCGGCCTGACGGGCAACAACACGGAGTATGAAAGTGGCAGGTACCAAGAAGTCGCGTCGACGTTCGGCTCGCCCCAAGGCGCTGGCTCGGGCCGCGGACGAAGGGCGTGAGAGCCTCGATTTCTATCTCAAGGACATCAGCCGCATTCCTCTGCTGACGGTGGCGGAGGAGACGGCTCTGGCACGGCGTGCATTCCAGGGCGACGTCGAGGCCCAGGAGAAGCTGGCCCGCCATAATGTTCGGTTCGTCGTCTCCGTGGCCAAGAAGTTCCAGAACCGCGGGGTTCCGCTGATGGACCTGATTGGGGAGGGGAACGTCGGCCTGATGACGGCAGCCCGAAAGTTTGACCCGGACCGCGGCGTCAAGTTCATCTCCTACGCGGTCTGGTGGATCCGGCAAGCCATCCAGGCAGCGATCGCCCGGCATGGGCGGCCGGTCCGGCTTCCGCTCAACCGGACAGCGGACCTGACTCGCCTGGGCCGGACCACCGCATACCTCACGGAGAAGCTCGGCCGGGTGCCTACCACTGAGGAGTTGGTCAAGGCGACAGGACTCACTCCCGAAGCAGTGCGGTCGCTCGGCGCCCTTCACGTGGAGGCTCTCCGGCTCGACCACCCCTTGCGGGAGGGAGAAGACCGAGGCCGGCTCGAGCGGTTCGTGCCGTTGACCCAGGAGGGCACCGATGCCTCAACGCTGGCCGCCAGCCGGACGAGCGACCTGGAGATCGCATTGGCGGCCTTGCCTGCCCGGGACGCGAAGGTGCTTCGGCTGTACTTCGGGCTGGACGACGGTAATGCCAAGACCCTCGAGGAGATCGGCCGAATGATGGGGGTCACCCGCGAGCGGATCCGCCAGCTGCGGGATCGCGCCCTTCGCCAGTTGAAGGAAGAGCACGGGGACAAGCTTCGAGAGCTCGCGGCGTAATCCGGCCAGTATGGAAAAGCCCCGCCTTTTGGCGGGGCTTTTTGCTGCCATGAGCCAGCAGCCTCTGGACAGGGCAGCGGAATAGCCGAATACTATAGGCTTCAAGTCCACCCCCCATTGCGTCCAGCGCGTCATCAAATACCTCGCTCCCTGAGGGCCCTGTGAAGCACCACTCCTCCGCGCAGCGCGCGTTCCGCGCTCGGCTGGCCGAGCACTTCGAGCTCTTCCTCACGGCAGCGGGGGTGCTGCTGGCACTCATGGTGTCACTCAGTGAGCTTTCGAAGGGCGATCAGGGGTTGGCACTCATCTTCCTGATCTGGCTTCAAGGGTTCCTCACCTGGTCAGTCCACCGGCACTGCTGGTTCCGCCGGCGGGCACTTCTTCTGAAGCTGCGGGCAATGCTGCAGGACCGAGTCAACAGCCAGCTGACCGTCATACTGGGCGTTGCTCATTCCAGGGTTCGGGAAATGACGCAAGAGGACCGGCGCGACCTGGAGACGGCGGTCGCGGCCGCGCGGGCAGTGTCCCTCGAGTTGGATGGTCTGTCCTTCGAGTCGCTTCGCAGCTGGGAGCGCCGCTACCCCGCGTCGACCCGGCCGAGCTGACTCACAGGAATAAGGCCTGCGGGGTGCTCCCCTAAGCTTCCAGAGATGCGACGACGGCTTCCAGCTGGGGACGGCCCGGCACTATGCCCTGCGCCAGCCTGGAGGAGCCACCACCCCGGCCTCCCACCGTGGCCAGGAGACCCTTGAGGAGCCCGGCTGCGTCCACCCCCGCATCGGGTGAGGTGGCCAGTATGACCGCCGGGGGCGTCGCGGCGGTTCCGACAAAGATGGCCATGGGCATCGAGGCGTAGGCCTGAGCCAGGCCCCGAAGAGCTTCGAGCGGCTCGCCGGTTTCCCGCACCACCACCTTTCGGATTCCACTCGCATCCGGCGCTGCCCCCTGATACAGCTCCCGGGCGCGGCACAGGTCCAGAGCAGCTTGTATCTCCCGCTGGGTAGAATTGGTCTCCTTGAGCTCCTGCCGTTGTGCCTCAACTAGCTGAGGCAAGTCCTGGACAGAGGAGGTGAACCCACCCGCCAGCTGGACCAGGAGCTCGTGGTCGGCACGGGCTCGGCGAAGGGCACGCCCCCCGCACAAGAATTCCACCCGGATTCCCTTTCGGACCCGCTCGACCTTCCGGATGAGAACCGCTCCGATCTCGCCAGTGGCTCGAACGTGCGTCCCGCCGCATGCGCTGCGGTCGATGTCTCGTATCGTGATCACCCGGAGAGTACCGCCCCGATCCGATGCCTTTCGGAGCCCGCCAGCCGATCCGGCTTCCTCGAAGCTCACCTCCACCGGTCGGTTTTCGACCACGATCTCGTTGGTCCGTTCCTCCGCCCGGCCTACCTGGTCTTGGGTGAGCTTGCCGGTTTCCAGGTCCAGTGTTGAGGTTTGCTGCCCAAAGTGAACCGCAATGGTCTGGTAGCCGAACAAGTCGGCCAGGACCGCCGACAGAAGATGTTGGCCAGTATGTTGTTGCATGTGATCAAACCGGCGGGGCCAGTCCACGTGGCCGATGGTCGGACCTGCCGGCAGAGGGCCGGACAGGACATGGGCGATGCGCTCGCCTTCGTCCACTACCTCTGTGACCTCGATCCCGCCGAGCCGACCGGTATCGAATGGCTGCCCGCCGGACGTGGGATAGAACGCCGTCCGATCGAGGTAGACGCGCCGCCCGTCGTCCGCTCGCTCGACTACGGAGGCGTCGAAGTCCTTGAGGTACGAGTCGGCATAATAGAGCCGTTGGGTCATGGGGAACCCAAGCCTCACAAGGTCGGCCGGAATGTAGCCGTTGGGCTCAGCTCAAGCGGATAGGGGTGGGGATCGGCGTGGTGAGCTGTTCCAGCACCATCTGCTGGACTTCAGCTGCAAAATCCAGCACAGCGGAGAGTTGGTCGGCCAGCTGATGCAGTTCCGCCGGCTCGAGCGCTGGATCCCCGCCCAGCTCGGCTGCCTGTTCCTGAAGCAGCACAAAACCGGCGTGCGCGAACGCCATTCGTTCCCATAGAGGGAGAATCGACTCGAGCTGCGTGGTTGAAAGGGAGGCCGTGGTCTTCTCGAAGTCATTTTCCAGCGGCCGCATCAACCTGGCGAGCTGATCGGCCAGCACGCGCGCCCGCTCAGCATCCGGGAGGGTGTCCGAGGCGGCGGCTATAGCCGCCGCCCACTGCTGCAGGTCGCCGTATTCCTGCCCCAGTCTGGCGAGCTCCGCCCGACTCGAGTCGCTTCGGAGGGGCATGGTTCCGGTGTTGAAGCTGGCAGCGGCCACCGTCAAGGCCGCCAGGCCCCACAGAGTTACAATGCGCCGCACGTGTCCTCCCCGGCGAATCCCTGCGCATTCCGGCGGGAGCCGGGGCGACGGATTCCGTTCTTTACGAAAACTGCGGCGCGCCGGCAGGGTTGTCTGTGACGGCCGCTACCCTGTGAAGCCCAGTTTACCTTCCGGCCATCTGCTCCTGAGCGAGCAATTTTCCGTCTTGTATCAGAGGCTTCCCGTCGACCGTGAGGGTGCTTTTCGGCGAACTTGCGAATGCGGCGAATTGCACCTCATTGTTTCCGCCGGCCCAGATATTGTTGCCTACCACGACAGTGACCGTACCTGCCTGGCTCCAGACTCGCAGCGCCTTGCCTCCGGGCGCTTTGACGCCGGAGTTGATTCCTATGTCGATGACTCCGGGCAGGTCCTTGCCCGGCCCGGCCGCGTCATACAACGCCTTCAACGGTTCGAGGCCGGCCTTGGCTGTCATCGAGGTGAGCTTGCCGTCCTTGAATTCCAAACGGAGCCCCTCGATCCGCTGGCCCTGTAGGTAGTCCTCATCAGTTACCATTACTCCATTCGCCGTGCCCGGGACGGGGGTCAGGAACACTTCGCCGGCGGGGAGCCACACCGAGGTGGCGGCGCCACCCTTCTTTCGATCGTCTGCGGAGATGATGCCGTCACTGACGGTGATGGGACGCCCGCTGATACCGACCCGGAAGTCGGTGCCGTTAGGATTGGTAATGCGGAGCTCCTTGCCCCCGGCGAGCACTTTACTCACCTGTTCTCCCGTGGATTTGAGAGCGTCGTAGTCGGCATCGATTCCTCTGTACATGAGTCCTGACAGCTGATCTCGGGAGACGCCGAACTGCTCTGCCCGTTCCGCGCTCGGGTATAGACCGTTGCCGAGATAGACCGAACGCACCCCGCGTTTCCGCGCGAGCGCGGCCACTGGCGCAGCGGCCTTACCCCGTGCCACCATCCGCTCAGCCGGCACACCCTTGAACGTGCGACCCTCTCCAAACTCGGTGCCGATGAACACGTCGATGATGCCGATGAGCTTCATATCCATCTCCGGCATACGACTGTCGTATTTGGCCGGAACCTCGTCGTAGAGCCGGCGGCCGAGCTGCAGACTGGCTACCCTCACCAGAGGGTCCGCCCCGCGCTTCCTCACCTCGACCGCGATGTCCTCCAGCAGGGGCAGGTCCTCGTCACTGCCGCTGATCAGGACCAGGTCGCCTTCCTTCACGCCCGCGCTCTGCGCTACGACCTTTTCGGCGGCCGAGCGGTATTCGGTGGGTTTGGTAGCGGTTGGAGTGCTATCGTCGAGCTTGACCGGGGGAGATTCCGTTGCTCCGGACTCGGTGTTTCTCTCCTTGCAGCCAAACAGAGCGACGAATGCGAGTGGGAGAGCGAGTCGGCCGGTGCTTCGAGCGTGGGATGACATACGCAGGTCTCCAGGAGTGCGTCGCCCCGAAGGGGACGTGGTTGCCGGCCTATGTCTTTATCGTGGGGTCGTTCGGAGAGGGTACGCCTGAAAAACGTACCTGTCAAGACAAACCGTTTCCCCATCCTCGCAGTGCGCGCACGTAGTCGTGCAGCACGAGGAACTTCTCGTAGAGTGTCACGCCTTTGCGCTTGCGACCGAACTCGCCAAACAGGTCTCTCAGGCGCCCGCGGCGGGTGACGTAAAAACGAAAGGTCTCAGCAAAATCCTCCTGCGGATGTTTGGCGGCATACGCGCTCACGAAATTGGTCGGTGCAATGGCGATCCGCCGGCGCTGGAAGTACACCCAGGTGTTATCCATGCCGCGGTAGGCCTTGTCCACCTCCCCGAATGCTCGCCGGAACTGCCTGGTCCTGGTCCAATCCCAGTGATGATACAGGAAGCTGTGACCCAGCTCGTGAGTGATGAGGCCCACCAGCATGGTCCAGGGAATCTCGTCCCGGCGGCGCTTACCCACGACGTAGCGCTGCTCGATCTCGACCATTGCGGGATATTTCGGATCCACGCCGGAAACCCCCGGGCGGAGGAGAATCCGGTAACCCCAGTCCTTGATCCTCGATACCAGGAGGAGCCGGCGGACCCGAGTCAGGGCCCTAGGTATCAGGTCGCGGCCGGTGGAATCACCGCCGCACCAGGGACAGACATTCATGAGGTCGTCCACGCCGCGGCCGCAGTGAGGGCATTCTCCCTCGAAGAACCTGTCCTCGTTCCAGAACTGTTGCCGGCTGCACCAGGGACAGTACGTCATCGGGTACTGTACCCCGCCACCGCAGCCCCAGTCGCAACGGGCATCCATTCGGAAACCGCGCGGAGCCTTCAATGGCTCGGCGCTGGAGTAGTTCTCCTCGTGAATATTGGCGCCGCACCATGGGCAGCAGGCGAACTTATCAGAAACGGCCCAGCCGCACTTGTAGCACTCCGCGCCGGTCAGCCCACCGACATCGCCCCAGCGCTGGGCCCGACCGCAGCTGGAGCAGAAGCCCTGGTACCGCCGCACCAGGTTTCCGCAGACGCAGCGCTGCTCCCGCGCCCAGGCAGGCACTCTCCGGCGTCTACGAGCGCTCATACCGCGCCCGCCTTGGCAGCAGCGTAACGCCAGGCCACAGCTTGCGTTGTGGGGCCTGAGGCCACGCCGCGAAATGCCCGCCAGCCGACAATCTCAAAAGGCGTAACTCCTTTCACAGCATTCGACTGGACCATGGCTCGACGATTGCTCCTGTTAAGCAGAGTGCCTTTCCTCAATTTCGCGACACATAACCGAACAGGAACGAGCCGCCGCATGCAACTCCGTCTGCTTCCGGCGCTGGTCATTTTCGTTCTCAGCGGCCTCTGCTCCGCCGGCATCCTTGCCGCCCAGGAGCTGACGCCCGGCGAGCTCACGCGGGTGGATGACTGGTATCACCGCACCGTGGTCCGCACGGGAGACGGGCAGTGGGGCATCGCGATAGGCACCATGGACGGTCGAGTCCTATGGAGCCTGAACCCGGAACTGGAGCTTATCCCGGCCTCGACAGCCAAGCTATTCACCACTGGCTTCACCCGCGCTCGGGCGGGTGGCGGCGCACGCATTTCGACCCGGGTCATCGGCAGGGGGGGGCTGGACTCGGCAAGCGGGCGGTGGCAGGGGAGCTGGCAGCTGGAGCTCGGCGGCGATCCAACATTCGACCGGCCAGGCCGAGGCGGCCCCAGCCTGCGCGAACTGGTTCGGCAGCTTCATGGGCGCGGCATTCGCGTGCTCGAAGGCCCCCTCGCCCTGACCAGCCGCACCGGGCCAGCCTCGTCACGCTACCCGACGGTGTGGTCGCCCGAATTCCAGGGGCAGCTTTACGCCCCACCGGTCGGCCCGGTTGCGCTGCACGAAAACACGATATCGTTGACCTTCAGACCCGGCGCGGATGTCGGTTCCCCACCCGCGCTCGTCTCCGCGTACCCGGCCGGGATCGAGCACCTGGTACGGATCAACGCGACGACCGTGGGAGGGAGCCGGCGGCGGCTCGGCCTGATCGCCGACCCGGACGGGGGTTGGACCCTGATCGGCAGCATAGGCATTGGATGCCGTATGGCCGGACTCTCTGCGGTGTCGCACGACCCTTCCAGAGTTCTAGGGTATGCCTGGGCTGCCGCCCTGGACCGGGCGGGAATCCAGTGGATCAACCGGACCTCGCCCCCCACATCATCTCCGGCGCTTCCGGCTGTTCTGGCCATGGTGGAGTCGGCGCCATTCGACAGCGTGGCTATCGAGATCAATCGCCGCAGCTTGAACATTGGCGCCGAGCTCATGCTCCAATGGGCCGTGGCCAGTCAGACCGCAGGTCCATCGCTGCTTACCCAGCACGTGCGCGACGTCGTGGGCCCCAGGGCTCAGGTGCAGCTGGTGGACGGAAGCGGCCTCAGCGAGCTCGACCGGGTCAGCCCGCTCACCCAGATGCTCTACCTGGCGCGTTATCCCCAGAGGCGCGGGGCCGAACGGTTTCCGCTGCTCCTACCGGCCAACGGGATAGGAACCTTGCGGAGACTGCGGGGGGGAATGGCACCAGGAGTGGTGCACGCCAAGACCGGTACGCTGGACCGGGTCGCGGCCCTCGCAGGCTACCTCGGCCGGACCGATGGTGTGCTGGTCATCTCGCTGATGTACAACGGGCGGCGCATCGGCCCCGCTCGGGCCGCCGAGTGGGAGCTCTTCCGCCTGCTGGGCGCCGAAGGCGTCAATCTGAGCGGCGCTCTCGAGACCCACATGGGTGGTCCCAGCAACGTGGATGAGGAGCCGGCCGATTCAGCAGGCGCCTGGCGCTAACTCCGCAGTCGGCGGGGGCGGCGGGCTTTTGGAGCGCTACCCTGGTGCAGTTGAGGCGATGCCCACATTATGACTGGCTCGTGACTTGCGGTGCAAAGCCGCCCTCAACCGCCCCTTGCGGAGATGGTATGGATTCAACGGCCCGGCAGGCCCGACTAAAGCCAGAGTTCGCCAGCCTGTACCCGCCGCTGACGCCTGACGTGTGGGAGCCTGCTGCCGAGATGGGAGCCCGGGTCTTACTCTGGCAGGTTCAGCAGAAGGGAACGGCCGCCTTAGGTACCCGGCTCCTGGACGAGCGTCACTTCGAGTTTCGAGGAGGATGGCGCCGGGGGTCCGAGACCGACCTCAGGACCCGGGTGTGTGACCCGGCCTTCAACGGGCCTATCTAACCTAGTACTGCTCGATCAACGCTTTGGCCGCGCGCTCGAAGATTTTCTTGTAGATGGGGCGCTTGCGCCATTCGTCCAGGTGGATCTCCCGCGAGCGCTCCAGGTCCGCCTCTACTCCCTCCTCGACTGCTCCGGCAAAATCGCGATCCGCAATCCCCAGAATGTTCTCCTCGTTCAGCTCCATGCTGCGCTCATCGAGGTTGGCCGACCCCACCACTGACCAGGCTCCGTCGACCACGACCGTCTTGGCGTGCATCATGGCAGGTTGGTACTCGAAGATGCGGACGCCTGCGGCGAGCAGCTCCTCGTAGTAGCTCCGGCCTGCTGCCTGGACCGGAAGAGCGTCGGTGTGATTGCCCGGCACCAACACCCGCACATCGACCCCGGCGCGCGACCGTTTGATCACCGCCACCCGAAGCCGGCGGTCGGGAATGAAGTAGGAGTTGCAGATCCAGAGTCGGCGGCGCGCGTTGATGAAGCTGAGCCAGAAGAGGAGCCGAATAGGCTGGAGCGCGTCGGAAGGAGAGCTCACCACCGATAAGCTGCACGGCCCCTCGCCCCGGTCGATCTGAGGAAAGAAGCGTGGACCGGCAATGACTTCGCCGCAGCAGTAGACCCAATTCTCCGCGAACGCCGATTGGATCCCACTCACTAGAGGGCCGGTCACCCGGGTCATGCTGTCGCGCCACTCGTGGGCGTTACCCACATTGCCCTTCCATTTTGCTGAGACTGCGGCGCCGCCGGTAAATCCCACCCGGCCGTCGATGACGATGGCCCGTCGGTGCGTTCGCTTATAGAAACGTGGCAGGCTGCGCAGCGACAACGGCCGGAACCGGGTGATCTTCACCCCTGCCTCCCGCAGCTCGTTGCGGCAACGCTTCTTCAGCTTCATCCCGCCAAAACCGTCCAGCAGCAGCCGGACCTCGACCCCGGCTCGCGCCCGCTCCTTAAATGCCTCGATGAACTGTTGTCCGATCTCATCGGGCTCGAAGATATAGACCTCGAAGTTGACGCTATCCCGCGCCTCTTTTATTGCGTTGAGGATCGCGGGGAAGAAGGCGTCGCCATTCTGGAGCAGTGTGACCTCACCGCCTTGAAAAATCGGGATATTCAGATACGCCGCGCTCCATTCGACAAAACTCTCCGAGCCGGGCTCCGCCTCGAAACCGACGCTGTAATCGTCATCGTGCCAGTCGGGCAGGAATAGGGCGCCGATGACAGACACGATTGCGATCACCCCAATCGCCATGAGGATCCAGCCCCACCAGGGAAGACCTGACCCGAACCCCAGCCAGTCGCTCACCGTGTCTCTCCGTTTATGGGGCTGCCAGGTCGATTCGCGCGAGCAGGGGATGGTGGTCGGAGCCGAATACCCGCGGCCCCCGATCGCGAGGATGCTCGTCGAGCCGGTGCACTCTCGCGTGCTCGACCGCACCGGACGGGTCGCGGACCAGAAGGTAGTCGAGCACTAGCCGCGGCAGCGCATGGAAGGTGTGACGCCACGTGGGGAAGGAGGGCGGGACGCCAAAGCTGAACCCGGCGTCGCGCAGGACCCGCCAGGCGCGCTCGTAGCGCCCACGTCCCAGGTTGAGGTCGGCGCCAAGGATGACGGTATCGTCGCGAAGCGAGCTCAGGAGATGCTGAGCCTGAAGGGCGCGACCCGCGGCTCCGAGCCATCGGTGCCCCGGCGGGCCACGCGGGTCGAGGTGGGCGCTCACGACGCGGAGGCTGCGATGGCCGACCCGGACCATTGCGGACACGGCGACGCGCCGCTGGAGCACCAGGGGTAGCTCGAGGGCCTCCGCGGCTTCCAGCGGTAGCGTCGACAGAATCGCATTGCCCCGATCGCTCTGCATTGCGCCATTTCTCATCGATGGCGCGTAACGCAGATTCATGCCGAGCGCGCGGGCGGTCTCGACGATGTCCTCCTGCTCTCCCAGCTGGGCGACGAGCATGCGTCCGGCACGTCCGGTCGAGTCTGGGGGGATGGTAGAGTCGCTGCGATACACTTCCTGCGCCAGCACGACGAGGGGGGCGTCGGGTTCGGCGCCTTGCGCGGCAAAGTCACCGCTCCGGATTCGGGAGACCAGGTCGAGGAGCCGGCCTCGGCCGATCCACACGTTCCAGCTGAGCACGACGAGGGTCCGCGCGGCATTTCCCGACGCCGCCGTCGTCAGATCCAGCGCAACCGGCGCGCCGACATTCCGGCGCCACCGCTCGAGCCGCGAGCGCTCATCATCCTGGTGACGGGTAAGGCCGAAGACAGGGCTGGCCACTCGCTACCGCCTGTCATTCATAGGGCATGGTCCCGTTTGATGGGCTCGTTGGTGCCGCGCCGCCGCCTGCCGAAGGTAGACCCGGCAAGGGGGAGCAGATGTGACTCGGGTCACCCGGGATCGAACCTGTCGCCCCGTGTATTTTCCTTGGTCCAGGGTGCGTCGGGCGCGCTCTGAGCCAAGCCCAGTCACCATGGAGCTACTGCACAATGAAGGCAACCGATATCCGTCGCGGGCACGTGATCTTCTTCGACGGCCAGCCCTGCCGGATCATGGAATTCACCCATCGTACGCCCGGCAATCTCCGGGCCTTCGTCCAGGCGAGGATGCGGAACCTGAACACCGGGACCACCTTCGAGCATCGATTCAGCGCCACCGAGTTCATCGAAGAAGCTCGGCTGGACACCAAGCAGCTGCAGGTGATGTATCGGGACGTGAACGGGGTCCACGTCATGGATGCGGAGACCTATGACCAGTACACGCTGGATGAGGAGACCATCGGAGACCAGGGCCAGTGGCTCGAGCCCGGAATGACCTTCCAGGGCGAGTGGCTCAACGGACGGCCGATTGCGATCGAGCTGCCGGCTGTGACGGAGCTGGAGGTAGTGGAGACGGCCCCGGTAATGAAGACCGCTACCAAAACGGCGAGCACCAAGCCGGCACGGCTGAGCAATGGGGTCACCGTTCAGGTCCCGGAGTTCATCAGCGAAGGAGAACGGGTCCGCATCAACCCGCGGGAGGGCGTCTACCTGGAGCGGGCCAAGTAGGGTCCTCCATTTCCGGCACCCGCATCGCTCGAGATTCGCGGTTCGTACGCCTGGCCGTCGCCGGGGAAGCCGGGCTGGCGTTGCTCGCAGTGGGTCTGGGCCGGATGCTCGGCGTGTCACCGCTGACGCAGCTGAAACCGGGCTGGCCTTCCTTCCTTTGGGGTGTGCTGGCCACCCCGCCACTGCTTATCGCGCTCATCTGGGTTCTGAAGAGGCCGATCGGAAGATTACGCCGGCTGGTTGACTTCGTGGTTGGCGAGCTCGGTCCAACACTCGCCGGCCGCTCCGCCGCCGAGCTCGCGCTCCTGGCTTGCCTCGCGGGTCTTGGCGAGGAGCTCCTGTTTCGCGGGGTGGTCCAGGCCGGCCTCGCGCGGCTGGTCCCGAATCCCCTGGCGCTTCTCTCCGCCAGCTTCCTCTTCGGGCTGGCGCATTTCGCTACGTCGACGTATGCCGTCGTCGCTGGCCTCATGGGGCTGTATCTCGGCGGGTTGTTCCTGCTGCAGGGAAGCCTGCTCGCGCCCGTGGTGACCCATGGGCTCTATGATTTCGTGGCGCTCCTCCTCGTCGTGCAACGATATCGAGCATCGCAGGCGGGACCGACGCCCGAGTAGATTGCGGGTATGGATGCGATCACTGCCATACACCAGCGAACGTCGGTCCGGCGTTTTCGTTCCGAGCCAGTCTCGCGGGAGACAATCGAGCAGCTGCTGGAGTGCGCGGTGCGGGCGCCGAATCACAAACTCACCCAGCCCTGGCGATTCACCATTCTCACCGGAGCCGCGCGAGACCGGTTCGCCGAGCTGAGGGCAGGGCACCGGCTCAAGCGATTCGACGACCCGTCGGCACCTGAGGCGTTGGCGGCGGCGGACAAGGTCCGGCGGGAAAACCGGGACACACCCGTGTTCGTGGTCGTGATGTCGGCGGTGAACCCGGACGAGATCACCCGCGAGGAGGACTACGCGGCGAGCATGATGGCGGTGGCCAATCTGATGGTTGCAGCCGAATCGGTTGGGTT
>Ga0307312_10001408_pt1 | contig 12280 bp, 11 predicted proteins | sample ER_DNA_202_FD_194489 | JGI IMG/M metagenome (GOLD analysis project Ga0307312, IMG submission 194489) | Bulk soil microbial communities from the East River watershed near Crested Butte, Colorado, United States - ER_DNA_202 | ecosystem: Environmental > Terrestrial > Soil > Floodplain | place...
CGGCTACAGCGCCGTGCTGACGCAGGCTCCGGGGACGAAGATCGGCTCGGTCTTCGCGATCGTGAAGGCAAAGGCGCTCGGCGGCGCGCTCCTGCCGCTCTCCGGCGACGTCCTCGTTGCCAATCCGACCGACCCGGCAATTCAGGCCGCCGCGCTCAGGTGCACGGGCATCACCACGAACCAGGCCAACTGGGTCCTGAACACGCAGCTGCAGGGCCAGACCGTGGCGATCCCGGTCTTCGTGAACAAGGTGGGGCCGTTCGTCACCCAGGATGTCTGCCTGCCCTCGCCGGACATTCCGCCGGCCTCGGGTGGCGCGACCTTCGGCGCCCAGCTCGTGTCCGCGGACTTCACGGTCAAGGGCGTCTTCACGAATGCCGCTGCGAAGGGCGGCTACGAGTGGGCCGGCATCTTCACGCCGTACACGCCTGGCACCGGGACACCGAATGCCGCGGGCACCGTCGAGTGGCGGACCTTCGTCGGGCTTCCGTCCTCGCTGACCCTCGCGAAGGCGAAGGCCAAGAGGGGATTCAAGCTCGTCGGCAAGCTGACGGTGCAGGGCCTCAACCCGAAGAACATCCGGCTCTGGGTCTACGCGGGGAAGAAGGCTCGGCCCGCCCCGAACGCCACCGCCGCCGGAACAGGCAAGCGCTCCGGGCGCTCCGGGCGGCTGCCGGCCACGGGCAAGTACTCGATCCTTCGTGCGTCGGTGAAGTTCACGACGTTCTTCCAGACGCGGTTCGAGAACTACATCACGACCTGCGAAGGCCCCTCACCGTCGGGTCTGCCGGTTCCGTGCAAAGGCGAGGATCTCGCCGCCGTGACCAGCAACCAGGTCAAGGCCACGAAGCCGAAGAGGCGGCGCTAGCTCTCTGCGATCGAGCGGGGCCTCCGGGGCCCCGCTCACCGCTCTGCCGGCAGCTCGTCGTGCCGCGACCACTCGTGCCACGAGCCCGGGTAGTTGCGGGCGTCGTAGCCGCCGGCACGCAGAGCCAGCGCGGCGAGGGCCGAGCGCGAGCCCGAGTGGCAGTAGGCGACGATCTCGGCGCCTTCGGGGAGGCCCACCAGCTCCCGCACCGCCCAGGGCTCGTGCGGGTGGCCGGGTGCGGCGAACAGGCGCTCGGCCTCGAGCTGGCGCGCACCGGGGATGTGCGCTTGGCGCGGGTCGCAGGGGTAGCCACCCCGGCCGGAGTACTCATCAGCGCTGCGGACGTCGAGAATCGTCAGGGCGGAGTCGTCGAGCCGGTCGCGCAGCTCCTCCCAGGTCGGCACCGCCTCGAGGCGCGGCTCGAGGCTGGTCTTCGTCTTCTCGAGCTCGACGGCGCCGGTTTCGAGCTCGCCGGGCCACCGGGCCACGCCGCCTGCGAGCACCGAAACGTTGGGATGGCCCGCCACCAGCGCTGCCTGGGCCGAGGAGGCCGCGCCGACGCAGTCGCCCCGGTCGTAGAGGACGAGCCGTTCGGCACCGGTGACGCCGTGGCGGCCCAGGCGCCGCTGCACCTCGACCGCGAACTCGCGCACGATCTCGCGGTCGGCCAGCGGCGGCGGCGAGCCGAGCACCAGCGGGATCGAGCGCGGCAGGTGGCCGCGGCCGTGAGCGTTCGGGCCGCGCACGTCGCCGAGCACGAGGTCCGGCTCGCCCAGGTGCTCCATCACCCAGGCGGCATCGACAAGCGGCGGCAGGCTCACTGGGCTGCGACGAGCTCGCGCTCCGCGGCGACCGCGGGGCGGGTGGCGACTCGCCCGAGCCAGTCTTCGAGCGAGGGTCCCAGCTCGACGCCGAAGCGCTCGAGCGCGCGCAGGATCCAGGGCAGGTAGCCGATGTCGGCCAGGCCGTACCCGCGCCCGGTCAGATACGGCTGCGCCTCAAACACCCGCTCGAGCTCCGCCAGTCTCGCGTCGAGCTCCTCGCGCCCGTCTCCTCGCCGCGCCGCGTAGTAGGCCCGGCCGAGCCGGTCGTCGAAGCGCTCGAGCCGGAGGCGGCCCAGCGCCCGTTCTGCCGGGTCGGCCGGCCAGAGCGGCGGCTCCGGGTAGCGCTCCTCGAGGTACTCCATGATCACGCGCGACTCCGGCAGGACGAGGCCGCCGTCCTCCTCGTAGACCGGTACACGGCCCAGCGGGTTCTTCTCGTAGATCCAGGCGGGTCGGTCGTCGAGGTCGATCTCGACGGCGTCGTAGTCGAGGCCTTTCTCGGCGAGGACGATGCGCGCGCGAGCCGCGTAGGGGCAGCGCTCGGCGGTGTAGAGGGTCGGCACCCGGTTCAGACTATCCGCGTCCCCCTGCGCCCTCGAGGCCGAGCACGTTTGCGAGTTGGGCGAACAGCTCCGGAGCAGGTGGCAGCTCAGCCGGCGAGGTGGCCGTGCGGGCGACGGCGCGGACGCGCGCGGGCTCCGCTCCGGTCAGGCGCGCGACGACCGTCGGATTCGCGTTGAGGGCGACGACGTCGCCCGGCGGAAGCGGCCCGTGGTACTCAGGCACCGACTGGTACTCGTCCACGATGCTGCCCCGGTCGAAGAGCGCGTAGCGCACGACCGCGCCGTCCTCGAGGGCGATCGCGCAGACCACCGCCCCGGTCGCGTTGGAGAGCTCCGAGGCCAGACGCTCGCGCACCTTGCGGTCGTTGTCGAGCAGCTCGTGGTAGACGGCGACCCAGCCGTTCCGCGGTTGGGCGATGCGGGCCTCACCAGAGCCGCCGAAGCGCGGCAGGTATTTGGCGACACCCGCCTGGACTGCGTCGAAGTCGTCGGTCTGGACATGCACCGACGCGTACCACTCGCCCTGCTCGCCGCCGGCCACGCGGCTCTCGAGCGTCTCGATCGGAACGGCCACACGCCTTGCCCACTCGGTGAAGCCGAGGCGCTGCCAGACCTTCTGGCCGACCTCGTTCCGCGTGGATACGTCGAGGCTCAGATGCTCGGCGCCGCCCTCGCGGCCCCGCGCGGCGAACTCCGCGAGGAGGGCCTTCGTGATGCCCTGCCGCCGCCGCTCGGGCCGGACGTAGACGATGTTCACGTGCGCGAGCTTGTTCGGCTGGATCTCGCCGAACGCGAACCCGAGCGCCTCCCCGTCCTCCTCGGCCAGGAGCACGAGCTTGCCGGCGAAGGAACTGGCCCCGACCTCCGGCGGCGGCCACGGCCGGTCCCAGTTCTCCTCGAAGATCGCCTCGAGGAGCTCGACGATAGTGGGCTCGTCGGCAGAGGTCGCTTCGCGGACGATCACGGCGGCGCCAGCCTAGATCGCCGGCAATGAATCCCGACGGGTCGACCGGTCATTTCAGACGGACGCGCGAGCAAAGCCCGCGCGCGAGCGCCTCAGCCCTGTGAGGAGGTAATGGGCGGTGAGGTTCTGGAAGGGCGCGAAGCGCTCGCCGAACTCGCGGATGTCGCCGGCCTCCGGGTAGAACGCGAGGACGGCCTTCCGCAGCGCGAGATCGCCGGCCGGCCAGGCGCGCGGGCGTGCGAGGTGGCGCGCGAGGAACCAGTCGGCCGTCCACTCGCCGAGGCCGCGGACGGCCACGAGGCGGGCCTTCACCTCGTCGTCGGGCAGGCCGGCCAGCTCGTCGAGCTCCACCGGCCCAGCGGCCAGGCCGAGCACGTACTCGGCCTTGCGCCGCGAGAAACCCAGCGCGACGAGATCCTCCTCGCTCGCGCGCCGGAGCCGCTTCGAGGTCGGAAACGAGTACGCCTGGCCGACGCGGCGCCCGTAGCGCTCGATCAATCGATTCCGGATCGCAAAGGCCGCGTGGAGCGAGACCTGCTGGGCGGTGATCGACGTGACCAGGGTCTCGAAGGGGTCGGTGGCAAGCGGAGGCCGGAAGCCGGCGAGCACGCGGGTCAGGCGCCGCAGGACCGGATCCTTGCGGGCCCAGGCGTAGAAGGGCTCGAGCTCGAACTCGGCGCCGAGGAGCTTGCGCACCACCGGACGGGTCTCGGCATCCAGCGGTTCGATCCGCACGCCGCCCCGGGCGGCCTCGATGCGCACCTCGCGCGTGCCGACGACCCGGTGCAAGGCGCCGTCGCTCCAGAGGTTGGCGAGGTCCGGACCGAAGGCGCGGAAGCGCTCGGTCGAGAGCTCGAAGTCGAAGGGCTCGGGCAGCCGCAGCAGCGACACTACAGCTCGGCCGCGAGCGCGTGGAAGTCCGTCAGCGGCCGGTACGGGACGCCCTGCTCGTCGAGCCAGCGAGCGAGTTCGTCGGTCGCGAAGACCCGATCGGCCGCGAGCGAGGCACAGTGATCCGAGTGGCCGTCGCCCGCGTAGACGACCTCGCCCGCAGGGAGATCGCCGCGCTTGCACGCCTCGCCGCACTCGGCGCAAATCTGCGAGACGCGGAAGTCGACCCGCCACCCGTCGGGCCGAGCCTCGACGCTGTTCGCACGAAGCTCGACCTCGCCGAGCACGCCCTCCCGCTCGAGCACCGGCTCGATCAGCTCCCGGAACCCTGACGAGACCACGAGCGGGTGCCAGGCGCGCGCGAGCTCGGCGAAGCCGGGCCGGACGCGCGCGTGCTCGACGACGTGGCGAACGACGTCCTCGAGCGATGCCGTCACGGTCGCGAACTCGGCTGCGATCACCTCGTTCAGCGTCATCTGTCCGGCCTCGAGCTCGGCCTCGGCGCGTTCGTAGACCTCGGCGTGGCCGAACGCCTCCAGCACGAGGTCGAGCGTGTCGCGCTCGGTGACCGTGCCGTCCCAGTCGAGCACCAGTCGCATGCCCGCACCGTAACGGCGGCGCTCAGCCTCCCCGCAGCACCCCGGCGACGGCCTCGAGGTTTGCCCGCCCCGCGCCGTACGAGGCGATGTACGCGCGCGCGCCTTCCGGACGCCACTCAGGCACGCCGGTCTCGACGACGACGGCGTGCCGCGAGACGAGCGCGCGCTGCCACGGATGCCGGTGCGCGTCGCGCAGCACGAGCACGAGCGGCCGCGCCGCGTCGAGCGGCGGGAGCGCGTCGCCCTCCGTTAGGCGCAACGACTCCGCGCCGAGAATCTCGCCGAGCCCGTGGCGCGCCGCTCCGGCGGCGATCGTCGGCTCGGGCCAAAGCTCGGCGACGAGCGCGTCTACCCCGAGCGAGGGGTCACCCTCGACGAGCAGGGCCCGGCGCGCGGCCTCGGCGCCCGCCTCGCGGTCGGCGTGCGGCTTCGGCTCGGCGGCCCACACCGTGAGCTCGGCGACGCGGGCCGCCGCCTCGTGCACACGCTGCTCGGCAAGGAGTCCCTCCCGCACGGCCGAGCCGATCGCGAGGTGCACGCCCTCGACCTGCGCGGGCGTGAGGTCGGCACCGAGGCAGAGCGCATCGGCCCCCGCAGCGAGTGCCGTGATCGCCGAGTCTTCGACACCGGCCGGTCCGCCGGCGCCCTGCATCTCCAGCGCGTCGGTCATCACGACGCCGCTGAAGCCGAGCTCCGAACGCAGCAGGCCGAGCAGCGCCGCGTTGTGCGTCGCAGGCTCGTCCCCGAAAGCGGCGAAGCGCACGTGCGCCGTCATCACCGCGCGCACGCCCGCGTCGACCGCGGCCGCGAACGGCGACAGCGCCCGCGCGCGCAGCGTCTCGCGATCCGTGTCGGCGACGGGCAGCTCGAGATGCGAGTCCGCGACGGTCTCCCCGTGGCCCGGGAAATGCTTCGCGCACGCAGCCACGCCGACGCTCTGCACGCCCTCGACGAAGGCCGCGACGTGGCGCGCGACGAGCTGCGGGTCGGAGCCGAAGGAGCGGACGCCGACGATCGCGCTCGCCGGGTCGACGAGGACGTCCGCGACGGGCGCGAGGTCGAGGTTCACCCCGCCGGCCGCGAGCTCGCCGCCGATGGCCGCTGCGACCCGCCGGGTCAGCGCGGGGTCGTCGACCGCGCCGAGCGCGAGGTTGCCGGGGAAGGAGCTGCCGGCTGTCGTCTCGAGCCGGGTCACGTCGCCGCCCTCCTCGTCGACCGCGACCACGAGCTCCGGCGACTCCGCGCGCAGCGAGGCCGTCAGCGCGGCGAGCTGCTCCGGATCGGAGACGTTGCGCGAGAAGAGGACGACGCCGCCGAGCCCCTGCGCGATCAGCCGCCGCAGCCAGTCAGGCGGGGTCGTGCCCTCGAAGCCCGGGAACAGGCAGGCCGCCGCGGCGGGCTCGAGCCCGCTCGGGCTCATCCGCGGACCGCGCCGGCGGTCAGCCCGAACGCGATCTTCCGCTGCACGAGCAGGAAGAACACGATCACCGGCACCGCGATCAGCGTGGAGCCCGCCATCAGGCCGCCCCAGTCCGTGTTCCGGCTCGTGCCGTAGAAGTACGACAGCCAGACGGTCGCGGTTTGCTTCGACTGGTCGTTCAGGAGGACGCGGGCGAAGATGTACTCGTTCCAGGTCGTGATGAAGGCGAAGATCGAGGTCGCCACGAGACCGGGCGCGACGAGCGGCAGCAGGATGCGGACGAACGAGCCGAGGCGGCTCGACCCGTCGACCATCGCCGCCTCCTCGAGCTCCTTCGGGATCCCGAGCAGGAAGCCGCGCAGCACCCAGACCGAGAACGGCAGCACGAAGGTCATGTACGTCACGATCACGCCCGAGAGCGCGTTCACCTGGTGATAGCGCGCGAGCACGACGTACAACGGGATGATCAACCCGGCCTGCGGGAGCATCTGGACCCCGATGATCAGGACGATGAACGCCTTGCGACCGGTGAAGCGGAACTTCGCCAGCGCGACCGCGGCTAGGAAGGCGAGCACCATCGAGAGCGCGACGGTGACACTGACCACGATCAGGCTGTTCTTGACGCCGTCCCAGAAGAAGGGCCGGTGGATCGCGTCGCTGAAGTGGGAGAGCGTCGGGTGCAGCGAGAACCAGGTCGGCGTGAACGCATTGAGGTCGTCGTCCGGCTTGAACGCGCTCGCAACCATCCAATAGACCGGGAACGCGATCACCAGGAAGAGCAGCAGGCCGATCGCGTCCCACAAGAAGCGGCTGCGTCGGCGACGCGCGTTCACGCGGCCTCGTCCCCTGCCCGCACCATCTTGCGTACGTAGACGACCGAGAGGAGCGCGACGATCAGCAGCATCAGGATCGAGATCGCCGCGCCTCGGCCGAAGTCCGTCTTCACGTAGCCCTCCTCGTACAGGTAGATGCCCATCAGCTCGTTCGAGGTGTTGATGCGCGACTGGTCGATCAGCAGGAACGGCTGCGTGAAGACGCCGAAGTCCCAGATGATCGAGAGGCTCGTCAAGATGAGGAAGATCGGCTTCAGGATCGGCACGGTCACGTCCCGGAAGACGCGCCACGGCCGCGCCCCGTCGATCTCCGCGGCCTCGACGAGCTCGTGCGGCACCTGTGACAGCCCCGCGTAGACCGTCACCACGATGAACGGGATCGCGCCCCAGACGATCAGTGAGGTCGCTAGCGAGAGCTGCGAGAACGACGTCGCGTACCAGTCGTGCTGGAAGTAGTCGCCCACGTGGAGCTTCGTGAGCGCGTAGTTGAGCACGCCGTTCTCAGAGTTCGTCATCCACAGCCAGACCTGCACCGCGACGACGGGCGGCATCGCCCACGCGAGCACGAGCGCGGCGGTGAGCAGCACGCGCACGATCGAGCTCACCTTGGTCAGGAGCAGCGCGATCAGGGTGCCGATCCCCATCGCGAGGACGACGTTGGCGACGGTGAAGACGATCGTCCGCACCAGTACGTGCCAGAAGACGGAATCGTGGAGGACGGAGCTGTAGTTCGCCCAGCCCACGCTCGTGCCGTGGTGCGCGATCAGCTCGAACAGCCCGTACTTCTGGAACGAGAGCCGCGCCAGGTGGTAGAGCGGGTAGCCGAGGATCGCCACGATCACCGCGACGACCGGCAGGATCAGCAGGTACGGCGCGGCGCCACGCAGGACGCGGGCGAACGTGAACGGGCGACGCCGCCGAGGCCGGAGGGCTGCCTCGGCGGCGTACGCCGTTCCGCTGGGGATCTCGCTGCTCGTCAAGCGGCTCCCCGGATCATCTCGCCGTTACTGGTTGAGGGTTAGCTCGATGTTGCTGTCCGCGAACGCGGTCGCGCCGGCGATGCTCTGCTTCCCGGTGAGGATCCGGGCCAGCATCGTGCGGAGGACGTTCCCGTTCTCGACGTTGACCCAGTTCTTCGCTGTCGGGACGAACCAGCTCCGCTTCGCCGCCCGCTCGTTGACGCTGTTCCCGAGCAGATTGGTCGCGTTGGGGATGTTCCCCTTTGCCTGCAGGCCGCGCTCACCCGACGTGCTGGTGAAGATCCGGATCCAGTCGGCCGCGAGCGACTTGTCGCTCGAGCCGGCCGGGACCGCGAGGTCCGAGCCGCCGAGGAAGCCGGGCATGCCCTGGCCCTTCGTGTGGCTAGGCATCACGAACTGCTTCGTCGCCTTCGTGAACTTCTTCCCGACGCAGCAGCTGAACCACGCCGGGCCGACGATCGAGGCCGCCCGGCCGTGCGCGTAGACGTCGTACGGGAACGGCCGGTTCTCGGTTCCCGTCTTGCTTCCCCGCGAAGCGGCGGTGAAGAACCGCTTGTACGCGGCCAGGCCCGCGCGCGCCTTCCTGGACTCGAGTTGCCCGACCCACTTGCCGCCCTTGAGAGCAGCGATCGAGCCGCCGTAGTCGTAGACGAAGCTCATCGCGAAGTACCAGTCGGTGCCGGCGATGTAGACCGGGGAGAAGCCCCTTTTGTTGTTCTGCTTCATGATCCGCTTGGCTGTCGCCGTGAACTGCGCGAGGCTCGTCGGCGTCTTGGCATTGGCCTTGCGGAACAGGTCGCTCCGGTAGGTGACGACCCGCGAGCCCGCGTAATACGGGACGCCATAGGTCTTCCCGTTGTAGTTCCCCGACGCGGCGAGCCCCTTGAGCCAGTTCTTGGAGTTCGGGAACGAGCTCTTCTGTGAGCTCAGGTTCGCGAACGCTCCTGCCGCCATGTACTTCGTCATCTCGGTGTTCCCCATCTCGATGACGTCAGGCGTGTTGCCGCCCGCGAGCGTGGCGTCGAACTTGCTCAGGTGGTCGCCCCAGGTCTGGTACTGCACGTCGACGCTCGTGCCGGGATGCTTGGCCTGGAACTGCTGGTTGGCCGCGGCCACGAGGTCCGGCCAGCCCGTCTGTGCGTCGACCTGCAGCCAGACAGTGATCTTGTCCGCCGCAGCACGCGTGCTTCCTGACGTGCGCGCGGAGGCTGTGGAGGCCGCGACCGCGAGCACTGCTGCAAGGGCGGCGGCGGCGAAGAAACGTACTTTCATCGACGAACCCCCAGACACTCGATGGACGGCCTGCGCTGGCTGCGATCCCCTGGAGGTGGCCCGGGACGCGGCGAACGGCCGCACAATTGGCTTGTACCACTTGGCCACGGCGCGGAGGGTCGCATACTTTCGGCAGTGATGTCAAGACCAATCCGGTGTTTTGGCTGCAGCGGCCCCTTCCAGAGGGCGAAGATGGTCTTGACCAACACGGCGCCTAGGCGCTCGGGACGCCGTCTTCGCGCGGCACCCACGACATCCCCGTGCGCCCCGGCTCGCCGCCCGAGCTGAGGTCGGTGACCAGGCGGTAACGGTCGCCACGGTAGATCGAGCGGACGAATTCGACCGTGACGCCGTTCTCGTCGCGGCTGAAGCGCTCGAACATGAACGCCGGCGAGTGAAGCGGAACACCGAGCGCCGATGACTCCTCCTCGTTCGTCACCGTTGGCTCGATTGTCTGGACACCGCCCTCGATCGTGACGCCGTAGCGCTCTCGCAGCAGCTCGTAGAACGATCCTCGCTCGAGGTCTGCCGCGGTGAGGTCGGGAACGAGAGCAGCGGGCACGTGAAGCGTCTCGATGGCCATCGTCTCGCGGTCCGCCAGCCGGACGCGTTTCGCCACCATGACCGGGTCTGACGGGGAGACGTGGAGGAGGCGGCCGAGACGTGCGCCCGCCGGGACGATCTCGAGTGAGAGCGTGCGGCTGCCAGGGCTCATGCCGCGGCGGCGCATGTCCTCGGTGAACGAGGTCATCGTCAGCTCCTGCGCGATCTTCGGCTCGCTGACGAAGGTTCCCGAGCCACGCTTGCGCACGAGGAAGCCCTCGCGAACGAGGTCGTCCAGCGCCGCGCGCACTGTGAGCCGTGAGACGCCGAGATCGGCGCTCAGTTGACGCTCCGATGGAATCGCCGCCCCAACGTCGAGCCGCTCGATCAGGTCGAGCACTTGGCCCTTGGTCTGGCTCTGCTTCGTCACGACGCGGCTCACCCGGTCAGCCCGCTGCCGGCGCGAGCTCCGGCTCCGGCTCCGCCGTGGGGGCGCGGACGAGGCTGCGGCCGCCGACCGGGTCGAAGAAGTGGAAGTGTGCCGGGTCGACCGCGAGGCGCACGTGGTCGCCGACGCGGACGGTCGTGCGCGGCTCGAGGCGCGCGGTGAAGAGCGTGCCCTCGCCCACGAGCAGCTCGGCCTGGCCCGAGGCGGCTTTCGCCTCACTGGCCGGCACGGCATCGACGGGGAAGAAGACGTGGACGTCGGCGCCGAGCTCCTCGACCACCGTCACCGTGGCCTCCATGGTCGGCAGCCCGGGGCGCGCGAGCGCTGCCTCCTCGAAGGCCTCGGGGCGGATGCCGAGGACGACGCGTCCGTCGCGCGCGGATAGGCGCCGCGCGGGGTCGAGCGGCACCCGGTTCGAGCCGAAGACAACGTCGTCGCCGTCCAGCCGCGCCTCGACGAGATTCATCGCGGGGGTGCCGATGAAGCCGGCGACGAACAGGTCGACCGGCTCGCGGTAGAGGGTCTGCGGGGTGTCGACCTGGAGCACGCGGCCGTCGCGCATCACAGCGACGCGCTGGCCGAGCGTCATCGCCTCGGTCTGGTCGTGCGTGACGTAGACCGTCGTGACGCCGAGTCGCGCGTGCAGCTGCGCCAGCGACGCGCGCATGCCGACGCGGAGCTTCGCGTCGAGGTTGGAGAGCGGCTCGTCCATCAGGAACGCCTTCGGCTCGCGCACGATCGCCCGGCCCATCGCGACCCGCTGCCGCTGCCCGCCGGAGAGCTGCGCGGGCCGGCGGTCGAGCAGATCCTCGAGGTCGAGGAGGGCGGCGACCTCCTCGACCCGGCGCCGCGCCTCGGCTTTCGGCGTTCGACGAACCTTGAGCCCGTAGCCGATGTTCTTGCGCACGCTCATGTGCGGGTAGAGGGCATAGCTCTGGAAGACCATCGCGATGTCGCGGCGCCGCGGCGTGAGCTCGGTGACGTCGGTCCCGCCAATCGAGATCCGGCCGCCCGTCACCTCCTCGAGGCCGGCGATCATCCGCAGCAGCGTCGACTTTCCGCAGCCGGAGGGGCCGACGAGCACCATGAACTCTCCGTCGCCGATCTCGAGGCTGACGTCGTCGACGGCTGTCACGCCGCCGGCGTAGACCTTGGACAGATGCTCGAATTGGATCTCGGCCACGGCGAGACAAGGATAGGACCGGTTCCCCCGAAAAGCAAGACCACATCGGTCTCTGGTCGAAAAATGGTATTGACCACCTGGGTTCCGCGCGCTTAGACTGCGCCGATGATTGCGAGCGAGGGACCCCGGACTTGGACCGGCTGGTGACGGAGTCCCGACGCCCGGACGGCGACTATGCCGCCCTTACGACCCTCGAGCTGGTCGAGCTAATGAACCGCGAAGACGCCTCTGTGCCCGTGGCCGTCGCAGCCGAGGCCAGACCGATCGCAGCGGCGCTCGAGGCGATCGTGGCGCGGGTCGAAGCCGGCGGGCGACTCGTCTACGCAGGCGCCGGCTCGTCCGGCCGAATCGCCGAGCTGGACGCGGAAGAGTGCGAAGGGACGTTCTCGACGGCGCCGGGACAGGTGGTCGCGCTCGTCGCCGGCTCCGAGGCCGGGTCCAGCGCCGAGCGCGAGGCGGCGGAGGACGACGGGGCGGCCGGCCAACGCGCGATCGAGGAGCTGGGCGTTTCCGCCGGCGATGCGGTCGTCGCTGTGAGCGCCAGCGGCCGCACGCCCTATGTCGTCGGCGCGCTCGAGGCGGCCGCCGCCGCGGGCGCCCTGACGGTCGCGTTGACCGCGGCGCGCGGCTCGGAGCTCGCGGCTATCGCCGAGCACGAGCTCGCGGTCGTCGTCGGGCCGGAGATGGTGTCGGGCTCGACGCGACTGAAGGCAGGCACCGCACAGAAGCTCGTGCTGAACACGATCTCGACGGTCGCGATGATCAGGCTCGGCAAGACGTTCGGCGACCTGATGGTCGATGTCCGCGCATCCAACGAGAAGCTCGCCGCGCGTGCCCGCCGCGTCGTCCGGGAAGCTGCGGGCGTCTCGGACGAGCAGGCGCGAGAGGCGAT
>Ga0307312_10001410_pt1 | contig 12276 bp, 15 predicted proteins | sample ER_DNA_202_FD_194489 | JGI IMG/M metagenome (GOLD analysis project Ga0307312, IMG submission 194489) | Bulk soil microbial communities from the East River watershed near Crested Butte, Colorado, United States - ER_DNA_202 | ecosystem: Environmental > Terrestrial > Soil > Floodplain | place...
CTGATCTCAAGGGCTCGCGTAAGCGGGCCCTTCGGCTTTCCAGTTGCGCGTCGTTCTTCTCGGTACTGCGGCCGGTGGGGGCTTTCCGCAGTGGAACTGTTGGTGCCCCATCTGCCGAACGGGTCGCTCCGATCCGCGTCGCGCCTTCCCTCGTAGCCAATCCACAGCAGCCGTCAGCACCGACGGTGAGCGCTGGTTTCTGCTCAACGCCTCACCCGATATTCGCGCTCAGCTCGCTTGCCTGCCCGGAACCATGCCGGACGGAGTTCGCCACGTCCCGGTCGAAGGGATCGTCACGACGGATGCCGAGCTGGACCACACGGTGGGCATCGTCCTTCTGCGCGAAGCCCGGCGGCTTCAGCTGTACGCAACCTCCGCCGTGCGGTCCATCCTGGAGCGGGAGTCGCGGTTCTTGCCGGTCACCCAAGCGTTCGCGGAGGTCGAGGTGACGGAAATGCCGCTGGGCGAACGGGTCCCGCTCCGGTATCGAGGCGGCCAGACCAGCGGCATCTCGGTGGAGCCCTTTGAGGTGCCGGCGGGCCCTCCTCGTTTTGCGCCCCGGGCCGCAGCCGGTCACACAGTCGGGCTGACTCTGCGCGACGAGGCAACCGGCGGTTCCTGCGCCTTCGTTCCCGGATGTGGTGGTCTCGATCAGTCGCTGCTCGGCCGCTTCGAAGAGACTGATCTCCTCCTCTTCGACGGCACCTTCTGGAGTGACGACGAGTTGGTTGCGCTCGGCATCAGCGACCGCAGGGCACGGGAGATGGATCACCTGCCAGTAGCCGGTGCTGACGGAAGCCTGTCTCGTCTGGCCGGGCTGACCCGCCCCGTGATCGTGTACACCCACATCAACAACACCAATCCGATGCTGCTGGAGGACTCACCCGAGCGGGAAGCCGTCGAGCGTGCGGGGCTTCAGGTGGGCGCCGACGGCACGAGCTTCACAATATGACCAGCACAGGCACTCTGAGTGCTTCCGTGCTGGCCGCTCCGCCGCCTCCGCCTATCCCAGTGCTGGATCGGCCACTCGACCCGGAGGCGCTGGGCGACGGTCTTCGGTCGTTCAGTACCTCGTACTACGCGAACCATCCGTTCCACCAGCTCATGCACCAGGGGCGCCTGACACCCCGGCAGCTCCAGGGCTGGGTGGCAAACCGCCTCGCGTATCAGAGAGCCATACCACGGAAGGACGCCGCGATCATTTCAAACTGCCCCGACGCTGACGTGCGGCGTGAGTGGATACAGCGGATTGTCGATCACGACGGCACCAGGCCCGGGATCGGCGGAATCGAGATGTGGATCCGCCTGGGAGAGGCCCTGGGCGTCCCCCGGGAGGAAATGGAAGACGAGCGGCACGTCCTGCCCGGTGTTCGCTTTGCCGCCGAGGCCTACGTGACGTTCTGCAAGACCAAGCCCTGGATCGAGGCCGTAGCATCGTCGCTCACTGAGCTGTTTGCCCCCGACCTCATGCGGAAGCGCATCGCCGCCTTTCCCGAGCATTATCCCTGGATTCGGCCGGAGGCGCTGGAGTATTTCCGGAGCAGGCTGGTGCAGGCGCCGCGCGACAGCCAGCAGGGGCTACGGCTGGTTCAGCAGCACTGCACGACGGTCGAGGGCCAGCGCAGAGCATTCGAGGCGTTGGCATTCAAGCTCGAGATGCTCTGGCTGATGATCGATACCATTCACAATGCTTACGCCGAATGACGCTACTCGGGCCCGACACCGTGCCCCGGCTCTGGCGGCTCGCCCGGCTGGAGTACGATCCTGTGCGCCAGAAGCATGTACTGCTCTACCCCGAGGGCGCCGTGCTGCTGAATGACACCGGCGCCGCGATCCTCGAGCTCTGCAACGGGACCCGCACCGTGGACGAGATCGTCACCATTCTGAGTGAGCGCTACCACGCCGACGTGAGGGCGGATGTCAACGAGTATCTGAGCCAGATGGCAGATCGGGAGCTGGTACGTGACGGATAACGTTCCCACAACACTGTTGGCCGAGCTGACCCACCGCTGTCCGCTCCACTGCCCCTACTGCTCCAACCCGCTGGAGCTGATCCGGGCCGAGGCAGAGCTGTCGACTGACGACTGGAAGCGGGTCTTCTCCCAGGCTCGCGAGCTCGGCGTGCTTCAGCTCGGACTCTCGGGTGGCGAGCCGCTGTTGCGGAAGGACCTCGAGGAGCTTGCCGCCCACGCACGGCAGCAGGGGCTGTATTCGACCCTGGTGACCTCCGGGCTGGGATTGACCCGAGCCCGCGCCGAGCGACTGAAGGAGGCCGGGCTCGAGCACATCCAGATCTCCATTCAGGACTCCGACCCTGAGATCGCGGAGCGTATCGCGGGCGTGCGCTCGGTCCGGCACAAGCAGGCGGCGGCGGCGCTGGTGCGAGAGCTGGGTTTTGCTTTCACGATCAACGTCGTGCTCCACCGGGCCAACCTCGACCGGATTGGAGAAATCATCGACATGGCCGCCGAGCTCGGTGCCGACCGGATCGAGCTGGCGAACACGCAGTACTATGGGTGGGGCCTGCAGAACCGGGCCGCGCTCATGCCGACCCGGGAGCAAGTCGAACGCTCGAGAGAGATCGCCGAACAGGCCATCCAACGCTATCGGGGCCGGATGCAGATCACCTACGTCCTGCCCGACTACTACGAGGCCTACCCCAAGGCCTGCTATGGTGGGTGGGGCAAGGTCTACCTGGTGGTGGCCCCCAACGGCATCGTCCTTCCCTGCCACGGAGCCACCCAGATCACCACGCTCAACTTCGACAACGTGCGAGCTCACTCGTTGGAGTGGATCTGGACTGAGTCCGAGGCATTCCGCGCTTACCGCGGCGACACCTGGATGAAGGAACCCTGTCGCTCCTGTCCTCGGAAGACGGTCGATTTCGGTGGATGTCGCTGCCAGGCTTTTGCCCTGACGGGCGACGCGGCGAATACGGACCCGGTCTGTACCCTCACTCCCCTGCGTCACATCATCGACGACGCCCTGCAGGAGCCGTCCCGTCCCATGAACGAGTTTCAGTACCGCTACATCGCAGACGAGCCCGCCGCGGTGTGAGCGGATTGCCGCCCGCGATCGAAGCCGAGCGGCTGGGACGCGATTACGGCGACACGCGGGCGCTCGACGCCCTCGACCTCGTTGTGCCCCAAGGTGCGCTGTTTGGCCTCCTCGGTCCCAATGGCGCCGGCAAGACCACCACCATGCTGCTCCTCGCCACCCTGCTGGCTCCCACCCGAGGAGTGGCGCGAATATTCGGCCAGGACGTCACCCGGGAGCGCCAAGCCGTTCGCCGGAAACTCGGGCTGGTGTTCCAGGACAACACCGTCGACGGTCTGCTGACCGTCTCGGAGAATCTGCTCTTCGCGGCCCGCCTGGCCGGCTTAAGCGGGCGTGCGGCGCGGGAGGCGGTGGCCGGGGGCATCGAGTGGGCCGGACTCGGTGATCGCGCCGGCACGCCGGCCCGTCAGCTCTCTGGCGGGTGGCGCCGGATCGTAGACCTCGTACGGGCCCTGCTGCACCAACCCGATCTCCTCATTCTCGACGAGCCGACTGTGGGCCTCGACCCGGAGCACCGGGAGCGGGTCTGGTCGCTGCTGGAGAGCCGCCGCCGCGACCATGGCACCACTATCCTGTTCTCCACCCACTATCTGGCCGAGGCCGAGCCGGCCGACCGCGTAGTGCTCCTCGCCATGGGTCGTGTCGTGGCGAGCGACTCGCCGGCAGCCCTCAAAGCCACCATCGGTGTCGAAGTCGCGGAAATCGAGGGCCCCGGCGCCGAGCAGCTGGCCAGGGCTCTATGCGGTCTCGGCGCCGCCCAGACCACAGGACGCACCGAGCGTGGCTTCCGGGTAGGGCTCAGTGGGGAGCGCGATGCCGTGATCGAGCTGGCTGGATCGGCGCCGGGGATCGTGCGGTTTGCTCTCCGCCCGGCAACACTGGAGGATGTCTACTTCGCGCGAACCCAGCCGGCCGGCCATTGATATGAGCAGCCTGAGCGCGGTGTACGGCATCGTGGCGCGAGACCTGACTCGCACCACCCGGCAGACCAGCCGCCTGCTGGGCGGGGTGGCCAGGCCGTTCATGTGGCTGCTACTGGTAGGGAGTGGATACAACGCCATTGCGCGACTCGATGGCGACCTCTCGTACCAGGCCTTCGTCTACCCCGGGATCATCGTGATGGCTGCGCTGTTCGGCGCCATGTTGACCGCGATCTCGACAGTCTACGACCGGGAGTTCGGCATGTTGCGGCTGATGCTGGCGAGCCCGGCGGGCGCTCCGGCTGTGCTGGCCGGACGAGCGCTGGCAGCAGCTCTGGTGGGTTTCCTGCAGGGAGGCATCGTGCTGGCCTCCGCACCGCTGGTGGTGTCGCTGGAGCCGCGCACCTTCATTGCGGCAGCAGGCGCCTTGGCACTCGCCTGCCTGTCGAGCAGTGTGCTCGGGCTGCTCGTGGCTGTCCGCCTGAGATCGGTGGAGAACTTCGCCGGCGTGATCAATGTGGTGCTGTTTCCCCTGCTCTTCGTGAGCGGCGCGCTGTACCCAACCAGGGGCATGCCGCACCTCCTTCGACTGCTGGCGCAGGCGAACCCGGTCACCTATCAGGTCGACCTGATGCGGCACGCCTTCGGCCAGCCGGCCGAGTTTCCGGTTCAGCTCGACATCCTGGTGCTGGTGCTGGTCACGTTCTTGGTATTCGGATTGGCATCGCTGCTATTCGATACCGAGCAGCGGTTCATCGGTCGCAGGACGGCCACCAGTTAGCAGCGGCCGTCATGCTCCGGGGGGACAGTGAGATCGCGACGAACCGTGATCCGCTGCTCCACTCGCGAGCGGACCGGCTGGCGGATCGAGCGCCCCGCTGGAACCGAGGTCTCCACCACGATCCGCCGGTCTCGTCGCAACAGTCCAAGCAGGGGATGCCACACGAAAGTCCCCGACTCCCGGCTCACCTGACGAAGCCGGAGCGAAGCGGTGTCCCGTGGAATTGGGTTGCTCCTCGCCTCCCGCCGGACCTCCAGCTCAAAACGATAGAGCGGAACCCCGGATATTCCGCTGTCGGCCATCCGCCGGAGGGTGACGCCTGCCGAGTCGCTCCACGCTTGTCCTGGACGGAGCTGTTGGGGTGGGAGAGGCGGAAAGAAGTCGTCGAGGGCAGTGCCCATCCCGGCGACCTCCGCCACTTCATCGGGTACGAACGGGCGAGCCTGGCTCAGGTAGCTGCCTGACCCGCTCAGGGCGCCACGATAGCGCCCGCCCAGCAAGCCATCAGTATCGGGACGTATCGTTGTCTCCTGGGATTTGCGCCACAGGGAGAGTGAGTCGAGCCATCCCTCCAGCGACACTCCGTCCACTGCCGCCGTGGCCCTAAACTGCCACACGCCTCTCCGTCCCGCCGTCTGCTTCCGGATCCACCCACTGGTCTCAGTCTGAATATCGGACTCGGTTGTCTCGAGAAACCGGGCGCAGTTGAGCTGAGGGGCGCTGTAGCGCACTTCTCCGGCCTGGCTCTGCGCGTGGCCAGCACTGCGCCGTCCCCACAGCAGCACCGACAGCACCGCTGCCCGTCCCAAGGCACCCCGAGCCATGACCTCGCCGCCCTACTCCGCCTGCATGAAGGGGTAGCGATAGTCCTTCGGTGGGCTCAGCGTCTCCTTGATGCTCCGAGGGGAGACCCACCGAATCAGGTTCAAGACCGAGCCGGCCTTGTCGTTGGTGCCGCTGGCGCGTGCGCCACCGAATGGCTGTTGGCCCACCACCGCTCCGGTCGGCTTGTCGTTGATGTAGTAGTTCCCGGCAGCGTTTCGGAGGGCTCGGTCGGCTTCGGCCAGTGCCCGCCGGTCGCGGGCAAACACCGCACCGGTCAGCGCGTAGGGACTGGTCTGGTCCACCAGCGTTAGCGTTTCATTCCACCGGCCGGCCGGATAGACGTATGCGGTAAGCACCGGACCGAACAACTCCTCGCACATCAGCCGGTACGCCGGATCCTCCACCTGGATCAGGGTGGGCTGCACGAAGAACCCCACTGAATCATCGGTGCCACCCCCTGCCAGGATCTTCACCCCTGGGTCTCGCTTGGCCGCCTCCAGATGGTCCCGCAGCTTCGTGAATGCACGCCGGTCGATCACCGCACCCATGAAGTTTCGGAAGTCGGCTACGTCGCCCACCCTAATATCCTCGATCATCCCGACGACCCGATCCCGCACCGCCGGCCACAAGGTGTCGGGGACGTACGCGCGGGAAGCAGCGCTGCACTTCTGCCCCTGATACTCGTAGGCCCCACGAACGATTCCCACCGCGAGCGCGTCCACATCCGCGCTCGGGTGAGCCAGAATGAAGTCCTTGCCACCGGTCTCCCCCACGATCCGGGGATACCCGGCGTATCGCTCCAGGTTCTGCGCCACCGATCGCCACAGGCTCTGGAAGACAGCAGTCGATCCGGTGAAATGAATGCCCGCGAGCTGCCGCTCCGCGAGCAGGGTTTCGCTCACCTCGATCGAATTTCCCGGGAGGAAGTTGATGACTCCTGGGGGGAGCCCAGCCTCTTCGAGCAGCTTGAAGAAGTGCCAGTTACTGAGCATTGCCGTGGCGGCCGGCTTCCACACCACGGCGTTGCCCATCAATGCGGGCGCGGTCGGGAGATTGCCGCCGATCGCCGTGAAGTTGAACGGCGTGATGGCATAGACGAAGCCCTCGAGCGGCCGATGATCCATGCGGTTCCAGACGCCGGCCGATGACTCGGGCTGCTCGCGGTAGATCCGTTCGGCATAGTGGACATTGAACCGCAGGAAGTCGATCAGCTCGCACGCGCTGTCGATCTCGGCCTGGTACGCGGTCTTGCTCTGGCCCAGCATGGTCGCCGCGTTGAGGATCTGCCGGTAGGTGGTCGCCAGCAGCTCGCCGGCCCTGAGGAAGACCGCCGCCCGATCCTCGAAGCGCCACTGGCCCCAATCGCGCTGGGCCTCTACTGCCGTCTTCACCGCGGCTTCGATCGTCGCCCGATCTGCCTGATGGGTCTTGGCCAGCACGCGCCCGTGACAATGGGGGGACACCACGTCATGGGTGACCCCCGTACGAACCTCCCGGCCTCCCACCACGGCGGGAATGTCCGCCTGCTGGGCGCCGACGGCGGCGAGCGCCGCCTTGAGGGCCGCTCGCTCCTGAGATCCCGGCGCATAGCTCAGCACCGGCTCGTTTTTTGGAATGGGGATATTCGGGATGCCGCTCATCACCCTACCGGAAGACGAAGGTCCGGCAAAGATAATCAGAATAGCCCGGCCGGCGGTTCCCCTGGTCCTCCCACGAGGGGCTTCGGAAGGACGATGAATCCGTTGGCCTTCAGGATGGCGTGGCCTTCGGGGGAAAAGACGAATCGCACGAACGCGATGGCGGTCTGAGGATGGGGAGCGGCCGCCGGGATGGTCAGCCCATAGACGATCGGCTCGCCCTGAAACGTCACCGAGTAGCCGGTCACCCGGTTTGCCCCGGGCACGCGCACCTTAGCCTGGCTGTACCAGGCGGCCCGTTTGGGGTCGCTGAGGTCGATCTCCGGCGGGAGCTGCACGTAGGGGAGTCCCGCTGTCTTGGCGATCGACGCGTAGGACCAGGAATAGTCCAGCTCGCCGGCCTGGACCAGCGCGGTCAGGTCGGCCTCCTTGGGACGGATGTACCTCGGGGGGTGGGCCCGGTCGAGCCGGGAAGCGAGGCCGGGCTGGTGGTAGAACTTCTCCGCCAGTTGAAAGACCATCAGGGTACGATACCCGTTGGGGTCGAGTGCCGGGTCCGAGTGCCCGGAACGCACGCCGGGGCGGAGCAGGACCTGCCACCAGTTCCGGCCGTTGATCTCGCGGGCGCCGACGGACTGGTCGGTATGAATCAGAACCATCGCGTTGCGGGCAAAGGTCGCATACCAGGTGGTGTGGGCCGGAATAAGTAGCTTGGGAATTACGCCGTAATCGGCCACGCCGAGGACATCGGGAATCTTGCCGAGGTCGGTGAGCTTTCGTGCCGCCTCCAGACTGCCTGAATTCTCCTGGGCCGGCACCACATCGGGGTACTTGGCCTTGAACGCCGCCAGCAGCTCGCTGAACGGCTTAGCCAGGCTGCCTGCGTTGAAGACAATCAGCTGTCCTGTTGGAGCCTGCTGGGCAGCGAGGGGGACTACAAAGGCGAACGAGGCGAGCAGCACCGCGAACCGGACACGCACGTAAACCTCTCGAGTGAGTTGCATCTCAGAACCTCACCTGCCACGAGAGGCCGGCATATCGTGGGCCGAGCAGTACACTCGGCGGATGCAGGTTGAAGATGCGCCAGTGTCCATTGACCAGCTTGGCGGAAGTGATCCCGACCATCGCCCCCGTCGCCACGTCGGTCAGCCAGTGCTTGTTGTCGTTCAGCCGCGACCATCCCACCCCAGTGGCGACGGTATAGAGTCCCACCGTTGCCCAGGTCCGGTGAATGTCATCCGCCAGGGCGGTAGCCAGGGCGAAGGCGACGGTCGTATGCCCCGAGGGCATCGCGTCGTTGCCCGAGAATGGGTTGAACGCGTCAGCGTCGAGGCTCGCGTTGGGCCGGGGCCGGCCCAGTGCGACCTTCATCCCGGTCGCCGCCGCACCGGCAAGCGCCAAGGTGGCCGCCAGCCGGCCGCCGGCTCGGGTAAGGTCGTCGTTGCCGCTGATCAATCCGGCGCCGACCAGACCGACGGTGACCGTCCCGAATACCTCGGGTTGGCCGAAGTGCCGCAGGACGGTGGCGTCGTCGTCCAAGTGGTCGGACCGATTCCGCTGCACAAATCGCTGGACCGGTTGATCCAGCAGCATCAGGCCGGAGATGCCGCCGAGGAAGACCAGCCCGTGCCACCAACGAAGGACCAGCGGATTCTGTATCGGATCCGGGCTGCTTACCTGCGCAGCGACGGTCAGTGGTTGGACGGCGACGGCCGCCGCCAGGAAGACCCCGAGCCACGCTTTAGCTGGGGGGCGCACTCCTACTCTGAGTACCGACGAATTACCTTCGGGCGTGGTGGTTCTCACTGGGCCTGGACCTCACCTCGAGGACTTGTCATGCAGCGATCCTTTGGTGCCGTGATGTTGTTGACGGCGCTAGCGTCATGCAGGAACTATGACTTTCAATCCCGGCTCACCAGTCAGGCAGGCCTGGTCCCCGCCGATCAGTTCGCCCGGTACGGACGCGAGCAAGCCGAAGCGATGGCGATCGCCCGCGAGTTTGGTGCCGACATCAAGCGATCCTCGCCCGCAGACCTGGTCAAACAGGCGGAAGCGGCCTCGCGGTTCGCGCGAGCCATTCCGGATGTTGCCGACGTTCAGGCGGATCCTTTGGGTTACCGGCTTACGCTTCGCTTCAAGAGCGGGTGGCGAACGATGGTCACCCCGATCGATGATGGTAAGCGCGGCACCGAAACGGTGGGGTTGCCGGCCGGAGCCGGCGCAACGAAAGCGCAGTAGGCTCCGTCGCAATATAACAATCGCACCGGGGGGGCCAATTCTGACGTGACCGGCTGCTGTCAGGTCACGACTACGTTGCCCGACCAGGCGGTCGCCGAAAATTTGGCGGCGACATTGGTCGCGGAGCGACTCGCCGCATGCGCCCAGGTGCTGGGGCCGGTCTCGAGCACGTATCGCTGGAAGGGGGAGGTGGAGCACGCTGAGGAATGGTACTGCTACCTGAAGACCACCCTTGGGCGACTACCTGAGCTTCAGAAGAGGATAGGCGAGCTGCACCCTTATGACGTGCCGGAGGTCATCGCAGTCCCTATCTCCCATGGCGATGAAGCATACCTGGCGTGGGTCCGGGAAGCAGTCAAGGAACCGTGATCAGTCGAGGCCGCGCGTACTTCAAGACATCTTCAGGTGTACCCGGATGGACATGACGAGAGCGGCAGGAGCCGAGCAGGCGGTCCGCTGTCGCGCGAGCAGTTCGAGCAAGGCGCGGTCGCAGCAATAGGCGGGGTAGCACGCCCCGCAGTGGCTCAAATGGGCCGCTACCGCCTCGGCCTCTTCCGGCCTGAGCTCCTCATCCAGATATTCCCAGAGGCAGATCAGGACTTCCTTACATTCCATGCAGATTTCCTCTTCGCAACGCCTCTCCTTGCCCATGCTTGGGAGAAGAACAGCAGGACCAGCTACTTGGTTCCTCTGGGGCCGGACACGGGCCGCTCAACCCCGATGGGAGGGAGCATGACCGCTCGAGGACGATTCCTGTCGCTGCTGGTGCTGCTCGCCTTCGCCGCATTTCTGCTCTGGTCCACGCTCTCATCTCAGCGGGTGGAGTGCTCGGTCACGGTCGCGTTCGGTGGAACCCGGAACAGCGCGGTCGCATCGGCTGCCTCAGAGCCGGACGCCATCCGCGAGGCGCAGACCGCCGCATGCGGGCCGCTGGCTACCGGGATGGACGAGCGCATCGCGTGCGGCAGAATTCCTCCGGTCAGCCGGCACTGCCGGAGCCTTTGAAGAAGATCCACTTCCCCCATCCCCTGGCGCTGCTGGTCGGGTGCGTCATTGTGGCCGCGGCACTCACCTGGCTGCTGCCCGCCGGCAAGTTCGAACGGCGGGAGGACCCGGTCACCGGACGAAGCGTGGTTGTGCCCGGGACCTACTCCAGGGTGGAACCCCACCCGGTTGGTCCGTTCCAGGCAATGGTCGCGATCCCTAAGGGCATCGTGGATGCCGCCTCCGTCATCGGGCTGGTGTTTCTCATTGGCGGCGGGTTCACCGTGGTAGAGCGCACCGGCACGTTCGGGCGGCTGGTCACTGGCCTCGCTCGCCGGCTGAAGGGGCGTGGCATTCTGGTGATCCCCGTGGCGAGCGTGGCGTTCAGCCTTGGTGGCATCATGATGCAGATGCAGGAGGAGCTCATCGCGTTCGTGCCGGTGCTGCTGCTCCTGGTGCGTCAGTTGGGATTCACCCCAGTGACGGCCGTGGCCATGAGCCTGGGTGCGGCCGCCGTGGGGGCTGCCTTCAGCCCGGTCAATCCGTTCCAGGTGATCATTGCCCAAAAAGTCGCCCAGCTCCATCCGGCCTCCGGCCTGGGATTTCGGCTGGCGTTTCTGCTGCCCGCCCTCGCCTGCTGGATTTGGGGCACCATGCGCTACGCCAGGCGCAACCGGATTGCCCCTCAGGAATCCCCCGAGGGTCAACGGTCCCAACTCGACTGGCGCGACCTCGCGGTGTTGTTTTCCATTCTGGCTGCCTTCGGCATCTACATCTACGGCGCTCAGAAGCTCGGCTGGGAGTTCGATGAGCTGGCAGCCCTGTTCTTCACAGTGGGATTGCTGGCGGGCTTGCTTCGAGGACTGGGGGTGGGTGGAACCGCGGAGGCCTTCGCCGACGGATTCAGGTCAATGGCGTTTGCGGGGCTGCTAATCGGGTTTGCCCGGGCGATCTACGTGGTGTTGAACGAGGGGCAGATCGTGGACACCATCGTCCAGGGAATGTTCACTCCGATCGCGGGCCTGCCCGCCACGTTCTCGGCCGCGGGAATGATGGTTACTCAGGCCGCCATTCACCTTCCCGTGCCGAGCACCAGCAGCCAGGCCGTGTTGACCCTCCCGCTCCTGGTGCCGTTGTCGGACCTGATCGGGCTGTCCCGTCAGGTCACCGTGCTGGCGTATCAGTATGGGGCCGGATTGTGCGAGATCGTCACTCCGACGAACGGTGCGCTAATGGCCATGCTGGCTGCTGCGGGGGTCCGCTACGAAGAGTGGCTGAAGTTTGTCGTCCCCCTTTATGGCCTGCTCATGGCCCTGGCGACATTCGGGCTGGTGGTAGCCGTGGCCGTCGGGCTGCGATAGGCGTTGACGCTAAGAGGACACCAGCCCTTCGAGCGTCTTCATGTCGGCCACGCCCACATGCCTGCTCCGCTCCTTGCCGCCTTGGAAGGCGATCACGGTCGGAATTCCCCGAATCCCGAAGCGGGTCGCGGTGAGGGGGTTTGCTTCGGTATCGAGCTTGAGAACCAGCGCCCCACCCGCATGCTTGTGGGCCAGTTCATCGAGCGTCGGCGCCATCATCTTGCATGGTCCGCACCAGTCGGCGTAGAAGTCGACGAGCACCGGCACACTGGCGTTGCTGATGGTGCGCTCGAATTCCTTGTCGGTCACCTTCTGCGGGCGATCGAGACGGATCGGCTTGCCGCACTTGGCGCACTTAGGGCCGGCCGCGAGCCGGTTCAGATCGACCCGGTTCGGAGCCGAGCAGAAGGGGCACTGCACGATTACCGTACGGGCAGCCTCTGTAGTATTGGCCATATACAGCCTCGCTGGGG
>Ga0307312_10001412_pt1 | contig 12259 bp, 9 predicted proteins | sample ER_DNA_202_FD_194489 | JGI IMG/M metagenome (GOLD analysis project Ga0307312, IMG submission 194489) | Bulk soil microbial communities from the East River watershed near Crested Butte, Colorado, United States - ER_DNA_202 | ecosystem: Environmental > Terrestrial > Soil > Floodplain | place: USA...
GGCCTTGAAGCCGCCTTCGGCGACCAGCGCCCGGGCGTCGTCACCCAAGCCGGCTACCTCGGTAAGCCACAGGCCATTGCTGTTGTAGGCCGGCACCGGACCGGTCGAGCCGCCCAACAAGACCGCGAGCGGCATGCCGGCCGCCTTCGCCAGGGCGTCCCATGCCGCCATATCGAGGCCGGCTACGGCGATCATCGACACGCCTTCATAGCCGATCAGGTTCAGCGCTCGGCGCCCGTTCTGGAAATCCTCGATCGGCCGGATGGCGAGGCCCTTGCGCTGCTCGGCAAGGTCCTGGATCGCAGGCACGATGTAGCGCGCCGCATGCTTTAGATAAGGTTCGAGATAGCTGCGGCCGACGATCCCTTGCTCGGTGGCGAGCTCGATGAGAATCATCGGCCATTGATCGAACAGCCCGACCTTGGACACGATCGGCCTGCGAAGCGGTACCAGCACCGGCCGGGCAGTCACGGCCCGGAAAGTGAGTTTCTCGAAATTCATCGAGTCCTCCCACGAAGAGCACGGCGTCGCTCCGCCCGGCGAGTATCGGGCACCAGGCGACCGTCATATTCGAGACGGGATGGTTGCTGTTGTAAACTCACTAACCGGTATACATTCCGCAACACAGGGAGGAGAGATGCCGCGATCCCCGGCGCCGACACGCCAGGCGATTCTCGATGCAGCCTACGGCCTATTCCGCCGCAAGGGATTCGTGCGCGTGAGCATGGACGAGATTGCGGCATCCGCTGCCATCACCAAGCGGACGCTGTACTATAATTTACAAGCAAGGATCTGCTTCTCGCCGAAGTGCTCCAAGCGCAGCATGCTCTGGCTCTCGCGGCCTTCCGCACGTTTGGCGAAGGTCTTGCCGGCTCTGCCGAGAGCATCGTCGATCGACTTTTCAAGGATCTCGCGGTCTGGTCGGACCAGCCGCGATGGGCAGGTTCGGGGTTTACCCGCCTGGTCATCGAGCTTGCCGATCTCCGGGGACACCCTGCGCGCCTGATCGCGCGCCGTCACAAGGCAATGCTCGAAGGTCATCTGGCGGACCTCTTGGCAAGCGCCGATGTGGCGTCACCACGCAAACTCGCCCGCGAAATCTGGCTGCTTTCCGAGGGCGCAATCGCCCTGATTCTCATCCATGGCGACCGCAGTTACGCTGCGGCGGCGGCGGAAGCGGCCAAGAAACTGATCCGCTTAGAACCTGCGCTCAAAAGACGTTACGGCGCGCGACGGGCAGGCGCCGCGCGAAGCAAATAGCTTAAACCCGTTTTAGATCGGCCGTTACGCGCGAAGGTGCCTCTCGACATTGGCGATCCGCGCCGGCACGCCGAATTCCCTGCGGCACACCTCGGCGAGCACGGCGATACCCTCGCGGATTTGCTCGTGAGACGGACTGGCGAAGCACAGCCGCAACCGGCTGCCGGCATAGGCCTTGTCGGTGGACCATTCCGGCCCCGGATTGATCGCGACACCGGCGGCAAGCGCGGCCTGATAAAGTTTTAGCGTATCGACATTGTCCGGCAGCTTGACCCACAGGAAGATGCCGCCTTTGGGATCGCGAAATTCCGCGGCGGTGCCGAACTGCTCGTCGAGCGCCTCCATCAGTGTGTCGAGCTTGGCACGCAGACCGCGTGTCAGCTTCGGCACATGCGAGGTGAAATGCGGCGCGCAATATTCCGCGAGCACCATCTGCTCGAGCGCGCCGGAGCCGGCGTCGGTCTTCAGCGCCAGCATCCGCGACAGCATCTCCCAGGGTGCTACGATGTAACCGACCCGTAGCGCCGGCGCGATCGATTTTGAAAATGAGCCGATGTGGATGACACCGCGGTTCCTGTCCATCGCATAGAGCGCGGGCGGCCGTTTGCCGTCCCAGATCAGGTCGGCATAGCAATCGTCCTCGAAGATCGGCACGCCATATTGTGCGGCGAGCTTCAGGAATTCGGCGCGGCGCGCCTGCGGCATGATGGTTCCGGTCGGGTTCTGCACGGTCGGGATGGTGTAGATGTATTTCGGCGTGACGCCGCGGCGCTTGAGGTCGGCGAGCGCGGCCGCCAGCGCGTCCATCCGCATCCCCTCCTGGTCGAGCGGGATGCCTACGACGTTGACGCCGCGCCGGGTCAGCCGGTTCAGCGCGCCCTGATAGGTATCCTGCTCGACAATAACGGTGTCGCCACGCGCCAGCAGCGTCGCGTTGACGAGGTCGAGCGCCTGCAGCGAGCCGGAGACGATCAGGATATCGTCGGCGACGCAGTCGATGCCGGCATCGCGCTCGAGCTTTGCCGTCAGAAATTCGCGCAAGGGACGGTAACCCTGCGGACCGCTGGCGAGCCCATAGGTGGCGAGCGTCTTGCCCTCGCGCCTGAGAACCGCGTTTGCAGCGTCGATCAGGCCGTCGACCGGGACCTGTTCGGGGTCGTTGTTGCCGCCGACAAAACTGTATTTCGCAAGCCCCGTCCACCTCGCCGCCGGCGCGGGCAATCCGGCCGGGAACAGTGCCGCGAAGTCGAATGCTGCTGATGTCATGAAGGTTTCCTCTGTTTATTCTTCTCGTTGAGAGAGCCAGTATCGCGGCTCCCCGGCAGTCTTAGTTTTTGCCGACGACCTTGATCGGCCGGCCCTGGCTGATGAAAGCATAGTGTCCGCTGCCGAGCCCGCCGAGCATCAGCGCCTCGACCACCGGTTCGGCGATTTCGCCGGTGGCTGCCCAGTCGACCACGAAGTTGGCGCCGGTTCCGCCCCGCACGTCCGTGGTAGGGACAAAGATTTCGATGGTCGAGAAGGGTTTTAGGGCGATCGGCGCCTTGAGATAACTCTCCACCATCTTGCCGCCGGTGTCGAAATAGGCGATTCGTTTCAAGACCAGCGGCCGCGTTTCGGAGGCGTTATGGATGCTCAGCGTCACCGAGAAATCCGCGCGCGTTTTGCCTTGGCTCATCGAGACGCTCGAATAGGCCGGAACATAGAATGCGCCGGAGACCCCGAGATTTTCAGTTGGCATGGCGGTCAGCGAATTGGCGAAGCTCTGCTCGATGCCGGCGGACGTTTGGGCCCCGGCCACGGGCGCAGGCATGGCCAGCAGGCACAGCAAGGCCGTGCAAAAAAACCGCCCGATAGGGCTGTGACACATTGCTAATTTGACCTTCACTGTGATGTCCTTAGGTTGGGGAATCGGAGATCCCGCCGAGTGGCCTTGAGACATGCATGAGCTTATTCGCGACATCACTCTATCTATCCTGTTCGCATGGGTACTGGGGCTTTTAGCTCATTTTTTCCGGCAGCCGCTGATCCTCGCCTACCTTATCGCCGGGTTCTTGATTGGTCCATTCGGCACGGGCTTGGTCAAGTCTCAGGAATCCATCAGTATCATCTCCGAGCTTGGCCTGATCTTCATGCTGTTCATGATCGGGCTGGAAATCGATCTGAAGAAGATCGTGCGCGCCGGCCGGGTGATCCTGTTTGCAGCCGGCGGGCAATTGGTGGGCGGTTGCGTGCTCGGCATCCTGTTCTTCGTGGGCATCGGGCTCCCGATGGGCGCCGGCGGCTTCGATGCGCTGTATCTCTGCATCGCCTGCGCACTGAGCAGCACCGTCATCATTGTCAAGGTACTGTACGAGAAACGCGAGCTCGATACGTTGCCCGGCCGCATTACCCTCGGTGTGCTGGTGCTGCAGGATATCTTCGCGATCCTGTTTCTGGCGGTGCAGCCAAGCCTCGGCAACTTGCAGGTCGGCGTGATTCTGCTTTCGATCGGCCGTGTCGGCGTGCTGGTGGCGACGGCGATGATACTGAGCCGGTACGTTTTGCCGCGGTTGTTTCACCAGATTGCGCGCCGCCCGGAACTGATCCTGCTCGGCGCGCTGGCGTGGTGCTTTCTGATCGGCGAGATTGCCGAGAAGCTGCATCTGTCGCGTGAAATGGGATCGCTGGTGGCCGGCGTATCGCTGTCGACGTTCCCCTATGCGCTCGACGTCACGGCCAAGGTCACGACGCTGCGTGATTTCTTCATCACGCTGTTCTTCGTCGCATTGGGCATGACGATCCCGATTCCGAACATGTCGGTGATCGGGCTCGCGCTGATAATCGCGGCGTTCGCGGTGGTCAGCCGCGTGGTGACGACGTTCGCGCCGCTTTATCTGCTGAAACAGGGCCTGCGCGCCAGCCTGCTGCCCGCGATCAATCTGGCGCAGATCAGCGAGTTTTCGCTGGTGGTGATTCAGACCGGCGTTGCGGCGGGTCATATCCAGACCCGGACCGCGAGTGCGGCTTCTTTCGCATTCGTGATCCTGGCGGTGCTGAGCACGTTCGTGATGATGCGCAGCGACCAGATCACGCGGCTTGCCATCGGTCCGCTGAAGCGGATCGGGATCCGCGATCTCGATCACGACCATGCCGCCGAAGCGGGCCACGACGGCGGCCACGGCGAGGCCCGCCGGATCGTTATCCTGGGATTCTTCCGGGCGGCGAGCGCGTTATTGAGCGAGATCGAGCGGCAGAACCCGTTGTTGCTCGATCAGATCAGCGTCGTCGATTTCAATCCGCAGGTGTTCCGGACGCTGTCTGATCGCGGCCTGCACGTGATTTACGGCGATATCAGCAATGTGGATACGCTGCTGCATGCCGGCGTCGGCAAGGCGGAGATCATTATCTTGAGTGTCCCCGATTCCCTGCTGAAAGGCGCCAACAACGAAAAGCTTGTCCGCCATGTGCGTACGCTCAATCCGACCGCAAAGATCGTCTCCACCGCCGACCTGTTGTCCGACGTCGATGATCTTTACGCGGCCGGCGCCGACTATGTCACGGTGACCCGTCTCAGCGACGCGCATGAATTATTCACGGTGATCGAGGCCGCCGACGCCGGCCTGCTGGAGGACAAGCGCGCCGAGATCGACGGGCGGTTGAGCGAGCGCCGCGAAGTGCTGCCATAGGGTTTGAGACTGGTTTCCTGCGCCACGGGCCGGCAAAGGCAATGCCTCGCCAGCGACGTTCTGCCCTGCGTATTGGCGCTGGCGCAGGCGCGCGAGTCCGGCTATTGCTCCCTGCACAGGAGTGAGACCCCAGAATGGCCGATCCGATCCAGGAAGTTCTGCAAGCCTTCGCTCACGGCGAACTCGTCGTCGTCACCGATGACGACGATCGCGAAGGCGAGGGCGATCTGATCGTGGCGGCGTCGCTCTGCACCGCCGAAAAGATGGCGTTTATCATCCGCCACACCTCCGGCATCGTCTGCGCGCCGATTACCACCGAGGACGCCCGCCGGCTGCGGCTCGATCCGATGGTCGCGCACAATGAATCCAGCCACACCACCGCCTTTACGGTGTCGATCGATTACAAGCCCGATGGCGGCACCGGCATTTCGGCGGACGAACGCGCCTCCTGCTGCCGGGCGCTGGCCAATCCGAATGCCGGCGCCAACGATTTCGCCCGGCCCGGCCACGTGTTTCCGCTGATCGCGCGCGACGGCGGGGTGCTGCTGCGCTCAGGGCACACCGAGGCCGCGGTCGATCTCTGCAAGTTGAGCGGGCTGCCGCCGGTCGGGGTCATCAGCGAGTTGATGAATGACGACGGCACGGTCATGAAGGGCGAGCAGGTGGCGCGGTTCGCCGCCGCCCACAAGCTCAAGCACGTCACCATCGCCGACATGATCGCCTATCGCCAGGCGCGCGAGAAATTGATCGAGCGGGTCGCGACATTCACCACGGAAAGCCCGATCGGGCCGCTGCAGGGTTACGCCTATCGCTCGCCGTTCGATGAGATCGCGCACGTCGCGTTCGTCTATAACGGCGTCGGCGACGGCAAGAACGTGCTGACGCGCTTTCACAAGCCGAATATCGTCAGGGACATTTTCACCGGGCCGAAGCGCATGCAGACCGTGCTCGAACATTTCAAAAAGGCCGGCAGCGGCGTGCTGGTATACTTGCGCGACGGCGCCGCCGGCGTTCCGGTTGCGCCGCTGCCGCAGGAGAGATCCGCCGAAGCCGACCGCAACAGGCAGTGGCGCGAGGTCGGGGTCGGCGCCCAGATCCTGCGCGATCTCGGCGTCACATCGATCCGTCATTTGACGTCCTCGGTGCACGACTACAAGGGACTCTCCGGCTTCGGCATCGAGATCGTCTCCAACGAACAGCTCGAAGGTTAGGGTTTGGTCATTCCGGGATGGCTCGAAGAGCCAGACCTCAGATGTGCGACTGCACATCGGGGAATGACGGAACAGAGGAACGTGCAATTCAATTGCGCTCCTGCTTGTAGGGCATTACCTTGTCACATAAATTCGTAGGACAATAATGCGAAAGGAATTTCTCATGAGCGTGCGCCCTCAGACCAAGGACAAGCCGTCCCCGGTGAATTTCCAATGGGACGATCCGTTCATGCTCGACGAGCAGCTCACCGAAGACGAGCGCATGATCCGCGACACCGCGCGCGCCTATGCGCAGGACAAGCTGCTGCCGCGCGTCACCAAGGCCTATCTGGAGGAGAAGGTCGACCGCGACATCTTCCACGAGATGGGCGAGCTCGGCCTGATCGGTATTACCCTGCCGGAAGAATATGGCTGCGCCAACGCGAGCTACGTCGCCTATGGCCTGGTGGCGCGCGAGATCGAGCGCGTCGATTCCGGCTATCGCTCGATGAATTCGGTGCAGTCCTCGCTGGTGATGCACCCGATCTATGCCTATGGCGACGAGAACCAGCGCAAGAAATATCTGCCCAAGCTTGCGACCGGCGAATGGGTCGGCTGTTTCGGCCTGACCGAGCCGGACGCCGGCTCCGATCCCGGCGGCATGAAGACCCGCGCCGAGAAGGTGTCGGATGGTTACCGGCTGACCGGCACCAAGATGTGGATTTCCAACGCCCCGATCGCCGACGTCTTCGTGGTGTGGGCGAAATCGGCGGAACATAACAACCAGATCCGCGGCTTCATTCTGGAAAAGGGCATGAAGGGCCTGTCGGCGCCGAAGATCGGCGGCAAGCTCTCGTTGCGCGCATCCGTGACCGGCGAGGTGGTGATGGAGGGCGTGGTGGTGCCGGAGAGCGCGCTATTGCCCAACGTGTCCGGCCTCAAGGGACCGTTCGGCTGCCTCAACCGCGCCCGCTACGGCATTTCCTGGGGCGCGATGGGGGCAGCGGAAGATTGCATGCACCGCGCGCGGCAATACACGCTCGACCGCAAGCAGTTCAAGCGGCCCTTGGCGGCGACGCAACTGGTGCAAAAGAAGCTCGCGGACATGCAGACCGAAATCGCGCTCGGCCTGCAGGCCTCGCTGCGGGTCGGCCGGTTGATGGACGAGGGCAAGATGGCGCCGGAGATGATTTCCATCGTCAAGCGCAACAATTGCGGCAAGGCGCTCGACATCGCGCGCGTGGCCCGCGACATGCACGGCGGCAACGGCATCCAGATCGAATATCATGTGATGCGTCACGCCGCGAACCTGGAAACCGTGAACACCTACGAAGGCACCCACGACGTCCACGCGCTGATCCTGGGCCGCGCCATCACCGGCATCCAGGCATTTTCGTGAAGCGTTGACGCCGACGCGTGCGGCACGACATTGCCTCAAGTTTCGTCATGGCCGGGCTCGTCCCGGCCATCCACGTCTTGGCCTCCAAAGAAAGATGTGGATGCCCGGCACAAGGCCGGGCATGACGAACTAAGCTCAACCGGAATCCAGAAATCACAGGTCTGTCCCCATGTCCGACAACGACGACATCCCGTTCAACCGCGATTTTCCGCTCAAGCCCGGTGTGGTCGATGATATCAGGCCCGGCGTGCGGCGGGTTCTCTGCGACAATCCGAGCCCGTTCACCTTCACCGGCACGGTGAGTTACATCGTCGGCCGTGGCAAGGTCGCGATCATCGATCCCGGCCCCGACAATGAGGCTCACGCGGCGGCGCTGCTGGAGGCCGTGCGCGGTGAAACCGTGACGCATATTCTGGTCACGCATACCCATCGCGATCACTCGCCCAACACCGCGCGGATCAAGGCGGCCACCGGCGCCACCGTCTATGCCGAGGGTCCGCATCGCGCATCGCGGCCGCGCTACGAGAGCGAAAAAATCTCCTCGGAATCCGGCGCCGACCGCGACTTCAGGCCCGACATCGCGGTGCGCGACGGCGAGACCATCGAGGGCTCGGGCTGGGCGCTGCAGGCCGTGGCGACGCCAGGCCATACCGCCAATCATCTGGCCTTCGCATGGCAGGATCGAAAGATGCTGTTCGTCGGCGATCACGTGATGGGCTGGTCGACCTCGATCGTGGCGCCGCCGGACGGATCGATGATCGACTACATGGCCTCACTGGAAAGGCTGACGGCGCGCAGCGAGGACTTGTATTTCTCGGGCCACGGACCGGAAATCCCGGACGGCCCGCGCTACGTGCGTTTCCTGATCCGGCATCGTCAGGCCCGCGAGGCCTCGATCCTGCACCGCCTCGCCAAAGGCGAAGCGGACATTCCCACCATGGTGCGCGTGATCTATATCGGCATCGACCCGCGGCTGACGGGTGCCGCCGGCTATTCCGTGCTGGCGCATCTGGAGGACCTGGTCGCGCGCGGGATCGTTGCGACCGACGGCGACCCGGTGATCGGGGGAACGTATCGGCTGGCAGCCTCCTGACGCGTCATTCCGGGATGCGCCGAAGGCGCAGACCCGGAATCTCGCAGTTGTTGCGCGAGATTCCGGGTTCGCGCCGACGCGCGCCCTCAGATGTGCAATTGCACATCGGGGAATGACGAGGGTGTCACTTCTTCACCACCTTGGGCGGAGCCTTGGCCGGTGCTTGCGGCTTCTTCACCACCGGCTTGGCGTTGTCGACGGCGTTGTTGATGTCATCGATCAGGCTGGTGATGCGCGCGGCGTTGCTGCCGAGATCGCTCTCGAAATAGCGGGACGAGGAGCGGATATCGACGCGCGATCCTTCGCCATCGGGCCTGACGCGGATCGAGACATCCTCGCGGAATCCCATGATCGGCGTCCGTGCCACCGCTTCGATGCGGCCGATGCGGCGCGGCGGCTGCGGCGGGCGTTCGTCGATCACAAGCCATTTGCGTTTGTTGACCAGTTGCATCGTGACTTCAAAGGCCCGCTGCACAGGGACCTCGAGTTCCACCGTCTCGACATCGGGATAGGCCAGCCGCTGCTGTTCGGCGGAATACAGTCCGGCGTAGACCGCGGTGTTGGTGCCGTCGCCGGTGCGCAGCCGCGCCAGCGCGTCGAACCGCGGCGGATCGACCGGATCGGTAGTGATGTCGTGGATCGGCGGCAGCTTGCGATATTGCAGGGCGAGATAGGCCGGATAAGCGAGCACGACCGCGTCGATCAAGAGCGCCAGCAGAATGCGGCCCATGCCGCGCGATCCGTTCTGCCAGATCGCGACGAAGGCGGCGAGGCCCACCAGAATCGAAAGAACGGCGCAGCCCAGCGCGCCGAAGAACGTCGCCAGCGCCGGTTGCACTTCGAGGAAGCCTTGGCGGACGATGATGATCGACACCAGCACCGCCACCACCGAAAACACCGCGAGATTGCGCGCCCATGAGGCGAGGCTGGACACGGGCTCCGACTGATAGGGAGCGGAAAACCTGCGGGCCATCGATCAAAATCTGCCGGGTTGGGGCGTTGCCGGGCGAATGACGCCAAGCCGCCAACTGCCCCGTTTGAGATCACGGACCTGCGGCAAATTCAAGGGTGGATGGGGCAGGGCGCTCCGCCCGATATTGCCATGGCCGGGACGACACCCGGCCATGGCGGCCAACCAATTCCTCACGCCGCCGCAGTCGGGAAACTGTACGACTTGAACTGGTCGCGTAGCGCGGTCTTCAGGATCTTTCCGGTCGCGGTGTGCGGAATGGCGTCGACGAACACGATGTCGTCGGGCATCCACCATTTGGCGATCTTGCCGTCCATGTATTTCAGGATGTCCTCGCGCGTTGCGCTCGCGCCCTGCTTGAGCTGCACGATCAAAAGCGGACGCTCGTCCCATTTTGGATGATAGACACCGATCACGGCTGCCTCCGCGACCGCCGGATGTCCGACCGCGAGGTTTTCCAGATCGATCGAGGAAATCCACTCGCCGCCGGACTTGATCACATCCTTGGAGCGATCGGTGATCCGCATGTATCCGTGCTTGTCGATGGTCGCGACGTCGCCGGTGTCGAAATAACCTTCCTCGTCGAGAATGTTGGCATCGATGCGGAAATAGGCCTTCGATATCGCGGGACCGCTGACTTTCAACCGGCCGAAGGTCTTGCCGTCCCACGGCAGTTCCTTATCGGCATCGTCGGTGATCTTCATCTGAACGCCGAACGGCGGATAGCCCTGGGTCTGTAGAATATCAAGCCGGGAGTCGCCGGCGAGTTCGTCAAACGGAGGTTTCAGCGCGGCAAGGGTGCCAATCGGGCTCATCTCGGTCATGCCCCAAGCGTGGCGCACCTGAACCCCCATGTCCAGAAACGCCTTGATCATCGTGCGCGGCATCGCGGAGCCGCCGCAGACCACCATTCTCAAATGCGGCAGCTTCAGCTTGTTGGCGGCGATATGATTGAGCAGCATCAGCCACACCGTCGGAACCCCGGCGGCATGCGTCACTTTCTCGCTCTCCAACAGCTCGAACACCGACGCACCGTCGAGTTTCGCGCCGGGGAATACCAGCTTGGTCCCCATCGAGGGCGCCGAGAAAGCAATCCCCCAGCTGTTGGCATGGAACAGCGGAACCACCGGCAGCATTGTATCCTTGGCATTTGCACCCAGCGAATCGCCGGTGTTGGCCATCAGCGCATGCAGTACGTTGGAGCGATGCGAATACAGTACGCCCTTGGGATCGCCTGTGGTGCCGGAGGTGTAGCACATCGCGGCTGCGGTATTTTCATCGAACGTCTTCCACTTGAAGTCGCCGTCGGCTTGCGCGATCCAGTCTTCATAGGTGACCGCGTTCTTCAGCGTGGTCTGCGGCATGTGCGCCTTGTCGGTGAACACGATGTAGCGTTCCACGCTCGGCAGCTTGTCGGCGATCTTTTCCAGGATCGGCACGAAGGTGAGATCGGTCATCACCACGCGGTCTTCCGCATGGTTGATGATCCAGGCGATCTGCTCGGGGAACAGCCGCGGATTGACGGTATGGCAGATCGCGCCGATACCCATGATGCCGTACCAGGCTTCAAGATGACGCCAGGTGTTCCAGGCGATGGTGGCGATGCGGTCGCCGAGCTTGATACCCTCCCGATCGAGGCGCTGCGAGACCTTCAGCGCACGATTGCGAATTTCGGCGTAATTTGTGCGATGGATGGGGCCTTCGACCGACCGCGTTACGATCTCCTGCGTTCCATGGACAGCAGCCGCATGCTCGATAATCCGGTGACAAAGCAAAGGCCAGTCTTGCATCAATCCGCGCATACGAACGTCCCTCCTGGTGGTGTTACCGCTTGCCGCGGGTCTTCACGGAATTGCCATGAACTTTAGCGCGGAGAAAGCAAGTCGCAAATGGCCTTGTGCCGGCTTGGCCTGCGGCGAAAGGCCGATGGTTACCGTTGCCGCGATTCTGCTGATGCTTTGCGCGCAGGTCGGCCCTGCCGCGGCGGCGCGGAAGTCCGGCGCCTGGTCGCCTGGGGCCGGCAGCGAGCTCTCTGGCGAGCGAGGTCCGAAGCTCAGCCGGACCGCGCTCCCGGCATCGGCGCCGTTGCCCAAGGCCCGTCCGGCAGACGCGCCGGCAGCTGAACCCGACAAGTCCGGGGCAAGAAAACAGACCCCCGCCGAGACCGGGAAGCCGACCGAGCAGGCCGCGCCCGCCGCCCCGCCGCCGCCCTCGGCCTGCCGGCTGGCACTGACGGAAGAGATTGCGATCGCCCCCAGCATTCCCGACATCCACGGCCCCGGCGATTGCGGCGGCGAGGATATCGTGCGGCTGGAGGCAGTGGTGCTGCCGGACAAGCGTCGGGTTTCAGTAAAACCCGCGGCGATCCTCCGTTGCCCGATGGCGTCGGCGATCGCGGCGTGGATCCGTACCGATGTGGCGCCGCTGGCGGCGAACCTCGGCAGTGTCATCAGCGACCTCGACAATTTCGACTCCTTCGAATGCCGCGGCCGCAACCGCACCGTCGGCGGCAGACTGTCGGAGCACGGTCGCGCCAACGCGCTCGATGTCCGGGCCTTCAAACTCGCCAACGGCCAGTCGGTCTCGCTGACCGACCGCACGGTATCGCGAGGGCTCCGTGAAAGCGTGCTGCATTCGATGTGCGCGCGGTTTTCAACGGTGCTGGGGCCGGGTTCGGAC